>Ga0214473_10001192_pt1 | contig 35225 bp, 29 predicted proteins | sample RVTome_7_FD_203509 | JGI IMG/M metagenome (GOLD analysis project Ga0214473, IMG submission 203509) | Soil microbial communities from uranium-contaminated site in the Upper Colorado River Basin, Wyoming, United States - RVT98D197 | ecosystem: Environmental > Terrestrial > Soil > Contaminated >... | reverse complement strand
GAGACAGATGAGCCCGCGGATGGTGGGGCGAACTTCCGGGTCGAAGACGAGTGAGAAATGGCTTTAGCCGTTTCCACTCGTCGTCAGGTGCAAAGCCCTCGCCTTCAGGCGAGGGTAGTTTACTTTTCAGGAGGCTGTCTCATGGGACATAGGAGAAGACTGAGTTTGGCGGTTCTGATGGTTGCGCTTGCGGCGATCGTGCCGGCGGGGTGCTGCTCGATGTGTTCGAAGTGCCCGTTTGCCAAGCCGCAGGTCCAGCGGCATGGGGCGGTGATCGGCATCCCGGCCGAGAGCATCGCGGAGTACAAGAAGCTGCACGCGGACACCTGGCCCGGCGTGCTCAAGGCCATCGACAAGGCCAACATCCACAACTACTCGATCTACCTCGGCGAGGCCGCCCCGGGCGAGCACTACCTGTTCAGCTACTCCGAGTACACCGGCAGGAACTACAAGGCCGATATGGCCAAGATCGCCAAAGACAAGACCACCCAGGAATGGTGGAAGCATACCGACCCGCTGCAAAAGCCGCTGCCGACGAAGAAGGAAGGCGAATGGTGGGCGGCGTGGGAAGAGGTTTTCCATCATACCGGCCCGGCGTACAAGAAGAGCGACATCAAATCGCGACATGGCTCGATCATCGGCATGCCGGAGAAGAACATCCTCGCCTATACCCAGTTGCACGCGGCGGTCTGGCCGGGCGTCCTGGCGGCCATCGACAAGGCCAACATCCGCAACTACTCCATCTACCTCGGCCAGATCAAGCCGGGCGAATACCTCCTGTTCAGCTACTTCGAGTACGTCGGGGACGATTTCAAGGCCGACATGGCGGGCATCGCCGACAAGGTGACCAAGACCTGGTGGAGCTATACCGACCCGCTGCAGGTCCGCCTGCCCGGCACCCCCGAGGGCGAGCAGTGGAAAGGCATGGAAGAGGTTTTCCACACGAACTGAGAAGTGATTTGGAACCACGAATGGCACGAATCACACGAATCTGACTCGATGGAGGTCGGCGAAGTCGGTGGGCGACTTTGCGCTTTCGATTCGTGTGATTCGTGAAATTCGTTGTTTCCGAAATCCAAGGATAGAGGCTATGCTCAAGAACGTCCCTCCGATCCTGTCGCCGGAGTTGATGAAGATCCTGATGGAGATGGGCCACGGCGATGAGATTGTGCTGGCCGACGGGAATTTCCCGGCCGCCAGTGTCGCCCGCCGGCTGGTCCGCAGCGACGGTCACGGCGTGCCCGAGCTGCTCGAGGCCGTCCTGAAGCTCTTCCCGCTGGATGTCTACGTGGACCGGCCGGTCGGCTTGATGGCCGTCGTTCCGGGCGACAAGACCAGGCCCACCATCTGGGAGCAGTACCGGACAATCCTCAAGAACAGCGGCGAGAAGTTCGCCGACTTCGAATTCATCGAGCGGTTCGCCTTCTACGAGCGGGCCAAACAGGCCTACGCCGTCGTCGCGACCGGCGAAAAGGCCCTCTACGCCAATATCATCCTGAAAAAGGGCGTGTTGTGACGATTGCGGATTGCGGATTTATGATTGCGGATTGTTTCCGGGTGGCTTTGCCGGAGCAACGACCATGAAGACAACCTCGTTGGAAGTTATGGCCCGAGGGTGTCTAAGGAATCGCCGATATGAGCCTAATCCGCAATCAGGGTCGTCCCATAATCTGGAATTCGGCCCTTGACAGGCGGGCGGGACGGGGGTAAAATCGGTGGTTCGGTGAAGGACTGTCTCTATTTTAGGCCGGCACCGGGTGGAGTGGTTTGATCCGGCACGGCGGACAGCCTTTTGCATCTCATCGCGGCAGAAAAGGGTAAAAAACATCGCACAGGAAGTGCCGAAAAAAGGGAACAGTTAGCGTGCCACGCGCGTCTATTCCGTGCGATGAGTCTGATGATATTTTGCGCCGGAATCTCGGGTGCAGCCTATCTGTGGCAGGATGAATGAGGTGTCCGGAGACTGCCGGTGGCGGGTAGAGTCGCCGGTATGGCGATAAGAACTGATAAGGAGCCGCACAATGGGTAAGCGTAAAGCGTTCACGCTGATCGAGCTGCTGGTCGTCATCGCGATCATCGCACTGCTCATGTCCATCCTCATGCCGGCCCTGAGCCGGGTCAAGGGTCAGGCCAAGAAAGTTGCCTGTCAAGGCATCCTGAAGCAATGGGGCCTGTTTTGGAAGATGTATTGCGATGACAACGATGGCTATTGGCTCAGCGGCGCCGGCGGCGGCAGCGGCCGGTGGTGGTTCGAACCCATGCTGGAGACGTATAATATCGGCGTAGATCTCCGCGTCTGTCCCACAGCGACCAAAGCACTGGGTAGTGGCGTTCACCAGGGCATCGGGTATTGGGCTTATCAAGCCTGGCAGACGGGCGACTGGATCGGAAGTTACGGTCCGAACGGCTGGATGTGCAACCCACCGGCCGGTCAAACGAGCGTGTGGGGCCGTTCTCCCGCTTCGGATCACTGGCGGACGCCGAACGTGCCAGGCGCATCCGACATACCGCTGTTCACGGACGGCTGGTGGGTCGATTTCTGGCCTCGGCACACGGATCAGCCTGCGACCATCCCTGGTGGTCCGCCGGACTCACCAAACAACAGCGAGATGATCCGTGTCTGCGTGGACCGCCACAATGCCGCCTTGAACGGACTCTTCTGTGATTTCTCGGTACGTCCGATCGGCCTGAAGGAGCTGTGGACCCTTAAATGGAATAAGAGCTACAATACTCGGGGTGCTTGGACGAAAGCGGGAGGCGCCGATGGAGCGGACTGGCCGCAGTGGATGAGACGCTACAAGGATTATTGATCGTGCGAACCTCTGAGCGATAGCTTGGCGGTGTTTTTGACGACAACGGGGTGCTGGCGCAGAACTGTGTTAGGAGCGGTATCGTGAGCAAGAGCAGAAGAGGCTTTACCCTTATCGAGCTACTGGTGGTGATTGCCGTCATTGCGGTCCTGATGGCGATCCTGATGCCGGCGCTGAAGCGAGCCCGAGAGCAAGGCCAGCGAGCGGTGTGCATGAGCACGCTCAAGCAGTTGACGCTCTGCTGGATCATGTACGCGGACGACAACGACGACAGGCTGGTCAACGGCGAGGCGGGATTCAGTAATACTTCGCCGAACCACGTCAGAGAAACCGCCTGGGTCGGCCAGTGCTGGGACCAGTACAACGTGCGCGGCGGCCGGCGAGTGCCCCGGCAGCAGCAGATCACCGAGATCCGGTCCGGCGTCTTCTGGCAGGGCAATTACGTCCAAGAGCTCGATGCATTCGCCTGTCCGACCGGCATCCGCGATGAGATGCTCACCTATAACATCATGGATGGCGTCAATGGCCGGCCGAGGGCCGGAACCTTCAACAACGGCGTGCCCTCGATGTTTGATGGCAAGAAACTCTGGGTCAAGAAAAGGGGCGAGATCTCCTATCCCTCCGAGAGGCTGGTCTTCATCGACGAAGGCTGGGCCACGCCCGACAGCTTTGCCGTGCATTGGAACAGCACATGGACCTGGTGGGATACGGCGCCGGTCCGCCACGGGGACGGCACCGTCGTCTCCTTTGCCGATGGACGCGTCGATTATCACAAATGGAAGGGCACCGCGACGATCAAGTGGGGCCGGGATCACACCGATTACCATGCAGGCGGCTTGGCGCCGCAGACCAAGGAAGAGCGGGAGGACATGCTCTTCATCCACAACGGTTGCTGGGGTCAGACCCATCCCAGTTTCCCCCGCCCGTGATCGTTCGGCGCGATTGGATGCAACACTATTGAGGATTACTGATTGATCGTTCGAACCTCCGAGCGATAGCTTGGTGGTGTTTTTGACGACAACGGGGTGCTGGCGAAGAACTGTGTTAGGAGTGGTACTATGAATAAGAGCAGAAGGGGTTTTACCCTCATCGAATTGCTGGTTGTCATCGCCATCATAGCGATCTTGATGGGCATCCTGATGCCCGCGTTGAACCGTGCGAGAGAGCAGGGCCGCCGGGCCGCCTGCCAGGGAAACCTCAAGACCCTGACGCTGGCCTGGCTCATGTACGCCGATGAGAACAGCGACAAGATCGTCAACGGGGCCGGCGGCTTCCACTACCTGCCCGGCGGTAGTCAGACGGAGGATGGCTCCAATCCCTCGATTATCGAGCGGGCGTGGGTCGGCAGGGGCTGGGGAGACAACTGGAATAACCCTAACGTGGCCAATACGGGAGCCAACAACGAGGTGCGACAGAGAAGGGCCATTAAGGAAGGGGCCTTGTGGCCATCGGTCAAGAATGAAGGCTGCTACAAGTGCCCAACCGGGCGGCGCAATGAGTTCGTGACGTACTCGATCGTCGATGCGATGAACGGCTTGTACCGCACCGGCACTACCGCCAGCACCACCGGCGGCCATCCCGGGGCTGTAGGGGCGCGCATCGGCAAGACGGTGCTGTGGATCAAGAGGATAACCGAGCTCGGCAGTCCGCCGGCCCCGGAACGCATGGTGTTCATCGACGAAGGGGCAATGACGCCGGACAGCTTCGCCACGCACTATCAGTCGGGCCCGTGGTGGGATAACCCCCCGGTACGTCATGGCGACGGGACCACGGTCTCATGGGCCGATGGTCATGCCACCCATTTGAAGTGGCGGGCGGGTGAGACAGTGGAGTACGGCCGACGCTTCATCGAATACTACGGCGGCGGCAACTTTAACCCGGTGACCGACGAAGGCAGAGAAGAACTGTATCAGTTCCGCAGGTCCGTCTGGGGCAAGGCCATCCGCTGATCCGATCGTCGCATGGACAGGCTGCTTGTGAATCGCGAACACACAGGCACAGTCGAGAAGACTGTGCCTGTTTTTGTCTGGGTGGATTCAAGCTGCTGGGAGTGTAGCGCCCGCCGGCTCATCAATCGTGGGGCTGGCAGGTGAGTACGACGGCCAGGAGGATGTGCCGCAGGCGGTCCAGGTTGATCGCGTCCAGGTAGTCGTCGGTGAAATCGAGCTTGAGCACGTTCTGGAAGCTCTTGATCTGGTTCTTCAACTCGTCCCTGCTCAAAGCGGCGATAGCGACGACACTGCGTTCGAAGTAACTGCGAGAGTCCACTTGTCCCAGCCTTAAGAATGGTTTGTCATTGCGTCTTGCACGGTCCACTCATGCCGCCGCACAAGCGGTATCGACCGGCTGGCCCGCGCGCTTCTGCGAAAATCGCAACACGTCCGGCAATCCCCTGCAACTGCCTGCTATTGCCCGCGAAATTTTTTGTTCCCGGCGGGGGCGTCTGATAATGTGATAACGATGGTTTTTGGATTCTTCACAGTTTGGTGTCAGCGCTTGGGCGGCAGCGGCAAGCGCAAGCTTGCCGATGGTTGGACCGTCCGCCATCGGCAAAGCCTTTGGCCTTGCCGCTGCCACCCGGAGACACACCGTCCGCTGCGGAAGACTCAATCGCAATCATTGTGATCCCATGAACATAGATCAGCTTGATTATGAGTTGCCGTCCGAGTTAATCGCGCAGGACCCTGCTGCCGTGCGCAGCGAGTCCCGGCTGCTGGTGCTGGACCGCGCGACCGGGAAGCTGACCGATACGCGCTTCAGCCGAGTGGGCGACTTGCTGCGCCCGGGCGACTGCCTCGTCCTGAACGATACGCGCGTCCTGCCGGCGCGGTTCTTTACCCGTCGCCAGACCGGGGGGAGGCTGGAAGGCCTGTTTCTGCACACGGCCGAGATGCCTGAGGTCTGGGAAGTGATGCTCAGGGGCTGGCGCAGACTCAAGGTGAACGAGCAGATCTGGTTGGAGAGTCGGGATGGACGGGGCTATTGCCTGGCGGAGGTCCTCGCGAAGAAGCCTGATGGAGTCTGCCTGCTGGCTGTACGTGGAAAGCCGAATCCGGAGGCGGTGCTCGCGGAGATCGGCTTTCCTCCGCTGCCGCCGTATATCCACCGGGATCGCGACCCGGACAAGGCCCTCGTTGATCGTGAGCGATACCAGACCGTGTACGCTCGGCACCCGGGAGCAATCGCCGCCCCGACGGCCGGCCTGCACTTTACGCAGGAGTTGATCCGGCATCTGCAGGAGCAACAGGTGCGCTTCGCCCGCGTCACCCTGCACGTCGGCGCCGGCACCTTCAAGCCGATCGCGACCGAGCGCGTCGAGGACCATCCCATCCATCATGAGTGGTACCGGATCGATGAGGAAAACGCGCCCGTCATCAACGCAGCGCGAGACGGCGGCGGACGCATCGTCGCCGTCGGCACGACCGCCGTGCGGACTCTGGAGACCGGCGACGATGCCGGCCGGGTGAGACCCGGCGCCGGCACGACGAACCTTTTCATCACGCCCGGCTACACGTTCAAGATCGTCGATGCGATGATCACGAACTTCCACCTGCCCAGGTCCACGCTGCTCGCCCTGGTCGCCGCATTCGCCGGCCTGGAGGAAATCCACAGGGCCTATCGCCACGCGATCGAGCAGCGATACCGCTTCTACTCCTACGGCGACGCCATGCTGATCCTCTGACGAGTTGCGAGGGTGGCATCGGCAAGGCCGAAGGGCTTGCCGCTGCCACCTGGAGAATCGGTGGCCTTTCATACGCCTCGTAAGAAATTCCCGGCCAGTGCTTTAAGGAAAAGTCTTACGGCTCAGGGTACGGTGCCGCACCGTATGTATGCGCAGGTACAGGGTTGTGCCGGAGGAGTGGGTGCGACTTTGTTGCGCCGTGGGGGCGGATATGAAGGAAGCCGGATCGGATCGAGTTGGTTGACGACGATAAACCGTTTGTGGGAACGGATTGTACAGGGCCGGTCGCTGCGATGCAGTCAACAGGAATTGCTTCCGAGAGCATCGTCCGGCCGGCGGAGGGGGCGCCTCCGATGAGAGGCGCCCCCATATTCGAACGGAATTGAAGAAACATGGTTACACAGAAGTTCACAGGCGAGACCATCTCCCCCGGGGCGGTCAAAGGACGCCTGGTATTTTTCCAGGATGAGTATGACTACAACTTCTCCGACATAGAAGAGGCGGCCGAGGGCGATGTGCAGCGGCAGATCGCCCGGTTTGAGGACCATGTGGAGTTTCTTGTCAACGAGCTGACGGACGCGGTCTATGCCCTGGAGCACGAGTCAGCGACCGAAGAGGCGGAGATCCTCAGGACTCATATCTATCTGGTCAAGGACCCCAAATTCCATCAGGACGTGCGCCGCGAGATCATCGATCATGGTCGGGCGGCGGAAACGGCCATCGAGGCCACGCTGCGCAAAATGATCGTCGCCTTCGAGCGTTCGGAGAACGACCTGATTTCCGAGCGTGCCGGTGATATCCGCGACATTCTCAGCCGGCTGAGCCGGCGGGTGAACCAGCAGAGCCGCCAGGCCTTCGAAGCGCTGCGGGGATCGGGAGCGATCGTGCTGGCGACAAAGGAGTTGTTGCCTTCGATCGTACTGGAAGCGCGGCACAGCAGCGTCGTGGGTTTCGTGGTCGAGCGGGGCAGCGGCTTGTCGCACGCCGCCATCCTGGCCAAGTCGCTGGGCTTTCCAATGATCCGGGTGGACGATCTGCAGGCACTGGAGACAGCGGCGAATCAGGAGATACTCATTGACGCGACAAGTAGCACGATTGTCGTGGCGCCGGGTGCGCAGGAAGTCGTGCAGAGCCTGGATCCGGCCTCCTCGATGGGCAAGCTGGACCGGGCCGCCTTGCCGGCCAGATTGTGGGTGAACGTCGCTGATCCCGGTCAGGTCTCGTCGGGACTGCTCGAGAGGGTGGAGGGCGTCGGGCTCTATCGCACCGAGGTCCTGTTCATGGAGCAGACGGACGATTTCCCGAGCGAGCAGCAGCAGTATGAGGTGTACAAATCGCTCTTTGAGACGTGCCGGCCGGACCATCCTGTGACCATCCGCACGGCCGATATCGGCGGCGATAAGACCCTGCCCTATTTCTCGTTCGGCTCCAAGGAGAATCCCTACCTGAGCATACGGGCCCTGCGGGTTTACCGCGAGCACCCGGAGATCTTCATCATCCAGATGCGGGCCATCCTCCGGGCGGCGGTCAACGCGTCGGGGCTGCGGGTGATGTACCCCATGGTCGCAAGCCTGGAGGACCTGGCCTTCCTGAACAGGCTGCTGGCCGAAGTGATTCGCAGCCTGGAGGCCCGCGGCGAGACGTACCAGCGCAATTTCCAGCAGGGGATCATGATCGAGGTCCCCTCGGCGGCCTGGAACTGTGCGGAGCTGCTCGATGCCGTCGATTTCGCCAGCGTGGGCACGAACGATCTGCTCCAGTACTTCTTTGCGGTCAATCGCGACGACATCGACGCCACCCAGGGCTACCGGGTGCAAAACCCCGTGGCGTTGCAGATGCTCAAGTACATCGTGGACTGTGCCGGCAAGGCGGGCAAGCCGCTGAGCCTCTGCGGCGAGATCGCCTCGGACCCGCAATTGGTGCCCCTGCTGATCGGGCTCGGCTTTCACGACCTGAGCGTCGATGTCCACTTCGTCTCGCAGATCGAGCAGATCATATTGGGCCTGGACCTCGCCGCGTGCGAGCGGCTGGCGGACCAGTGCCTCAAGGCGCATAGCTCCCAGGAAGTGAGAAACTTGTTGAGCAACCTTGACGTTACGGGAAAGTGCATAGACAATGGCTCCACGCCCGGCCACGGCCGAGCGCCGGACCCGGTGTGCGAGATCCTGATGGACCTCGCCGACAGCCGTCTGACGGTCACGCGCGAGGGCGCAAAGCTGCACGTGGCCGCGGTTACTGCGCACGGGTGGGCGCCAGTCTGGCGAGGTGGGAAAAGCCTCCAATGAGATCACGGGACGATTCCAGTGACAGCAAGGGTCGCACGTCCGAATGCCCGGAAATAGTCAAAGAACGAGCCAAGATTGAGTGAAAGGAAGATTCCGTGAAAACCAGGATGAAGTGTGGGTTGTGGTTTGGAGGGGGGATTGTGGTTGCCGGCCTACTTGCTCTCGTTGTACCACTGGCGGTTCTAGCGTTGGGTGTAATTGACATGTCGGCGGCTTCGCCACCCGGCAGGATGGAAAGCGTGATTGGTCCATGGGCATTGAATCGCTCCATGGCGCGCCATGCCCGGGAGCAAGACGACCCTTTCGAAGATGCCCCTTCCATTCTGCCATTGGGGATGAAGCACTATCATACCAATTGTGTTCTCTGTCACGGCGCCCCCGAGGTTCCTCCCGCTGAGTTGGCTTATGGTCTCAACCCGCCTGCCCCCGCTCTGGACGCCGAAGCCACACAATCTCGCACCGATGGTCAGCTCTTTTGGGTGATTCGCAACGGCATCCGTATGACGGGGATGCCCGCGTTCGGGCCGACACACGACGACGAGGAGATCTGGCATATCGTTGCCTTTGTCCGGCATCTGCCTGACCTTACGGACCCGGAACGGCAAACCCTGCTGACAGCAGTGAAAGAGGAGGGAGATCATCATGGGCCGACGGATCACACGCATTGACAAGAAACGTGCAAGCCATACGTATGATCGGTTGCATGGCGCTCAAGTGCACGGCATGCATGAAGAGCGTGCGAAGCACGAAGAGAAGGAGCAGCTTGTGACACACGCTGCGCACGGCCGATATGAGGGTGCTCACGCCCAAGGGCATGCTCGTATGGTGGAGGACTTCCGCAGGCGGTTCTGGATTTCCCTCGCGGCGACGGCGCCCATCGTGATTCTCTCGCCGATGATCCAGGAGATTCTCGGCTTTCGGCTCACCTTTCCGGGCGACGTGTGGGTGTTATTCGCCCTTTCGACATTCGTCTTCTTTTACGGCGGCCGGCCCTTCCTGAAAGGGCTCGTCGATGAGTTGCGCGACCGGCTGCCGGGCATGATGACGCTGATCGGCCTGGCCATCGCCGTCGCGTACGTGTACAGCAGCCTGGTCGTCTTCGGCCTGCGCGGGCAGCTCTTCTTCTGGGAGCTGGCCACGCTGATCGACATCATGCTGCTGGGCCACTGGATCGAGATGCGCTCCGTGATGGGCGCGTCGAGAGCGCTGGAGGATCTGGCCAGGCTGCTGCCGGCCGAGGCGCATCGGATCGAGGCGGACGGCTCTGTTCGGGACGTCCCACTGGATCAATTGCAGCAAGGCGATAATGTGCTGGTCCGGCCCGGCGAGAGGATTCCTGCCGATGGACGCATCGTTTATGGCGAGAGCGAGATCGATGAATCCATGCTTACCGGCGAGTCCAGGCCGGTCGCCAGGAGACAGGACGACCAGGTGATCGGCGGCTCCGTCAACGGCACAGGCGCGCTCACCATCGACGTGACCCGGACGGGTGAGGATTCCTACCTGTCGCAGGTGGTCAAGCTTGTCGGGCAGGCCTCCGCGAGCAAGTCCCGGGCCCAGAGCCTGGCGGACAAGGCCGCGTTCGCACTCACCGTGATTGCCCTGGCGGTCGGCACAATTACGCTCATCACGTGGCTAGTCCTCGGCCAGCGGTTCGCCTTCGCCCTGGAGCGGATGGTCACTGTGATGGTCATCACCTGCCCCCACGCCCTGGGGCTGGCGGTGCCGCTGGTGGTCGCGATGATCACCGCGGTATCGGCCCGCAACGGCCTGCTCATCCGCAACAGAATCCAGTTCGAAAACGCTCGCAACATCGACACCGTTGTATTCGACAAGACGGGCACGCTGACCAAGGGCCAGTTCGGCGTCAGCGACGTGGTCAGCTTCGGTGACTGGAGCCGGGACGACCTGCTGCGAAAGGCCGCCTCCATCGAGCAGAACTCCGAGCACTCCATCGCCCGGGGCATCGTGCGCGAGGCCCAAGAGAAAGGCTTGCCGCTCGCGAACGTCGCCGGCTTCGACTCCATCCCCGGACAAGGCGCGAAAGCCACCGTGGAGGGGGAGGAGGTCTACATCGGCAACATGCGAATCCTCGAGACAGCAGGCGCCGATGCCAGCGAGGCGTCAACGAAGGTCGATGAGATCGCTTCGCAGGGCAAGACGATTGCATTGGTCGTGGCCGGCGGCCAGGTCCAGGGGCTGATCGCTTTGGCGGACATCATCCGCGAGGAGTCCCGACAGGCCGTCACAATGCTCAGAGACTTGAGCCTCCAGATCGCCATGATCACCGGCGACAATGAGGCCACGGCCCGGTACGTGGCCGGCGAACTCGGGCTCGACACGTACTTTGCCGAGGTCCTGCCGGACCAGAAATCGCAGAAGATCAAGGAGCTTCAGGAGCAGGGCAGGTGGGTGGCCATGGTCGGCGACGGCGTGAACGACGCCCCGGCGCTGGCCCAGGCCGACGTGGGCGTCGCAATCGGGGCGGGAACAGACGTGGCCATCGAGACGGCCGACGTCATCCTCGTCGAGAACGATCCGCGGGACGTGGCCGACGTGATTTTGCTCTCGCGGTTGACGAACCGCAAGATGGCGCAGAACCTCGCCTGGGCGACGGGCTACAACGTGATCGCCATTCCGCTGGCGGCGGGCGTGCTGTACGGGTACGGGATCATCGTGCCGCCCGCCGTCGGGGCCCTGGTCATGTCCCTGAGCACGATCATCGTGGCGATCAACGCCCGGCTGATCCGCTACGGCAAGCGCCGCAATAGGACAATAGCGGGAGGATATGAATGATATCTGCCGGCGCTGGAAATCTCACAGGCGGGTGGCAGCGTCAAGCGCAGCTTGGCGATGGTCTGCCCATCCGCCATCGCCAAGGCCTTCGGCCTTGACGCTGCCACCCGACGCCTTGGAAGCACAAGGGGGTTGTGGAAGAAAACGAGGAAGCGATGTCACGTCGAGGACTTTCGAGTGCGGATGAAACCGGGGAGTGAAAATGGATACCCATCATGTTCTTTCTGCGAGCGACCTGTATCACTGGGTCGATGACCTGGTCGGCCGGTTCCGCGTGTTCGGGCCGGTCCTTCAGAAGAGAAACCAGACCACGTTCGAGCCGATCCAGGATAGCGGGCAACTGAACCTCGACTATTGCAGCACGATGCTCAGCCCGCGGTCGTTCATCTACCCGTCCGTGCAGAAGCTCTTCGAGATCGACCGCAAGACGAACGCGTACAGGGTCGTCGATCCGGGTCCGGAGCAGACGCAACTGATTTTCGCTGCCCACCCGTGCGACATGCACGCGATCACCGTGCTCGACAGGACTTTCCTCGGCGATTTTCAAGATTATTACTACTCCAAGCTGCGGCAGGGAACGTTTACGGTGGTGCTGAACTGTAATCGGGCCTGTGACAAGGGCTTCTGTCCTTCGATGGGCACGGGCCCATTCCTTCGGATTCAGGAAGGGTACGATGTCGTGATGACCTCTCTGGGCGACGAGTTTCTGCTGGAGAGCGGCTCCGAGCGCGGCCGCGAGCTAATCGAGGCGGCGCCGGGCGTCGAGACCGCGAATGAGCAACACCTGCAAAGGAAGGCGGCCATCGAGGAGCAGGCGACGGCCTCGTTCAAGAAAAGCCTCGATACGGACGGTCTGCCTGAGCTGCTGATGCAGACCCTGGATCATCCCGTGTATAAGGAGGTCGCCGACCTGCGGTGCCTTGGGTGCACGAATTGCACGATGGTCTGTCCGACGTGCTACTGCTACACCGTCGTGGACGGCTCGGACTTCGGCCCCAAGACGATCGAGCGGAGCCGGCAGTGGGACTCGTGCCAGGACCTGTACTTTGCACAGGTCCACACGGGCAATTTCCGCGAGCCGCAGCAGGCCCGCCTGCGACAGTTCCTTACTCACAAGCTGGGCACTTGGGTGGAGCAATATGGCTGCATCGGCTGCATCGGCTGCGGCCGCTGCATGACCTGGTGCCCCACGGAGATCGACATCACGGAAATGGCCAAGGAGATCCAACGCGCCCCTTCGAGGGGATTGGAGCAGGAATAGATGCCGATGAGTAGACTGGCTGTCAACCCGTTAGTCGCCGAGCTGGCTCGCGTCGACGAGAAGGTCGAGGAGACTGCCGACACGATTTCGCTGCGGCTCTCGCACATCAGTTCCGAGCCGCTGGCCTATAAACCCGGCCAATTCAATATGGTCGGCTTCGGCGGCTTCGGTGAGGCGCCGTTCTCATTCAGCTCCCTGGATGCCGGCGACGGGACATTCGTCCACACGATCCGTGCGGCGGGAAACGTGGTCTCCGCATTACAGCGCCTTGAGCGGGGCGACCAGGTGGCGTTCCGAGGCCCGTTCGGCGCCGGCTGGCCCCTGGCCGACGCCCGAGGAAAGAACCTGCTCATCGTGGCCGGCGGGATCGGCATGGCCCCGCTGCGCCCGGTCGTGTACCACGTGCTGAATGACAGAGACAGCTTTCGCGACGTGTATCTGCTCTACGGGGCGAAGAAATCCGACGATCTGCTGTATGAACGGGAGTTTGTGCGCTGGAGCGAGCGAATGACCGTGCTGCTCGCCGCCGAGAAGAGCCTGCCCTCGACCAGATCGAGGGTGCAAAGCGAGCTTGATCTGCCGGTCCACGAGGGCCTCGTGACGAGGCTGTTCAAGTCCGTACATCTGTCTTTACCCGATACGATCACATTCACGTGCGGGCCGCAGGTCATGATCAAATTCGTCGCCGGCCTGCTGATCCTCGACGGGCAGCGGCCGGACGACATCTACGTCTCTCTCGAACGCAGAATGAAGTGCGGCATCGGGCATTGCGGCCATTGCCAGATCGGCGCCAAGTACGTCTGCCAGGATGGCCCGGTCTTCGCATTGGCCGATATCACCCGATTTCAGGACACCTTGCTTTAGGAACAAGTTGTGAGCGATCACAAACCCAGGATCGGGGTCTTCAAATACAGTTGCTGTGCGGGCTGCGAGTTCCAGTTGATCTTCTTTCAGAAGCACGTGCTGGAGACGTTCAAGACCGCCGACATCATCTACTGCCGGATGCTCCAGTCCGGCGGCGTGGAGGATGGTCCTTTCGACGTGGCACTGGTCGAAGGGACGGTCACGGAGGACTGGCAGGCGGAGCAGTTGAGAAAGATTCGGAGCGTCAGCAAGTGGGTGATCCCCATCGGCTCCTGTGCCGTCTGCGGCGGCGTCCCGGCCATCAAGAACACACAGGAGGAATACCTCGTTCAGAATCGCGTCTATGCGGACACGTCGAAGGTACATTCGATCCGGGCGCACTCCATCGACCAGTACGTCCCCGTGGACGGCTACATCAAGGGCTGTCCGATGGGCGAGCGCGACCTGACGGAATTCGTGACCTCGCTTCTGCTGGGCAAGCGGCCGGATTTCCTGCGCTCGGCCGTCTGTGTCGAGTGCAAGCACAAGGGCAACATCTGCGTGCTGGTCGCGTACGGCTGGCCCTGCATGGGGCCGGTGACCAACGCCGGCTGCGGCGCCCTTTGCCCCTCCCACGACCGGGCCTGCTACGGCTGCTGGGGGCCTATGGCTGCCGCCAACGCCAGGGCCCTGGCCAACCGGTTCTCGCGCCTGGGACTCACGCCGGAGGACGTGTACAGAAAATTCACAGAATTCGGGGAACCCACCGAGGAGTGGAAACCCGGGCAGGTGAGAAAGTGGGCGGTCGCACAAAAATAGAAGTCGATTACCTGGCGCGGGTCGAAGGCGAGACGGCGCTGGTCGTACAGCTCGACGGCGAGCCATTCCTGCAACTGAAGATTTTCGAGCCGCCGCGGTTCTTCGAGGGCTTTCTCGTCGGCCGAAAGTACGACGAAGTCGGGGACATCGTCTCGCGGATCTGCGGGATCTGCCCGGTCTCTCACATGATGACGGCGATCCAGGCCATCGAGAAGGCCACGGGGATCGAGGTCAGCGAGCAGACGGTGACCCTGCGGCGGCTCATGTGCCTCAGCCAGATCGTCGCCAGCCACCTGGTGCACCTGTATATGTTGGCGATGCCGGACTACTACGGCTTTCCGGGGATCGTCGGTATGCAGGAGCGGTTCGGCGACCAGATCCTGCGCCTGATGCGGATGAAAGACGTGATGAACAAGCTGACGGGGATCATCGGCGGCCGGGCGCTGCACCCGGTGACCGCGTTGCCCGGCGGCTTCACTGCGATCCCGAAGCCCCAAGAGTTTGCCGGAGTTTTGGAGGAATTGGAATCGATCCGGCAGGACGCCGCACAGGTAGTCCACGATGTTGCCGATTTCGAGATGCCCGACTTCCACGCGGGCTGCGAACACCTGGCCCTTGATGTCGAGCAATGGTACGCGATCAACGGCGGCACGATCATCTCCGACAAGGGGCTGGCCATCGGGATCGAGCAGTACGGCGAGTATTTCCATGAGACCGAGGTCCCGTACGCGTTCACCAAGAAGTCCGTAATCGGGGACCAGACCACGATCCGAGTCGGGGCCCTGGCAAGGATGAACAACAAATTCGACAAATTGCAGGAGCGCACGAAATCGCTCGCGCGGGAGATCGGCTTCTCGCCGCCGGATGACAATCCGTTTCATAATAATCTGGCGCAGAGCCTTGAGGTGGTGGACGGGATCGAGCAGTGCATCCAGATCCTTGAAACGACGCCGTTCGAGGACGAGGAGATTTACGCCAGCCCGGAGGCGGGCGAGGGCGGGGCGATGACCGAGGCGCCTCGCGGCCTGCTGTATCACTGGTACAGGATCGACAGGCACGGCGCCGTCGAGGAGGCCAACATCGTCACGCCCACCTCCCACAATTTCCGGGTGATCGAGAGAGACTTGAAGGAGTTGATCAACCAGCACCGGGACCTGGAATCGTCCAAGCTGCGGCTCTTGTGCGAACAACTCGTACGGGCCTATGACCCGTGTTTCTCCTGTTCCGTGCATTAAATCGTAAATGGAAAATCGTAGATCCCGGGGGTACAACATGATCGAGTATGGATTCGTCAAAGAGCTGGACGCGGACTTCGAATCGGCCGTGGAAGCTGTGAAAAACTCGCTGAGGGAGGAAGGCTTCAACATATTGACCGTGATCGATATCCGGGAGAAGCTGCAGGAGAAGCTCGGCGTCGATTTCCAGAAGTACGTGATCCTCGGTGCGTGCGATCCTTCCAGCGCGCACAAGGCGCTGATGGTGGAGGAGAACATCGGGCTGATGCTGCCCTGCAACGTGGTCGTGCACGAGAGCGAAGGCAAGTCCATCGTGGCGGCGATCCGGCCGACCGTCGCCATGCAGATGATCGACAATCTCGACCTGCGGCGCATCGCCAAAGACGTCGAGCGCAGGCTCAAGCACGTCATCGACTCCCTCCAGCCGGTAGAAGCACTGACATAAGTCATCGACTGCCCGCTGGCACATGACACGTGGATGAGCAAGGCCCCAGAAAGCTGATAGTCCATCTCTTGAATCCTGGATCCTCTATTGACACAGAGCTTGATGGCGGGTACTTTGTGCCTGTCGTTGGACCTGTTCACCAATTGAGCCCGTTTGGGCTTGCCAGAGTCGGGGGCTGCGCCGGCGGCTCTTTTCCTGACTGAGAGGGGACGAAAATGCGATTTGCCGTACTTGCTATCTCCCTGTGCACGTCGTTGCATTCTGTGACAGGTCTGGCCGATGAGTTGCACTTCCAGAATGGCGACCGGCTGACCGGCCAGATCGACCGTATGACGGACGACAAGCTCGTCTTCAACTCCCCAATTGCGGGGCAAGTGACGGTGAGCCTGTCGGAGATCCGGACATTCAGCAGCGAGGCGCCCCTGGAGATTCACCTCGAGGACGGCACGGTGCTGCACCAACCCGTGGCGGCGGCCGAGCCGAACGGGTTCTCGATTACGACAGGCAAGCCCCTGCAGCCTCAGACCTTCGCGCTGACCCAGGTGGCGTCGATCAATCCACCGCCCAAGCCGCTGCCCAAGTGGACCGGCAGCATCTCCGGGGCGGTGGCTTCAACACATGGCAACACCAGCACGGAATCCCTTTCCGGCAGCTTCAGCACGATCCGCCGCAGTGAAAAGGACCGCATCACCGCCAACGCCGACTACGCCAGGACCCAGCAGGAGGACCCGGATACAGGAGACGAGGACATCACGGCGAACTGGTGGAAGACAAAAGCACAGTACGATTACTTCTTCTCGAAGAAATTCTTCGGCTTTGTGAACGGCAGATATGAGAGGGATGCCATCGCTGAGTTGGACCGGCGGGTCGTGGTCGGCGGCGGCGGCGGCTACCAGTGGATCGAGGAGCCGGACATGAGCTTCTCCACCAGCTTCGGTCTCGCGTCACTCTATGAGAAATTCGACAATCAGACCGACAGCAACAGCGAGATCTCCCTGCAGGCCGGATACAACTTCAGCATGACCGTGCACAAGAACATCAAGGTGCTGCACGATCTGACTTACTACCCGAGCGTCGAGCAGTTCTCGGATTACTTCCTGACGACTTCCGGCGAGGTGCGGGCCACGATGATCAAGAACCTGTTCGCCAGCTTCCGGGTGATCTTCGACTACGACGCCAGTCCCGCCATCGGCCGGCAGAGCACCGACGTCAAATACCTCCTCGGCATCGGCCTGGAATTCTAACCGTTTGCATCGGCGAACCCGGCACGGACCCGCACGGAATACCGGATTGTTTTGTGCTGGACTTGTGACCATCCATCGGGTATCAGCGAAGTCAGCTTTGATGACTGGGTTGCGCGCTGATGGAGGACGATGCTATGCAGAAGTCCGGACTTGCGGGAAACATGCGTTGGTGGTTGTGTGCAGGGCTCTTGGCTCTTGCGCTGCGGCCCGGGAGCGCTTTGGCGGAGGAGACCGGCAGCCCCGTCCCTTGGCCGCGCCAGTACAAGATCAAGCCCCACGAGAAGGACCGTCTGACCGCGGCTGACATTGTCGGGCCGGATGGAATCGTGTACCCCAACTGGACCCGGTGCGGCGTGCAGGGTGGTATCCCGACGGTCGGGGTCGTGGCAAACATCGGGGACTTCGGGGCCGTGGCCAATGATGATCTGGACGACTCGAAGGCCCTCCAGGAGGCCTGTGACCACGCCGGGGGCACGGGTGGCGCTGTCCTGATTGGCGAGGGGACGTACCGCCTGGATCGGCCCGTGACCGTTCGGCATGACAAGGTGGTCATCAGAGGCAAGGGTCCCTCGCGGACTCGCTTGATGTTCCGGTATGCGATCCCGAAAGAAGGAGTGACCTTCTTCAGCCCTCCGGCCGACTCACGCATAGGCGGGGATACGCGGATTGAATTGCACTGCCTGCCCGCGGGCCTTGCGAAGATGACGCTGATGATTGGCAGTACCACGATTGGCGCCTGGACCGCGGGCCAGCACTCGGGGAACACCTTCAGCTTTGCCATGTATGCAAGAGCCATCCCCAGGGAGGTGCCCGATGGCCGACACACGCTCACAGGCGTCGCAGAATACCGGGACGGCTCCAAGCGAGTCGCTGAGATCCCCATCCTCCTCGACCGCACGTTCAAAGACGGGCGATTCGTCCCCGATTCGCGGGCGGCCATTACGTTCGCGGGACAAGGGACGGTCGGCGAGAAGCTGGAGCTCACAAGCGACGGCAAGCGAGGGGATACCGAGCTGCACGTGCAGAGCACGGGAGACCTGAAAGCAGGCGACTCCATCTTCATCGAGGGCCCGGCAACAAGTCGATGGAAGAAGCTGACTCGAAATGCGTGCGAGTGGGGCTCGTACCGCAACTATGAGGCTGTCGTCACGGATGTCACCGGCGGGTCTGTTTCCATCAGCCAGCCGCTGCGTATTGAGTTTCCGGTGATCGATGGTTCCTATGTGCAGAAGGTCGTCCCGATCCGACACTGCGGAATCGAGGACCTCTATCTGGAGCAGACCGAGAATCTGTGGATCACGAGCGTGCTCTTCGCCAACGGGTGGAACTGCTGGGCGCGCGGCGTGACGGTCAAGAAATGCGGGCGGTTTCCCATCTATGGCTCGATGGCCAAGTGGTGCGAAATCCGCGACTGCACCTTCGATGACGCCTGGTTCAAAGGCGGCGGCGGGACGGCGTACACGGGCTGGGACCGCTGCTGGGATTGTCTGATGGAAAACGTCGAGACCTTCAAAATGCGACACGCGCCTTTGTTCCAGTGGGCGGCCAGCGGATGCGTCATCCGCAAGAGCACCTTTCATGAAAGCGATGCTCAGTGGCACGCCGGCTGGACGAATGAGAACCTGATCGAGCAATGCGTCGTGGAATCCGTCCAGGGCCACGGCGGTTACGGCTATGGCATGTGGGCTTCGCCGCCGGAAGATACGGCACATGGGCCGAATGGACCCCGGAACGTCGTCTACAACTGCGATATCCACTCGCAGAAAGCCGGGGGTTGGATGGGCGGCATGAACGAGAATTGGTTGATCCTTCACAGCCGTTTCACGGTTGACAGTGGCCCCGGCGTCTTCGCCAAGGCGACCAGCTTCGATCACATGATCCGGGGGAACGTCTTTGTATTGAAAGACGGCACGTCGCCGATGATTCGGTTGGCCGCTGCGGATTGCATAGGTGTCGAGGTGGTTGGCAACAGTCTCTATGGAGGCAGCGGCCGCTTCGTGTCGGGCCAGGCACAACCGGCTGTGTCCGAAGAGAACCAGGCGTTTCCACTCTCGCCTGCCTCCCGGCCGCAGCCCCAAGTGCCGTCGATATACGAGTGGCAATGCCAGCATCGAGACCGCTGAGTCGAATGGGCGTGGTTCAAAACCGGGTAACACTCCCGGCTGGCTGCCACCCACAACTTCATGTTTGGTCTGCCACGATTTTGTCGTTCACCCGTCATAACTTCAAGTGCGGGTAGACGTTGCAGTCCGCTGCGAAAACAGGTATCCTACGGCCGTCGTTGCTCGTAGTGACGCCGTAGAGACGCAAGATTTTGCGTCTCTACAAATGCCCTTACGGGCACACTACAAACGCGGCAGTTGAATGGGAGTGCAGATCATGAAAAATGCGCTATGGATTGTTCTGTTCGTCGCTTTGGCCGGCGTGCTTGTGACTGTCGGACTGCTCCGCAAGGGCGGCGGCGAGGCGCCTCGGCGAATCGGGGTCGTGCCCAAGGAAACCGCATCGGTGTACTGGGAGGGTGTCCGGCAAGGGGCGCTGAAAGCGGGGGCAGAGGAGAAATACGAGATCCTCTGGAACGGCCCGGAGATCGAGACGGACTGCGAGCGGCAGATTCAGATTGTCGAGGACATGATCGCCCAGAAAGTCGCCGGCGTCGTCCTGGCTCCCAGCAATCGCAAGGCCCTTGTCCCGGTTGTCGAGAAGACCTACGCCAGGCAGATTCCCTGCGTGATCGTCGATTCCGGCGTGGAGACGGACAAGTACCTCTCCTACATGGCGACCGACAACCGCAAGGGTGGCGTTCTGGCCGCCAAACGCATCGGCGAAATCCTCGGCGGCAAGGGCCGGATCCTCGTCGTGGCGTGGACCCCCAACTCCGCCTCCACGGACGCGCGCATCGAGGGCTTCCGCGAGACGCTGGCGAACGAATTCCCCGGCATCGAGATCGTCGATACGCAGTTTCCCAACCCGCCCACGATGGACAAGGCCCGCGATGTCACCCAGGACATGCTGACGAGGGACAGTGCCGTGGATGGTATTTTCGCCTGCAACGCCACCACGGCCGGCGGCGCGCTGACCGCCCTGCGGGACTTCCAGAAGAGCGATAAGAAGATCAAGATGGTCGGGTTCGACGCCTGGCCGCTGCTCGTGGACGGACTGGAAAAGGGCGACCTCGACAGCCTGATCATCCAGAACCCGTACAAAATGGGCTACGAAGGTGTCAAGGCGATTGTCCGCCGGGTCAGGGGCGAGCAAGTGCCCAAAGAGGTGGACACGGGCGTCGAGCTGATCACGAAGGACCGGCTCAGCGATCCCAGGATCAAGGAGCTGCTCGAATCGCAGATATGACCCCCGCCCCGCATCAGACCGATCGGCCGGACGACGTCGCCCTGCGCATGACGGGCATTTCCAAGCGGTTCGGCCCCGTCCAGGCGCTGCGGGATGTCCACCTGGCCGTCCGCAGGGGCACGGTGCACGCCCTGGTCGGCGAGAACGGCGCAGGCAAATCCACGCTTATGAAAATCCTGGCCGGCGTGTATCAGCCCGACGCCGGCTCCATCGAGATTCACGGGCGGTCCGCGACCTTCACGAATCCCGCCCAAGCGATCGAGGCGGGTGTCTCGATGATCTATCAGGAGCTGGACCTGGCCGAGCATCTGACGGCGGCCGAAAATATCTACCTCGGCGCCGAGCCCAGAGGGGCCCTGCCGTTTACGGTCAGTCACAAGCAGATGTTCGCAAGGGCCGAGCAGCTCGCCCGGCGATTCCACTTCGAGATCGACGCAAGCGCCAATGTCGAGGACCTTCCCACCGGCGATTGCCAGATCGTCGAGATCCTCAAAGCCCTGCGCCGCAACGCGTCCATCATCGTCATGGACGAGCCCACGTCCTCGCTCTCGGAGCGCGAGGCGAAGAGACTCTTCGAGGTCGTCCGCCAACTTCGCAGCGAGGGGCTCTCGATCATCTATATCTCGCACCGGCTCGAGGAGATCGTCGATCTGGCCGATGAGGTCAGCATCCTCCGTGATGGCGAGCTCGTAGCCTCCGAGGCCATGATGAGCCTGGACATTCCGAAGATCGTCCACCACATGGTGGGCCGGGAGCTGACGGACTTCTTCCCGCAGCGCAGCGTCAGCCTCGGCGAGGTCCTCGTTCAGGTCACGGACCTGTCCTCCGAGGCGGGCATCCGCGACATCGGGTTCGAGGTCCGCCGGGGCGAGATCGTCGGCATGGCCGGCCTGGTCGGCGCCGGCAGGACCGAGGTCGCCAGGGCCATCTTCGGCGTGGACAAGAAGACGACCGGCCAAGTCGTCCTGGACGGCCGGGAGCTGAACATCGAGTCACCCGCCGAGGCCATTGCCAACGGCATCGCCCTGCTCACGGAGGATCGCAAGCGGACCGGGCTGTGCCTGGAGCTGCCCTGCAGTTGGAACATCACGCTGCCGAACCTCAAGCAGATCGGCTTCACGCCGTTCATCAAACCGGCGCGGGAGACCCGGCTTGCCGCCGAGGTGGGTTCGCGCATTGCAGTGAAATGGTCCTCGCCGCAAGCGCCCGCCAGCTCCCTGTCCGGCGGCAACCAGCAGAAGCTGCTCATCGCCCGCTGGCTCCTGGCCAACTCGAAATTCATGATCTTCGACGAGCCCACGCGGGGCATCGACGTCGGGGCCAAGATCGAGGTCTATACCCTGCTCAACAAGCTTGCCGAGCAGGGCAAGGCGATCCTGTTCATCTCCTCCGAGCTGCCCGAGCTGTTCGGTGTCGCGGACCGAATCCTCGTGATGCGCCGGGGAAAGCTGGTCGGCAACCTCGTGACCGCAGAGACGACGCCCGAGGAAGTGATGCACCTGGCCGCCGTGGAGGAAAACTGAATGAACAAATTCACTCGACAATTGCTGCCTTTTGCGGGGTTGATTCTGCTCGTTGCGGTCCTGGCAGCCCTGAAGCCGAATACGTTCGCGACGACCGAGAACATCTTCAACGTCCTGAGCCGCTCCAGCGTCAACGGCATCATCGCGATGGGCATGACAGCCGTCATCATCTCCGGCGGCATCGATCTGTCCGTCGGCTCGATGATGGCCCTGTGCGGCATGATCGCCGGACTGATCATGACGAGAAACGGCGAGATCGTCCCCACCATCGGGCTGATGTGGCTTGGGACGCTCGCCGGCATCGGCATGGGGCTCCTCTGCGGCCTGCTCAACGGCGGCCTGATCACCAAACTCAGCCTGCCGCCCTTCATTGTCACGCTCGGCACGATGAGCGCCTTTCGCGGCGTCTCCTATGTGATGAACAAAGGCATGATGTTCGACGTGCCCACATACAAGTTCCTCGGCCAGGCCACCCTCGCCGGCATCCCGGTCAACGTGCTGATCTTCCTTCTGATCGTTCTGCTCGCCTTCTTCCTTCTGCGGTACACGCCGCTGGGGCGATACACCTACGCGATCGGCTCGAACCGTCAGGCCGCCTACCATGCCGGCGTGAACGTGGACCGCAACCTGCTGGCGATTTACACCCTCACCGGCCTGTTCGTCGGCCTTGCCGCCATGATTGCCACCAGCCGGACCGTTTCCGCCCAGCCGACCGCGGGCATCAGTCTGGAGCTCGATATCATCGCGGCGGTGGTCATCGGAGGCGCCAGCCTCGCCGGCGGCCGGGGCACCGTCATCGGCACGATCATCGGAACGCTGCTCATCAGCTTCCTCCGCAACGGCCTGACCCTGCTCGGCATCTCCACCAACATCCAGCTCGTCGTCATCGGCGCCATCATCATCACCGCTGTCGCCCTCGACCAGATGGCCCGAGCCAAAACCGTCGAGAGCCGGTAATATCGATTATGAAGTGAAGAGCTCACGCGTAATTGGCACTACTTGTACGGTGCAAGCGCTCTCGTGATTTGCTGGGCGAGCTGATCGTTGCCGCCGGAGTGGGCCAGGTCAAGGGCCTTTTCCAGAGATGCCTTTGCTTTGCTGCGTTGTCCGGTTTTCCCGTAGCTCGTTGCCACGTTGAGGAAGGCTGAAACATTGCTCGGCTCAAGCCGGATCACTTGTGTCCAATGCCCGATTGCCTCGTTGTGTCTTCCTAACAGGGACAGCGCCATAGCGAGATTATAGTGCGCCATGGCGTGGTCCGGCTCGATCTGAACGGCCTTCGTCAGATAGCCGACCGCCTCGTTGAACTTCTTCTGCAGAGCCAGCATCACGCCAAGATTGACGTATGCTTCTGCGTAGTCCGGCTTGATCTGAACGGCCTTGGAAAGATACCTGACGGCCTCCTCCAGCCTGCCCTGCTTACCGATGATGACGCCGAGATTGTAGGGTATTTTGGCGTCGTCGGGCTTGAGCTGGGCGGCCTTCGTATAGTGCGTGACGGCTTCATCGAGTTTTCCTTGCTCGGCGAGGAGCACGCCGAGGTTGAAGTGGGTCTCGCTATGGTCCGGCCGGAGCTCCGCCGCCCTGGATAGATGGCGGAGGGCCTCGTCCGTCTTTTTCTGCTCCGCCAGCAGCACTCCAAGCTGGTAATGAGCCTCGGCATAGTCCGGCTTGAGTTGGACGACCTTCTCGAAGTGCGCAGCCGCCTCACCAGGCTTCTTCTGAAGGAGCATGGCCAGGCCAAGGTTAAACCTGGCTTCGACGTGGTTCGGATCGAGTCTCAGTGCCTCATTGACGTGAGCCAGGCCCTCCTCGATCGCTCCTTTGTTGAGCAGGAGATATGCCAGATCGGCGTGCGCCCCGACGTTTTCAGGGTTCAACTCCAGCGCCTTCCTGTACCCCTGCTCCGCGCCGTGAGGATCATCCGCTCTAAGAGAGGTGATTCCGGCCCTTAAATAGGAGTAATCGTCCAGGAACTGCTCGTGGATTTTCGCGATCGCGGAGGGCTTGGCGTTGACGAACTCGGGGATATTGGCGGCCCTGTCCGATGCGGTGAAGCGGTCCAGCAGGACGGCGGGGGAACTGTCTCCCTGCTCGTCGACGTGCGTGAGGAAAAGCTGGGTATAGACGGAGTTGGCTTTGGAGGAGAAGACGAGCCACTTGCCATTTGGCGACCAGCTATGCCAGGAATTCATGCGGCCGGTATTGGCCCGGAGTTTTCTCGGCTCGCCTCCCTCGGCCGGGATGATATACAACTCGCTGTCCGGCTGAAGGAGCATGTAGCTTTTGGCCCTGCAAAATACGATCCACCGCCCGTCCGGCGAGTAGCGGGCAAAGAAGTTGCTCATGCCATTGTTGGAGGCCCCCAGAACGGGCTCGGGCCTGCCGCCCTTGCCATCATTGAACGGGATCCCGTACAGATCATACAAGAATGGTTTGCCGTCCTTGAGGAACTCGGAGCAATCTTCCGGGCTCAGGAGCACTTTCTTTTCGCCGCCGGGGATCTTGAGCCTGTAAGCAGTGGTCCGGGCGAAGACGATATGCTTGCCGTCCGGGCTCCAGGCGGGATTGCTCTGGACCAGGTTCGGGTCGTCCGCGCCGGGCAGGGCCTGGAACGTGCCGGTCTGCCTGTCGTAAACGCACAGGATGCCTTTGATGGGGAAGAAGAGCTGGGAGAACGCCAGGCCGGGCTTGGCGACGAAGACGGACTGGTCTTTGACCGTGCTCACCACGTACCTGCCGTCCGGCGAGACCTGCGAGAGCAGGCCGAACGTCAGCTCCTTGTCCTCCCGCTTGTAGTCGCTCCAGGTGATGATCTCGCTCCTGGCCAGTGTCATCTCTTCTTTGACCCGCGTGACGGCATAGGAGCCCTTGTCGTTGGCGTAGTCCACGTCCATTCCCAGGACCGCGGCATCGGCGGAAAACGAGTGACAATTCCCGCAGACCGGCAGCTTTTCGAGCACGATCGGCGGCGGCTGCGTCGAGGAGATCGCCCCGAAGCGCCAGCGGATGCGGCTGGGGTCCTTGACGGCATCGATGAACGGCAAGGGCACTTCCCGGTAGAAGATCGGTGCGCCGACCTCGTTCTTCGATGTCTTGATGCGGACGTGATTGGCCGAGAGGATGTCACGCGGGGCCCTGCGATTGACGCCGAGGATCGTGACTCTGGCCTCTTTCTCAAGGGACCGCTTTTTAATGGTTTCCCAGACCGCCGCTTCAGGGGTCCATTGGGGCTCACGGGTGAAGAAGCTAATGTGTCCCTGATCGTCCGCAAATTCGATCGTCACCAGGTAGGTGTCTGACCTGATGTTCAGTTCTATCCAGCGAAATGTGGGAGCGGCGATGTCCGGCGGGAACAGCGTCTCGTCGAGGGGATACTCGACCACCAGTCTGTCGTCGTGCGAGGAGCCCTTGTAGGCCGCCAGTATGGCCTCAGCGCTCGGCCGGCGCCGATACCATGCCACGAATATGACCGCCGCGACAGCAACGGCCAGCAACGCCACGGGGATGACAAGACGTTTACCTGCCTTGCTCATGAACGCCTCGAAGACGGACACCCCCCTTCGACATCGTTTCCCATGTACATTCGGGGATTCCGGAGACCACATTGATTTCTTTCCAGGTTGAGGTACGAGTATAGCCGGGGTCCGCATCGGCGGCAAGCGGCTACCTCCAAGTCGCACAAGGACTTACGGCGTTTCCCGGCCGAGGCCGGGGCTTGGTGCAAGTTCGTCAAGCCTGATGTGCCCTCCACGAAGGACGTCTGAAAACATCGATTTCTTCGGCTCACCAGTCCCTATTTGTGTCCATCGAGGCACGCTGGCGACCGATTCGGAAAGACCCCACAGGTGATACGGGACTGTTTATGGGGCGACTGCCGCCGGTCGCCGGGGCCGGGATTTGGGGTTAAAGCGGCGTCTGTGCCCTGTCGAACTCTATCCCAGGGTTTCGCGCCCTGGAACGATAGGGTCCTTATAGACGTGGAGACCTATGAGTCAGACTGAGCGACAAAGACGGCTTCGCCTGCTTGTCAAGAAGCTTAACAAGGAACGCAAGCGGCAGGCGAGCAGAGTGGATATCTTGTGCAATGACCTGATCGGCGCACAGCGGGAGTTCGTGCGCCGGCTGAACCAGATCGGCTTTGCCGCCCGGTTCTATAAGGGCCTGCTGGGTGCGGCGGACCTCAGGGGCCTGGTCGTCCAGGCCGGCCGCCTCCTCCGGGAGGAAATGCACGGCGCTCGCGTCGTGTTTTTTCTGCGCCAGGGGGAGGGTGGCGAGACACGCGCCTGGGACGCGGAGCCGGCGTGCGACTCGCAAGACGTGAGGCTGGAGGATTACCTGACGCCGGGCCTGGCGGCGGGCATCTCCAAGTCGAATCGCCTGTGCACGATGGACGATTTGTTCGGCATGGGCCTGGAGGGCAACCGCCAAGTGCTCAACGGGCTCTCGGCCGTCACGGTGCCGCTCAACGACCTGGGTCGGTCCCTGGGCTTCGTGCTCCTGTGCCGGACCGCGGATCACCCGCTTCACAACGACGAGATCGAGAGAGTGGCTCTCGTCACCTGCGGCCTGTCCCAGGCCATCCGCAACTGCGGCGCGCCCGTGCAGCCGTAACAGTAGCCATTTCCGCAACACAAATCGCGAGAAGCCGATTGACGTTGCGCCTGCGCCGGCATAGAATAAGACTCGAATTGGTGGAACGGGATCGCTTTGGGACTATGTTGTGCTGTGTGGAGGCATAACGATGAGCGGACAAATGTATCGCTTCTACGTGCGGCTTCTGATAGCTGTCAGCTTTCCGGCCCTCTTGATGTCCGTGCCGGTACTGGGCAAGGTGATCCACGTGGACGATGACGCCAACGCTCCCGGCGATGGCAAATCCTGGGTTACGGCCTATCGGTATTTGCAGGATGCCCTGGCGGATGCGAGGGCCACAGAGAAACCAGTCGAGATTCGGGTGGCCCAGGGCATCTACAAGCCGGATCAGGGGGCAAACCAGAAGCCGGGGGACCGCTTGGCGTCGTTTGACCTGTTCAGTGGCGTCGCTGTCAAGGCGGCCTACGCAGGCATTGGCATGCCCGATCCCAATGCAAGGGAGATCAAGCTGTATAAGACGGTCTTGAGCGGAGACCTCGCGGGCAACGATGTTGCAGTAAATGATCCGTGCGATTTGGCGCGCGACCCAATGCGATCTGAGAACAGCTGTAATGTCGTCGAAATTGTACGTGCTTCGGCGGGATAGGGGCCAGCCCTTAAGTTAAGCGTTAAGGGTAGTGGGGCGGTGGTCATTGAGTTTGGCGGCGATGGCGGCCACCGTGGTTTGCAGGCGTTTGTCTGATTCGAGGGCCTGGGCGAGCTTGCACAGTTGGAGGCTGACGGCGGCTCCGGTGGCGATGCCCAGCATGTGGGCCGCCTGGCGCTGGGTCAGACCGACGTAGTCGCAGAGCATCCGCGAGGCAATGGCTCGGTCGAATGAGTTTCTCCGTCGGCGGAGCAAGGACCGGCGGTCGACGGCAAGTGCCTGGCAGACCGCGTCCAGGACCGCATCGGCGTCCAGCAGCGTGGGGGTGCGCCGGAACGCTATGTCCTCAGGCAGGGGTTTGGTCTTGAGCAGGCCATGATACAGCGTGTGGATCTTGTCGCGAAAGCCCTCGGACCCAATGCACAGGGGCGATGTGCACTTGGCCTCAAGGAAAGCGGCGTCGATATCCTCGATGGCCGCTTCCACGAAGCCGCGGTAAGTTTGTGACGAGCCGCGTGTTCCTTGACCGATCATCGCCAGGATGGGCTCGCAGTCCACAAAGTCAACGCGTGGATCCCGGGCGATGTAGCGCTGGTAGCTGCTCCAGGGGTACTGGCGCAGCAACGTGATCCGCTCGCGAAGGGGGCGTCGTCGGGCGTCGGCCGTGAACACCGGATTCAGGTGGACGTAACGGCTCAGTCGCAGCAGGTACGCGTCCTTCTCAACCAGCCATGCCCCGTAGCGGCCCTGCAGCAGGTGACCGTGCCGACGGTGGCGAAGGTTGAAATATACAGTGTAGGCGGTTTGCAGGCGGTGCATGAAGCAGCCGAGGTTAGCCCGAGGAGTCTCGACCACCAGGTGAAAGTGATTGTCCATGAGGCAGAACAGGTACAGGCGCACTTCGAACTGCGCCACGCTCTCGCGGAGCCGGCGAAGGAAGTGCTCCCGGTCGGCGTCGTCTCGAAAGATCGCCCGCCGGTCGTTGCCTCGGGCCGTCGCGTGATACATGGCCCCTTCGTACTCGATTCGCTGGGCCCTCGCCATAGCCTGAAGGATAGTCCCCCATGCCGCTCTCCGCAAGCACCAACATGCGATGGACCTGTCACGCCTGCCTCAGACACCCGCCGGTAACTCGTAACTTAAGGGCTGGCCCCTGCACCTTGCCCCTGCACCTTGTGATCGCGCCCGCGACGCAGTACAAACCCTGGTATTGCCTGGACCGTGACAGCGGGCTGGTCAAGTCGTTTCCCAAGCCGGTCTCCAACAGGTATCAACTCAAGTCCGGCTACCGCCTTGATGAAGCAACCGGGCAGTTCATCGACATACATACGGGTCAAGTCGTCGCGCGCGAGCAGGCCGTCGAATTCTACAACGCCGCCGAGCAAACCTATTATGACCTCCAGGGACGCGCCTTGCGGAGCGAACGAGACCAGAAGCCGGTTGAATATGCCATGCATTACTACTTTGACAGGCAAACAGGCGAGGTCAAGCAGGTGCGAAAGCCCGTCCGTCAAACGTATGTGCTCAAAAAGGGTGTCCGTTTCGACAAGAAGACAGGCCAGTTCATGAACGGCGACACCGGCGAGGTAGTCCCAAGAGAGGCGGCCGTGGAACTCAAGCAAGCCCCATCCGTGCAGACAACAAGATAGGACCGGACAGACCCGATCAGTCGCGACATCGAGGCATTCTGATCGTCTCGAAGATTGGATCATGTGATCTCCGTTGAAATGGCGGCTTCCAGCGCCCGCCCTATCGGGGCATGGGCCATGCCATGACGACCTGCAAAGAATTTGCTTGCATTCCGGCCGACCGCGCCTATAATCCTGGGGAGCGTTCGCAGCGAGGCGGTGTCCCCCCCGCCTGATCTCGCGCCGGCCTGCTGCCATGACGCCGAGGGATGCAGGTGTGTTCTCATCTCCGATAGACGAAATAGGCGTAAATAGGGGATCCGAAGATGAACGAGGGACCGGTAAACCAGGGTGCTATGATCGAAACCACCGACTGCCTTGAGGCCGTCGGGGTCTTTCGAGGGTGGAAGAATCTGTTCTTTCTGATCGTGGTGGTCTGTCTGCTGCTCGTACAGGCTGCCTTTTGGCTGGTGGATCTGAAGATCGTTCCGGCAGGCGGGGATGGCTCGGCTCCCGTCGCCATCGCGGCGCCGGCCGATGCGAACGCCGTCTCGGGTACGGCCGCCGGCGCTCCCGCTGAACCCAACCAGCCGTCCAGCCGCGTTGCCAGTGCGGTCAGACTGCCCGCCCAGCTCCTTGGCAAGCTCGACGCCGGACACCTGGCACGCGCCATCGAGCTTATCAACGGCATTCTCATCGTCGCTGTGGTGCTCTATGTCCTCGCGATGTTCTTCAATCTGATGGTTTCGCTGGTCGGCAGGCTCGGCGGAATCCGGCACATCTCCCGCGCCTTTTTCCTGTCCGTGATCGTGCTCGTGCTCGTCATCCCATGGCAAACAGTGGTCGGCTCTCGCGTGCCCGGCGTGGTGTACACTCTACCCGAACTGCTCAACTGGATGGCGGGCAAGAACGAGAGCACGGTCAACACCGTCCTGTACTACCTGCGCTTCAGCGGCTACTGGCTGGTCTTCCTGCTGCTGGTGCTCGTCTGCCAGTTGCGAAGCGCCCGCTGGACCAAGTCCATGCTCCGCCGCCTCGAAATCATCTGACGACAAAACGGCCGGCGTACGAGACCGCACACGAACGGCATCCAATGATAATGCCTCTCGGTGGGCTTGCTTGCGCGGTAGGTGGCATTGCCACCTAGCGCCGCTGGTATCCTCCGCTAACTACGGATCGAGCTTTGATCCCAAAGCCTCATGATCGACCCGGCGCCCTCTCGGCCCAGTCAGGGCAGCCTTCTGCCTCATTGTTTCCGAAGCCCTCAGGGTTGTCACCTGTGGCCCCACGATGATACAATGGCCGCTTGGTGTGAGAATCGAAAGTGACCTCCTATGCAGATCATGCAGGAGATGCGGCCATGATTACGAAGCTGAGCATTGCGAACTTCAAATCGATCCGCCAGTTGGACGTCGACTGCAAGAAGATCAACCTCTTCATCGGCGAACCCAACACCGGCAAATCCAACATCCTGGAGACCCTGGCCCTGCTATCTTACTGTGGCCAGCTCGGACAAGCACCTCTCAGCGATTACATCCGGTTTCAAACTACACAGAACCTATTCTATGATCAGTTGTTGGATCAGGAGATCGGGATATCCGTAGCAGGCGTCCCCTCTGCGGAATTGTATGTTCGCTTCGAGAATGACCATTTCGTACTTCGACTTGAACGTACCAGTCCTGGATCGTTTGGGACTTTGGATTACCAAGGGGTCTTTAAGGGTGCCAGGCATAGCCTGACTGGGGTCATCAAGTTCTTTCGCTTCAAAAACCTGAGGAATTACGGAGGCAAAGAGGCAGGCAGTCTCAAGCCGCCGGACGGGACAAACCTCTTCTCCGTCGTCTTCAGTTCGGAAGCCCTGCGAGAAACCATGAAGGAGTTCTTTCGGAAGTATGGGCTCAAGCTGGTCATGAAGCCACAAGAGAAGGTCTTCGAACTTCAGAAGCAAACCGACGATCTGGTCTTCAGTTTCCCCTACTTCCTCACGTCCGACACACTCCAACGGATCATCTTCTATACGGTAGCCATTGCCTCGAACAAGGACTCGGTGCTTGTGTTTGAGGAGCCGGAGTCCAACGCGTTTCCATACTATACCAAGTATCTGGGAGAGCGGATCGCGCGGGATGAGACGAACCAGTTCTTTATCGCCACACACAATCCGTATCTGCTCTCAGCCGTCGTTGAGAAGGGCCGCAAGGAGGACGTGCAGGTCTTCATCACGTACTTCAAGGACTATCAAACCAAAGTCAAACCCCTGACAGCGGACGAGGTCGTGGAGTTGATGGAGGCCGATCCCTTCTTCAATCTGGATCGTTTCATCGAGGACGGGCAATGAAGGTCTTGGTGGAGTGCTATCCAGATGAGGCGGTGCTTCGCGCTTTGGGAGTCCCGAGGAAGCAGTTGCGCCACGAGGCAAGGAAGGGCGAGGTATTCAACCGCCTGAGAGACACTCCTGGTGCTGTCGGCATGGTGGACGAAGATCCCGACAGTGCTCAGCCACGTGACTTAAGCAACTACGAGGAGGCAGAAGCCGCTGAAGGGCTCCGCCTGCTTGCTCGTCGGGGCAGTCGCGGCCAGAGACTCATCATCCTCTGTCCGAGACTGGAAGATTGGCTGTTCCAGAGAGCGAGAGCCTGCGGTGTTGACCCCACGCAGTACTATCTTCCAAGTTACCCAAGTGAACTGCACGATATCCCTCACTATGAGCAGAAGGATGGTTTCCGTCGGTTCCTTGCCGAGCTGAATGGCCGCGACAAAGGGATGGGTCTTCTGCGCCGATGGGTGGTTCAGGGGGAATACCCGTAGCTGAGCCGGTGTATGCCCGTGCGGTTCCCACGATCCGCGGCCAACTGGATTCCTTACAGGGATGCGCGACTGTGGGGCTTTACAGGGCACGGCGTGAAGCTATACTGGCCCGGATGATTGAACATGAGGAAAATACTGTTGGGCTGGTGGAGACCCGGACCGTTCGCGTTGTGGAGCGGGACGAGCCGCTCCTGTTGGAGTGCGGCAAGAATCTTGGGCCGATTGACGTCGCCTATGAGACCTACGGGCAGCTCAACCAGGCCGGCGACAACGCCATTCTCATCTGCCACGCCCTCAGCGGCAACGCCCATGTGGCGGGCTACCACAATGCGGCCGACAAGAAGCCCGGCTGGTGGGAGGTCATGGTCGGCCCCGGCAAAGGCATCGACACGAACAAGTACTTCGTGATCTGCTCGAACTTCCTCGGCGGCTGTTCGGGCACGACCGGGCCGTCGTGCGTCGATCCGGAAACGGGCAAACCCTATGGCCTGGACTTTCCCATCATCACGATCGCCGACATGGTGCGCGTCCAGAAACTCCTGCTCGATGCGCTGGGCATCAAGCGCCTGCTGGCCGTCCTCGGCGGCTCCATCGGCGGCATGCAGGTCCTGCAGTGGGCGATCGCCTATCCGGACATGATGGCGGCCGCGATTCCCATCGCCACGACAACCCACCTCGGGGCGCAGTCCATTGCGTTCGACGCCGTCGGCAGAAACGCCATCCTCGCCGACGCCAATTTTGCCGACGGGCAGTATCACAATGGGGAAGTCCCGGCCCAGGGACTGGCCATCGCCCGGATGATCGGGCATATCACCTACCTGTCGGAGGAAGGCATGCGGCAAAAGTTCGGCCGACAGCTCCGCAGCGCCGACAGGTACAGCTACGAGTTCAACTCGGAGTTCGCCGTCGAGACGTACCTGGACCACCAGGGCCAGTCCTTCGTCGAGCGGTTCGACGCGAACAGCTACCTGTATATCACGAAAGCATCGGATTATTTCGACCTGCCGCGGGATTACGGCTCGCTGGAGGAGGCATTCGCCAACGTTCAGGCCCGGTTCCTCGTCGTGAGCTTCAGCAGCGATTGGCTCTTTACACCGGCCCAGTCGGAGGCCATGGTCGATGCCCTCGTCGCCAACGGCAAGGACGTGAGCTACTGCAACATCGCCTCGTCCTACGGCCACGATGCGTTCCTGCTGGAGACACGGACGCTGGGCGCGTTTCTGTCGAGCTTCCTGGAGGCGACGCACAAGCCGGGCGTGAAGACCGGCTCCCTGGAGAACTGTTGCGGGGGCAGGCGGCCGCTGACGCGGTTCGAGCAGGCCCATCGCACCCGCGTCGATTACGAGCTGATCGAGTCGTTGATCGAGCCGGGCAGCACCGTCCTCGATGCCGGCTGCGGCGACGGCGAGCTGCTCGCCAGACTCACCGCCGACAAAAAGATCCGGGGCAAGGGCGTGGAGCTGGATGAGCCCCAGGTGCTCGATAGCGTCTGCCGAGGCATCGCGATCATCCAGCGCGACATCGACCGCGGCCTGCACAGCTACGGCGATAAGAGCTTCGATTACGTCATCCTCTCGCAGACCGTCCAGACGATCAAGGACCCGGAGAGCGTCTTTCTGGAGTTACTTCGCGTGGGGCGAAAGGTGATCGTCAGCTTCCCGAACTTCGGACACTGGCGCTGCCGCATGCAACTGCTCTTTACCGGCAAGGCCCCGGTGACGCGCCAACTGCCCTTCCGCTGGCACAATTCGCCGAATATCCACTGCCTGTCCCTGAAGGACTTCGACGACTTCTGCGCCCGCCTCGGCGTCACCATTGAAAAGAGAATTCCCTTAGTGAAGATTCGCCGCGACCCCGTCCGCTTCGCCCCCAACCTCTTCGCCGAGCAGGTCATTTACATGACGAGTAAGAAAGGCTTGACAGCCCCCACGGCCATTGGTTCTAATACACGCACCTTGGGCGATTAGCTCAGTTGGCTAGAGCGCACGGATCACACCCGTGAGGTCATAGGTTCGAATCCTATATCGCCCATTGATGCTCGGCACACAATATGAAGGGGCATCATACCAAAACCGGCATGATGCCCCGTACCTGATGAATGACATTCCTGTCGATCAGTAAGTCGCGCAGATGCTGTAGGTGTAGTTGCGCACGTTGGACGCCCCGAAAGCAGCGGGCATCCCGCCCGACCAGTCGATGCGCGAATCCGCTCGTGCCGGAGTGCCGGCCGTGAAGCGAATCCCAGGGTTGTTCTCGAACACCCACGCCAGCCAGATCTGCTGCCCTGCGGACACATATACCGGGCTTTGCAGAGGGATCGTCTGCCAGCCCTCGGTACTGTTGACCACGGTGGCACTGGTGACCCCAAGACGCGTATCCGGCTTGCCGGCGCTATCGGCATACACCGCCAGGATCAGTTGGCCGGAGCCGCCCTGATGGTAGATGCTGATGCTCCGCAGTTGTCCATCCTCGGGCATCGTGTACGGCACTGCCCGGCGGGGCGCATCGATCGTGATCCCGCCGTAGACTGTCGTAGTGCCCACCGTCTTATCCGGCTGCACCGTGGTGTAGGTCGCGTAAACGCTGTAGGTGTGGTTGCGCAGATTTGACTTGCCGAAAGCAGCGGGCATCCCGCCCGACCAGTCGATGCGCGAATCCGCTCGGCCCGGAGTGCCGGTCGTGAAGCGAATCCCAGGATTGTTCTCGAACACCCAGGCCAGCCAGATTTGCTGCCCTGCGGGCACGGATACCGGGCTTTGCAGAGGGATCATCTGCCAGCCCTGGGTACTGTTGAGCGCGGTGGCACTGGTGACCCCAAGACGCGTATCCGGCTTGCCGGCGCTATCGGCGTACACCGCCAAGATCAGTTGGCCGGAGCCGCCCTGATGGTAGATGCTGACGCTCCGCAGTTGTCCATCCTCGGGCATCGTGTACGGCACTGCCCGGCGGGGCGCATCGGTCGTGATCCCGCCGTAGACTGTCGTAGTGCCCACCGTCTTACCCGTGCTGCCGGCGGAAGTGAAGTTTGCCGTGACGGACTTGTTGGAGTCCATGACCAGCGTCGCGGGGTTAGCCGTGCCGGTCAGATTGCCCGACCAGCCGGTGAACGTGTAGCCCGCGTTCGGCGTTGCCTGTAGAGTCACGGTCTCGCCGGACGTGTAACTGGTCTTGTTCGGTGTCCTGGTCACGGTCCCATTTGCCGCAGCGACGGTGAGCGTGTAGGTGATAGGTGCGAAGTTCGCGGTCACCAACTTGT
>Ga0214473_10001191_pt1 | contig 35225 bp, 32 predicted proteins | sample RVTome_7_FD_203509 | JGI IMG/M metagenome (GOLD analysis project Ga0214473, IMG submission 203509) | Soil microbial communities from uranium-contaminated site in the Upper Colorado River Basin, Wyoming, United States - RVT98D197 | ecosystem: Environmental > Terrestrial > Soil > Contaminated >... | reverse complement strand
GTACTGCATGAAAAAATATTTTCTGCAGCTCTTGACAAATCGTTTGCTCTTGATTACAATGAGTAGACACTCAGTGAGCAATAACTCATCGGAATTGAAAAATGACCTCGATCACCAGAAAAGAACGCAAGGAACACACCCGCGAACTGCTGCTGCAGAGCGCGATCGAAGAGTTTTCGAGCCGGGGGATTGCGGCGACCAAGACCGTGGACATCGCCCGGGCCGCGGGAGTGGCGCACGGTACGGTCTTCGTCCATTTCCCCACGCGGGACGACCTGCTGAACGAAGTGATCGACCAGTTCGGCCAGGAAATCGGAGTGGAATTCAGGACGCTGTCGCAGCAGGGTGGGGGGGTGCGGGAGGTCCTGGCCGCCCAATTGAAAATCGTGGAGAAGTTCGAGCCGTTTTACGCTCAGATCGTGATCGAGGGACCCCTGCTTCCCCGCAATGCGCGCAACAACATCTTTCTGATCCAGACCGGGATCGCCCTGTACCTGGAGGAAGCGCTGGCCCGCGATGTCGAAAGGAAGCGGGTACGGCCGGCAGCGATTCATCTGTTGGTCAACTCCTGGATCGGGACAATAAACTATTACCTCACCAACCGGGACAAGTTTTCACCGGGAAGGTCGGTGATCGGCGAGCACGGTAGTGAGCTATTGGACCACTTCATGGGCGGTATTGAATTGCCGCAAAAGGAGAGTTAGATGGGCACTAAATGCGCATCCTGCGGCTGGGAGCTGACCCGGCCCGAGCAGTTCGCGCTGGGCGACGTAAACAGTCTCTACTGCGTGGAGTGCACCAACTCGGATGGCAGCCTGAAGACATTCCAGGAGGTGCACGAGCTGATCACCGCCGACATGGTGCGTTCCCAGCGCATCGACCGCACCGAGGCCGGCAAGATGGCCGAGGAACTCATGCTCAGGCTGCCCGCCTGGGCCGGACGCCGTCCCGGCACGAGCTGAAATCGGCGCGGAAATTGTTTTGCTTCACCGGCAAATTTTTTAAGCCGAAAGCGCGTTACAGTTGTCTTACAGAAAATCCGGAGAACAGGCCGAATTCCCTGTTCTCTCAAACGGCAGCACCTGTAAACCAAGGAGAATGAGATGTCCAGACGCTACGCTGCCATGATCCACCGGGGATTGATTTCCCTGCCGGTCCTGATGTTCGCCTTCGTCCTGAACGCCTTCGCCGCCGACCCCGCGGTCGAAAAGTACGAGGCGAAGGCTCCCAAGAGCATGAGCCAGCCGGAACAGCCCAGCGAATCGCTCGAAGAGAGAGCGCTGAAGAAATTCGAGCGGATGTGCGAGATCATCGAGCTGAAAGGGGAACAGCTGAAACAGGCCCGGGCGCTTTTCGATTCCCGGATCGAGGAAATGCAGAAGATTATGAGCGCGGCGCGCCAGGGAGAGCTGAATCAGAGCGAAGCCAGGGGAAAAATGGCCGAAAGCTTCAAGAAGCACCGCGAACAGTTCGAAAGCCTTTTAAGCCAGGAGCAGAAAGCGAAGCTCGAAAAGTTCGAAAAGAACCGCTCCACCCCGGAGAGCGGTAGCGGCCGTTCGTAAACGGCGGTAGTCCAATCCGGGATTTCTCCTTTCGATCTGCCCCGTTTCCAGGGACCGGGAAGCGGGGCATTTTTTTGAAAGGATTCTTTCCGGAAGGCTGCCGGGCCTGGCGGACGTTCCTTTTGAGGTCGGCTGATGAATGGAAGCCGGTGATTTTGAATTGATTCGGCAGCTTGCACCCATACAAGCCTATTCCCCATCCCACTCTTCGATCTGCTTGTTGATGAATTTCTCGACTTCGGTAAGCTGTTTGCCCTCTTCCGCGGTGACGAAGGTGAAGGCCTTGCCGGCAGCGCCCATCCTGCCGGTGCGTCCCACCCGGTGGATGTAATCTTCCGCGCTGTCCGGGATGTCGTAATTGATCACGTGGCTGATCCCGGTGATGTCGAGTCCCCGGGCGGCGACATCGGTTGCCACCAGGTGCTCGATCTGACCGGTGCGGAAAGCGTCGATTATCTTCTCGCGCTTGTTCTGGCTCAGGTCGCTGTGGATACAGCGGGCCTTGAAACCTCTTTTCGCAAGCTGCATGGCCAGCGCATCGCTCATTCTTTTGGTATTCGTGAAGATGAGGCTCTGGGTGGGCCGCTGGTGTTCGAGCAGCCGGGTGAGCCTGCCCATCTTTTCGTGCCGGGTGGAAGTGATGAAGCGCTGCCAGATCGATTCCACACTCACTTCGTCACGGCTGAGGTAGAGCTTGACCGGATCGTGCATGTAGCGCCGGCTGAGTTCCTCCACTTCATCGTCCAGCGTGGCTGAAAGCAGCATTACCTGCCGGCCTTCCGGACAGGCTTTGATGATCTTGATAATGTCCTGCCGGAAACCGATGTCGAACATCCGGTCGGCCTCATCGAGTACGAGGGTCTTGAGGCCGCCGAGGTCGAGGTTGTGGTTGAAGATGTGGTCCAGGAGCCGGCCGGGAGTGCCCACCACGATCTGCCCGCCCTGCTTGAGCTGTTCGATTTCATGGTTTACCGCGGTGCCGCCGTAAAGGCTCAGTACCCGGAAGTCCAGTGTTCTGCCGAACCGGCGCGCTTCCCAGGAGATCTGGCGGCACAGCTCGCGGGTGGGCACGACGATCAGGGCCTGTATCGCTGTCGAATGGTTGTCCAGCCGCTCGAAAATCGGCATCAGGAAGGCGACGGTTTTACCAGTGCCGGTTTTGGCCTGGCCGAGGAGGTCAGCGCCGCGCAATGCGGCCGGGATCACCGCCGTCTGGATGTCGGTCGGCACCCGGAAGCGGTTCTGCGCCAGGGCCAGCACTATCCGGTCTGACAGGCCCAGCGGCCTGAACTCATTGTTGATGAACTCCTCGCTGGTCCGGTCGATCGGCAGCAGTTCGGGGAAATCAACCCGTTGGGAGGAGCCGCCAAGATCTTTTCCTCTGCGGCCGCGGGATTTGGTGCGGTGCTTATCGCCTTGGGGTTTTTCCGGTTCCCGGGTCTCGGCGGCCACCGGCTTTTCCTGGCCACCGGGTCTGCCGCGGCCCCTTCTTCTTCTCTTTCTCCCGCGCCCCTGACCGCCGCCGGTGCCGGGCTCGGCCCCTTCGCGGGCCGGCTTTTGGGGCTTTTGCTGCTCGCCCTTCTGTTCAGCAAGGCCCTCGGTGCCGCGGGAGCGGGCTTGGTGCCTGCCCCGTCCCCGTCTGCGCGGCCGATCCCCCTTGCGCCCCTGCGAGGGAGCCGGTCTACTTTCCGGGGTTTCGCCCTTTCGGCCTTGTTCCTGTCTGCGCGCACCGGCTGAACCGGACGATTCAATTTTCTGCGCCCGGTCCTTTTTGCCTGAAATCAGTCCTTTAAGTCTCTGAATGAATCCCAATCCTCGCCTCACTTTAGCGTTTGATGCCGAACATCGGTTTATTAGCTTCCAAAGGCCGGATAAAAATATAATATATAAAGTACGCAAAAAAACCGCTATTTAAAACTTAAACTGTCCACCGGCTGAGAATTGAACGAGCGCAGAAGGCTTTTGTGTACTGAGTCTATCCGGGATAATCTACGATGCAGGTTCTGAAAGCGGCAAATATCCATCACGATTTTGGGGTGAGACCCTTGTTCGACGGGCTTGAGCTGGTGCTCAACGAGGGCGACCGGATCGGTCTGATCGGCCCCAACGGCTGCGGCAAGTCGACGCTGTTGAAGATTCTGGCCGGCCTGGTCGCTCCGCTGGAGGGGACACTCACCCGGCCGCGGCCGGTCAAGGCCGCCTACCTGCCCCAGGAACCCGAGTTCCGGCCGGGGACTTCGATCTACGGGGCGCTCCAGGAGAGCCTGGCCGATCTGGCCGGTCTGAAGGAGCGCTACGAGGAAGTGACCGAACAACTGAAAAGCGGCCTCGACCGTCGCCGCCGCGCCGAACTGACCGCCCTGGCCCAGCGTCTGCACGACCAGCTCGACACCCGCGGCGGCTGGGACCTTTCTCCGCGGATCGAGGAAATCGCCACCCGGCTCAGGCTGCCTCCCACCGACACCCTGCTCGACCAGCAGTCCGGCGGCACAATCAAGCGGGTGGCGTTGGGCCAGGCGCTCCTGGCCGAACCGGAGCTGCTGTTCCTGGACGAACCCACCAACCATCTCGACACCGAAACCGTGAGCTGGCTGGAAAACCGGCTCAAAAACTTCAGCGGCACCCTGGTCCTGGTCACCCACGACCGCTACTTCCTCGAAGCCGTGGTCGGCCGGATCGTGGAAGTCAGCGCCGGCCGGCTGGTGAGCTATCCCGGAAACTACACCGCCTATCTGGAAGCCAAGCGGAAAGAATGGGAGCTCCTCCAGCGGGCCGATGAAAAAAGACTCAAGACCCTGGCCCGTGAAATTGAATGGCTCAAGAGCGGAGTCAGGGCGCGCACCCACAAGAGCAAGGCGCGGATCGAGAGGGTCAGGAAGCTGGCCCGTCAGCGCCGGGCCCAGAAGGACAAGCCGGTGGAGCTGCATTTTGACCCCCAGACCCGGCTCGGCCGCACGATCCTCACAGCCCACCGTCTGCACAAGGCTTTCGAGGGGAACGAAGTGATCCGCGACTTCTCGCTCGAGCTGCTGGGAGACGAAAGGATCGGGGTGATCGGGCCCAACGGCTGCGGCAAGACAACTCTCGTCCGTTTGTTGATAGGCGAGCTGGAGCCGGACTCGGGATTCGTCAAGCACGGAATCAACACCCGGATCGCCTATTTCGACCAGAACCGCGAACAGCTCGACCCCAAGGCCACGATCTGGGATTCCGTACAGCCGGGAGGGGACCACGTGCTGGTGTCAAGCCGGCGGCTGCACAAGAAGGCTTTCCTGGAAAGTTTCCTTTTCCCGGCGGAAATCCAGCGCTTCCGGGTGGAACTGCTCTCCGGCGGCGAACGCAACCGGCTCCTGCTGGCCCGGCTGATGCTGGCCGGGGCCAACGTGCTGGTGCTGGACGAGCCCACCAACGACCTCGACCTGCCCACCCTCGAGGTGCTGGAGGAACAGCTCGGCAGGTTCAAGGGCTCGCTCATCATGGTCACTCACGACCGCTATTTCCTGGACCGGGTGGCGGACCAGCTTTACGCGTTCGAGCCGGACGGGACGATCCGCAACTACCCGGGCAATTACAGTTTCTACCTGAAGTGCCGGGAAGAGGAGCGGGGGGTCCGGCGGGCCGAGACCCAGGAGCGGAAAGCGGAACAGGCGGAACAGCGGCCAAAACGGGAATTCGCCCTGCATTACCTGGAGAAGCGGGAGCTGAAGGGTATCGAGGAGCGGATACTGGAAGCGGAAAAAGCATTGGCTGAGGCCCGGGTCTTGCTCGAAGACGGCTCGATCGCCTCGGATGCCTCGGCCCTGACACGGGCCTTCGAACAGGCGCGGGAGCGGGAGGCGGAGGTGGGGAGGCTGTACGAGCGCTGGGAGGAGCTGGAGCACAAACGCGACCATCAGGAGTAATGGCGCAGCTTCGCTGCGCCTGGGGCGGCGGGCCGGCACGGTCATTGCGTACCGCCGCCGGCCGCGGGATTCCGGCCATGTGTTTCATGCAATGACCGTGCCGGCCCGCCATCCACCACGGCTCGAAAATCCCGGATGACACGGGTCAATAACCGGATGTCACGGCTGCCTCCCCAAGGCCGCTAAAGGCTACACACCCCTGAATCCCCTCTTAATAGAGGGGACTTGTAAAGTATAAATTCTTATTTATTAAGATGTTATAAATATGCCCAACGTTGTTTAGCACACCTATAGTAGGGTGAGGCGGGGCCAGTCCCCTCTACTCAAGAGGGGTGGCCGCGAAGCGGTCGGGGTGTGTTACACGGGCGGACCCATGTGTCCGCCCCCGGCAACGCCGCGAATTCCGTAAATCAAGCCACGCCCTCTCGGGACAGTTCGCGAACCTCCCCGGCAGGCCGGGTTTTCTACTCCCGGCCCCACCAGGCCGGGCTTTCCGTGGGCTGGATGTAGTAGCCGGCGGCAGACCGGGCCACGGCCAGCGCGTACTGACGGTCGTCCATCAGGCTAGGCCTGCGCACAGCGGTCGGCAGGATAGTAGTATAGACCCGGATCGAGTTGCCGTCCCTGGTGATAAGCTCCTCCCGCCAGTCGCCCAGCACGTCCGCGATACACACCGGCTCGCCCTCGTAGGTGGCCAGCACCTTCCGGGTGTCCCAGTCGATTATCTTGCCGTCCGCGGCCAGAGAGCGGATCAACCGTCCATCCCAGAACAGCGGCAGGCCATAGGGCTGGTCCCAGGCCGCCAGGTCGCGGAAAAGCTCCCGGCCGTCGGCTTGCACGATCCAGGCCCTGGGCTTCTGATTTTCCACTGCCGACAATACCCAGCCCTCAGTCCGTCCGCTCACCAGCCCGCCCCAGCCCACATCATGGACGTGGGCACTGCCGGTGATGCTCCAGACCACGCGGCCCGCGCAGTCGGCCAGGATCAGCCCGGGGCGGTCCTCGCGGTATTCGTAGCGCTCCAGGCCCAGGAAGGTTTCCACGCCCGGCAGGTCCGGCCGGATGTCGCCCACGATGCAGATGTCGGGCTGGTCCTGGCTCAGGCTGCCCCAGAGGATGCCGCCGTTATCGTCCACGCAGGTCGATCCCACCAGCACTTCGTCCCGGCCGTCGCTGTCGAAATCGGCCACACCCAGGCCGTGGGCGCCCCTGCCGAACGGCTCGCCTTCGAAACGCTGAGCGAGCTTGACCGGATCGAGAGTGCGCCAGCCGGTGTCCCAGAGCACGGTCAGGTCGGCGCCGCTGAAAGCGGTGGTGCGGCAGTAGCTGTAAGTGCCGCGCTGGACTATCACCGAGGGCCGCTGGCCGTCCAGGCAGGCGATCCCCAGCATGTTGCGGTTGGCCAGGTTGTAGGTGGAAAACTCGTTGCCGGGAATTGCCGCGGCCAGCCAGTCCGGCCATACCTGGCGTGTCCGGTCGCGGCCGTCCGGGCCGATCACCACCAGCCACTCGCGGCCATCGTCCGGCAGTGTGTTGATCGCGTTGCCTTCCACGTCCTTCAGGATCACTTCGCTGCGGCCGTCGCCGTCCAGGTCCCAGACCACCATCGGCGCGTACCAGATGCCGCGCTCGACTCCGGGGCCGAGCTGCCTGCGCCAGAGGAGCGTGCCGTCCAGCCGGTAGGCTTCCACCTTGAACGGGTTCGGCTCCTGCCGGCAGATCTGCCCTTTCACTTTGCCGTCCTCCGGCACCGTGCCGCCGTTGACATCGATCCGGTAGTAGTAGGGGTCCTTGTTGCCGTCCGGCTGGCGGATAATGAATTCGTAGCGGCCGTCGCCGTCCAGGTCGCCCACGGTGAGCTTCTGAAACGATGAATCAGTCCGGGTGGGGATCACGATGCAGTCTGAGCCGGTCCTGGAGGCGGTTATCTGGACAGTTTCGCTGATCCCGGTGGGAGTTGTCACGTAATAATAATAGGTTTTTCCGGCGCTGGTGGTGCTGTCGATGAAATTAGTGCCAGAATTGTTATCGAGAAAAGCTACCGAGGTGTATGGCCCTCCCGGCGCCTCGGCGCGCTTGATCTGGTAGCGAGCCTCGGGCCCGTCGGACTGCTTGTAGCGCCAACTGATAAAGACTTTGCCGCCCTCCAGCGGCAGGGCCACGAACCTTCGTCCCGCAACCTCGCCGAATGCCGGAGGCAGTTGCGAAAACTGGCCGGATAGAAAAACCGCAAGCAGAATGCACAGGCTGCGGACGTACATGGCAGGACCTCCGTTTGGAGTAAAAGCAGGGGATTTCGTGTCCGGGTGCGTCCCTTCAAGTAAGACAGCCGCCGAAAGCGGAACCGTCCATGCCGCATTAACAACAACTGCCCTTTGGTAAATATTCCGATCCGCACATTTGTGGGCAGCTCTCATTTTTCCAGCGGCCCCACGTACTCGGTGCTGATTACGATGTCATCGACCCAGTAGGTACGGTCGTGATCGCTGTTGCCGCTGTAATTGCCGAACATCGCCATATTCAGCTTGAGAGTCTCGGTGTCCCGCCAGCGTATGCCGTCCATCCGCAGGATTTCCCTGCCGTCGATCCAGAGCGCCTGCTCTCCGTCCTTTTTGCCCGGCTGGTTGCAATTCACCAGCATTTCGAAACAGTACCAGCGGCCGCGCTCGATGAAAAATGGCTCCTTCGGGAAAAAGTAGCTGCCCCAGTACTTGCCGTCCGCCGAAGGCGGCATGTCCGGCCAGTAGGTATAAAAAGCGATTTTCCCCGGGGGAGGCATCACGTCCACACCCACCGGCTCGACATTCACGATGAAACGATCCGTGCCATCGGGCCGGCGGCCCGCCCCGCCCAGCACCGAACGGGGGTTGTCCGGTCGGCAGGCCCAGAACTGGCACCAGTGCATCCCGCGGCCTTCGAAATCCTCGGCGAACTTTGCATACCAGCGGATATACACCCGGTCATAGCCGGGCAGGAACCAGGTCCTGATCCAGCTGTCGGACTCCTTGAGGATCCGCCCCTCGGTAAGCTTGCCCTCCCCTTCGTAGGCCGGGGCGGAGATCCGGTAGGATTTGCTCCCTGAATGCACGTACCTGGCCTCGGTCTCGAACCCGCCCCGGGCCGGATCATCCCTGTACTTTTCCCAGCGGTCCCCGAGTGAGCCGGATTCGAAGTCCTCGCTGAAAATCACTTCGCCCCGGACCGACGAACAGAACATCACTGCGGCCAGAAGGGCACCGGAAAAAGACATAAGTCTTGCGGTGGGCATCGGCATAACTCCTTTCTGTCGCTTTTGTACAATCCGTCCCAGTCCGGACCAGTCATCCGGCCCGGCGCAAGAACACCACCGGCCGTCAGGGGCTTTCCGGCTTCCGGAAGAAATTCGCCCCGGCCAAGGGCTGGCAGACTTCTGCAGACGCCTGCTGGCCGAGCCGGGAGTAATATTCCTTTTCGAGCTTGGCGAGCAGCCCCGCCACCGCGCTCAGGTGGCAGAGCACCACCACACAGCCGCCGTGGCCGGCCCCGGTAAGACGGGCGCCCAGTACCCCCTCGGCGCCCAGGGCGATATCCACCAGCCGGTCGATCTCGGGCGTGCTCACCCGGTAGCCTCCCGGCCGGTACAGGATCAGGCTCCCGGCTTTATCCAGAGCGGCCAGGGTGTCGCGGTCGAAAGTGCTGGACCAGGGCGAACAGACGCCGTCCCGCCAGCGGCTGACCCGGTCGCCGTCGTGGCTGACGTTCATGATGCGGCCGAATTCCTCCAGCCTGCCCGCTTCGAGGAGACTGGCGGCCATGCGGCTGCGCTGGCCCTCGGCGATCCCGTACAGGCACACGTCCCGCACCGGATAGCCCTCCGCCGGCTCGGGATGGGTCTGCCAGACCTTTCGCAGGGTTTCAGCGTGGCGGCCGCCCAACTGTTTTTCGGCCTCCCGCCTGCCGATCCGGCCGGGCAGCTCGAGCAGGATTTCCATCAGCCGGCGGTCGTCCAGGGCCAGGCTGTCCGGGGTGAAATCGCGCATCCGGTTCAGCCCGCTTGTGTCCAGGCCGTGTTTTCCGGCAATCTTTTTCAGCAGGAGGAAGCCTATTTCGTAGCTGGCGATCCTTTCGTTGAACGCGTGGCGCATGGCCTCGCCCTTGCGGCTCACCAGCAGCGAATTACAGATCACCACCCGGTATTCGGGCGGGAAGGAGAGGTGGCGCACCGAAAAGGGGAAGAAAGCGATGTGGGTGATTTTTCCCTGCCGGCCGAGCAGGATGGCGGCATGGTCGCCCTTGCCGCCCCGGGTACCCACGAACCATTCGGCGATTCCGCAGTGATCGATAAGCGAATCCGCCTGGGCCTCGATCCCGTTGAAGCGGCAGAAAAGAAGCGCCATGGCTACCACCAGGGCGCTCGAGCTGCTCAGGCCCACCGCCATCGGCATGTTGCTGGCCACGGCCGCGTCCAGGCCCTTAAAGGAGGCCGGCGGGAGGGCTTTTTCTTTCCAGAGGAAGTTGGCGAAGTAACAGCCCGAGGCTCGCGCGTAATTACTCCAGTCGCCGCTCAGGCCCCCTTGCGCCAGTCGGGGGAGGTTCTTGGCGGTCCAGTCGTCCCAGTCCTTGACCGGCTCGGCCGGCAGCTCCTCGCTGATCCGGAAACTCCTCCTGGCGAACTGCGGGTCGACGTTGACCAGGCGGACTGTATCATCGTTCCGGGCCGCAGCCACCGCCAGGGTTTCCTTGACCGCGATCGGATTGACCGGAAATCCCCGGTGGTCCACGTGCATGCCGATCAGGTTGATCCGGCCCGGGGAGCGGACGATTGCGACCGGGCGGTCGTCGCCGAATTCCCGCCGGAAGGCGTGGAGCGCCTGGAGGGCAAGGCTCCGGTGCTCGGCCCTCAGGCGTTCGTCCGCGCCGAGGTTCTCCTCGAACTGGAGGTCCAGACGCCCCTTCTCGATCTCCTCGAGCCACTGCGCCGGTTTAAGTTGGCCGACAGATGGGTCCATGCTATTTCCTGCGTTCGACTGTCTCGAATTCCTGCCTCAGCTTGGCGATCCGGTTTTCGCCGAGAACTCCCCGCCAGGAAGAGCAGGGATAGATTATCGAGCGCCGGCCGACGATCGTGCCCGGGTTAAGGACGCTGTTGCAGCCGACATCGGTGTTGTCGCCCAGAACCGCGCCGAACTTGACCAGCCCGGTGTCGATCACTCCGTCCGCTCCCTTGACCTTGACCGTTTCCCAGGTGAGCTTGACATTGGAGATTTTCACTCCGGCGCCCAGGTGCGCCTTGTAGCCCAGGAGACTGTCGCCGACGTAGGCGAAATGCGGGACGTTGGCCCGCTTGTGCAGCACGCAGTTCTTGAATTCGCAGCTGTTGCCCAGCACGGAGCCGTCCCCGGCGACCACGTCCTGGCGCAGGAAAGCCCCGGCCCGTATCTCGCAGCCTGCGCCGATTATCGCTGGCCCCAGGATCACCGCCCCGTGCAGAACCACCGTTCCGGGACCGATCTGCACCTGTTCGCCCACGAACGCGCCGGGACTCACCTTCGCGCCGGGGTCGATACCCGGCTCGATCTTCCGGCTGATACAATCCTTTATCCTGGGGATTGCCTGCCAGACGTAGTCCAGGCTAGCGTACAGCTCGGGGAAGGGAGCTTGCTCCAGGTCAAAGAAATCGGCGGCGGTGAACATGAGTCGCTTACTCCTTTATGCCGAGATTGTCGGTTATCCGGTTGGCTTTCAGCAGGTCGAGAACCTTGGCGTGCAGGCTCTGATTGGCGGAGCAGACGATGTTGTAGCGGTTCTCGACCCTGGCTTCGAAATTCACTTCGCGCCCCTCGAAAGTGGTGACCGTGCAGCCAGCCTTCTGGGCGATGGCGATGCCGGGAAAGATGTCGGTGTGCGGCTGCTTGAAAGCGAAGTAGATATCCACCTTGCCGGAGGCCACGTCGCAGAAACCGCTCGGCCCGCCGTTGGGCAGGATGAACTTGACCTGGTTCAGCAGGAACTTGAATTGCTCCGAACCGGGGTACAGGTAGTGCGGTTTCATCAGATAAGTTTCCAGGAAAGCTTCCCGCAGCTCCCGGGTGTCGTTCGGCTTATTGGCCTGGGCTTTACCGAGCTGATAGTCGGTGGTGAGCGGGCATTCGTAGCTGCCGGCTGCATCGCAGAAATAGACCGTCCGCGCCGAACAGTCGGCCACGACCGCCACCAGCGGCCGGGCCTCGGCTTCGTTCTCGGGACGGGTGTAGATGGCGAGGGCGGAGTACCAGAAGGCGGGGATGGAGCGCTTATACAGCAGGCTGCCGTCGAACGGGTCGCTGACGAAGTACACCGGCTGGTCGAGGCTTTTCTGCGGAGGGCGTTTCCGTTCGATTTTGCGGCGGCCCGCCTCCTCGCTCAGCATCACCGCATCGATTCCTTCTTCTGTCAGCCGCTCGATGAAGAACTCTTCGAGGTCCTTGTCCACGCGCAGGGTTTCAGGGTCCCAGTAGCGGTAGCTGCCCTGGCTGGCATCTCTTTGCTGGACCACTTCCGCCCCGGACTCGGGGGCGAGATCGGAAACTCTCCTCACCGCTTCGACAGCCAGTTGCAGGCCGAATTTGACCCATGGCGACGCTGATCCCGGATCGTACATCCTCGAATCCCTCTCTGCTTGATATGATGAGCGTTATCCCAAATTGTTCACAGAATATCATAAATCCGCGTAGGGTCTTCCGGCGGTTCGACCGGGACGGCCCGGCAAATCCCCCCTGTGTACTACTTCGCCGAAGGGGGAACAGATTGCCGTAGGGGCGACCGGCGGTCGCCCGGTGGGCCGGGTGATGGGTTCAGCGGCCCGCTACGGCACCCGAACTGAGCATGGGTTGTCCGGCGATATAGACTTCCAGCGGCCGGAAGAGCACTTTCCCAGTCACGTTCTCGATTTCGGCCACCACCAGGTCCGCTTCCCAGCCCTCACGGACCGTTCCCACGCGCCTGCTCACCGAGCCATCGTCAAGGCCGGCGACCCGGGCGGGCACCGTGGAACACATCAGCGCGGCCTGGCGGACCGCCTCCTCCAGCGGCAGGGCCGGATGATGGCGGACGAAGTTGCCTTCCATCTCGCAGCTCAAAAGCTGCACCGTGTTGGCGAACACCGTGTCCATATTGGCGGTGGAGCCGAAAAGCGAATTGAAATCGCAGGTCTGTGCCTCGGGTTCCCGGATTTCGGTAATCCTGCCGTCCCGGCCGCGGCGGCCGACCACCGAAATGCAGCCGGCCCCGCTGTCGATTTCACCCACGATCCCGTTGATCTCGAACCTGCCCGGCGGGGGGTCGCAGGCGAACATGCCGTCGCTGACCGCCACCACCCGCTGGGCTTGCTTGCGCGCAATCGTATCCCTGAGCACCCGCCGGTCGACGTGCACGAAGTCCACGATCAGCTCGACTGTCAACCGGTCGTCGCGCAGGGCCCCCTCCAGAGTGCCGCCTCCGTAAAAGGCTTTCGTGTTGGAGCCGGATGGCCCGTTGTACAGATGGATGAAGTAGGTGAGGCCGCGATCCACCGCCCTGGAAAGCTGTTCGGCGGTGGGCTTGCAATGGCCGGCCCCCACCACCACCCCCCGGGAGGCGGCGTATTCGATCAGCTCCAGGCTGGCCTCCCCGAACTCCGGGGCGATATTGACCAGGTGCAGGGCGCCGGTTTCGAGCAGATCGTCCAGAATCCTGCGGTCGGGCCGGAAAATGTACTCCGGGTTGTGGGCGCCGCAGTTATCCGGGTTCATGAAGGTGCCTTCCACCAGGGCCCCGCAAATTTCCGCGCCGGTCCTTTCGCTGCGCCATCTTTCGCGGAACAGGGCCATCCCCTCGAGGTAACATCTGATTTGATCCAGGGGAGCGGCGAGGGTGGCGAGGAAAAGGCCGGTGACCCCACGTTCCGCCTGCGCCCGGGACACCTGGCGGAGACGTTCGACGTGCCACTGTGGGTCATCCGGTTTTTTCAGCAGGGCCACACCATCGTTAGTGTGCAAGTCCACCAGCCCGGGCAGGAGCCAGGCCCCGTCCAGCTCGATCACTTGAACGCCCCGGACTCTGCTCGCGGAAAAATTCCCTGCGCGCACTATCCAGCCGTCCTTTACCTCAACTGCCCCGTCCGCAACCCCTTCTGGAGTTACCACCCGGCCGCCCGCCAGGATGAAATGTCCGCTGTCTGCCATCCGGTCTCCCTTCGCGCTTCTCTATCCGATTCAGCGGGCCTGCAGTTTTTCCCGTACCAGCTGGTTAATCAATTTGCCGTCGGCCCGGCCCTTGAGCCTTGCCATCACCGGGCCCATCACCTTGCCCAGGTCGGCCATGCCGACGGCGCCGGTGGCGGCTATCGTTTCCTCGATCACCGAGCCGATCTCATCCGCGCCGGCCTGCTCGGGCAGGTAGCGCCTGACTATCTCCAGTTCGGCCCGGTGCCTGGTGACCAGGTCGTCCCGGCCTCCCTTTTCGAACTGCTCGATCGCTTCGACAAGCTTCTTGGCATAGGAGGCGAATACCTGCAAAACGGTATCGTCCTTGAGCTCCTTTTCGCCGCCTTTTTTGGTTTTTTCCAGCATGAGCTGGCTTTTGAGCATGCGGAGGACCGCGGTCGCCAGCTCGTCCCTAACTTTCATCGCCGCTTTGAGGTCATCCAGCAGTTTCTGTTCGACTGACATGCTTCCCCCTGGATCTTGAAATGTAGTTTTTCGGCAATTCCCGGCACAGTGCCCAACCCGGCAGGTTAAACTAAGCCGGCGTCCGGCAAATGTAAAGGGGTGGGAATCAGTCCGATTCCCGGCGGGCGGTGATCGTTTCACTTTCGGTGACCACCAGGTCGACAGGCACGTCGTGGGGCAGGGTGGGGACCCGCTGGATGAGCTGGAAACTGAAGGCAAGGCCGATCCGGGGAGCGGCGCGCTCAGAAAGCAGGCGGTCGTAGTACCCTTTGCCGAAGCCGATCCGGCGGCCCAGCCGGTCGAAAGCCAGGCCGGGCACGAGGGCCAGGTCCCAGGGAAGCTCCGCCGGCGGAAGACGGCGGCCGGCGGCCGGCTCGAGAATCCCGAACGGGCCCGGGACGAAACCCTCGAGGCTGGTTACCTCGACCAGGTAAAGCCCCCGGTCCCGCCGGTCGATCACCGGCACGCAGACCCGCTTGCGTTCGGCCAGGGCGCTTTCGATAAGAGGGAGCGTGGCGACTTCGCCGAGCTTGCTGGCGACGTAGCTGCAGACAAATCCGGCGGCCCGCCACTGGGGCAGTAGCTTCACCCGGCCGGCGATTTCCGCGCCGTGGCGGGCGAGTTCACCGGGATCGGCCGCCGCGCGGAGTTTCAGTATCCGCTCGCGGATTACCTGTTTTTCCCGAAGACTGGATTCAGCGTTCATGTCCGGGAGGAGAAAGCCGGCGCCGGGCCGGCGCGCCGGGGTGAGAAGTTGAATTAGAAAACCGTTTTTTTCTTTTTAAATCTGATCGCCCGTTCGTAGACTTCGAGGTAGCGTTCGGCCGACTTTTCCCAGCTGAAATTGGCGGTGAAGGCGTTGTCCATGATCAGCTTCCAGAGCTGCCCGCCCCTGCGGTAGATTCCCAGGGCCTCGCCCAGGGTGCGCAGCATGGCCTCGACGGAAAAATCCTTGAACTTGAAGCCGTTACCGGTGGCCGGGTCCGGGCGGGCATCGGTCACCGTGTCGTCCAGGCCGCCGGTGGCCCTCACCACCGGGATGGTTCCATAGCGCAGGCTGTAGATCTGGTTCAGCCCGCAGGGTTCGTAGCGGCTGGGCATCAGGAATAAATCGCTGCCTGCCTCGATCAGATGGCTCAGCCCCTCGTCGAATCCGATCACGCAGGCGAACTTCCCGGGCCAGCGTTCGGCGAAACCGAGCAGCGCCTGATGGAAGCGTTCGGCGCCGATCCCCAGTACGGCCACCTGGACCGGGCCCGCCATCAGCTTTTCGATCCCGCCGACCACCAGTTCCAGGCCCTTCTGCTCCACCAGCCGGCCTACCATCCCCACCAGGGGCACCGAATCATCCACGGCGAGCTTCAGCTTCCTCTGCAGCGCCAGCTTGCACTTGTGCTTGCCGGCCGGCTGTTCGCGCGAGTAGCGGGCAGGCAGGAACGGGTCGGTTTCCGGGTTCCAGCGTTCGTAGTCCGCGCCGTTGAGGATGCCGAACAGCTTTTCCCGGTGCTGGCCCATCACGTCCTCCAGCCCGAATCCGTAATCCGCGGTCAGGATCTCCTCTGCGTAGCACCGGCTCACCGTGGTCACGGCATCGGCGAAAACAATGCCGCCCTTGAGGAAATTGAGCTTGCCCCAGAACTCGAGTTCCAGGGGGTTGAAAACCGAGGGCGGCAGGCCGGTGGTCGCCAGCTCTTGGGCGGGGAAAATCCCCTGGTAGCCCAGGTTGTGAATAGTGAGCAGGGTGGCGGTTCCCCCGAGCTTGTCGGAGATGGCCGGGTCGCGGGAGGCCAGGACCGGCACCAGAGCGGTGTGCCAGTCGTGGGCGTGAATTACCGCGGGCCGGGGTTGGAGACCGGCGGCCAGCTCGCAGGCGGCGCGCGAAAGGAATGTGAAACGTTCGGCATTGTCCGGAAAGTCGATGTCGGTGGTGCCGTAGATCAGGTCCCGGCCGAAATAAGAGGGCTGGTCGATAAAGTGGACGTCCAGCTCCCCCTGCCGGACCTTGAACACCCGGTAGCGTTTCATCCGGCCGCCCACCCGGACTCTCCCGGAGCCGCCGGTGGGCTCGATCCCGAATTTCTTCCGGTCGATAGACCGGTAGAGAGGCAGGACCACGCTCACCTGAGCGCCCTGGCAGGCCAGGGCGGCCGGCAGGGAGCCGATGACGTCGCCGAGTCCGCCGGTACTGGCGAAAGGCTCCATTTCAGCGGCTGCGAAAAGGACACGCATGGAACGCCTCACACTGTCAGAAGATCGCCGAGCAGGGCCCGGACATGGCGGGTCACCGCCTCGGCCAGCACGTTCAGGTCGTAGCCGCCTTCGAGCACGGAGACGATCCGGCCTTCGCAGACCCGCCCGCTCAGCTCGCACACCGCCTCGATCATCCGGCTGAAAGCCTCGACCGTGAGGTTCAACGACGCCAGCGGATCATCGGCATGAGGATCGAACCCGGCCGATATCAGGATGATCTGCGGGCCGAAACTCTCGATTGCCGGGAGCGCCTTCCCGCGGAAAACCGCCAGATATTCTTCATCGCCGGTCCCGGGCGCGAGCGGGAGGTTCAGCACGGTGCCGCGGCCCGCGCCGGTCCCGGTCTCGCCGGCCAGGCCGGTCCCCGGAAAAAGCGTATGGGGGTCCTGGTGCAGGCTGACGTACAGCACCGAGGGGTCGGCTTCGAAAATGTGCTGAGTGCCGTTGCCGTGATGGACGTCCCAGTCGAGAATGGCGATCCGCTGGAAGCCGTAGGATTTTTTCAGGGAGACGGCGGCCAGGGCGACGTTGTTCAGCAGGCAGAAGCCCAGGGAGAGGTGGCGTTCGGCGTGATGGCCGGGCGGCCGGACTGCGCAGAAAGCCCGGTCGAGCTCTCCCTCGGCCACCAGGGCGGCGGACCGCATCACCCCGCCGGCGGCCAGGCAGGCGACGCGCCAGGAGGCGGGGCAGATACAGCTGTCGGGGGTGTCGATGTATTCGGCTCCGGTCCGGCAGACGGACTCGAGGCGGTCGAGGTAATCGCCGGTGTGGACCGCCAGCAAGCTGTCCCGGTCCGCCTCCACCGGCTCGATTCTCCGGCAGCGCCGGTCCAGTCCCCCGGCGGCCAGCGCCTCGGCAATACGCACCAGACGGGCGGCGTTCTCGGGGTGGCCGGACCCGGTGTCGTGCAGTTCGAATACCGGATCGCAGAGCAGGCCGACCCGGTATTTTCCAGCCGTTTTAGCTTCCATTTAAGGCTCTGATCCCGTAATAGCCGTACCAGCCGAAATAGAGGGCGAAGAAGACCAGCACCACCGCGCAGACCCGGATCATCCCGCGGTAGATGCCGTCGGTGAGCCAGCGACTGCCGCCGGCCACCAGCACCGAAACCGTCGAATACCAGACCAGATCGGCCAGGACGTGACCCACCAGGAAAGCGGACAGGCCGGCCGCGCCGCTTTCCCGGGCGACCACCATGTAACCCAGCCCGATAGTAGCCCACCACAGAATCCAGTAGGGATTGGACAGGCTGGTCAGGATTCCGGCCCAGAAGGGATGGAGCCGGTTCAGGCCGGAGTTGGCGCCAGTTCCGGCCGCGCCCAGCAGGCTCAGCCTGCCCGCTGAACGCAGCATGTCAATTCCCATAACCAGCAGAACTACGCCGCCGGTGATGGCGATCCCCGAAAGCACGGCGGAAGACGAGATGAATTCGGCCAGGCCGAGGATCACGGCCGCCACCAGAGTGGATTCCAGCACGCCGTGGCCAAGGACCACGACCGGGCCGGTCCAGGCGCCCCGCCTGGGAGTCTGTCCCACCACCGCCACGAACATCGGCCCGGGCATCAGTGCGCCCGAAAGGCCGATTATGAACGAACCGAAAAAAATCCCGGCCAGTGAATTCATTAGCCAGACCTCCCGGCTGCGGTACCGACCACAAATCAGATCCAGCGTCAAATATCTAACTTTACAATTTTCCCAGGATATTTTTCAAGGTGTTGACCGAAAGCAGGCAGACGCTGACCAGTCCGCCGACCGCCAACAGGTTGACCCACCAGCTCGGCCGGTCCTCTCCCATCAGGTCCCGGCGGTTGGATAGCCAGAAGATCATGAAGCAGGCGAGGGGCACGGCGATGACGGTGACCGCCTGGGCCACGATGATAGAGTTTACCGGTGAGAACCTGCGGCTGGCGACGGCCACGGTCATGCCAATCAGCATGATGACCGAAGCGATGTACTTGGCGGGCCGGCCGCCGATCTTGCCGCCGGTACCGAGGCCATCGGAGAGCAGGGTGCCTCCCAGCACGGCATTGCCCAGGAAAGAGCTGAAACTGGCGCCCCAGAGCCCCAGGCAGAACAGCCATTTGGCGGCCCGGCCCAGGAGCGGTTCGAGCTGAGTGGCCATGTCCGCAGCGCTGCGCACCTGGATCCCGCGGCTGTGCAGTACGGTGGCGGAGGTGATCATCACCACCGCGGAAATCAGGGTAAGAGCGGCGATACCGACCACCGAATCCCGGATTCCCTGGCCGGCCTGTTCGCGCCCCCAGTTTTTTTCCTGCACCAGATAAGACTGGAAGATGGCGCCGAACACTGAAAAGCTGGTGGCGACGATTGCCGCGACCAAAGGAATGAGCTCGGTGTCGATCCGTTCGGGTATAAATCCGGCGGCGACGTCCACTGGATCGGGGCCGGCCACAACGAGGTTACTGACGAATGCCACTATCATCAGGATCACCAGCGCCATCATCAGCTTTTCAATCGCTTCGTACAGGCTCCGGAAATAGAAAAGGAAGCTTATCGACAGTACGGTGAAGACCACCGCCCAGAGCCAGGTGGGTCCGCCCAGCAGGGCGTTCATCGCCATACCCACGCCCAGGTTGTTGCCCCACTGGAAGCCGGCGCAGCATAGAAAAGCGCAGACCCCGATCAACACCGCCAGCCAGCGGCCGTAGCGTTCGGCCACCACGGTGAGAAAGGTGCTGCGGTTGGCCGTGCCGAACTTGGCCGACAGTATGGTGTAGGTGAGCATGAAAATGCCGGAGAGCAGGACTATCCAGAGGAGATTGTTGCCGAGCAGGGAGCCGGTGGCGGAAATCGAGGTAATGCTGCCCGGGCCCAGTACGATGGCGGCCACGATCAAGCCCGGGCCGAGAGCGCGGGCAATTTTCCTGACGGTTTCGATCACAGTGATCCTCTCGCGAAAATGGGTCTGATCGGTCAATGGACTTTTTTACTGTCGTCGGAGAGCGGCTCCTCGAAGTTCACCGTGGCTGGCGGCTGGCTCGGGACCTTGATCTGGCCGTACTGTGCCTCGTATTTCGAAATGTTGTCCGCGATCGCCCGCTGCAGGTTCTTCAGGTTCTGCGGGGTCATGATGATCCGGGCCTGGATGCGCGCCTTGGGGAGGCCGGGCATCAGGCGGGCGAAATCGATCACGAATTCGCTGGAGCTGTGGGTAATGAGCGCGAGGTTGGCGTAGATCCCCTCGCCTTCGCGTTCGGTCAATTCGAGATTGATGCTGCGCTGCTGGTTTTGATCGGACATTGAGCCTCCGGCAAGGATTGCGGGCGGGGCTTTCCCCAGGGTTGACTGGCGATTGGATTCGGTAATTGAAATTCCATCCAAGATGTCGGACGGCCGGGAATATGTCAAGTCCGCGGGCGGGATCTTCGCTCAGCGGGGACACAGCGGTAGGGGCGGACCTGCGTGTCCGCCCCTGGTTTACACAGAGCGGGCGCTTCGCGCGGGGCGTGGGCGGAGATCGAAGACAAACGGCGGGATATTCGAGCCTGAGGAGTGAGGCTGGCCGGCACGTTCATTGCGGACCTCCACCCGTGCGGGCTCCCGGCCAATGCGGCTTTGGCAATGAACGTGCCGGCCCGCCCTGTCCACCGAGGCTCTTCCCGGAGCGACGCGCCACGGACGCAGCGCCTTGGAGTAAGGCTGGAAAATAGGCCTGTCCGGTCGGCCATGACGGATACTACAGTTGATATTGAACGCTTCTTGCTGTAATTTGGGGATATGCCGTAAATTGGAAAGCCGTTATTTAACGCGGAGCCGGGCCTGGCCTGGCTCGCGTGAGGAGAATTTAATGTCTTTTAGAATAGGTCTGATATCCGGTTTGACTATGGTTATCGCCGTCCTGCTGGCTCTTGCCGCGCCGGTCCAGGGGACCATCGTCCGCTTCCTGCCGCTGGAGGAACAGGCGAAGACAGCACAGCTGATAGTGGTGGCCGTTGCGGTCTCCAGCCAGTCGAATTGGAGCGCGGACAGCCGGATCATCTGGACTGACACGCGTTTCGAGGTGACCGAAAAGGTCAAGGGTGATGTTACCGGAACAGTCACAGCCCGTCAGATCGGCGGCCGGGTCGGCGAAATCGCCCAGAGCGTCTCCGGTTCGCCGCAGTTTACTATCGGCCGCAGCTACGTGCTGTTTCTCGAACCCCGGCCGGATGGTTTCTACCGGGTGGTGGGATTCAGCCAGGGCTGTTATCCGGTGGTCTCCGGCGCGGATGGCAGGCGCCGGGTGATGCCGGGGCTCGCCGGTGCGGGTGGAGTCGAGCTGGTGGGGGCTAAAGAGTCGGCCGGAGCGGGCCCTCAGCCTTTGGCCGATTTCCTGGCGCAGGTCAAGTCCTATCTGAGTCAGAATGGGCAGTGAAGTAGTGATTGCGGGAAGAGCCAAAAGGATTTAATCGAAGGAAATTCCTCGGAGCTTTGCTCCGGGGTAAACCGCCCCAGGGTCGGACGTACGGGCGGTTTTGAAACCGGTCAGTACAGGTTTTCCCCACACGCACAGGGAAGGTCTGCGTAGGGGCGACCGGCTGGTCGCCCGCGGGAGCGGTGTTAAGAATGTTCAAAATTACTCTGATAATACCTCACGCGAGGTAAATCATTCAAATGTCGCGTCTCTTATCTAAATTTGAATGTTTTCAATCAAATCCCCCTCGATCCCCCTTTGCCAAAGGGGGAGGCGGTTTATCTCCCTTTAAAAATGGGGAAAGTGGCTCCCCTCCTTTGACAGAATTGGGAGGTGGCTCTCCCTCTTTGACAAAAGTGGGAAGTGGCTCTCCCTCTTTGACAAAAATGGGGGATGGCTTCCCCCCTTTGACAAAGGGGGGCCAGGGGGGATTTAAGAAGCAGCAATCCAAACTTCAGAAAATTTTCGCTTTTTGTAATCTATTTACTGGACACTACACAAGGATAGCCTCCATCTGCCTGGCCGGTTCCCTCCTCACTATCGGTCCGGCGTCCGGTTACGTTTATTTTTTCACCCAGGAAAACGCCCGCCAGCATTGGGAGACCGGAGGTCAGGCTATTCAATACTATATCAATAGTTCAGGGTCGAACGATAACATATCATTGCAATCACTGGAAAATGCCATAGCTTTTAGCTTTCAGAGCTGGGATCAAGTCAATAATGCTGATTTCAGATTCCAATATATGGGACAATCCGCATCCAGCACTGTGGCATATAATGGCGGGCAGGATGGAAAAAATCTAATAATCTTCGATTCTTACGCCTCGAATATCAAGATATCGGAAAATATTGGTTCGTCAGTAGTTGGATTGACAATAAATTCGTATTATGCAACCAGTGGTCAGATTGTCGAAAGCGACATCATTTTCAACGATGTCAAGTACACCTTCACCACAACGGAAAAGTCCGACCTGAGCAAGCTGAAGATCAACCTGCTGGACGTGGCCACCCACGAGATCGGCCACCTGCTGGGGCTGGACCATACCTACATCGAATACGCCACCATGTATCCATACACGCGGGACGGGCAGAGCTCGCTGGCTGCGGATGACATAGCCGGCATTTCCGGCCTCTATCCTGGGCCGCAGTTCTACAGCTTGACCGATTCGCTGAGCGGCAGGGTTACCCGCCAGGATGGCTTGCCGGTGTGGGGCGCCTACATCAGCGCAATCAACCGGGCCAGCGGGGAGGAAGACGTAGCCGCGATCAGCGATGACCAGGGCCGCTATTCGATCAACGGCCTGGCCCTGAACACCGGCTATTACCTCCGCGCGCATTCGGTGGACCTGGGCAACCTGGGTAATTACTACCAGCAGAACGGCGACCCGACAGTTTACATCCCGCAGTACTATTTGAATGCCACCAGCCAGCCCGGCGCTCAGCCTGTCACCACCGGCGGGATCGCCGATGGCTACGATTTCGCCTTGGCCGAGGCTACGCTGATCGCCCGCTACGACCTGGACTACAAGGGGACCATCACGATCCTGAATTTCGGGCCAAGCTCTACCAGCCAGTATTACCTGGCCGTACGCTTTCCGGCTGCCAGCCTGCCGCCGGCGTTCGAAGTTTTCGGCCTGTCCTTTTTCAATAACGACCTCAACATGACCTGGCCCAAGATCATGCTCACCGCCGGCACCGACTCCACCAAGCCGGATGTCGGCAGCCCAATCCGGATTACCACGGGCTATGTCGGCAAGGAGCAGGGACTGAGCAACGTCGAATGGGAAGCCACTCCGCTGACCAACAGCCGTACCCTCTGGGTGGTTTTCCAGTTGCCGGACAAGGTTTTCAAGGATATCGGCGACGGCCCGGGTCTGGGAGCTATCCCCGGTACGCGCAAGGACATCTTTTTTTCCTCCAACGGCGGCACGAGTTTCAGCAAGTATCCGAATACCCAGTACGACCTCAAGGTCTATCTCACCGCCGCTCTCACCGAAGCGACGCCGGCACCGCTGGTTAATTTCGCCACGAGCAATTACGGTTTCGGAACGGTCAAGGTGGACGCAACCGGCCGGGCGGGAATCCCCATCTCCAACAGCGGGAGCGCCGACCTGGTACTGTCAGACTTTGGCAGCAACAGACCGTTCTTTTTCGGTATAACCGCGGACGACACCCTGATCCGGGCCAACGGTGTCGATACGGTCAGGCTCACTTTCACTCCGAAAGGCAATATCGCCTATGAAGGCATATTGGACTTCCTGACCAATGACTCCACCCGGCGGGAAATTTCGATTGCGGTCACCGGCACGGGCGCTTATCCGGCTGCTTCCTTGACGCCGCCGGCAGTGGCGTTCGACACCGTGGAGGTGGGCGCGAGCGATCAGCGGGCCATGTGGCTGAAAAACTCCGGTCCGGTTGTCCTGTTGGCCTGGGGTTTCAAGCTGGATTCAGATCAGTTTTCTGTAAACAAGACTGACACTATCAAAGTATCTTCTTCTGATTCTGCGACAATTGTTTTGACTTTTTCTCCGACAAAGAAGGGTACTTCCTCTGGATTATTAACTTTCTTTACCGATGATCCCCTGCACAATTCGCTATCATTGGGACTGTCTGGTAGTACGGTAACTTCTCCAGTAATACTTGAGGTGGATTCCGTTGAGGCAATTTCTGTCAATAACGTAGATGTGCCGGTATCCTTGGACAATCGTGACGTATATATCGCCGGAGGGCAATTTACCTTAACTACATCCCCTGGTGGCAGTGTAATATTGAAGAAAGTAAGCACTGGTACACGTTTGAACGGCTGGATCGTCTCAAGTAGCGCTTCAAATGAAAGCGGCGGTCAGTTAATATTATTCCTATCCACGGGCGAGTCGGTATTGGCGCCCGATACCGGTGAAATATTGAGATTGAATTTTGAAATCCAATTACCTGCTGTCCAACCAAACATTTCGCTTATTCTTTCTGATGCAGCTATTGCGGATACGAATCTTTCTCCGGTTTTGACAAGACTTATTAACGGCAACATTAAAGTCCAGTCAGGCAGTTGTATTCGGCCAGGTGATGTTAATTCGGACGGCAAATTCGACATTTTCGACTTGCTGAAAATGCTGACCTTCATCTCGAAAAAGACCACGCCCTCCCAACCGGAGTTCGCCTGCGCCGAGTTGACCGGGGATGGTAAAATCGACATTTTCGACCTGCTGGAATGCCTCAAGATACTCTCCGGTCGGCGGAGTGCTCTGGCCGGCAATGGCGCTCCGGTCGACCTGGCAGAGCTGCGCCTGGAGCTCTTGGCCCAGGGCCTGGACTCCGGCCGGATCGATGAAATCCTTGAGCTGGTGAAAAATTCCGGAGCGCCGGTAAGCCTGCCCAAAGCCTATTCACTCGGCCAGAACGTGCCCAATCCGTTCAATCCCACCACCGCGATCAGCTACGCCGTGCCGGACCTGGCCGCCGGCGCCCGGGTTTCGCTCCGGGTCTTCGACATCGGCGGCAGGCTGGTGCGGGTGCTGGCCGAGGGTTTCCGCGCTCCCGGGGAATACACTGTCTACTGGGACGGCACCAACGAACGGGGCACGCCTGTCGCCAGCGGGGTCTATTTCTACCGGATGATCAGCGGAGACGGACAGGTGTTCACCCGCAAGATGGTGCTCCTGAAGTAGCCGCCATCCCGTTGTCAAACCATCAGTCATGCCGAGGTAATTATGGGATTCCGCTTGCGGTCAGTCATGTTCGCCTCCGCGCTTCTATGTGCATTTTCGACCGGCCAGGCACAGGTGCAGGAAAATACACTGATCAGCCGGGCCGAGGCGAAGGTAGACAGTTCTATCGCCTGGTATGACGTGGAAAAGATCGGCGTGGAGGGCAAGGGCTGGAACGATACCGAATCCTACTACGACCGCTTGCCGGCTCGCGCCAGGGACCTGGTCCGTAAGCCGGTCTGGGAGCTGAGCCGCGATGCGACCGGCCTGTGCGTGCGTTTCGCCTCCGATGCCAAGGCGATCGGCGTGGCCTGGGACGGCGGCGATGGGATGCCTCACATGGCCGCCACCGGCAAAAGCGGGGTAGACCTCTACGTGAAAAGGGACGGCGCCTGGCGCTTCCTGAGGGTGGGTAAGCCCGGAATGCAGCGCACCGCCCTGAAACTGATCGACGAGCTTCCGGGCGTGCCTACCGAATACCTGCTGTACCTGCCGCTCTACAACCAGGTAACCAACGCCGAAATCGGCGTACCTGTCGGGGCGAAGCTGTGGCGGCTCCAGCAGCCGCCGGGCCGGCCGATAGTCTTCTACGGCACCTCGATCACTCAGGGCGGCTGCGCCTCCCGGCCCGGCATGCCTCACACCGCCATCCTCGGCCGCTGGCTCGACCGGGAAATAATAAACCTCGGCTTCTCCGGCAACGGCCGGCTGGAGCCTGAGATGGCCGGCCTACTGGCTGAACTCGACCCGGAAGTCTACGTGATCGACTGCATCCCCAACGTCAGCGAGAGGATCGGCGAGCTGATCGCGCCGTTCTTGAAGATAATCCGCGAAAAAAGGCCCGAAACCTCGATCCTGCTGGTGGAAGACGTGCGGCCGGCGGATTCCACAGCCAACCGTCTCTTGCGCGAGGCCTGGCGAACTCTCGTGGACGGGGGCGACAAGAATCTCTACTATCTGGAGGCCGTGGGGATGATCGGCGCTGACGGCGAAGCCACGGTGGACGGCCGTCACCCCTCCGACCTGGGATTCATGCGCATGGCCGAATGGTTGAGGCGGCCGATCGGGGTGCTGCTGAAAGACCGGTAAGTGAATTAAATAGCGAGCGTGTTCCCACGGTTTATTGCTGGATAGCCTTTAGGCCGTTTAATCCATAAGAACGGTATCTATCCGGTTTTGTGTAGGGGCGTATCCCTGTGTGCACCCTTAGGACCAAAATATTTATCACAAGACCGGGCAGACACCCCGATTTATCGGGGCCCCTACATGTTTTGCGGTAATTTGCGAAGAAACCGAATTACGCAGTATTTGGAAACCTGTCGGCCTGATTAATGAATAATAAGAGTAAGAAAATTAAACGGATTCCAGGGAGTATCGAATGATCTCAGCCCAGCTTTCCACCCACCATCGCTACGACAATCTCGTGCCCGGCCTGGATAAGGCCTTCGAATACCTACACCAGGTGCGGGATAACCCGCCCGCGGACGGCCGCTACGAAATCGACGGCGACCGGGTTATCGCTATCGTCGCCAGTTACACCACCGCTCCGCGCGTGGAAAAAATCCTCGAGGGCCACCTCAACTACCTGGACGTCCAGTTCCTTGCCTCGGGCGGCCCGGAAGCGATATATTACGCTGCCGCGGAAACCGCACCGGTGGCCGAACCGTACGACCCGGCCCGGGATTTCGTCAAGTTCAACCCGGATGCGGCAGACAGCCTGGTGGTGCTGCGCCGGGGCGATTTCGCGATCTTCTTCCCCGAGGACGCACACATGCCCGGAGCGGCCTTCCAGGAACCGGCGGGTGTGAAAAAAATTGTGGTCAAGGTGCGTCTGCCGAAAGTGACTGCTTTGTAGCGGTGCCGCCTGTCCATCTCGTTTTGTGGGGGCCGTACCCGCTGGCAAATCCCCCTCGCTCCCCCTTTCGCAAAGGGAGAGGGCATTGATTGTAGCGTTTGTCAGACCAAAGGAGGTAATTCATGTCATCCCGGGAAAGTAACATTTCAAGACGTCATTTTTTCTTCTACGGCAGCTTGCTCGCCGGAGCGATTCCAGCGGCTGGATGCGGCAGCGCTCCTTCGCTGCCGCGCCTGGGGTACAAATCGCCCAACGAGAAGCTGAACATCGCTTCGATTGGCGCCGGAGGCCAAGCCGCGGGTGACATCCGGGGCTGCGAGTCGGAGAATATCGTAGCGCTGTGCGACGTGGACGATAAGCGTGCCGCGAAGACCTACGCGCAGTTTGAAAAGGCGGCGAAGTACAAGGATTTCCGGAAGATGCTGGATAAAGAGGGCAGGAACATCGATGCCGTGATCATCGCGATCCCCGACCACATGCACGCCACCGCTGCCATGTGGTGTATGGAGCGCGGATTGGGTGTTTACGTCGAGAAGCCCCTCACGAGGACTGTTTGGGAGGCCCGCCAGCTGACGCTGGCGGCCGAGAAGTACAAGGTCGCCACGCAGATGGGTAACCAGGGGTATTCGAATGAGGGGACGCGGCTGGCCGCGGAAGTCATCTGGTCCGGTGAGATCGGCAACGTAACTGAAGTGCACGCCTGGACCAACCGGCCCATCTGGCCGCAGGGTATCAGCACGATACCGCCCGCGGAGCCGGTCCCGTCCACGCTCGACTGGGACCTCTGGCTCGGTATCGCTCAAGAGCGTCCTTACACTTCCGGCGGTGCGGCGTACGCCGGCGGCGACAGCGGCTTCTACCAGCCGTTCAACTGGCGCGGCTTCTTCGACTTCGGCTGCGGTGCGCTGGGCGACATGGCGTGCCACATCCTGGGTGCGCCGAATATAGCGCTCAGGCTGGGTGCTCCCTCGAGTGTCGAGGTCATCAGGCAGGAGGGTAAAAACGACCTCACCTTCCCCAGCTCATCGGTAACCCGGTTCGATTTCCCCGCCCGCGGCTCGATGCCTCCGCTGAAACTCGTTTGGTACGACGCCATGAAAGACGTTCCGATGCGGCCGGAAGGCTTGGCCCAGGACGAATTGCTCTTCGGGCCCGGCTTGACTGTCAGGCGGGAATCAGGCGGCGGTGGAGGACGGGACAGGGCCCCCAGGGCAGTGACAGACACGACGGCAGTCCAGGCTGCACCCGCAGAACCGGTGCGTCCCCCGGATCAGACTAACGGAGCCGTATTTATCGGCGAGAAAGGGATTCTCACCACCAACAGCTACGCCGGCGGTGTGCGTCTGCTACCGTCGGAGAGGATGCTGGACTTCAAAAATCCGCCGCAGTTCCTGACGCGGTCGCCGGGTCATTCCCGCGACTGGATCCGCGCCTGCAAGGGCGGCGATCCGGCTTGCTCGAACTTCAGCGTCGCCGGGCCGTTCACCGAGTGGATCCTGCTCGGATGCATCGCGCTTCACTTCGAAGGCAAACTCGAGTGGGACGCCAAGCGCATGCGCTTCACGAACAACAATGAGGCGAACAAATACCTCAAGCCCGAATTCCGGAAGGGTTGGAAATTCAATGCGGTATGAGTCGCTCTAACCGCTGGGAGACCACTGCCGGCTCTCAAAGATTTGCATCTTGACAATTTTCAGGCTCGATTCTGGTTAATCATTCTCCAGATATCTTGCTGAAAAACAGCAGTTATACCGAGGTTGCCTATATGACCGGAATCGACCCCAAAGACATTCGCGACGAAAACGAGGGCAAGGAGCTGTCCTTCATCAGTGTGATGGGCCGCGATCAGATGGGGATCGTAGCGCGGATCAGCACCCTGTTGTTCGAGCACCGGATCAACATCGAGGACATCGCGCAGAAAGTGATGCGCGGCAACTTCGTGATGATCATGATGATCGACTTCAGGGACAGCCCCTCCGACCTCGAGAACGTCAAGGCCGCCCTGGACCGGATCGCGGCCGAAATGGGGCTGTCAATCCAGATCCAGCACGAAGCTCTCTTCCGGGCCATGCACAGAGTGTAGCCTGGATTATTCACAGTTTATCGTAAATCCTGTTGGGGCCCCGATAAATCGGGGTGTCTGCCCGGACTTGAGAAAAAATTTCGATCTTTAGGGCGCCTACAGGGGTGCGCCCCTAAACAGGACCGGATTTATACCGTTTTTAGGAATAATACGGGGTTAGGAAGCGATGACGATCAACGTCCAGGAAGTATTCGAAACCGTGCGGATGACCCTCTACCAGCATTTCGATATCCGCACCACCACGCTGGGGATCAACCTCAAGGACTGCATCCATTCTGACTTCGAGCGTTTCCGCAGCCAGGTCTACGACCGGATCAACCCGGCGGCGAAAGCCCTGGTCAAGGAAGCGGCCAGGCTCGAAACCCTGTTCGGCGTGCCCATCATCAACAAGCGCATTTCGGTCACGCCGGTGAGCCTGATCATGGAGACCCACGCCGAGCCGAAGAAATTCCTCGCCATGGCCCGCACCTTGGATGCCGCAGCCGGGGACGCCGGGATTGACTTCATCGGCGGATTCGGCGCCCTGGTCCAGAAAGGCATGACCAGAAGCGACCGGGTCCTGATCGAGTCTCTGCCGGAGGTGCTGGCCGGCACCGAACGGGTCTGCAGCTTCCTCAACCTGGGCAGCAACACCGCCGGCATGAACCTGGATGCGGTGATCGCCCTGGGCCCGATCCTCAGGGAAGTGGCCCAACGGACCGGCAACGGGATCGGTTGCGCCCGCTTCGTGGCCTTCGTCAACGCACCCGAGGACAACCCGTTCATGGCGGGCGCGTTCCACGGCGTGGGTGAGCCGGATTTCAGCGTCAATATCGGCGTTTCCGGCCCGGGAGTAGTGCGGGACGTGGTGGCGGCAAACCGCGACTGCGACCTCACCCAGCTGGCCGAAATAATCAAGCGCACCACTTTCAAGATCACCCGCGCCGGCGAGCTGATCGGCCGGGAGCTGGCCCGCAGCCTAGACGTGCCGTTCGGCATAGTCGACATCTCCCTGGCCTCCACCACCGCCGCCGGCGATTCGGTGGCGGCGATCATCGAGGCGATGGGGATCGAGCGGGTGGGGGCGCACGGATCGACCCTGGCGGTGGCCCTCTTGATGGACGCGGTCAAGAAGGGCGGAGCGATGGCCAGCGCCAACGTGGGCGGGCTGTCGGGAACGTTCATCCCGGTGAGCGAGGACGAGCGGATGACTGCCGCAGTGGTGGAGGGAGCGCTCTCAATCGACAAGCTCGAAGCCCTCACCGCGGTCTGTTCTGTCGGGATGGATATGTTCGGCGTACCCGGCGACACTCCGGCCGAAACGGTAAGCGCGATAATCGCCGATGAGCTGTCGATCGGGATTATCAACAACAAGACCACGGCCGTGAGGATCATTATCGTGCCGGGAGCCAAGCCTGGGGACGTGGTGGATTACGGCGGCCTGTTGGGCCGGGTGCCGGTGATGGCGGTCAACCGTTTCAGCTCAGCGGATTTCATCCGGCGCGGGGGCCGCGTGCCCAGCCCGGTGACCAGTATGCGCAACTGAGGACTGGAGCCGTCCGGAAAACAGCGGCCTCTGAATTGAATAATTTCTGACAAGTTGAGAATTCCTGTTTCCTTGCCTCGCCGTTCCCGTTCATCATACATATCCGCGCTTAAGTCTTAATTACCATAGGTCTGATGAGAACTTTGCAAAGCATAATTGCGCTATCGGCCGGAGGCTGGATTTTAACCTTTTCCATTGCCGCCGCCCAGCAGCCGCAAATTCCTCAGCCGCCCGGGATGCGGGCTCCCGTGCGCCAGGCGGTGACCGCCGCGGTGGACCCGACCTATAGGACCGCCTGGGCGATCCGCGTGACTGTCCCGCCCAAGGAGGAGACCGAGGTTCGGATAGTCAGCAACGAAGAGGCGATCTACTTACTTTCTGGCTGAACAAGAACTGAGCCCCGCCCACCCCGAAACGCTGGCCCGGAACGGACTCTCGCCTTATTTTATGAGCCTTCCATTCTGATTTTACGAGATTTGATTCTTTACCGGCGAAGCCGCCTGGACTAATTATGGATAACCACCAACAGTATACCACGGCCAATTTCGACTACGAGCTGCCCCGGGAGCTTATCGCCAGCCGGCCGGCCGAACACCGCGACGCCAGCCGGCTCCTGGTGCTGGACCGGGAGTCCGGCGTTATCGAGCATCAGCGGTTTACTGACCTCCTGGAATACCTCGGCCCAGGCGACGTCCTGGTTGTCAACGATACGCGGGTATTTCCCGCCCGGCTTACCGGCCGGCTGGACACCGGCGGCGCGTTCGAAATCCTCCTGGTGCGCCGGACCGGGGACGGCCGCTGGATCGCCCTGGTCCGGCCCGGCCGCAAGCTCAGGCCCGGCAGGACCGTCGAGGCGGGAGAGGGGGCGCTGAAAATCGCGGTGGAGGACTTCACCGGCAAGGACGGCGAGCGGCTCGTACGGGTCGAGGCGGCCGGAGGAGAGGTGTCAGAGGTGATCGAAAGGGTGGGCCACGTGCCCCTGCCGCCCTATATCGACCGCGAGGACACGCTGGAAGACCGCGAGCGCTACCAGACAGTCTACGCCCGGAAGACCGGAGCGGTGGCAGCCCCCACCGCCGGGCTGCATTTCACTCCGGAGCTGTTGGGGAAGATCGGGGAGCGGAGCGTGAAAGTTGTGGAAATCACCCTGCACGTTGGACCGGGCACTTTCCGGCCGGTAACGGCTGATCGGATCGACCGGCACCGGATGGAGGCTGAATACTACGAGATCGACGAAAGGGCGTGGGAGCTGATCGCAAAGGCCCGCCGGACCGGCGGCAGGATCGTGGCGGTGGGCACCACCTCCGTGCGGGCGCTCGAAGGCGCCGCCGCCAGTGAAACGCTTTCCGGCTGGACCGAGCTGTTTATCCGGCCCGGCCACGAATTCCGGCTGGTGGACCGGCTGGTGACCAACTTCCATCTGCCGCGCTCCACCCTGCTGATGCTGGTGTCGGCTTTTGCCGGAAAGGACCGGATCGACCGGGCGTATGCCGAGGCGGTTCGGGAGAAGTACCGTTTCTACAGCTACGGCGACGCCATGCTGATAAAGTGAAAGGACCGATGAGCACCGGGGATCGATTCAGCTTTGCGATTACGGCCGGGCACGGCCGGGCGCGGACCGGGGTGATCACCACGGCCCACGGGAAGATCGCCACGCCGGTTTTCATGCCTGTCGGCACTCAGGCCACCGTGAAAACCCTCACTCCGGCCGAGCTGGAGGAGATCGGAGTGGAGGTGGTGCTGGCCAACACCTACCATCTTTACCTGCGTCCGGGCCACGAGCTGGTGCGCAAGGGTGGCGGCCTGCAGAAGTTCATGGGCTGGCCCCATCCGGTACTCACCGACAGCGGCGGCTACCAGGTGTTCAGCCTGATCGACCTCAGCCGGATCAAGGAGGAGGGGGTCACGTTTCAGAGCCACCTGGACGGATCGTACCATCTGTTCACCCCGGAGCGGGTAGTGGAAATCCAGGCGGCTCTCGGCGCGGACATCGTCATGGCCTTCGACGAGTGCGTGTCCTATCCGGCGGAGGAGGACTATGTGCGGCTGGCCTGCGAGCGGACGGTGCGCTGGGCCGAGCGCTGCCGCAACCGCCTGGCCGGCCTCGAAGCTCACCTGGCCGCGCCCTGGCCTCAGGCCCTGTTCGGGATCGTCCAGGGCGGGATGTATCCCCATCTGCGGCAGTGGTCGGCGACGAGGACCACCGAACTGGGCTTTCCCGGGTATTCGATCGGTGGCCTGAGCGTGGGCGAGCCCAAGGCGCTGATGTACGAAATGCTGGAGCGCGTGCTGGAGCACCTGCCGGAAGACGCGCCCCGCTACCTGATGGGCGTGGGCCACCCAGAGGACATGGTGGAGGCGGTGCGCCGCGGCGTGGACATGTTCGACTGCGTGGTGCCCACCCGCTATGGCCGCAACGGCACGGTGTTCACTTTTTCGGGCAGGCTGGCGGTGAGAAACGCCGCTTTCGCCGAGGACTTCCGGCCGATCGACGAGACTTGCGCCTGCTACGCCTGCCGTAATTTCAGCCGGGCCTACATCCGCCACCTGATCAACACCGATGAAATCCTGGGGATCAAGCTCACCAGCCTGCACAACGTCTATTTCATGGTGAGCTTGCTGAGGCAGATGCGCCGGGCTGTCGCCGATAGTTCATTTGACCAATGGGCCGGCGGGTTTTATAATAAATACGAACCGGGACAAACTGCGGATTAAGCAATTCAGGTTTGCCGGCTGTGTCGCAGGATAGTATTTCCCGGGGATCCGACTTATTTCGAGGCAGGAATTCATTACTTTACAAGGAGCCAGGTCGATGGGTGTTACCGAACTTTTCGCTGCCGCCGGCGGCGGTGGAGGCCAGGCCCCCGGGGGCGGCCTCAACATGAGTTTCTTCATCATGATTATCGCCACCTTCGCCATCCTTTACTTCCTGATCATGCGGCCCCAGCAGAAGCAGCAGCGCCAGCTGCAGGAGATGCTAAAGAACCTGAAGAAAGGTGACGAAGTAGTAACAGCCGGAGGCATCTACGGTACAATCATCGACCTGGAGGAACACATAGTCGGATTGAAAGTGGCCGAGGGGACCAAGATCAGGGTCGAGCGGTCCCGGATCGGCCGGGTGGTAACTAAAACGAACTGAGGAGAGGCCTCGATGGCCATACGGCAACTCAGGTACATGGGCGACCCCGTGCTGCGCAAAAAAGCCAGGCCGGTGGAGGAGGTCACCGATGAAACCCGCACGCTGATCGACGACATGATCGAGACGATGTATATCAGCGAGGGTGTCGGGCTGGCCGCCAACCAGGTGGGCGTCCCGCAGCGGGTGATCGTTTACGACAACGTTCAGGGCCAGTACGGCATCGATCCCCAGGCGCTGGTCAATCCGGAAATCGTGGAATCCGAGGGTTGCCAGCGCGAGGAAGAGGGCTGTCTGTCGGTTCCGGAGATCAAGGAAGTGGTCGAACGCTTCCTGAAGATCAAGGTCACCGGACTCGACCGGAACGGCGGCGAGGTGACGATCGAGGTCGAGGGCCTGGCGGCGCGAATCATCCAGCACGAAATCGACCACCTCAACGGCGTGCTTTTCGTCGACCGCCTGGGCGCGGTGAGGAAAAAGCTGGCAGTTTCCCGCTGGAAGAAGATCCGTAAGGAGCTGGAGGCCCGGCAGTCGGCATGAGAGTGATCTTCTGGGGGAGCCCGCAGTTCGCCGTCCCGCCGCTTGAAGAGCTGGCCGGTTCGCGGCATGAAGTGGCGGCGGCGGTCTGCCAGCCGGACCGGCCCAGCGGCAGGGGCCGGAAACTCGCGCCCCCGCCGGTCAAACAGGCGGCGCAGAAACTCGGCCTTCCGGTTCTGCAGCCGGAGCGTCCCCGCGGACAGGAATTCCTCGACCGGCTCGCGGAATTTTCCGCAGACGTTTCCGTGGTAGTCGCCTACGGCCACATCCTGAAGCCGGAAGTGCTGGCAGTGCCGCGCCACGGCTCGATCAATCTTCACGCTTCGCTACTTCCCGCCTACCGTGGGGCGGCCCCGATCCAATGGGCCATCGCCCGGGGCGACACCACGAGCGGACTAACCGTCATCCAGATGGACGAGGGGATGGACACCGGCCCGCTGTTGGCCAGGCTCGTGCTGCCGATCGGTCCACAGGAGAGCGCGGGCGAGCTGGCCGAGCGGATGAGCCGGGCGGGAGGACCGCTCCTGGTTGAAACCCTCGACCGGCTGGAGGCAGGCACTGCCCGGCCGCAACCCCAGGCGGAAGAAGGCGTGAGCTACGCGCCCAAGATCGAGCATATCCAGGCGCGAATCGATTGGAGCAGGGAAGCCGCCGAGGTGGCCAACCTGATACGCGCCTTCGACCCGGCCCCGGGAGCTTTCTGCAGGCGTGGCGAAGGAGTATTGAAATTTTTCCGCCCGCAGGTCGAAGAGGGAAAAGGCAGGCCGGGTGAAATAATTGAGTCTACCAAAGAATCTCTTAAAGTAGCCTGCGGCAGCGGCGCGGTGAGGGTGGGAGAGGTGCAGGCCGAGGGCAAGCGGCGTATGACGAGCGCTGAATATTTCCGGGGCCAGCCGGCCCGAGCCGGAGAGCTGCTGGACTGAATTGGTTGAAAAAGTTAAACTGGACAAAATACAGGGTCCACGCGGTCACTTCAGCGGAGCTGCTGGCGAAAACCGACTTCTTCGCCAGAGCGGCCGAACTGGCCGCAACCGGCTGCGTGGCGATAAATTTGAGAGCCCACGGCCTGAGCGGAAGTAAGATCTATGAAACCGCCCTGCGCCTGAGGGAAATGACCCGGCGGGTTGGGGCGTTCCTGGTGGTGAACGACCGGATCGACGTGGCGCTGGCAGCCGGGGCCGATGGGGTCCACCTGGGCGCCAGGTCGATTCCACTGGCCCGGGCGGTGGAACTCTGCCGCAGCCGGGGGCTTGGCGTGGGCTATTCCTGCCACGACCTCGGACAAGCCGAAGCGGCCGCTCGCGCCGGCGCCGACTACCTGTACCTCGGCACCGTCTTCCACTCTGCCGGCAAGCCGGGGACTGTGCCCTGCGGCACGGCGATTTTGGCCGAAGTTTGCCGCGGGGTGCCGGTGCCGGTCTTCGGGATCGGAGGCATCGATCCGGGCAACATCCGGCAGATCGCCGAGGCGGGCGCGAGCGGTGCGGCGGTGATCACCGCCGCCTGGGAGGCCCTGGACTTCGTCGGAAATGTCAGGCTAATGGGCGCCGCGTTCGATTGAGCTATTGGCGAGGCCGCGGAGAGGGACGGG
>Ga0214473_10001190_pt1 | contig 35261 bp, 42 predicted proteins | sample RVTome_7_FD_203509 | JGI IMG/M metagenome (GOLD analysis project Ga0214473, IMG submission 203509) | Soil microbial communities from uranium-contaminated site in the Upper Colorado River Basin, Wyoming, United States - RVT98D197 | ecosystem: Environmental > Terrestrial > Soil > Contaminated >... | reverse complement strand
GCCGCCGTATGGAACCCGATGCTCGCATCGGTGCCGCGGATGTCGTTGTCGATGGTCTTCGGCACGCCGATCACGGGCACCCCCGGCATCTCGTTCGCCACGCCGATCGTCCCCTCGCCCCCGATCACGATGAACCCGTCGAGACGATGGATCTCCAGGGCTTCGTGAACCCGCTCGACGCCGCCCGGCACCCGGTGCGGTTGCGTGCCGGAGGTCCCGAGGATCGTGCCGCCGCGTGGGAGGATCCCGCGAACGTCCTCGATCGTGAGCTCCTCGGCCAGGCCCTCGATCACGCCTCGCCAGCCGTAGCGGAAGCCGACGAAGGAGCCGCCACGCTCCCCGTCGCCGTGCCGAACCGCGGCGCGGAGCGCGGCGTTGAGCCCGGGACAGTCACCGCCGCCGGTCAGGATGCCGAGCCTCATGACAGCGCGAGCCTACAGGCTCGCGCGCGGGGCTCAGTCCTCGTCGTCGTGCTCGTCGTGCTTGCGACGGAGCACCTGATACCAGCTGTCCTCGACCGAATGTTCCTCCACCACGCGGGCGAACTTCGATGTCTCACCCTCCTCGTCGGAGGTCTTCGAAGAAACGGCCGTTGGCGTGCGCCACATGTCGTCGTGGGCGTGTGTCGAGTCGGACATGTCACAACAATCGGACGGCGGAGGCGTTGGCTTGAGCCGTCGGGGCCGATGCATCGCAGTAGGATAGGACTGTCTCACGTGGATACTCACGAGGAAGGATCGAATCGATGCCGCTGCTCGCCGTGATCTGGCCGGAGACGCAAGGCCTGCTCGAGTGGATCTTCTTGGGGATCTTGTTGCTCCTGACGGCCCTCGTCGGTGTCTTCGCCATCTACGTTGCCGCCCAGCAGTTCCGGAACCCGGGCCGACCGCAGCGTCGCTCCTGAGACCCTTCGTTAGCCGGGCACGATCTCGGTGCCCGCCAGTCCCCGGAGCGCCTCCGGGGCTGCGTCGAGTTCCGCGATCACCACACGCCGACCGCCCGCATCGAGGAACCCTGCCGCAGCCTCGATCTTCGGCCCCATCGATCCCGCGCCGAACTCCCCCCGCTTCAGGAGCCTCCGAGCCTCGGCTGCGGTGAGCCGGTCGATGTCCTCGGGAAGCATCGAGCCGAACCCACGCTGGACCTTCGGCACGTCGGTGAGGATCAGCAGGACCGACGCCTCGACGTCTCGCGCCAAGATGGCCGCGGCCAGGTCTTTGTCGACGACGCCCTCGCGCCCGATGAGCCGCGGCCCTTTGTCGAGCACGGGAACCCCTCCCCCGCCGCTCGCGATCACGATCACACCGTCGGCGACGAGGCCGCGGATCACTGGGCTCTCGACGATCGACACTGGCTTCGGACTGGGCACGACGCGTCGCCAACCGCCGTGAGGATCTGGCTTCATCACCCAGGCCCGCCGCTGCTCGCGCTCGTGCGCCTGTGTCTCGGTGAAATAGGGACCCACGAACTTCGTGGGGTTGCGGAACGCGGGGTCGCCCTCGCGAACCCGCGTGAGCGTGAGGATCGTGGCGACCGGCCGCTCCATGCCGCGCTCGAAGAAGACGTCGCCGATCGTGATCTGCAGCAGGTAGCCGATCTGGCCCTGGGTGAGCGCCCCGCATACGTCGAGCGGCATCGGCGCGACCTGGTCGGCGGCGGCCTCCTGCTGGATCAGGATCCGGCCGACCTGCGGTCCGTTGCCGTGCGTCACCACGACCTCCCACCCGTCGGCGGCGATGTCGACGATGCGTTCCGCTGCGAGCCGTGCGGCGCGCATCATCTCGTCGTAGGTCTCCTCCGCGCCACGGCGGAGCAAGGCGTTGCCACCGAGCGCGATGACGACGCGATCCACCGGCGGCTCCCCGTACCGGCCTATAGGACCGGGGCGAGGATGTCGGTGAGCTGCGGCGAGTCCGGCAACACCTCGAGGTCGTAGCGCACCCGCACCGCCGGCTTCGAGATCTCGATCACGCTTCGCAGATCGATCGGCGTCCCCACGATCACGACGTCGACGTCGGCCGCGTCGATGATCTTCTCCATCTCGGCCAGCTGGCCGTCGGAATAGCCCATCGCCGGGAGCACCGCGCCCACGTCGTACTTCGCGAACGTCTCGGCGATCGTGCCGATCGCCCAGGGCCGGGGGTCGACGATCTCGGCGGCGCCGAAACGCTGCGCCGCCACGACCCCGGCGCCGATCTTCATCTCGCCGTGCGTCAGCGTGGGGCCGTCTTCCACGACGAGCACGCGCTTGCCGGCGATCGCGTCGGGATCGTCGACGCTCACCCTCGAGTTCGCCTTCACGACCGTGGCCTCCGGGTTCACCTCGGCGACCGTACGCTCGAGCTGCGCCACCTGCTCGGGGGTCGCCGAATCCATCTTGTTGATCAAGACGACGCCGGCCCCGCGAAGGTTCGTCTCTCCCGGGTGATAGGTGAGCTCGTGGCCCACGCGGAGCGGATCCACGAGGGCGATCCACACGTCGGGTCGGTAGAAGGGGATGTCGTTGTTGCCGCCGTCCCACAGCAGCACGTCGCACTCGGCCTGCGCCTGCTCGAGGATCGCGCCGTAGTCCACGCCCGAGTAGATGACGGTGCCGCTCGTGATGTGCGGTTCGTATTCCTCCCGCTCTTCGATCGTGCACCTGTGCCGGTCCAGATCCGCGAGCTCGGCGAAGCGCTGGACGGCCTGCGCGGCGAGATCGCCGTACGGCATCGGGTGCCGCACCGCCGTCACACGCTTTCCCGCGTCCTTCAGGGCACCCGCAACGGCCCGTGTGGTCTGCGACTTGCCCACGCCGGTTCGGACCGCGGTCACCGCGACCGTGGGCACGCTCGGCTTCAACATCGTGGCGTCCGGCCCGAGGAGCAGGAAGCTCGCGCCGGCAGCCATCACGATCGAGGCCTTGTGCATGACGTACTCGTGAGGGACGTCGGAATAGCTGAACACCACGTCGTCGATGTGGAGCTCACGGATCAGCCGCACGAGCTCGGACTCGTCGTAGATCTGGATGCCGTTGGGGTAGTGGATGCCCGAGAGGGACGCCGGATAGCGACGATCGTTGATGAAGGGGATCTGCGTCGCCGTGAACGCGACCACCTCGGTCGCCGGGTCGTCGCGGTACACGACGTTGAAGTTGTGGAAGTCGCGACCGGCGGCTCCCATGATGAGGACACGACGTGCCATGGCTCGGATCCTTCCGCTTGGAGGGTCTGATGCGCGGGAAGGCCCGGGCCCGTGCCGCGGGCCCCGCTCTTCGACGCGGACCGTATCACGCGGGGCGTGGGGCGGTGACACGCCCGCTCAGTCCCGCCATCCCTCTGCGACGACGCGCCCGAACGGAGCCGCGAAATGGTTCACCGCCACCAGCCACCCGGCGTCTGCGGCTCGCCACAAGGTGAGCTGGCGCGACACCGCGGCGATCCTCGGGTCCTCGTCGTGGTTCGAGGCCCACTCGGGGTGGGCCGCCTGGATCGGCAGATGCAGGAGGTCCCCCGTGATCAACAACGTATCGTCCCCGTCGCTGACCACCACGCTGCGATGCCCCGGCGTGTGCCCCGGCGTGTGGCGGACCGAGATCCCGGGCGAGATCTCGCGATCCGCGCCGTCGAGATCGAGCGAACCCGCCTGTTCGACCGCCGCCAGCGCCCGGCGCGCCGAGTAGTCGTCGTCGCCTGCGTTCGCGAACCACGACCAGTCTCCCGGATGGACATGGACCACGGCGTTCGGGAACCGAGGCAGACCCGCCACGACCGCGCCGCCGGCGTGGTCGGCGTGCAGGTGCGTCAGCACCACGTGGTCCACGCCGGCGGGGTCCAGGCCTTTCCACGCATCGGGGTCGTTCCAAGCCCACGGCCGCCACGGTCCGAACGCACCCACCCCGCTGTCGACGAGCGTCACCCCCGAGGGCCCGCGGACGACGAACGCGTGCACGTGCCATGCCCAGGAATCGACCCCGTGGAAGGCCCACGGATGCGCGGCCCGCTCGGTCGCCCAGTCGACGACCCGGGCGGGGCACTCGTCGTCCAAGGGGAGCGGGGCGAACCCCTCGCACACGGTCTCGACCTCGTACCGACCCACGCGCACGGGCTCGACGTGTGACATCCGTCGCAGCCTACCGCCGGGGAAGATCGCCTGGGGTGTCGACGTCACGGAGCGTCGCGCCGGTGGGATCGAGGCGGCGCCAGGTCGTCTCATCGATCGCCATCACCCCGAGCGAGTCGAGCATGGCACGCAGGGACCCCACGCCCATGTCGAGGAGCGCGTGGGCGTCCGTGCGCGCCCTGTCCACCGACACGACGCACGGCAGCGGCCGCACGTGCTCGCCGTCCTGCAGGGCGACCGCGTCCACCGGGACCGCACCCGCGACGCGGAGCATCTCCCGCAGGACCGCCGGAGCCATGGTCGGCATATCCCCGGCGCCCACGAGCGCGAGATCGGACCCAACCTCCGCGAGAGCGGCCACGAGGCCCGCCAACGGCCCCTTCCCCTCCTCCGCATCGCGGGCGACGCGGACGTGGATCCCCGGAGGGGGTGAGGGCGCCGCAGCGTCGTGCGCCACCACCACGACGACGTCGCCACAGACCTCGGCCACCCGCCTCACCGCGTGCTGCAGGAGGGGAATGCCGCCCAGGTCGGCGGCGAGCTTGTCGGCGCCGAAGCGGACCGACCTGCCGCCCGCCAGCACGACCCCGGTGACGGAGGTCAGTCGGCCTCCCCGCGGCGCCTGCGGCGCTGGACGTACTGGAATCCGAAGCGGCCCTTCACGCACAGATGCCCACTCGTCACCGAGTGGTCTTCGGGCGAGGTGACCTTCACGATCGCGTTCTCCTGGACGTGCAGCTCGAGCTCGCAGCCCACGCCGCAGTACGGGCAGATCGTATTCGTGACGGTCTGTGCCTCTTCATCCCAGTCGCCTGCCGCGCGCATGTCGTGTTCGCTCTTGAACATCAACGCGCCCGTCGGGCACACGCCGATGCAGTTGCCGCAGTACACGCAGGCCGAGGCGTCGAGCGGGACCGCGTACTCGGTCGAGATCCGGGCGTCGAACCCTCGGCCGGCCACCGCGATCGCGAACGTGAACTGCGCATCCGTCCCGCACGCCTCGACGCACTTGTAGCAGAGCACGCACCGCGCGTAGTCGCGCACGTACAGCTCGTTGTCGACCTTGACGGGCTGCGCGACGGTCTCGCTCGATTCCGGGTCCGGCGCGTGGTGATGCCCGGAGCCCTTCGCGTCGCGCTCCCCCGGCTCCATCGGTTCCATCAGTGCCCCGAAGCGTTCGGGCTCGGCCGCGTAGGTCTTTTGCCAGCGGTGCCAGTCCGGCGAAGCGAGCGACGTGTCCACGCTGGAGGCGAGGAACTCCATCACGAGCTTGCGCGAGTGCCGCACGCGCTCGGTGTCGGTCGAGATCTTCATGCCGTCCTCGACGGGCCGGGAGCACGCGGGCACGAGGACTCGCGAGCCCTCGACCTCCACGACGCAGACCCGGCAGGCGTTGACCGGGGTGAGGTTGTCCGCGTAGCACATCGTCGGCGTGTCGACGCCGATCCCCCGGCACGCGTCGAGGATCGTCGCGCCCTGGGGCACGCGGACGGTCTCGCCGTCGATCTCGACGTCGATCAGCTTCACGGGCGGCGCGAGGGGCACCTGCGTCACGAGCCACCTCCGTCGAAGAGTCCGAACGTCGCGATCGCCGACCGGACGGCGCTCGCTGCCGTCTGGCCTAGACCGCAGATCGAGGCGTCCCGCATCACGTCGCCGATGTCCTGCAGCAGGGCGAGCTCGTCGTCGTTGGAGCCGATCGTGCGGCCGGCGGCGAGCCGATGCAGCGCCTCCTCCTGGCGTACGGTGCCGACCCTGCAGGGCACGCACTGCCCGCACGACTCGTCGCGGAAGAACCGCGCGATCCGCAGGCACAGATCGACGAGATCCGTGTCCTCGTCGAAGACCATGACGACGCCCGAGCCGAGCGTGTAGCCGCCCGCCCGGGCATCCTCGAACGTGAGCCTCGCGTCGAGCTTGTCGGGGCCGACGAAGCCCCCGGCCGCGCCACCCAGCAGGACCGCCTTCAGGGGCCGGCCGCCGCGGACCCCGCCCGCCATCTCGATCACCTCGCCGAGGGTGACGCCGTGCTCGGCCTCGTAGACCCCGGGACGCTCGACGTGGCCGGAGAGGCAGAACAATCGTGTGCCCGTGGAGCCGCCGGTGCCGAGCGCCGAGTAGGCCTCGGGGCCGAGCGTCAGCACCTGCAGCACGTTGATCAACGTCTCGACGTTGTTGATCGAGGTCGGCTTGCCGAACACGCCGTGCGTGACGGGGAACGGCGGCTTGTTGCGGGGCTCGCCCCGCTTGCCCTCGATCGAGTTGAACAGCGCCGTCTCCTCGCCACAGATGTAGGCGCCGGCACCCCGCCGAAGCTCGACGACGAAACGGAACCCCGCACCCATCACGTCCTCGCCGAGCAGCCCGGCGCCGGTGCACTCCGCGATCGCGTGCGCGAGCCGCTCGGCCGCCACCGGATACTCGCCGCGGATGTAGAGGAAGCCTTTCTCGGCCCCGGTGGCGTACCCGGCGATCGTGAGCGCCTCGATCACGGCGAAGGGGTCGTGCTCCATCACGACGCGATCCTTGAACGTCCCCGGCTCGGACTCGTCGGCGTTGCAGATCACGTACTTCGGACCGGCGGGTTGATCCGCGACCGCCCGCCACTTCACCCCGGTCGGGAACGCGGCGCCGCCTCGACCCAGGAGCTTCGCGTCGGTCACCTGCTGGATCGTCGCCTCGCGGCCGAGCTCGACCGCCCTCGCGAGCGCCTCGAACCCGCCGTTCGCCCGGTAGTCCTCGAGGGACGACGGGTCGGCCGTTCCGACGCGGCGGAGCAGCCGGAGCTCCTCGCGGCGCCGGAAGTGCCTGCTCTGGGGAACGGCGTCGGGGCGGGGGCCGGACACCGAGAAGCCCCCACCGGTGGTGAGGGCTTCGACGACGACGGCGTGTGCGGTGGATACGAGATCCCCGCGGTCCCCCGCCTGTTGCACGAACAACGCGGGCGCCCGTTCGCACAGGCCGAGACAGGGGCTCCGGACCCAATCGACGCCCTCGGACCTGCCCGCCTGCGCGAACCGGTCGCAGACGTCCTGGGCGCCCAGGACCCGGCAGGCGAGATCGTCGCAGACGTGGACCACGGTCCCGGGCCTCGGCTGCACGCTGAACATCGCGTAGAACGTCGCGACCCCGTACGCCTCGGCGGGAGGTACCGTCAGCCGTGCGCACACGTAGTTGAGCCCGCCCTCGCTGATCCAGCCGACGCCCTTCTGCAGGGCGTGGAGGGCGGGCAGCAGCATCGTGCGCCGGGCGCGCGCCTCGTGCCCCGCTCGGGTCACGCGGCCGGCGAGGAACTCGACGCGGGCACCGCCCTCCACCGCAGACGGCAGGGGCGGACCGAGCAGGTCGTCGACCGCGGCACGCTCCTCCTCGGTGGGCGCCGCCGCGCTCAGATGCAGGTCCACGATGCCTCCGTCATCCGCGGCCCCCGCCCGTGACGACGGCGGGCGCCCCGGCCGGACGCTTGTCGATCCGGATCGCCGTCGCCTTGAACTCCGCCGTGCCCGACTTCGGGTCGGTCGCCTCGATCGTGAGGCGGTTCGTCTCGACCTGCTCCGGGAAGTGGAACGTCATGAAGGCGAGCCCCGGGCGCAGGGCCGCCGAGACGTGGACGGGTGCGACGATCTCGCCACGTCGGGACGACACGACCACCTCCTCGCCCTCGATCACCCCGAGATCGGCGGCGTCGTGCGCCGAGATCTCGATCTCTTCGGGGCGGCGTAGCGGTGAGGTGTACGCGCCGGTCTGCACGCCCGTGTTGTACGAATCCAACCGGCGGCCGGTCGTGAGCCGGATCGGGTAGTCGTCGGACAGCTCGTCCACAGGCGGCTCGTCGATCACGACGCTGAACGGCGCCTTGCGGCCCTGCTCGACCGGGTCCTGCGCCCACAGCCGGGCATGCAGGTACCTGGTGCCCGGGTGATCCTCGTCGGGACACGGCCACTGGATCCCGCCGAGCGCCTCCAGCCGCTCCCATGACATCCCGGCGTGCATCGGCGAGAGCGATCGCAGCTCCTCCCACGCGTCGAGCGCCGTCGGCTGGCCCCAGTCGTATCCGAGCCGCTTCGCGAGCTCGGAGAGGATCCAGATGTCGTCGCGCGCCTCGCCGGGCGGCTCGAGCGCCTTGCGCACCCGCTGGACGCGCCGCTCGGAGTTCGTGACGGTGCCTTCGGACTCGAAGGCGCTGTTCGCGGCCGGGAACACGACGTCGGCGATCTCGGCGGTCTTCGTCATGAAGATGTCCTGCACGATCAAGCTGTCGAGGTTCTCGAGCAGCTTCTTCGCGTGGATCGCGTCGGCCTCGGAGCTCACCGGGTTCTCCCCGATGCAGTACACGGCGGTGAGCTCTCCTCGCTCCATCGCCGCGAACATATCCGTGAGATGCCACCCGCTCCGGGGCCGGATCTCGCGTCCCCACGCCGCCTCGAACCGGGCCCGCGCCTCCTGGTCCTGTTCGATGTCCTGGAAGCCTGCCAGCTTGTTCGGGATCGCGCCCATGTCACCGCCGCCCTGGACGTTGTTCTGCCCACGGAGGGGGTTGAGGCCGCTGCCGTACGTGCCGACGTGACCGGTCAGCAATCCGAGGTTGATCAGCGACAGGACGTTGTCGACGGCGTTGTGGTGCTCGGTGATCCCGAGCGTCCAGCAGATCATCGCCTTCTCGACGGTGGCATAGGTATGCGCGACCTCCTGGATCACCGACGCCGGTACGCCGGTCACCGCTTCGCCCCGTTCGAGCGTCCAGTCCTCGACGCTCGCCGCGTACTCTGCGTAGCCCTCCGTGGCGTGGTCGATGAACGCCCGATGCTGGAGTCCGTTCGCGATGATCTCGCGGGCGATCGAGTTGCTGAGCGCGATGTCGGTGCCGACGTCGATCCCCAACCACAGATCCCCGAACGCCGCCGACTCGGTTCGCCTCGGATCCACCACGATCAGCCGCGCGCCCCGATCGACCCCCTTCAGGACATGGTGGAAGAAGATGGGGTGCGCCGCGCGGGCGTTCGAACCCCACAGCAGGATGAGGTCGGTGTGCTCGACCTCCTCGTACGAGCTGGTACCGCCACCGGCACCGAAGACGGTCGCCAGACCGACGACCGAAGGCGCGTGTCAGGTTCGGTTACAGCTGTCGATGTTGTTCGTGCCGAGGACCTGGCGAGCGAACTTGCCGGCGACGAAGTTCATCTCGTTCGTGGCCTTCGAGCAGCTGAACATGCCGGCGCCCCAACCGGGGTTCCGCTCCATGGCCCGCTGCAGCCCCTCGGCGGCCCGGTCGAGTGCTTCGTCCCAGGTCCCCACGCGCAGCTCGCCACGGTCGCGGACCATCGGCTCGGTGAGCCGCGTGAGCCCGTTCGACATCGGATCGGCTCCTTCCTCCGGGAGCGGCGCACCCGGATCGTTCGATTCTACGAAGACCCGGGGATGGGGGGTGAAGGTGGAGCCGCGGCGGCTGACCGGCGGTCCGGACTGGTCAACGATGCGCCCCCGTGCGCAAGATGTGCCCATGGGAACCCCCTCGACCTCCCGCGAGTGGCCGCCGGCCGTCCTCGGTGCCGCAGAGAGCGAGGCCGTCGCCGACCCGCCGGCGCCCGAGGACGTCGCCGGGCCGGAGGAGCCGACGGGGGTCGTGCTCCTGGAACAGACGGTCCGCGTCGGCGTCGGCCTCCTCGCCCTCGGCATCGCCGCGCTCGCGGAGGCCGTCGGAAAGACCATTCCGGCACCCGAGCCGACGGACGAGCTCAGCGAGGAGCGGCCGGATCCATTGGGTCTGATCACGGGCGCCGCGCTCGGTCTCACCCTGGTCGCCGGCGATCTCGTCGCGCGCACCGTCGGCGGCCTCGCCCGCGCCGCCGGACCCCCGGTCGCGTGGGCGGCGAGCATCCCGCCGCTCGCGCCCGCGGCAGGGCGGGTCCGCGCCGCCGCCAGCCGGTTGGATTCGCGGTGGCGAGCGTCGCGACCGCAGACGGAGACCGTCGCCACGGCGTTCACGCGGGAGCTCGTCCCCCAGGTGATCGACGGCGTGCTCGACCAGCTCGACCTGACGTGGCTAGTCGCCGAACGCGTCGATCTCGACGAGCTGATCGCACGGGTCGATCTGGACGCCGCGGTGGGACGGGTCGACATGGAGCGGATCCTCACGAGGATCGACCTCGACGAGGTCGCGTCACGGATCGACGTGGAGACCGTGGTCGCGAGGGTCGACGTGGACCGGATCGCGCGCCGGATCGACCTCGACGCCATCGTTGACCGGATCGACCTGGTGGCGTTGGCCCGATACGTCGTGGAGGAGATCGACCTACCGGAGATCATCCGCGAGTCGACGGGGACGATGGCGTCGGAGACCGTGCGCGGGGTACGGATGCAAGGGATCGAGGCCGACCAGGCCGTCTCCAGGATCGTGGACCGGATGCTCCTGCGGCGTGGACTTCGCCGGACCGATGCACCGGCCGATGCAGACGCACCCGCCGATGCACACGCACCCGAGCCATCGTCTCCGCTCGACGACGAGGCCGGACCGGTGGCGTGAGCGCGAGCCAGCCGATCCCCACGGTTCCCGAAGAGGCCCGCCCCTTTCAGGGCCACCGTGCAGGGCTCGTCACACGTGTCGCCGCGAACACGATCGACTTCCTCGTGTTGGTGATCATCCTTACCGCGCTGTACGCGGGGTGGTCGGCCCTGTCGTTCCATTGGCACGGGAACACGTTCGTGTTCCTACACCGTGGCTCGCCGTCGCGTACTTCGTAGGGATGGGCGTGCTCACCGTGTACTTCACGGCCGCCTGGTCCACCACTGGTCGTTCGTACGGCGACCACCTCCTCGGCCTGCGGGTCGTGAACCACACAGGGGGGCGCATGCGACCGGCCGGGGCGTTCGTGCGCGCGGTGTTCTGCGTGCTCGTCCCGATCGGGTTGTTCTGGTACCTGGTGAGCCGCACGAACCGCTCGGTGCAGGACCTCGCGCTCCGGACGTCGGTGATCTACGACTGGGACGTGCGACCAATGGGCGGCGTCTGAGGTCCACGCACCCGCTCGGGGTGCGAGTAGACGTTGCAGCGTCCGTCGCGCACGAATCCGATCACGGTCATCCCGAGGCGATCTGCCGCGTCGACAGCGAGCGACGACGGTGCGCTCACCGCGCTCACGATCGGGATCCCCGCCACCGCTGCCTTCTGGACGATCTCGAACGACAGCCGACCGCTCACCTGGAGCATCCGGTCCGCGAGGGGGACACCGCCCACGAGGACCTGCTCGCCGATCACCTTGTCGACCGCGTTGTGCCGCCCCACGTCCTCGCGGATGGTCAGGAGCTCCCCCCCGGTGGTGAACAGCCCGGCCGCGTGGAGCCCCCCGGTCCGGTCGAACACCTTCTGGGCGCTGCGGAGGGTGTCGGGCAGCCCGACCACGACCGACGCCGCGACCTCGGGGCCGGGAGCCACCGTGTCGCAGCGGACCTCGACGTCTTCGAGGGCGGCCTTGCCACAGATCCCGCACGACGACGTCGCGAAGAAGTTCCGGCGGAGCACCTCTGCATCGAACGAGCTGGTGAGGCTCACGCTCACGACGTTGTAGTGCTGATCCTCGCCCGGCAGGTTGTCGCAGTAGGCAACCCGCCTCACGTCGTCGGGCCCGATCAGGCCCTCGGTGAACAGGAACCCGACCGCCAACTCGAAGTCGCCGCCGGGGGTCCTCATCGTCACGGCTACGCTCGCCGCTTCCTGGCCGGGTCCTTGCGCCCGGATCTCCATCGGCTCCTCGGTCACGACTGTGTCGCCGCGTTCGCTACGGACCCCGTCGCGGAACGCCACCAGGCGTGCATGGGTGAGGTTGTGCCGGATCGGTTCGCTGATCGCCACGTTCCTAGTATCGGTCGAGGTCGACGGAACCGCCAGGCGCCAGGATGCGACCAGCGGTCAGTGAGTGCCCGGCCCTGGCTTGGAGCGTCCATCGCGAGGGCGGTATCGTCGCGGTCGAACCCGCTGACCCGCGGCCACCTTCGTCAAGAAAGGCACGTCGACCGATGAAGTCTGCGCTCGAGATCGCCCAGGAAGCCGTTCTTCGCCCCATCGCCGACGTGGCTGCAGACTCGGGCATCGCCTCCGAGGAGCTGAAGCCCTACGGCACCACCCGCGCGAAAGTATCCCTGTCGATCCTCGACCGGCTGAAGGACCGGCCCGACGGCAAGCTGATCATCACCACCGCGATCACCCCCACGAAGGCCGGCGAGGGGAAGACCACGACCTCGATCTCGCTCACCCAGGGGCTGGGCAGGCTCGGGAAGAACGTGATCCTCGCGCTCCGCGAGCCCTCGATGGGGCCGGTGTTCGGCATCAAGGGCGGCGGGACCGGCGGCGGTTACGCGCAGGTCCTGCCGATGGAAGACATCAACCTGCACTTCAACGGCGACTTCCACGCCGTGACGGCGGCGCACAACCTGCTGTCGGCCGCTCTCGACGCATCCATCTTCCACGGGAACCCGCTCGGGATCGATCCGCAGTCGGTCACCTGGCCGCGGAGCCTCGACGTGAACGACCGTTCGTTGCGCAACACCGTGATCGGCCTCGGGGGCAAGATCCACGGGGTACCCCGCGAGAACAGCTTCGTGATCACCGCCGCGTCGGAGGTCATGGCGGTCCTGGCGCTGTCGAACGATCTGCACGACCTGCGTGCTCGCCTCGGGCGCATCATCGTCGCGTCGACCTACGAGGGTGCGCCGGTGACCGCCGAGGACCTCAAGGTTGCCGGCGCGATGACGGTCGTGATGCGAGACGCGATCGAGCCCAACCTCGTCCAGACGCTCGAGGGCCAGCCCGCGCTGATCCACGCCGGCCCGTTCGGCAACATCGCCCACGCGAACAACTCGCTCATCGAAGATCGGGTGGCGCTGAAGCTCGGCGACTACGTGGTCACCGAGGCCGGGTTCGCGAGCGATCTCGGGTTCCAGAAGTTCTGCGACATCGTGTGTCGGCTGGGCGGGTTCACCCCGAGCGCCGGCGTCCTGGTCACCACGGTGCGCGCGACCAAGTCGCACGGCGGGATCGCGTTCGCCGACCTGGTGAACGAGGACCTCGACGCGCTCCGACGTGGGATCGACAACCTCGCGGCACACGTCGGCATCGTCCGAGAGTACGGACTGCCCTGCGTGGTGGCGATCAACAACTTCCCGAGCGACACCGACGCCGAGATCGAGCTGATCCGCGAGCTCGCCGTGGAGGCCGGGGCCGAGACCGTCGTGGTGAACCGCGGGTTCGCACAAGGAGGCGAGGGCGCGATCGAGCTCGCGGAGGCCGTCGTGAAGGTCTGCGAACATCCGAACGGCTTCCACCAGCTGACGCCCGACGGAACACCGCTCAAGGCGCAAATCGAGGCGATCGCGACGAAGCTCTACGGGGCGGACGGCGTGGACTACCTGCCGCAGGCCGAGAAGGACATCGCGCGGCTGACCGGTCTCGGGTTCGGTGAGACGCCCGTGTGCATGGCGAAGACCCACCTGTCGCTCAGCCACGACCCCCTGTTGGTCAACCGGCCGACCGGTTACCGCCTCCCGGTGCGCGGCGTCGTGCCGAGCGCCGGCGCCGGGTTCGTCGTCGTGCTCTGCGGCGACATGCAACGGATGCCCGGCCTCGGCAAGGTGCCGAACTTCACCGGCGTCGACATCGACGGGACGGGGCGCACGGTCGGCCTGTTCTGATCGCCGAGCGTCCGGCGCTACGCGACCTCGTCGTCGGGCGGCATCACGCAGAACTCGTTGCCCTCGGGATCGAGCATCACGCACCAGATCCCGCCGTCGCCCTCGGCCCAGTTGCGGATCGTCGCCCCGAGCCCCTCGAGCCGTCCCACCTCGGCTTCGAGCTCCTCCTCCGCCTGCAGGTCCAGGTGGACACGGTTCTTCGTCATCTTCTCCTCGGGGACCTCCACGAAGAAGAGGACCGGCCCGTCGGTCTCGGCCTCCTCGACGTCAGGAGGCACCACCATGACGGTGGGGTCGTCCTCGGGGTCGTCGATGCCCTTGGAAGCGAGGCGCGCCAGCTCGGCTTCATCGTAGGGCGCCACCTCCCAGCCGAGGGCGGCCGCCCAGAATCGAGCGAGAGGCGACGCGTCGCGGCAATCGACTACGATGGCATCGAGGCGCATCGCGCCGAGCCTACTGTCCTTGCACGCGAGCCGTGAAGGCCCCGTCGGCGTCGGCGAGCACCTGGTCGGCACGATCCCGCAGACGCCGGCAGTCGTCCATGAGCTCGGCGCGACGCGTCAGGTCCACGAACGCGAACGCGTTGATCTGCACGTTCGCGAGAGCCGCGAGCGCCGCGGCGTGGAGGATGGCGGCCCCGCTGAAGCCGTCGGAAGCCGCGTTCGGGTTGCCATGCGCGATCGCCTCCTCCGCCAGCCCCATCAGGTACACGGCCCGGCGCGCGACCAGCAGCGGCACCTCGGCCGCGTGCTCGAGACCCGCCTGCAGGGCCTTCAGACGCTCCGCCTTCTGCTCCTCGTCGTCCTTGGGCATCCGGTACGCCGCCATCACCGCGCCGAACGCCTCGGCGTCGCGATCGGCGAGCGCGAGGAGGTCGCCGCGCTCCCGGTCGGCCTCTCCGACGATCTCGGCCATCCGCCCTGCCACGTCCTCGAACCCTGCCCTGCGGACGGTCAGCCGCGCGATCATCGCGACGAGCGCTGCGCCGGTGGCGGCTCCGATCGCCGCCACCGCGCCGCCACCGGGGGTCGCCGCATCGGAGGCGAGCGTCTCCAACCACGCGTCGATCGGCTGCACGGCCGTCACCGTCTGCTCGCTCATGCCGCCACCTCCGCGAGCCGCTCCAGGATCTGCCGATCGGCGTCGAGCCCTTCGAGGTGCACGTGCTCGGCGTCGCCGGGGCTGAGCGCCGACGCGGGGACGAGGCCGACGATCTCGGACGACGTGATCGCCAGCCCACGCGGGGCCGCCGCCGCCGCCACCGCATCGAAGGCGGCCCGGATCCCCGTGACCTCGTGGTCGACGAGGTTGAGCGACACCGTGACGCACCCTCGCTCCGGCACACGGAACCCGATCGCGCGCACCGCGGGAGGTCCCCCGCCGGCCTCGCGCACCTCGGACGCGATCGCCTTGGCCGCGGTCTCATCGCCGCTGTCGAGATAGAGATTGAACGCGATCAGCGGCTTGCGCGCGCCGACCGCGGTCGCGCCGGCCGGGCCGAGCGCATGCGGTCCGAAGTCGGGCAACCGCTGGCCACGGGCGACCGACTCGCGCAGTCCTTCGAACTGCCCCCGGCGAACGTCGGCGAGCGAGACGCGGTCGGGACGCAACGCCGCCCGCTCGTACAGGTACACGGGCAGGTCGAGCTCGCGCGCCAGCTCCTGGGCGAACGACCGCGCGAGCCCGACGCAGTTCTCCATCGTGACGTCGCGCACCGGCATGAACGGGATCACGTCGACCGCCCCCATCCGGGGGTGGCCGCCGTGGTGCTGGGTGAGGTCGATCAGTCCTGCGGCCACCCGTGCGGCGGCCATGGCGGAGGCCGCCACGGCGTCGCGCGATCCGAGCACGGTCGTGTCGAGGCGGTGGTGATCCGGGTCGGCCTCAGCGTACGCCACGTGCGCCCCGGGGACGCGGAGCGCCGCCACGATCGCCTCGATCACGTCACGCCGCCGACCCTCGCTGAAGTTGGGCACCACACCGTAGAGGGGTTCCGTTCCCACGCAGCGGAGCATACGCCCCGCCCCGTGGGCGCTCACGCGATCGGAGACGAGCTCGTTCAGGCTCTGGGCCGCTCCTTCGCCGGGTCGAGGATCGACAGCGGACCGACGGTTGCGGGCGAGGTCTCGTCCCCGATCGCCACCTCGACCTTCTCTCCGTCCGCGGCGACCGCCGCGTCAAGGATCGCGAGCGCGATCGCACCGACACGCGGGCTGTTCGCCGGCGACGTCACGACGCCGACCTGCTGCCCGTCCTTGGTGACGGCCGCGCCGTAGTCGGGGGCGGCCTCACCCTCGATCGACAAGGTCTTGAAACGCTTCGGCGGGTTCGCGCCGCGCTCCGCGAGCGCCGCGGCCGCCACGCACTCGGTGTCCGTCTTGATGAACCGGTCCATCGACAGGTCCCACGGGCTCAGCTCGCCGGGGTTGTAATCGACGGCGATGATGACGAGACCGACCTCCGTGCGGGCGAGGTCGATCGCGTTCAGGCCGAACGGGACGCCGCCGGCCGAGAGCAGCGCCTCCCAGACGGCCACCGCGTTCGAGGGTTCCGTCACGATCTCGTAGCCCTTCTCGCCCGAGAACCCCGTGCGCAGAACCCACGCGGGCGACTGTGCGACGGTGGTCGACTCGGGCCAGAACCTGAAGTATCGAAGCTCGCCGAGATCGCGGTCGGTGAGTCCCTGGAGGAGGCTCTGTGCGTTCGGACCCTGCACCGCCACCATCCACAGGTCCGCGGTGCGGTGCGCGATGGTCGCGTCGAGACCGTCGGCGGTCTCGCGGAACCAGTCCCCGATGTCGGCGGTGTTGATGAACAGCCAGTACCGGTCCTCGGCGAGGCGGTACACGTTCCCGTCGTCGATCATCGTCCCGTCGGCGTTCACGAGGGCCCCGTAGCGCACCGAACCATCGGTCATCCCCTCGAGGGAGTTCGTGAATCGCCGCTGGATCAGCCTGGCGGCGTCGGGACCCGAGACCTCGTACTTCGCCGTCGAATGCAGGTCCCAGATCCCGGCGGCGGTGCGGACGGCCTCGTACTCGACCATCGTGTCCGTGCCCTCGTCCATCATCCAGGGCCAGCCGTCCTCCCACAGGAACTCGCCGCCCCTGGCCACGTGCCAGTCGTGCAGCGGTGACCGGTTCGCCTCCACTTCCTCGCCCATGGTGCGATGCCTCCTTCCGTCGCGATCGGATCGCGACCGCGTCATACGGTTCCTTCGTGTCGGCGTCGTTGTACCCCAGTCTTGAACGCCGGTTCAAGTCCTGGGTGACCCTCAGGCGCCCGCGATCCGCACGAGGTCTCGGATCGAGGGCCGTGGGCGCCCCGGGAGCTTCGAGACGAGCACCAGGAACAGCTGAGCGGTCACGAGCGCGTCGTCGTAGGCCTCGTGCGGCGCGGCGACCGGAACACCGTAGCGGCGGGCGAGTCCCGACAGGGGGTAGCCGTGCTCGTCGCGGATCGACGGTGGACGGCCGTCGACGGCGATCGCGAGGTTCCGCACGTCGATCGTGCGACGGCGCCACGTCCTGACGCTCCCACCGAGGCTCTTCGCGAGGAAGTGCACCTCCACCTCCGCGAACCAGGCGAGGAGGAAGCGCCGGGCGAGCCGGCGACGCAGGTCCTCCGCGGTCTCCCTCATCGTCGGCGCCTCGGCGAGGTCGAGCGGCCGCAGCAGATGGAAGGTCTGCGAGCGAGGCGACGGCGGCACCTCCGGACGCACCAGCTGATGGATCGATCCGCCGACCTTCGCGCGCCCATTATCCACCGGGACGACGCCGAACGACACGACCGCGTCGCGTTCGAGGTCGAGGCCGGTGGTCTCGAAGTCGAGCGCGGCGTACGAGCCCTCGTCCCACGGACGGGCGCGGCCCCGGCGGGGCGGCGGCGGCGGCATCAGTGTCCCGCTCACCGCTCGCCTTCCCGACGGAGCATCCGCGTCGGCGTCACGACGACGTCGACCGGCTGGTCGAATCGTCCCTGGGGCAGATCGCCCTCGACCACCTGCACGTCGAACGCGATCCCGGCGCGAAGGGCGTCGGCACGCGTCGACGAGAACAGCCGATCGTAGAACCCTCCTCCGTACCCCACGCGGTGCCCTCGACGGTCGAACGCGACCGCCGGGGTGCACACGACGTCGACCTCGCTCGGATCGACACGCTCGCCTCCTGCCGGCTCCCTGGCCCCGAACGTGGTCGTCGTGACCGGGTCGCCGGCCGCCCAGCTCCGCAGCTCGAGGGTGTCGCCGACCACGCGCGGCAGTGCCACGCGGATCCCACGCTCGAGGAGCCCCGAGAGCAACGGGTCGGTGGGAACCTCGGACCCGAACGACCAGAACGCCGACACCGTCCCTGCCCGGTCGACCTCCACGAGCGACAGGAACCGCCGGACCGCGAGCGCGCCCAGACGTCCACGTTCCTCCGGCGACATCGCGTCACGGAGCGTCAGCACCGATCGGCGCACCTCGCGCTTGGCTCTCTTGAGCTCGTGGGCTTTCATCCGGCCCGGAGCGTACGCGCGATCAGCTCCACCCTGTCCTCGGGCCCTGCGGGCATGACCACCATCCAGGTGGCCCCCGCAGCGCGCAGCCGCGCGGCGAAGACCCGCAGGTCCTCGAGGGTCCCCCGCCAGGGGTTCCAGGCCACCCCGCGCGCCGCCCGTTCCCCCTCGAGCCGAGCCAACTCGCCGCGGTCCCGGCCCACGAGGACGATGCCACCCCAGGTGGGTGGCACGTCACCCGCGTCCCGGCCTTCCTGCTCGGCGGCGGCATGGAGGAGGCGCACCCGTTCGTCGAACCCGTCGGCATCGAGCCCCCAGCCGTTCCACGCATCCGCCGCGCGGGCGGCCGCCCGCACCACCCGCTCGCCGATACCGCCGAGCCACACCGGAGGGTTCCCGGGCGGGAGCAGCGGGCCGCGCAAGGGAGGCACATGATCCCCGCCGGGCCACATGCGGCCGGCGAACAGGGCCCGGATCGCCGTCGCCGTCTCCTCCAACCGTGTGAGTCGCACGTCGGCGGCCGGGAACGGCAGACCGAGCGTGTCGTGCTCCGCACGCACGAGTGCGTCACCCATCCCGATACCGAGCACGGCTCGGCCTCCGCTCAGGTCGTGCAGGGAGGCCGCCTGCTTCGCGATGAGGCCCGGCGGACGGACGCCCGCCCGGGTCACGAGCACCCCGACCCCGAGGTTCGGCTCCGCGGCCGCGATTGTGGACAGCAGCGAGAAGGGCTCGAACGACGGGCGCTCCGGCATGCCCGGCGGGAACAGATGGTCGACCGCGAAGACCGCATCGGCGCCGGCGTCGGCCGCGCGCCTCGCCGCCTCGATCGGCGTGGAGACCTGAGCCGAGAAGGTGGGGATCGCGACGCCGAGCTTCATCACGTGTGCTCGTCGAGGACCAGGAACGCCGCGCCGATCGCGGCGGCATCGGGACCGAGGGCGGCCGGGACGATCGGGACGTGCGGGCGACCGGGGCGGCCTTCGACGGTCCGCGCGAAGGCTGCGCGCGCGGGCTCCAGCAGGAGCTCTCCCGCCTCTGCCGCGCCGCCGCCGACGACGACGACCTCAGGGTCGAGGATGTTCACGAGCCCCGCGATGCCCTCGCCAAGTCGCGTCCCGACCTCGGCGAGGATCCCCCGGGCTGCAGGGTCACCCTCGTACGCCGCCCTCGTGACGAGGGCGCCAGTCACCTGCGAGGGGTCGCCTTCCGCGAGCTCGGCGATCAGCGAGTGGGCGTGGCGGCTCGCGGCGGCGCGTCCTTCGCGCGTGATCGCGGTGCCGCTCGCGACGGTCTCCCAGCAGCCGCGGTTCCCACAGCCGCACTCGTACCCATCGGGCTCCACGATGAAATGCCCGATCTCGCCGGCGAATCCGACCGCGCCACGGCACAGCTGGCCGTTCATCACGATCCCGCCGCCGATACCCGTGCCGAGCCCGACGTAGAGGACATCGCTCATCCCACGCGCCGCGCCGAGCCTCCATTCGCCGTACCCACCGGCGGTGCAGTCGTTGTCCACCCACGCAGGCAGCCCGAGGGCGTCCTCGACCACCCGCGGGATGTCGGCGTCTCGCCACACGAGGTTGGGCGCGTACGTGAGCAGCCCGGTGCGCCGGTCGACGAGTCCGGCCGCGCCGACGCCGACGCCGGCCACCTGCGGACCCGACGCCTCGCGCGCGGCTTCGACGAGCGCGGCGAGCGTGGCCTCCGCGTCGTTCGCAGGCGTGGGCTTCTCCGATCGCGCGAGGATCTCACCCGCGACGTTCACACGGAGCGCGTTCACCTTCGTGCCCCCGACGTCGACCCCGACTGCCTCGACGGGGCCCTGGCCGCGCGGTCCGTCAGCCAAGGTCGATCTTCTCGAGGGTGGTCCGTGTGGGCGCCTCCTCCGCCGTACCGGAGACTTCGTCGGCGCGCACGTCCACGACCGCGCGGAACGCGAGGAACAGCTCCGTGCCGGCCTTCAGCAGGTGCTCGACGACGTCCGGGCGTAGGGGTTGTACCGCGCCAACGGTGGCGCAGATCGGGCACCAGGCCACCGGACACGCCGCGTGCGGCTGCGTGTCCTCGCCGGCTGCCTCGTCGTCGTCGGACGGGACGGCCTCGGGCATCGGTTCGGCTGCGACCATGTCAGCTCCCTTCCGTGGGTCGCGTCGGCTCGCGCGCGAAGAGGATCTCGAGATGGTCGCCGGCGAAGCTCGCCTCGCGCACGACCATGCGCTTGAGCGTCTGTGGCAGGATCAGGTTCCGCTTGTAGGAGCCGACGCGCACGAACAGCTCCTCGCCGCGACGGTGGATGTCCATATCGTCCCGCGATACGAACGGCAGACGCATCCTGAGCACGTAGCCCGTCCCCCGCTTGCGCACCCGGATCGGATCGTCGTGGTACAGGACGTCGAGGGCTTCCCGGTCGCCGTACACCTCGTCACCCATCTCGACGAGCAAGGGGATCCCCACCATCTCGCGGTCGAACAGCCGCGCCTCGAGGATCGGCACGGGCTCGAACGACTCATGGACCGTGGCGAGATGCTCGGCCTGGATGTCCTTCCACTTGCCGAAGTAGGGGTCGGTGATCTCGGGAGGCAGAACCCTGTTCACCACCACGGCGTCGACCCGGTAGCCGAACAGTCCCAGGTAGGTGTAGGTGCGCCGCGCCTCGCTGATCACCATCTTCTCGGGGTTCAACACCAGGCGCACCGACGCGACCGCCTCGTCGGTCAGGATGCCCTTGACCGCATCGAGGTTCGCGTGCAGGCGTTCCACGGCCGCGAACACGTGGTCGCCCGCGATCGGCAGGGTGGTCATGCGTGAGACGATCGGCCGAACCGCTTTGACGACCTTGCGCTCGACCGGCCAGATCCGCTCGATGTACCAGTTCATGATCTCGGGGAGGCTCAACAGCCGCAGCGTCTCGGCCGTCGGCGCGCAGTCGACCACCAGCACGTCGTAGTTCCCGCTCTCGACGTGGGTCTTCACGTCGATCAGCGCGAAGATCTCGTCGAGTCCCGGGATCACCGTGAGCTCTTCCGCCTGGATCGTCTCGGTGCCCGCCCAGTTCATTAGCTGAACCATGTAGTCCTGGATCTCGCGCCAGTTCTCCTCCAGCCGCTCCTGCGCGTCGACCTGCTGGGCCCACAGGCGCTCAGCCACGGCCGTGGGCTGGCCCTCGATCGCGATCTCGAAGGAGTCGCCGAGCGAATGCGCCGGATCGGTCGACATCACCAGGGTGCGGAGCCCCGAACGCGCCGCGCGCACCGCTGTCGCCGCCGCGACGGTCGTCTTGCCGACCCCACCCTTCCCCGTGAACAGCACGACCCGCATGACGACCAGGGTAGCCCACCCGCTCCGCGAACCGCGCGGGAGCGCCTCAGCCCATCTCGACGCGACGTTTCAGCCGCTCGAGCGCGTTCTCGATCACACGCTTGGCGCCCTCGGTGCGGATGAACCCCGGCACCAGAGAGCCGAGCTCAACCGCGAGCCGATAGGTCACCTTCGTCTCCTGCCCGTCGAGGTCGTCGAGCAGGTACTCGCCCCGCACCTCGCGAACGGCTCCGTGCGCCTCGATCGAGGTCCACGAGATCGCGGTGTCACCCTGCGCGTACTGATAGCGCAGCGTGTACGAGGCCCGCCCGAGCACCGGGACGTCCACCTCGAAGGCCACCTCGGTGGGACGGCCGCCCTCGCCACGCTGGCGCACCTCCACGCGGCGAACGTCCGCCCACTCGGGATACGACTCGTACGCTTCGATGACCTCGACGACGTCCTCCAGGGGCGCCTCGATCTGGATCGAGCCCTCCGCGTGTTCCATCGCGTCGAATCCTACCTACGGGTCGCCGACACCACGGCGAGCGCGAGGATGATGATCGTCAGGAAGATCACGCCGACCAGGACCCACATGAGCGTCCGCGACGGCACGAGCACGTCCCCGCCCTGGGCGAGGCGATTGGCCTCGACCGCCGAGAGCACGTACACCGCGAGGCCCGTCACCAGGAGCAACAGGAACATGCCGAACGCGGGACCCGAGCGGACGCCGGCGGATCCCACCATCACGGCCATCCCGAACGACAGGACGAACAGGACACCCCGCGCGAGTCCGTCGGTCGCACGGCCCAACTTCCGATGTCCGAGGCCCGGGAAAAGCAACGACCAGGCCACCGCATCCTTCGCGTCCACCCTGGGGCGTTCGGGCTCCGAGCGCATCAGCGCGGCGAAGGGTGTCCCGCACGTCAAACAGGTGTCGGCGTCGATCGGGTTGCGTCCCTCGCACGTCGGACACGGCCAGAAGGCCTCGCGCCGATCGTCGCCGGGCGAGGCACCGACAGCGCCCGGCGTCGCCGACGTGGCGGCGACCTCGGGAACGTGCTCGGCGTCGGGATCGGGCTCGACGAGAGAGGCGAAGCACTGTCCGCACCATGTGGCGTCCGCCGACACCAGGGCCTCGCAGTTCGGGCAGCGTCGCTCATCGTCGGGCACGGCCGCAGGGTACCCCCCGGTCACCCGCCGGGGAACGACCTCAACCGGCGGCCTGCCGGAGCCAGAGCGCGAGGCGTTCGGCGATCACCGGCCAGGTGTGCGCGCGCATCACCCGCGCGCGGCCGGCCTCGCCCATCGTCCGGGCGCGTTCGCGATCGGCGAGCAGGAGGGCCACCGCGTCGGCCACCTGCTCGACGTCGGCGCCGTCGACCAGGATCCCGGTCTCGCCGTCGACGAGCGACTCCCGCGCCCCCCCCGAGTCGCCGACCACGACCGGCCTCGCGCACGCGGCTGCCTCGATGAAGACGTTGCCCCATCCTTCCACCTCGAGGCCGGCCAGCCGGGAGCGGCACGGCATCGCGAAGACGTCGCCGAGCGCGTAGTAGCGAGGCAGATCTCGCTCGGGCACTTTGCCGGCGAACACGACCGACCCGGCGGGCGCCGCGTCGGCGATCCTCCGGAGCCGATCCTCGGCCGGACCGCCCCCGACGATCACGAGGGTGGCCTCGGGGACGCGACGTCGGACCCGCGCCATCCCCTCGATCAAGACGTCCTGTCCCTTCCGGTCCACCAGGCGACTCACGCACACGACGAGCGGTCGGTCCGCGACGCCGAGCATCTCGCGCAGATCGGCCGTTTCCAGATCCGGCCGGAACCTGGCCACGTCGGCACCCGGATACAGGACGGAGACCGGCACCCGGCCCGGCACCGCCGTGCGCACCCGCCGTGCGATGAAGTCGCTGCACATCACCGGCACCCGAGACGCGCGAGACGTCGCGTAGCGCATCAGCGCGTGTGCGCCGGGCACGATCGAGAGCCAGTACTCGAAGCCGTGCGCGGCCGCCAGGTACGGGATCCCGGCGGCCGCGAGCCGAGGTCCGAGCATCCCCAAAGGGAAGCAGGCCCCGAACAGCACCACCTCGGCGCCGACGTCTTTCGCGGCCGCCTCGACACGGCGACCGACCCCGGGTGTCGGCCAGAGGAACCGCTCGGGTTGGCGGAGCACCCGGAACGGGGCGGACCGGTCGTAGCCGTCGGCCTCGGGGCCCGCGGGGCAGAAGACCGCCACCCGGTCGGTCGGCAACTCGAGGGTGAGCGCCTCCAGCGTGCGTTGGATCCCGCCGATGCTCGGCGGGAAGTCGTTCGTGACCAGCAGGGTCATCGGCACGTCCACAGCGCGGATAATCCTCTCAGAGGGGGTCGCGCGTGCCGGACGACATCGAGGAGCAGATCGAGACGCTGCATGACGGACGGGGCTTCGTGCGCCTGGTCGGGTGGCGGGTCGTGCGCGTCGCGGGCCACGACGCGGTGGGATGGCTGCACGATCTCCTCACCGCGGACATCGCCTCGCTCGCGCCCGGGGAGGCATGCCACTCGCTGCTCCTCGGACCGACTGGGCGGATCCGCGCCGACCTCCACGTGGTGCGGCGCGACGACGACGTGGTGCTGCTGCAGTCGCCCGACCAGCCCGACGACATCGGCGACCTGCTCGAGCCGTTCACGCTCTCGTCCGACGTCATCCTCGAGCCACTGACCGGCGACGTGGAGATGCTCGCGATCCCCGGCGTCGCCGCCGATGCCGGGATACCCACCCTGATCGGCCCGAACGTGGGCATCCTCGCGCCGTCCGGACGCGGGCTGGACGCCGTGATGGGAGGGGTGCTCTCCGACCGGGACCAGCGGGAGGTGAGCGCGGAGGCCGCGGAGCGGTGGCGGATCGAGATGGGGATCCCTCGGATGGGCGTCGACTTCGACACGACCTCGCTGCCGGCTGAGGCGGGACTCGACGAGACGATCGCGTACGACAAGGGGTGCTTCCTCGGCCAGGAGTCGGTGGCGAGGGTCCGGAACCTCGGGCACCCCCCGACCGTGCTCCGCCATGTTCGCTCGGACGGGGTGCTCCGGGCCGGCGACCTCGTGGCGGGACCCAACGACGTGATCGGCAGCGTGACCAGCGCCACGGCCCGACGCGGCGGCTGGACGGCGCTCGTGAGGGTGCCCTGGGCGGGTCGGACGGTCGATCTGACTACAGCGGGGGGTCGTCCGGTGCGCGACGTACCGCACGCGGGCTAGCCCGTTCGGATCATTTCCGTCCTCGGAGCCTGGGAGATGGTCCCAGGCAGTATTCGACCCCTTCCGTCGGCGCCGGTGCCTCTGGTATGAATCGCCTCCCGGGGCCGCCGACCGGGAGCGAGGGGGGTGGGGAACGGTGAGGATCGACCGGTTCGCGAACGTAGATCTGGACCAGCTCCCGATGGATCCGTCTCCCCCCGACCACTGGCAGGACAACGCCGCGTGCTTCGGCATCGAACCCGACGTCTTCTTCCCGATCTCGGAGGAAGAGGCGGGCCCCGCCCTCGCATTCTGCGGCGTCTGTCGGATCCGCGAGGAGTGCCTCGCGTGGGCGCTCAAGAACGGCGAGAGATACGGGGTATGGGGCGGCACCACCGAGCAACAGCGGCGCCGCCTGCAGCGTCGCGTGGCCTGAGGCGCGACCGCGCCGCCCCTAGACTGGGGCGATGACCCGAGACCCACGGCCGATCGACGCCGTCGCACCGCTCCGGATCAGCTTCGTCGGCGGCGGCACGGACTTCCCCCATTGGTACGTGGAGCACGTGGGCGTGGTGCTGTCGGCCACTATCGACCATTTCGTGAGGGTGCGGCTCACGCCGCGCGACGATCGGGAGGTCGTCGTGCGTTCCCTCGACCTCGACGAACTCGTTCGGTACCACCTCGACGAGCGGCCCGTGTACGACGGTGTGATGGACCTGGCGAAGGCGGCGATCGAGCGCGCCGGGGTTCACACGGGGCTCGAGCTCCAGATCCGAAGCGAAGCCCCTCCCGGAAGCGGCCTCGGTGGGTCGTCCGCGTTGGTCACCGCCGTCGTGGCCGCGCTCGCGATGCTCGAGGGCCGATCGCTGACGGCCCGCCAGCTCGTGGAGGTCTCGTACGTGATCGAGCGGGAGGACCTCGGCATCAGCGGCGGGTGGCAGGATCAGTACGCGGCGGCGTTCGGTGGGATCAACCTCTTCGAGTTCTCGGCGGCCGGGGTCGCCGTCACCCCCGTCGGGATCGCCGCCGAGACCCGGCGAACCCTCGAGCGCAACCTCCTGCTGTGCTACACGGGATACGTCCGGCGTCACGTCGGGTTGATCGACCGTCAGATCGCGTTCGCGCGGGAAGGTCGCGAGGACACGCGACTCGGGTTGAAGCGGCTGAGCGAGATGGCCTACGAGATGCGCGACGCGCTCGAGGACGACGACCCCGAGTCCGTCGGCGTGATGCTCCGCCAGGCGTTCGAGGCCAAGAAGCTGATGAACCCCCATATCGCCGAGCACACGCCGATCGAGGCGATGCTCGGCGCGGCGCAGGCGGCCGGCGCGGCGGGAGGCAAGATCTGCGGCGCGGGCGGAGGTGGCTACCTCTTGATCTACGCGGAGCCCGAGGTGCAGCCGGCCGTCCGCAGGGAGCTGGAGCAGCTCGGCGGTCAGATGGCCCCGTTGCGCTTCCATGGGGAGGGCGTCCGGGCCTTCCGGGGCGAGGCGACCTGGGCGCCGGCAGGATGACCCGTCGGTACGCCCTGATCGATCGCGACGGCACGATCAACGTCGAGCGCAATCATCTGAGCGACCCGGATGACCTCGAGCTGATCCCCGGGTCGGCGGCGGCACTGCGTCGGCTCCGGGACGAGCTCGGTCTCGGCCTGGTGGTCGTCACCAACCAGGCGCAGATCGGGCGCGGCGCGCTGACCCCCGCGAGGCTCGAGGAGATCCACGCGCGGCTCACCGCCATGCTCGAGGCCGAGGGCGCGGCGGTCGACACCATCCTCCACTGCCCCCACCCGCCCGAGGACGGGTGCAGTTGCCGGAAGCCGCAGCCGGGCATGGCGCTCGAGGCCGCCGACCGCTTCGGTTTCGATCCATCGAGCGCCTTCGTGGTCGGCGACCACGCCGCCGACATGGGGATGGGGCGGACCATCGGGGCGACGACCCTCCTGGTGCTGACGGGTCACGGCGCCGAGGAGATCGAGCGATCTGCCGGGGCCACGGACCATATCGCGGCCGATCTCTCGGCCGCCGTCGATATCATCGCCACCCTGATAGGGAAGGGATGACCGTGGACCGCGACGAAGCCCGAGCCGCCACCGAGGAGTACCTGCAGGACGCCGCCGAGCTCCTCCTGTCGGTCCGCGATGGATGCGCCGACGACGTGGCGGCGGCGGCGGACGTGCTCGTCGCCTCGTTCCGCGGGGGCGGGCGTCTGCTGATCTGCGGCAACGGCGGCAGCGCCGCCGACGCGCAGCACCTCGCGACCGAGTTCGTGAGCACCCTCACGATCGATCATCCCCGCCCGTCGATCCCCGCGATCGCGCTCACGACGGACACGTCGCTGCTCACCGCGATCGCGAACGACTTCGGCGTCGACGGGATGTTCGCCCGACAGGTGGAGGCGTTCGGCATGCCGGGCGACGTGCTGCTCGCGATCTCGACGAGCGGCACGTCCACGAACATCGTGCGCGCCGCCGAACGAGCCCTCGAAGGAGGTCTCCGGGTGATCGCGCTCACCGGGGAGACGGGAGGAACGCTCGCGCCGATCGCCGATGTCGCGATCCGCGTGCCGTCACGCGTCACCGCACACATCCAGGAATGCCACCTCGCGATCGAGCAGCTGCTGGCATCGCTGGTGGAGCGGGCGCTGTACCCCTAGCGGGGCAGCCCGTCCGCCAGATCTCTCACACCCGTCCCTGCCACCCATCGTCGCCGGCGTCGCCGATGTCGGCACGAGACCCCGTCGCGAACGCGGGCACGTTACCCGGTCCCGGGTAAGCCCGGGCCCCCTACACGGGCGATGTGCGCAGACCCCCGTCCGGCCGATACCCGTGAGGTACGGACGACCCGATCACCTGGCCCTATCAACTGGCCCCGATCACCTGGCCCCGATCACCTGGAGAGACCGACCGCGATGCGCGTGCACAACCGTCCTCGAGCCATCGCCGTGGCCCTCACCGTGGCGCTGACGACCGTCGGCTTCGCCACCGCGGCGCACGCGGTGCCCTCCCCGTTGCTCACGATCGACGATGTGGCAGCGGCCGAGACGGACGGCGCGATGACGTTCACCATCTCCTTCGTGGATGCGACGCTCGAGACGGACATCACGGTGGACTGGTCCGCGATCGACGTGGAGGCGACCGACGGCTTCGACTACGAGGGCGGCTCGGGCACGGCCACCATCCTCGCCGGCCAGTCGAGCGCCACGGTCGACGTCGGCGTCCTCGACGATGCCGAGTACGAGGGTCCCGAGACCTTCACGATCGAGTTGTCCAACGTGAGCGCGAACGCGCAGATCCAGGACGCCTCGGGCCTCGGCACCCTGACCGACGACGACTCCATCCCCACGGTGTCGATCGCCGACGCGAGCGTCGTCGAGGGGAACACGGGGACCCGCTTCCTGTCGTTCGAGCTCACGCTGTCGAACCCCAGCGCCCTCCCGATCGATGTCGACGTGGCGACGACCGACGGCACCGCGACCGCCGGCGTGGACCATACGCCGCTCACCACGACGGTGACCTTCGGCCGCGGCGCGACCTCCAAGTTCGCGAAGGCCTCGGTGATCGGTGACACCGTCGACGAGCCCGACGAGACGTTCAGGGCGACCGTGTCGAACCCCGTTGGCGACGTCACGCTCGGAACCACCGTCGCGACGGGCACCATCACGGACGACGACAAGACGCCCACCGCCCTCACGCTCAAGGCGGCCAAGCGCGCGAAGATCGTTCGCGCCTCGGGCCTCCTCGAGCCGGCGGTCACCGGACTGAAGATCACCGTCACCCTGTCGCGCAAGGTCAACGGCAATTGGACGAAGGTGCGGTCGCGGACGGTCACGGTGAGCGGCATCGCGGACCGCGACGGCGACACCGTCGCCGACGCCACGTACCTCGCATCCTTCACACGCCCTGCCACCAAGGGCACCTATCGGTTCGAAGCCAGCTTCGCCGGCAACGCGACGTTCCTGCCGAGCACCTCGATCGCGACGTTCACGATCTGAGCGCCGCTCCGATCCCGGTCCGCCGGGTGGCCCGGCTCGCGTGTCGGTGGCGACCGTCACCATTCCCGCGGATGCGGACTTCGGGACGAGGCGCGCTTGATTCTCGAACACCTGTTCGATATCGTCGCCCACCCAGCCCTTCCCCGGAGGCCCGTCTGCTCGCCGAGCCGTTCCAGCTCACCCTCGATCAAGGGATCCCGCTGCGCGAGGTGACCTTCGTGGTCGTCGACCTCGAAACGACGGGAGGCTCCCCGGTCGATTCGGCGATCACCGAGATCGGGGCGGTCGCGTACCGCGGTGGTGAGCGGCTCGGGTCGTTCCAGACCCTCGTGAACCCGTGCCAGCCGATCCCGCCCTACGTCTCGCACCTGACCGGCATCGACGACCTGCTCGTCGCCGGCTCACCGCCGATCGAAGCCGTGCTCCCCTCCTTCATGGAGTTCGCGCGTGGCGCGGTCTTCGTTGCGCACAACGCACGGTTCGACTTCTCGTTCCTCAACGCGAACCTCGAGCGTCTCGATCACGAGCCGCTCCCGGGGCCGGCGGTGTGCACGGCGAAGCTCGCCAGGCGCGTGGTCTGGCCGGACGTGCCGAACGTCCGCCTCCAGACGCTCGCCCGGTACTTCCGAACCAGGACCGAGCCGATCCATCGGGCGCTCGCCGATGCCGAGGCCTGCGCCGAGGTGCTGCACGGCCTGCTCGATCTGAGCGGACGTCTCGGGATCTACACCCTCGGGGATCTGCACGAGGCCTGTCTCGCTCGCGGGCGCCCCAACTTCGGGAAGATCGCCCTCGCCGAAGCCCTGCCGTCGGCGCCGGGCGTCTACCGCTTCCTGGCGCGTGACGGGCGCGTGTTGTACGTGGGGAAGTCCAAGAACGTTCGGGCGCGCGTGCGATCGTACTTCTACGGCGACGAGCGCAAGAAGATCCAGGGCATGCTCGACGAGGTCGCCTCCGTCGACGCCGTGTTCACCCCCGGCGGTGAGGCCGAGGCCCTCGTGCTCGAGGCGCGGCTGATCGCACGGCACGAACCTCCGTACAACCGCCACGGCAAGCGGTGGCGTGCCTACGCCTACCTCAAGATCGATCCGTCCGAGGCCTGGCCACGCGTCAAGACCTCGCACGCGGCGCACCCGGGCGACGGCTGCGTGTACCTCGGCCCGTTCCCGAACGTCGCGCGGGCCCGACTGGCGAAGGAAGCGCTCGAGGAGGCTTTCGCCGTGCGACGCTGCACGAGGTCGATGGGCAGGCGCACACGGTTCGCCCCCTGCGCCCTCGCAGACATGGGCCGATGCCAGGCGCCGTGCGACGACCGGACCACACCCGAGCGCTACGGAGAGCTCGTCGGGGACCTGATGCGCTCCCTTTCCTCCCCCGGCGAGCTCCTCGCGGCGCTCGAGGCGAGGATCGCCGCCCTCGCCGCGCAGGAGCGCTACGAAGAGGCCGCCCTGGCCCGCGACCGGCTCCGCTCGCTCGCCGAGGCCTTGTGGCGCTCGCGCGTCGACCGGTGGCTCACATCCGGGCGCCTCCTGTTGCGCGGCCCCGCTGGCGAGCGCCTCGAGCTCGACCGCGGGGCGCTCCGCGTGGCCGACGATCACGCGACCGAGCCGATCGAGGCGCCACCGCGTCGCGAACGAGCCGACGAGCTCGCCGCGTTCCGCGCCTGGGCCTGCCGCCACCGCGTCACCGTCGAAGACTGTGACGTCGCGCCGTCGGAGCCGGTCGCGGGTGGGCGCGACCTCGCCCGCATCCTTCGGATGCTCCGTGAGGCCGCTCGTGAGCCGGGCAGGCCCGTGGGCCGACGTGCGAGGCCGCCGGGCTAGACTGGAGCCATGGAGAACGCCGTCATCATCGAGGGCGCGCGGACCCCCATCGGGAAGTTCCTGGGTTCGTTCGCCGACACCACCACCGTCGAGCTGGGCACCCTTGCTGCCAAGGAAGCCCTGCGGCGCTCGAACGTCGGGGCCGACCAGATCGACCAGACGATCATCGGGCACGCCCGTCAGGCCGGGAACGGTCCCAACACCGGGCGACAGGTGTCGGTCCACGCAGGCGTGCCCAAGGAAATCAGCGCGTACAACGTCAACATCGCCTGCGGCTCGGGCATGAAGGCCCTGCAGCTGGGTGCGCAGCAGATCGCGCTCGGAGAGGCAGAGATCGTCCTCACGGGCGGCATGGAGAACATGACGCGGGTGCCGTTCCTGCTCCCCCAGATGCGGCTCGGGCAACGGCTCGGCAACGCCGAGGTGCTCGATGGGATGTACCAGGACGGTCTGCTCGACCCGCTCTGCGGGCTCATCATGGGTGAGACGGCCGAGAACCTCGCCGACATGTATGACATCTCGCGGCAGGAGCAGGACGAGTTCGCGCTGCAGTCCCAGGCGAAAGCCGAGTCGGGAAAGGAGCGGCGCGGCGAGGAGACGTTCCCGGTCGAGACCACGCTGAACGGCAAGCCGGTCACCGTGACCGAGGACGAACACCCCCGGCCCCAGACCACGGTCGAGGCCCTCGCGCAGCTCAAGCCCGTGTTCCGCGAGGGCGGGAGCGTCACCGCCGGCAACTCCAGCGGTCTCACCGATGGCGCCGCCGCCACGGTCCTGATGAGTGAGTCGAGGGCCAAGGCCGAGGGCCGTGGGGCCCTCGCGCGGATCATCGGGATGTCGTGGGCAGGCGTGCCGCCGGAGATCATGGGCATCGGACCGGTGCCCGCCACCAAGAAGGTGCTCGACAAGACGGGCCTCACGATGGCCGACTTCGACCTGATCGAGATCAACGAGGCCTTCGCCGCCCAGGTGATCGCCTGCGAGCGCGAGCTGAAGTTCGACCGCGAGAAGCTCAACGTGATGGGCGGCGGCATCAGCGTCGGCCACCCGATCGGATGCTCGGGCGCTCGGATCGTCCTCACCCTCGCCTACGAGATGCGACGGACCGGAGCATCGCTCGGCCTGGCGACGCTGTGCATCAGCGGTGGCCAGGGCCTCGCCGTCGTCCTCGAGCGCGCCTGACACAGAACGGGAGCCCCCGCCGATGAGCGTGCATGCCGTGGTCCTGATCCAGTGCGAGATCGACCTGATCCCCGAGGCCGCCCAGAAGATCGCCGACCTCGACGGCGTGTCGGAGGTCTACTCGGTCGCCGGCGAGTTCGACCTCGTGGCGATCGTGCGGGTCGCCGAGCACGAGGCCCTCGCGGGGGTCATCCCCGGGGGGATCTCGAAGGTCGAGGGCGTGATGCGGACCGAGACCCTGATCGCGTTCCAGGTGTACTCGACCCACGATCTCGAACGGATGTTCTCGATCGGGTTCGACGAGTCATAGCCGAGCACTCGCCGTCAGCGCGTGAGATCGATCGCGACGGGGAGCGAGTCTCGCCGCCACCCCGACAGATCCTCCCCGTAGCCCGGTTGGTACTTCTCGACGAGCAGGTCCCGGGCGGCCTCGTCCTCGTCGGTGTCCGGATCGAGCACTCGTGCCCGTGTGGTCCAGCGACGCTCCCCGATCTCGAGGGTGACGTCGGGCGAGACCATCAGGTTCCGTACCCAATCCGATCGGTCGCGGTCGCCCGCGAGCAGGTATACGACGTCGTCGCGGAACGCGAACCAGATCTCGATGCGGTGGGGACGGCCGCTGATGCGCCCGGTCGTCGTGAGGTAGCAGTACTCGACAGCCCCGAGTCCCTCGCGCTGGCTCACGCCCAGACGACCCAGAGCACGAGCGCGACGATCACCACCGCGGCGGCTCCGAGGAACAGCAGGTCGCCCTTCTTCACCTTGCCCGGCTGCATCGCGTTGAAGCCCATGGCGGTCCTCAGCCCTGACGGATCGGGGTGCCCCGCAGACGCGCAAGGTCGCGCGTCATCTTGCCGAGCACGGTCTCGGTCTCGAGCGTGAACGACGGCTGCATGTCGGCGACGGCCTCGATGGCCCGCTCCAGCCGCGCGCTCGCGCTCGTCATGTCGGTGAGCGCGGCGACCAGTGCCACCGCGTAATCGGCGTTGAAGGGGGTGCCGCACCACGGACACTCGCCGCCGCCCCGTATCACCTGATCGAGCGCGAACTCACGCCCACAGGTCCTGCATGTCCCCCTGATCATGGCGCGGGCACCTCCTGGGGCAGGAAGCCCCGATCCTCGAGCGACTCCATCAGGCGATCCGCCACCTCGAACGGATCAGCCGGCTTCACGAACCATGCGTCGGCGCCAGACCATCTCGCGAGCCACGCATCGTGCTTACGCTCCAAGAGCACGAGGATCACGCCCGTGAAGGGCTCGGGATCGTCGCGAAGGGTCTTCGTGAGCGCGAAGGCCCCCGCGCGAGAGGCCAGCTCGTCGGCCACGACGATCTGAGGCCGGTCGCGGAGGGCGGCGCGCGTCCCGAGCTCGCCGTTCGCGGCGGCCCTGAACCGCAGCTCCTCGCCGAGATGGCGCTCGATGCTGCGAACCGCGAGCGCCATGAGCTCGCGCGAACGCGGGTCCGGGGAGACGAGCAGAACCTCCATCGGCGGCAGGCTACCACGGGCCCGATCGAGGTCTTTGCCCCGTCCGGAAGGGTCGGATACGCTGCGCCGGACCGTAGCAAGGAGGCATGCGTGGACAACATCGGCAAGGCGTCCGTCGCCGAGTTCATCGGGACCTTCGCCCTCATCTTCTTCGGCGCCGGTTCGATCGTGGCAGGCGGCACTCTGCTCGAGGTGGCGCTGGCCCATGGCCTCGCAATCGCGATCATGGTGACGCTGATGGCGCACGTCTCCGGAGGTGTCTTCAACCCTGCGATCCAGGTGGCGTTGTGGGTGACCGGCAAGATGCCGACCACCCGCTCGGGCATCTACATCGTCGCCCAGCTCGCCGGGGCGACCGTCGCCGCGCTCGCGATCGACTGGTTCGTCCCGCAGGCGTCGGAGGCAGCCAACGTCGGTACGCCTGCCGTCGCTGCCGGCTTGGAGGTCGGCAAAGCCGTCGTCGTCGAGGCGCTGACCACCTTCTTCCTCGTGTGGGCGGTCTTCGCGAGCGCCGTGGACGACCGCAACGCCTTCCGCACGATGGCCTCCTTCGCGATCGGCCTCACGATCACGATCGACATCTTGGCGACCGGGCCGCTCACCGGCGGGATCATGAACCCCGCGCGCTGGTTCGGCCCGGCGCTCGTCGCGGGTGACTGGACGAACTGGTGGGTGTGGATCGTCGGCCCGGTGGCCGGCGGCGTCATCGCCGGCGTCGGCTACTGGTACCTGTACCTGAAGGGGCGCGAGGCGGCCACGCCGTAGGTCCGCAAGCCCCCTCCGGCCGGGCTACCCTTCCCGGGATGACGACCAACGTCTATCTCGACGCCGCCTCGGCGACGCCGGTCCTCGCGGAGGCGCGGGAGGCGTTCGTCGCCGCGCTCGATGCCTTCGGGGATCCGCTGAACATCCACGGGCCTGGTCGCGAGGCGCGATCGATGCTGGAGGAGGCCCGGGCGACGGTCGCGTCGGCGATCGGGGCATCGCCCGACGAGATCGTCTTCACGTCCGGCGGCACCGAGTCGGTCGCGCTCGCGATCTGGGGCGGGGTCCGGGCCCAGCGCGAGATCGGCACCCGTGTGGTCGTGAGCTCCGTCGAGCATCCGTCGGTCGGGGGCGTATGTCACGTCCTCGAAAGCGACGGGTTCGAGGTGGCGCTGGTGCCGACGGACCCCTACGGCCGCGTCGACCTCGATCGATTCGCGGTCGAGGTCCGGCGGCCGGGGACGCTGCTCGCGAGCGTCCAGCATGCGAACCACGAGCTCGGCACGATGCAACAGATCGGCGAGGCTGCCCGCCTCGCGCGCGAGGCCGGGGTTCGGTTCCACACGGATGCCTGTCAAACGGTGGGACGACTACCGGTCGACGTCGATGCCCTCGGGCTCGACCTGCTGTCGCTGTCGGGGCACAAGTTCGGAGGGCCGCCGGGGGTTGGCGCGCTGTACGTGCGAAGAGGCGTGGGTCTGACCGCCTACCCCTGCGGAGACGACCGAGAGCGCAAGCGCCGGTCGGGGATGGAGAACACCCCAGGGATCGTGGCGATGGCGGCCGCCCTCCACGTCTCGATCGCGACGATGGCCGATGAAGCCGCCCGTCTGTGGGCGCTGACCGCGAGGATCCGCGAACGGATCGAGGCCGACGTGCCCGGGGCCTCGGTCCACGGTCATCCGACCCACCGCACGCCGCACGTCGTGTGCTTCAGCGTCGAGCGGCTCGACGCCGCCACCCTGGCGATGGCGCTCGACGACCGGGGCTTCAGGCTGGCGGCCGGGTCGTTGTGCAGCGGACGCCCGGAAGACCCTTCCCCCGTCCTCGAACAGATCGGCGCCCCCGCGACCTCGGGGTTCCGGATCGGCCTCGGACGGTGGACGTCCGACGCGGACGTGGACGGGCTCCTGCGCGAGTTGCCGGCGCTGGTGGAGGAGCTCCAGCGGGTCGAACGCACCACCGCCGAGGCGCTCGCACGAC
>Ga0214473_10001189_pt1 | contig 35262 bp, 58 predicted proteins | sample RVTome_7_FD_203509 | JGI IMG/M metagenome (GOLD analysis project Ga0214473, IMG submission 203509) | Soil microbial communities from uranium-contaminated site in the Upper Colorado River Basin, Wyoming, United States - RVT98D197 | ecosystem: Environmental > Terrestrial > Soil > Contaminated >... | reverse complement strand
AGCAACCGCAGGCGTTGTCTCCAGAGGATTCATCAAGACCTCGGCAGGAGAGGGAACATACAGGATGATGGGATTCCAGATCATGTTCCGCATCGCCCAGGTGGATTCCTCTTGCTCAAATGCCTCTGAAGACTGTCCCTCTTTCTTGACGGGTCGCACCGCACTGTCCTCGTCTAGCAAAGTGCCCAGGACGGTGTGGTTATACATCTGGATTTGCTTGCCACCCTCCACGGTAGGGACGTTAGGTACTTGCAACATGGAAGCATAGTAGGCAGCCTGCAATCCCTTCTCAACACGACTGGCCGCATCCTCATGGGTTTTACCCCCGCCATTGGGGTTGCGGTGAAACTGTGGCTCCATCGGTAAATGAGCCGCAACCGCCTGGTCCACCAGGGCGGGAGCAAGCCCTGAGTGAGGGCTGGGGCGGTCCCTGGAGACACGAGGATTGCGAGCATAGTAGTCCTCCCAGATGTCCACCGTCTGGTAGTACAGGCCATCCACAACAGCCATATCAGAAAAGGCATTTGCCCAGACCTTCTCCTGCAGGTAGGTGGAGTATTTGGAGAACTCCTCGTCTGTCGGCGCTTTCGTCGGGTCTATGAACGGCATCTAACCCCTCGCTATGTGCAACCCACCTGGGCCGCTCTGCCCATTCTGCTTCCCCGCAATCTGCTTGATGAGGCCCTGGTACTGTGCTTGCCTCTGAGCTTCCTGCATGGCTCGGAGATGCCAATCACGGTGCATTATTTCCAAGAAGACCGCCTGGTCATTATGCACCTGGCAGAAAGCGGAACGTGGAATCAAGAGGTCGGTGCAGGGAGGCATGTGACAGTGCTCGTCAAGATGTTCTTTACACCATTGAGCTACCCGCCCCTCAGCCGCGGAGTCCACAATGTTTTTGCAAGTTGGATAGACACAGGTTTCGGATGCCATGTTGCTCCTCTCAGAATCCCCCAGGCACATGGATGGGGCCTCGGTTGGTCGTCACCTGGAACTTGGCATACTTCCTCATCTGCCACATAATAGCATAGGCCAGCACCCTGTCGTCAAATGCCCCTTTAGCTGCCTCGGCTCTCCCATTCTCCCCCTGAATGAATGTCATCATCTCGCCCAGCCCCGCTCGACTGTGCAGCGTCACCTGCCGCTCCCTGACGGCCTCACGGAACTCGCCGAGTATCATGGGCCTGCTTTTCCCATCGGTCTGCCAGCCAGGCACTTTCGGCTCTGGTGCGAGGTGATCGTGATAGTACAGCATGGGCAGGCGCTTGGCCTTGGCACAGGAGCAGTCACGCAGTAGTTCCACCACCTTGTCCACCACCACGACGCTATCCCCATCCCTCTCCTGACCCTCGCCAGCCCGTTCCAGCCCCATGAACGCATGGTTATACCGCTTGTGCAGTTCCACCACCTCGTAGGCCATGTCGTTGGGGTGCAGCCTGCCATGCAGCTCCGCCACCTGCTCCGCCGTTTCCCACTCGCTGACGGCAGCGCAGTTGTAGCTCCCCGTCTTCCCCCAGGCTGTGTCTGCGCCCATGACGTAGTGTCTCCCCACGGCAGGGGGCTTCCAAAGGGAGAGATACCCCTCTTGCTTCCAGGGACTCGTCACCATATGGGCAAGCATCTCCTGAAGCACATCGGGGTCGAAGTAGGCCAAGGCTCGCGGGGGAGCCAACGCCTCCTCCTCCGTCCGGGAGTTCTCCTTCTCGAACCGGGCGACATCCAGGGACTGAGCACGGGCATGTTGGTAGGTCTCCTCTGTCCTGCCAGGGCGGTCAAAGTACCCCACGTACAGGTGTCTAGCCGACTTCTGATATAACTGACGGAAGGGAGAGTCCACCTGTTCATAGTTGGGAGTGGAGACAACATACAGCCTACCCCCCGTGCTATGGTACAGGGGAAGTTGAGCTTCAAACGCTGCCAGGAACGCCTTATGAAAGTCCGCCTCATCCATCAGCCCCCAGGTGCCAGTGTAGGAACGTCCCGCGTGCTCCGTGGCGGGAAACGCCTGGATGCGCCCACCTCCAACAAAGCCGAGCGTCTCGGTGCTGTCCTCCCCCTTCTTCAAGGGCACTCGCAGCTCATCAGGCAGTGATGCCCACATAAAACGAGCTCCCCTGATGAACTCCTTGGCCTCCTGCTCTCCCTGGGACGTGATGGGGATGAAGACGTTTGGGTGATACATCCCATCGTGCAGCGCTTTGGCCTCAAAGTAGGAGGTCACGAACACCTTGCGAGCCTTCAGCACGGGCAGGACTTCGCCAGGGGGAAGGGTCTCGCATGCCTGATGGAGTCGGAGCAGGTGAGGGGGCTTGCTGAACGTGACGTAGCCTGCGCCTCCCTCTGACGGGTCCAGCACACGCACATAGTCCAAGAAGGTCAGTAGGTCACGCCGTGCCTTTTCTGCCTGGGCCGCCTGGTCAATACGGTCGGCCAGGGTCAATGAGCTGGCTCCGATGATGGTCATGGCCCGTACACCGCCACGAGGAATCCTGCTGCCACCAGGGCTACCAGGAACAACCCCAGGGCTGCGGCCTCCATGCGCTCACGTCGGCTCAATAGGTATCCACCCCCCCCTGCACAGGATGCTCCTCCTTAATTGTGTTCCTCGCCATCCGACATACGCCTCCCTGCTCGAGTATTCGTTGGAGACAGTGCCCGCAGTCATCAGGTGGTGCAAGTGGCGACCTGTCCATTAACAGGTCCACCACCGCCCACAACGCCTTCGCCGTGGCGGCATCGGCTATGGGACGACCCCCATCTGCATCAAAGCCGTCTCCTGGCCGGGTGAGAATACCCTCGGCAATGCGTATCTCCTCGTCCGTGAGTCTCGCCTGCTCGAGAAAACCGCTCATTTCGTCGCTCCTTTCAGCACCTTCACTTGGCCCCCTCCACCTCCGAGACCTCGTCTCCCCTCAGGTGGACTCTGGCATGATGAGCCTTTGCATCTCGCTCCACCTCAGAGGTCGTAAGAAATCCCTCAACCTCCATGCCACAAAGGTCGCAGTGCCAAATATACTTCCCGAATAGCGTGGTATGTAGAGGAGTACGGAGCCTATAGAGTAGCCCCCTAACTAGCTTCATGCGCTCCCCTCTCTCCTCCCATAGGGGGGGAATGCCCCCCCTTCCCCCCATTGGGTGGGTATCATGTCTGCACTCCTTTTCTTCTGTGGCCCCATAGCTTCAAAGTTGCCTGTTGTTTCGGGCTGGCGTCGCAGGTTCGTATCGCAGCATACCCCTACGCCTTTTATTCCTGGCAGGAGCTTATTGTCGTTCGCCCCTGTGCTTCCAGTACCCAGGTACAGTTGTACAGCCTGCGCCTACACGCTGTTGGGGACAAAAAAGAAGTCCCCTGGCTGGAAGGTCTCCATGCTGCGACTCATGGAAACCTCCGGTCGCACAGGAGACTCCAGACTTTTTCAAGTCCACCTATAGTATACCCTGATCTGGCAGAAATAGCAATTGGCATCTTACACGCTACCGCTTTCGTGTACCTTACCTTCCACCAGTGCCTTGTACTCAGGTCTCGTCTCCAGGAACGCCTGCAACGCCCCGCTGACATACATCTGGTGGATGAGCGTCAGTAACTCCGTCGGCATGGCATTGATGGTGACGTTGAGGGTGTTGCCGGGTGCGACGATAGGGTCAACCTTTGGCACAGGCCACACGCGCTCCGCAATGGCGTCAATGGCTGCCGTCCGGGGGTAGAGCTTGACCTCGATGGTTCGGACCCCCTGGGCATTGACTCGTTCGGTGACACCTGCGACGGCCTTGGCTTGGGCGTCCGTTAACTCCGATGACGGCTTGACGTGGACGCCGTTCTCATCCCATTCGAGATAGTCCCTGGCGTCTGACTCCATGATGGCCTTGTACTCAGCCATTACCCGCAGGTCGTCCAGTTGGAGCCTCTTGATGGTGGGAGCACGTAATTCGGCGAGACGTGCCTGAATTTTGGGATTAGCAGCGAGTTTAGAGGCGTCAACACGAAGGGAAAGGCCCGTTAGGTGACTGTTAGGGTAAGCCTCCAGCTTCGCTTCGGTCTGTTCCTTGCCTTGGAAGAGGAGTTGGGCGAAGCGCTCCTGACTAGCCGTGAGAGGTCTATCCTTAGCCGTACCCATGTGCGTATTCTAGTGGCGATCCCCGGAGCGTGTCAAGGCGTGACCCTAAAACTCGCTCCAAACTGGCACTCAAACCCCTTGACAATCGGGTGGTGGCATGGTAGTATGGGGGTAGTTCAGAGATGGAGGTGAGCAATGAGGGCATCTGAGGTGAGAAAAATTCTTACAGACTGGAACCTGCGACCCAACAACCGTGAATGTCAACTCTACGCGAGCCATTCTGCCCAGGCGGATCATCTGCTGACTCACAAGGAATGGCTCCCACTCCGACGGCAATATGGCCTCAACGGTGTCAGGGTACCGAGGCGGAGGCAGGAGGACGACGGCAGTTGGGATTTCCAGGATGGCCCCGGCTACAATCCATTCGTACGGGAGTGGTAGCGTAGAAAAGGGAACTAAATAGGAGGTGCGCATGGAGATACACGCGTTCATGGTCAGGACAGAGTTGTACCACGGAATTAGCGGCAGCCAGGATACGTGGGAGAAACGATATCCGGGCACACGCGCAGGATACGCGCTGGCATTGGATAGACGGGACTACGAGCGTATTGAAAATGTTGGCGCGTTCGGGAACATTGGAAGTGGTCACACGTTTGTGGAGGCGGTAATAATCTCGCCTCTGGCGGATGAGGAGGTCTCCGTACCAATTGATTCCATCCCGGATTATATCTGGGATGCGTTACCCGACGGAACACTCACAGTCAGTGATTGGAAGCCCATGAGGAAGAAAATATGGAATGGGAATAACCACGTGTGGTTCTCCCCAGATAGATCACGGCAGATATGGGCCGAGCTACAGTTTTCACCGAGATAGAGGAACCTCATGCCTAACCCGCCATGTCCTGAGTGCAAGTCCCAGCATGTCCGCAAGGACGGCATACGGCCTGGACGCGTCGAGCTCCAGCGCTACGTCTGTAGGGCGTGCGGGAGGCGGTTTGCCGGTCAACGAGCATCTGCCTCCTGAGCGGGTAGTCAGCCCTCTCTCAAATTGGGGCAGCCCGTGAGGTTCAGCACGTTCCCCCTTCCCACCATCTCAGCGATTCGGTCTGTCACCCTAGGGCCAACGCGGTCCGCAACATGGTCGAGGTCGAGATTGCTGGTGAACACAGTGGGGAGCTCCTCGGCATGGCGATGGCCGATGATGCGATACAGCCTATCCTCAAGCCAGCCCGTGTCCTTCACCTGCTCGGCTCCCAGGTCGTCCAGGACTAGCAGGCCACAGCGAGAGTAGAGGGTGATGATATGCTCTTCTGTTTGACCCGTGCTGTACGTAGCCCTGAGTGATGCCAATAGGTCAGGGACGGTGACAAATCTGAGTGTAATCGGGTTCATTTTAGTCAGATAGTCCCAGGCGTAGCCGACAGCCAGGCCTGTTTTCCCGACGCCAAAGGGCCCCCAGATATAGAGTGAACGTGCCCGCGGGGTCAACATGGCGAGAATATCTGCTCGGCGCCGCGCCGTAGGCCATGTCCCCAGGCGACAGTCCTGGAAACGCAGGGGGATACCGGAGCGCGCCCATTTCCCGTTGCGTTCCGCCGTGGACGCTTTCTCACGAGCCTCTGGTATCAAGCGGTCCCGCCGCATGGCCTCAGCCTGGCCATCGGGACAGCCACACGTTTCCAGCCAGACAACCTCTGAGTTTGGATCGCCGATATTCACGGTCATAATGCGCCGCCCACCTGTTCCCAGGCACCAGCAATCAGGGGGACGCGTGGCCTGAATACTATCTCGTCGTTCTGCTAGTGCCAGCCTGCGCTCCACCATACCCATCTCGACGCGGATGCGGTCTACGCTGCGCCAGTCCTCCTCAGCCTCCAGTCGGGACTGCATATCCTGGAGGCGGTCCCTCAACGCCGCGGTAGGCGGCATATCGTGTAGAGCGAGCAGGTCGGGCCTGTAATGGGTCTCCTCCATCGGGACCAGGCGTTTCAGGGTTTCGCTTAGATGTTCCATTGGCGCTCCTTTCTTTGAGGGGAAATACACCAGTCCAGTTGCTCATTATGGACTTTTCCAGAACCGCTTTCGGGTCGTCACCCGCCAGGCGAAATTTCTCTAGTTCTCCGACTATTAGCTTCAAGGCGTGAGGCGTGGGGCTTACGCGTTTCTTTTTTCTCATCTCCAGGAATGCATCCCAAGTTTCTTTGTCTATCCACTCAGGAAGGGCAAAAACAGCAGGTTTCCTAACCTGCGCCTCTGTCTCGGTTATATGTCTCGTTTCTAATGTCTCGTTTCTAATGTCTAATGTCTCGGGTGCAGATGCCAGCACATGATTGCAATTGATATCACATGATTGCACCTGCGGGTATTTACTGTACTTTGCACGCTTCTGTTGGTGATCGTCCCAGGTGGGAAAATGAGCATACCGCTTACGGTTGTCTTCAAATAGGTGGAGCAGCCCCCCGCTAACAAGAGCCAGGGTACGGCGTTCCGACTCCTGCTCATCCACCTCTTTCAACATCATGGGATAAGCCCTCGCCCGGATAACCTCTGGTCGGGCATCCAGGTAGCCAAAGTCATCGGCCTGTACGATGAGACGCCAGAAGTGACGCTCCTCGGCGTCGGATAGGGATGCCAGGGTGACGGAGGTGGTGATGCTTTCCTTGATGATGCGGTTGGGCATCTACGTCCCGTTCGTTCCATCCTGACGTTTTTCTAGCGCTTCATTGAGGAGCTGGTAAATCCTGGCCGGAGTAACCTTCTCCATCCGGGCTATCTCGACAACAGGAATGTCCTCTTCATAAAGGCGCAAGAGTCGCATCAGGCGGATATTGCGTTTGTACTCTTGGATGCCTCGGCGACGCTCTAAAATAATCCCCACACAAAGATATTATAGGACGTGTCTATGAATGTCAATAGTGTGGAACGGCCACTTTCGGCCCAAAATGCGAAGGCCCCCCATATCCACTAGCAACTGTCCGATATTGGCGGACAGTTGAAACGTAAACCCCCGTCAGTGTGAAGATGCACTAACGGGGGCTGTTAGGGATGACTATTTCAAAGCCCTCGGGGGGAGTGCGAGAGCTTATGTGTCCCCGTTGTCCCATCACCCGGCGGACCTGGGCGAGGCGCAGCACGGTGTGGCCGTTGTCCTGGTATGTGGTGAGGCTCCCCTTTGCGATCCAGCTATAGAGCGTCTGGCGGGAGAGGCTCAGGAGCCGTGCCGTATCCGAGATGGAGGCGTAGCCCGTCACAACCGGTGTGCTCATGGGCAGACTATATCACAGATGGACACCGTTGTCTAGCCCCCGGTGAAGGTAAAGAGAATAACCCTTTACAACATTGTCCAGTGGTGGTATGATGGGGGTAGTTTAGAGAAGGAGGAGTGAGGCGATGGGACTGAAATGTCCAAAGTGCCGCGGATATGGCGCTGTCCTGGGCTGGCGCAGGAATCCCAAGACCTACGCGTGGCAAAGCCAAAAATCACACGGGTGTGGATATAAAGGACGCTGGCGTTAAGGAGGCGTGAGCATGGCTAACATGAGCTATTGCCGTTTCGAGAATACGGCTCCCGACCTGCGTGACTGCGAGGAGCACTGGGACGACCTCGATGAGGACAGCACTTCTCACGAACTCGTGGGGCGCAGGGCCATCCTCCGCCTGTGCATAAAGATTGTGGCCGACTACGGCGATACCCTGGACGAAATGGACGAGATGATTACCGCGGCCAGGAAGAGGGGAGCGTGAGATGGCAAAGAAAACGTTAGACGAAGTGCTCAGCAGTGACGTCCCGTCTTTTGAGGCGCTTGGGTTCGAGCGCTGGCGGAAAACAGGCGAGCTTTTGCCTCGATTCGCAGGCCCATACGGGTTCACGAGCCGGCACATCATGGTGCGCTCTGGGAAGGTTGCAATAATGGGCAGCAAGACCGGGGAGGATTACACCTTCTCTTTGCCTGACACCCTGCCTGACACCCTGTACGACTTCATCCTACGTCAACTCAACCTGGAGGCTGAGGCTGCACCCCCTGACGAGCCAGGTAATTTCTCATCCCTGGCCTTCCGCGAAAAGCTGGCACAGAACATAGCGGGGAACCTGGCGATGAGAGACAGGGCACTGGCCGCGGAGCTGGCGGAGGGGGTAATCAAGTGAACCGCTTAGACCTGGAACAACTACGGCACGCCTGGCAGTTCCCACTGCCCAACGAGGACCCTGACCGCGACCTGGATAATCGCCTGGAGAGTGTGAGGGATGCCATTGCCGAGGCGCAGGGGGACTTCCTCGGCTTTTGGAGCATGTGCCGGTTGACGAGAAATCTCAATGAGGTACAGCTAAAGCTGGCAATGCACGAAAGAGAGGCACGGGCATGAGCGAACAGGAACTGCCCCGTGTTGGTCTGCGCGTGCGGGTGATTACTCAACCTGGATGTGCCGGCGAGTTCAGGGCACATGGCATTGCCCCGTCTATCCGGATGTTGATTGGTGTAGTACAGGCCATCGACACTCAGTACGGACAGCATTGTGTGAGGGTACGCTTTTGGGAATGGGGACACGACTTCCACATGTGGTTCAGCCCGGACGAATTGGAGGAGGTACAGCCATGAATCACCTGGCCTGCGGTTACTGCCCCTGGACAGGGACTTCGCTGCACGAGATGATCACGCACGTCAACGCCGTCCACCAGCCACCCGAGCCTGGACGGTTTTATACGCTCGGTGAAGCGGCAGAGATAACGGGCATCACATCTGCGGCGCTGTGGGCACGGATCAAGGCGGGTACGTTGCCAGCAGAACGGGACGAGGTAGACCGCCGTAACACGTGGTGGGTCGCCGAGCACGTTGTGGAACAGATCGAGAAAGGGAGGAGCTTGAAATATGGAAACTAACGCGACGTCCTACCCTGACCTGGCGTGTTGGCTACCCAGGCCAAACACGAGACGAGAGGAGAAGCGATGCCCAACTGTAAACAGCACAAGGTCGTGCCGGATGCCACAGCCGCCTCTGTTCTTCCTGAGATACAAGCTAGAGTATTGCCGAAGAGTTTGGTCGGGACTCATTACAAGAGTCTTGGTTCTATTGAAGGCCGCATTGAGCTTGTTTCTGTTCACAAGGGGTCCAAACGCTTCACTCTCTACCATATAAGAACGGGCAAGGCCATCAAGTGTAATCTGCCGCCAGAGGTAGAGGCCGATGTTTGGTCTGCTGCTGAACAAAGGCGTCGAGTAGGGGTGTCGGGTCTGATCTCTTATAACATCATTGGAGAGCCATTGAGTGTGCTTGTGAAAGGGCCACTTCGATTTTTCAAGACAGAGGAAGAGTTGCCTACAAGCGAAAAACTTGCTGGGATAGCACCGGACATCACTGGTGACTTGAGCACTGAGGATTTTGTGAGGAGCCTACGGGATGGTCCGAGTCGGAATCAGATAGAGGACGACATGCCTGATGACCCCGAAGCCTACTACAACGAGAGAGCGGAGAGGATGCCATGACCGAATACACGGATGGGAAAACTCTGGTGGCCATAGACCCCGTGGTGCATCAGCATCAAGCCCAACGCTGGGGCAATAACGGCTTATAGACTAGCGGAGAAGGAGGCGAATGGTGACTTATATCCCAGAGCGCATGGATCATAGATATACCAGTGAAGGTGACATTTTTCACCCCAGGCATACCTGCTTCGTGTGTGGAGCAAAGCGGGAGGACTGGCCTGGCGACCCCCCGCGTGGCTGGCTGCTAGGTAGTCGCCCCACGCCCGTCTGCCTGGGAAAGAAGGAAGAGATGCCATGAACGAATACGCGGAAGGGAGAAATGCGGTGACCACTAAAACAGGTGCTATATCCTTGGCATTTATCTGGGGTCTGCGTCGCAAGCTCAAGGCCGAGGGCAGCAAGCTCAGGGCCGAGGGTGACAAGCTCAGGGCCGAGGGTCGCAAGCTCTGGGCCGAGGGTGACCAGCTCAGGGCCGAGGGTGACAAGCTCAGGGCCGAGGGTCGCAAGCTCTGGGCCGAGGGCAGCAAGCTCTGGGGCGAGGGTGACCAGCTCAAGGCCGAGGGTGACCAGCTCAGGGCTGAGGGTGACAAGCTCAGGGCTGCGGGTGACAAGCTCAAGGCCGAGGGTGACAAGCTCTGGGCCGAGGGCATCTTGGAAGCCTATGGGAATATCCAGCTACGTTGGGAGTGGGTAGCAGAGAAGCAGGACAGCCGCTGCACCCTCCAAACCGGTGAGGTGTTCGAGCCATGAACGAATACACGGATGGGAAAACTCTGGTTGCCATAGACCCCGTGGTGGATGCGAAGGTAAGGTCCTTGGGCCTGGAGGTCATTGCTATTGTCCAGCAAGCCGAGGCCAGGGTGGTGCTCACCGACGCCGACGTGCATGACGCCACGGGCGACATAGCCCTCATCGCTGGGCTCCGGAAGGCGTTTGAGGAGAAGCGGAAGGAGTATACCGCGCCCCTCAATGGATACCTGAAGGACATCAACGCAACGTTCAAGGAGTACACCGACCCCCTCGATAGAGCGGAAAAGGTGTCAAAGGCCAAGGTGCTAGCGTACAAAGCGGAGCAGGAGAGAGTGCGTCAGGAGCAGCGACGTATCAACCAACTCCGTGAGGAGGCAGCGCGAGCCGAGATGGAACTCCAGGGCGAGTTGTCCGAACCCGTGGCCTTGGTAGAGGTAATGGCCCCTCCACCAGCTCACTATCGAAGCGTGGCGGGCGACCTGGGGAAGGTAATGACCAAGAAATGGGAGGTTATTGACCTGAAGCTGGTGCCTCTCGAATACATGGTAATAGATGCTGCCAGGGTCGGCAAGGTGGTGCGGGCAGGAATACCGAGTATCCCTGGGATTCGCATTTGGGAAGAGGAAGGGCTACGAGTCACGCGGCCCACTTGACAAACTTACCCGCCAGGTATAGCATCATGGGTATGTTGCGTATCTTCAATTGCAAGAGATGTGCCCATGAATGGCCTAGCAGACAGGAGCGACCTACGATATGTCCCAAGTGCAAGACCCCCTATTGGAACAAGCCAAGACGCTAAAGCGGGCCAAAGATGCTGTCTACCAAGCGACTTATCGGAAGGCCCACCCAACAGAAATCATTACTCGTAGGGCAGTCCATTACCAGGCACATCGGGTCAAGATAATAGCTCACCAAGTAGCCTACGCTCAGAGCCATAAAGAGAAAATAGCTGCCCGCGAAAAGGTCTACCGTGATGTGTATCCAGACATCATCGCTGCCCGTATGGCAGCCTGGCGCGCAAGGCATACAGAGGAAATAAAGGCGTACCAAGAGGCCTATCGCCTTGCACATAAAACAGAGACAGTTAAGTATCAGGCGGTTTATCGAAAGTCACATTTGGGCGCGCACTCGCTCCGTGAGTCACAACGCCGAGCACGGAAACAGGGCAATGGAGGGAGTTTCACAAGCGTCGAATGGGAACAACTCAAGGATACTTATAAGCAGCGTTGTGCCTATTGCGGTAAACGTACCAGACTCACTATGGATCACGTTGTGCCATTGTCAAAGAACGGCTTGCATGGATCAAGCAACATCGTGCCTGCCTGCAAATCATGTAATAGCAAGAAGGGAATATACTGCCCCCCACCATTCCAGCTTGCCTTGAGCCTACAGTTGAGTGGGCAGGATAATGAGACGTTACGGGTGAGCACGGGGAAGTTATAGAAGCATGGAGGAGTAACATGGCATACACAGTTATCGTGAAGGAAGACCCGGATGAGGTCGTTTATGTGCAGAGCTTCGAGTGCCTAGACGTGGCTGCCATAGTGTGGTCAGGCACAATAATAACCCAGACATTCCGTTGTACTTGTAAGGAGACGTAAGAAAGAAGGAGGAGCGCAATTGACCATAACGAAAGAACAGCGCAAAGTCCATATCACGGTGAAGGGCAAGACCGAGACGGAGAATGGCTGGACTATCAGCAGTGACATTCCTGAGTTCAAGAGCAAGTTTCCTTTTCCCTTGACCCGTGTCTCCAACTTCCTGGCGGGTAGGCTCGTCGTCGGTGGCACCTACGCCGTGCTCTTGGAACAGGGCAACTTGAAACAGGGCAGGGAAGGCACTTACGCCACAGACTTCTTTTGGAATCTCAGGAAGTTGGCTGATGAGGACGCACCCGTAGAGGAGCACGGGGAGCAAGCATCAGGTAGGGCGGGACCCCCCCCAGACCGCCAAGACCTCATCATGCTCCAACACGCATCGGGCGTTGTGGCCCAAGCGTATGGCGACTGGAACCGCCTGCCCCCAGGGACACGGGGCACATTCCCAGACTACTTGAAAGCCATCGCCCAGGGTGCAACGTGGCTCTTGCACAACCACTACCAGGTTGGCGGGTACAGGGCGCAGAAGGCCGGGGGCGATGAGCCAGCCGATGAAAGAGACGATGTGCCCTTCTAAATTGGCAAGGCGAAGGCGTATCGAAGCGTGGCGGGCATAGAAAGGAGGTGCATCGCAGGACCCTACTAGTCTATACGTGGCTAGGCTGAGCACATCACTCTAAGGATAGGCTCTTTCACATAAGAGCGGAAAGGGAGAGGAAGATGGAAAAGGAAATGGTGTTGAATTCGGATATTATGGCTGCCGTTGAATGGTACTTGAAGCTGCGGGAAAAGGAACTATCATTGGAAGAGATACGCTTCATAATACAAGAAATGTCGCTCTATGTTCCTGTGCCGCCTAAGCACCCGCAGTAGGATGCAGGCGAGATTCACGTGCGGCTTTGTAAATTGTCACGTATGCAGCAGCAGCTTCAGCGGGCGAGGCTTGATGTTCACTGGAACGTACCTTGTAGCTGTTACAGGTGGGATAGCACTAGATGCCGTCGCTTCTGTTACGGATTCTGGTGGCCCTCTGGGCCTGGACATTTTGTGCACAATCGGGTATAGTATCCTCGTAGCGCATACGATAGCTACGGTAGGCAAAGTTCGACCCTCCCTTCGCAATGGGCTTCTAAAGTTGATGGCGACGGAGAGACTCGAACTCTCATGGGGTGCGTCACCACCCCAGCGGTTTCCAAGACCGCCACGTCTGCCGTTCCGTCACGTCGCCGTGCGCTATCAGACTGGCGAGGATGAGTGCCTAGCTCGTAGCCTCGCCAGTTCGTGTTATAGCCCTAAAGGAGTAAAGGGAGACGCCATGAGCGAGAAACAGGCGAAGTATGCCGCAGGGACTACCGTGTCCACAAGCCAGAGTCGCGAGGAGATTGAACACACTCTCCAACGGTTTGGGGCCTCGAAGTACATCTGGGCCAGAGATGACGAAAACGGACGCGTGACCGTTGGTTTCAATCGTGAGCAGCGTACCTACCGAATTAGCTTCTCACTACCTTCCATCAAGAAGTTTGAGTCGTACCGACGCACGGGTAGCCACCACGACATTAAACGCACCGAGTCGGCTGCCCTGGCCCTCCAAGAGCAGGAAATTAAGCGTCTTTTTCGATCTTTTGGCAACTACCTAAAGGCGATGATGGCTGCCATAGATGACCGGATTATAACGGCAGACGAGGCTCTGCTGCCTTATATGATGCTCGCGGGCGGACGCACCGTAGCCGAAGAGATTGAGGCCAATATAGAACGTGTCCTGGCAGGAGCACCACCGTTGCCGATGCTAGAGGAGGGAAGCGCATGAAAATCCAATTACAGATTACCACTGAGGAAACTGTCAATACCACCGTCACCGTTGAGGTGAGTGCCAAGGCTTATGCTTATGCCGAGCAGGTACTTCTACGTGCCCTGATGGATATATTTCGGGAGGAGGCCAATGGATTACCCCACGCTGGGAAGAAAGAAACAACGCCATGAGCAACGAACCCACTGAGCGCACAGTGACGCAGTTGATTTTCCGCGGCCCCATTCTCGCTGACCTCCTCTTGGCCTTTTTGGCCTGGGGGGAGCAACACCCGGACATGGGGACAGACGACATGGTGGTGGGCTGCGATGACGACGATACCCAGTACCTTACGGTGTATGTGAGCCTGGAGGCGCAGGCGTGACCAACCTCACCTCGGCCATGACTGAGACACAACTGCAAGCTGCGATTATTGAAGCAGCGCGCTTCAACGGCTGGCTGGTGACACATTTTCGCCCTGGCATGATGAGGAGCGGGAAGTGGGCAACGCCCCTACAGGGACATCCGGGGTGGGTGGACCTTGTGCTTGCAAAGGCCCCCTGGTGCTTGTTTGTCGAACTGAAGGCTGCCAAGGGCAAGGTATCCCCTGAGCAGCAGCAATGGCTCGACGTGCTCAACGCCTGTGGGCAGACGGCGGTGGTATGGAGACCTGCCGATTGGGGGAGTGGTGAGATTCTAAGAATACTGACCCGGGAGATAGCATATGGCGCCTGACAAGGATACTTGGGAGACAGGAGAGTGGTTGGATACGCCGGACCTAACAGAGGCTATCCAGGGCATCGTGGACGAGAAGCAGACATGGAACCCTACTGAAGCTTCTACAATAATGTTCATGATAGAGTCGCCCATGTTTCGGAACCCCGATGGTTTGGAAGGGGAAGTAAGCCTGCCCAAGGGGGAAGCTATGATACAGCAACCGGACACCATACTACAACTCTGCCTGTTGACCCAAGAGTGCCTAGCCTGCAAAGGTGAAGGTTCAAGCATAACTGACTATGGCAAAGGCGTCGTGGCAATGATAGTTTGCCCCATCTGTAAGAATGGGAAACGTAGTTTTCTCCTTGACCCCGACGGCAAGTTGAGGCTGCGGGTGGAACTAGCTCCATCTAAAGGTGGGATAGTCTGGTCGCATCGTGACTGTGCCAAGCTAGGCCACTGTGATATAGCTGAGACAATGCCTGCATTTGAGGATTGCAAAGGTCGTGGCTGGACGCCTTCGCAAGACCCCTGGGCATACGTGCGGGCAGGATTTATTACAATCTCCCCTTCTCAACGGCGTCGCATTAGGAACCTTTGTTATCAAATGTGGGAGCAAGGTCAAGACCCTAGCACCGCAGCCCTCGCAGTTGTGGCCGAGGCGTTGTTGAAAGGAGACGTATGATAGGTTGCTACAATCGCCATCGATGGGGGTTTAAGACACAATGGGGATATGAGTCCTCTGGTGCATGGTCAGGGGGATATTTGCACCTCGGCTGGTGGACGCTTTACTTGATAAGAAGGGAGACGTATGACAGATCAAACTGACGCCGAACCTTTTTGTACTTTTATGTACTAGGATTTGGCGAGTTTAAGATGATGTATGCGCTCAATAAATGTTGCATGATGCAATAGACGGAGGGCGTGGGAATCGAACCCAAACGCTCGCACGCTCTAGGGATTTTAAGTCCCAGTCCTGTCCAACAGGCAGCGCCCTCCCAAAAAACAAAATGGGCCTCAGTTGTTGTAGCCGCCAAGCATAATCAACTGAGGCCTGTTTTATCATTGTTGAGATACGGATGCAATTATGGCAAAGGCAAACGTTTCGGATGTTGCACAGTATATCCTAGAGAAACTGGGGCGGTTGACTACCTGGAAACTCCAGAAACTCTGCTACTACTCTCAGGCATGGGGTCTAGTCTGGGACGAAGAGCCTTTGTTTTCAGCCCGCATCGAGGCATGGGCCAATGGCCCTGTAATACCAACTTTGTATGAGAAACTTATAGGCCGTTTCTATGTATCGCACATTGCAATGGGACAGCCAGATAGACTAAAGAAATACCAAGAGGAAACGATTGATATTGTACTCAAAGTCTATGGAGGCAAGAGTTCCCAGTGGTTAAGCGAACTTACGCATAGAGAAGCCCCGTGGCAGAATGCACGGCTCCGTGCAGGTCTATCAATAGGGGAACGCGGGAACGCCGAGATAAGCCACGACGATATGGCAGAATACTACGGCGGCTTGTATGCCCAAGCCTAAGAAAGCAGAGGAGGTACCATGAATCAGCAGCCTGACACCGATACCCTACTACAACTCTGCTTGCTCGACAATGAATGTCCTCACGTCCTTAATTATGTGTCTCGGTCTCCTCATTGGGGGCCACCTTTAGGCTATCCAGCACCGCACCATCCTTGTGGCTTGTGTGGCAGTGAGGAGCCAAGCACAGGCCGTGTATACATCCTCGACCCTAACGGCAACTTGGGCCTACGAATACATTGTCCACATGACCGAGGCAGCCACAATGCTCATACTATGGCGGGGTGGTTTGGAATAACAGAAAAAGAAAAAACAGAACGTCCATCGTGCTGTCAAGGTCGTGGCTGGACACCATCGCAGGACCCGTGGCTATATGTGCGGGCAGCGTGGCCTTTTCTAAATGCTGGCGAGCCAAAGAACTCGGTTATACGGTCAGTAGAAAACGCCTTGTGGAGACACACAGACCCTGGCTCTGCTGCCCTGGCAGTTGTGATTGAGGTGTTGTTGGGGGAGGAAAAACATGAAAGATAAACTCGCCCTGGTACTTGCTCTACTACTGCTGGCCCTACTACCCGTGACGGCGCAGGCAGCCTCCTACCACCCCGTCCCAAACTGCCAGGGTAGCCCGCGGTTCTGTGCTGGTGTGGAAATGGCAAAGACCCGCCTCCGTGCCAACGTTTTCACCCTGCCTTGGATCCAGTGGGCAGATGAGCAGCGCGTCTTGATAGTCGAGCATCCTGAGTTTGTACCCGGACAGTGGTGGGCAAAGGTCTGGGAAGTGCGACCTACCATCTGGGGGCCGTCGTCGGTGACGGGCAGCGCCAAAGACGCTTCAATACTTCTCCACGAGATAGCCCATTTGCAGGACGGTCCCGATTGTGTTCTGGACCCTTTTAGTCATGCCAGGGTGATTTACTGGCATCTATTAGCTGCGGAGAAACTAGGTGCTCCTGCTGACTACATCCTCATGATCTACAACCAGTGGCAGCGATACAGTCGGGAGACAGGCGGACGCACGGAACCATGTAGGAGGTGAACCATGACAGATACGAGTGGGATTAAATGCCAAGACTGTGACCGCGAGATGTCTATGGCTACAAACGTGTCCAACGACGGGTGGTTATTGTTTTCAGACAAGACTGCGTTGTGCCCTGTCTGCGTGCGCTTAGCGAGTTGCGAGAAAGCCGTCAAGGACATTCAAGATATGTTGGTTCGAGTCGGAGTAAAAATGTTCAACTACTAAGTGCCGAGAAGTTAGGAGCGCCTGCTGACTACATCCTCATGCTTTACAACCAGTGGAGTCGATACAGTCGGGAGGTTGCAGGAAGGACGGAACCGTGTACACAATGATAAATATCTACCAGGACTCGCAGGGTGGCTGGTTCGAGGCGAGCAGATGACTCAGGTCAAGCCAAGGGCTGTTGACCTGTGCTGTGGCTCTGGGGGAGTCACAGAGGCATTGCTGGACGCGGGTTATGAGGTGACGGGCGTGGACATTGTAAAACATCCCAAGTATCCCCGGACTGCTGGATTCATACTCGCCGATGTTATAGGGTTGAACGGTTTGCAGTTTGCAAGCACACGGTTCATGTGGGCCTCTCCACCCTGTGTGGAATTCAGCCGATGGCGTATGCCGTGGACACGGGAACTGGCAAGAGAACCATCGCTGGCGATAGTCGATGCCTGCTATCGTATTCGAGATGAGGCCCAACCAGATGTCTTTATTCTGGAGAATGTGCGGGAGGCCCAGCGTTGGCTCGGTAAAGCGAACCTGCAACGGGCAGAGCGCTATCTCTGGGGCGATGTTCTTCTGGCCCCTGCTGTGCAGGCCAGAGCCAAGGAATCTTTTTCGGGACTGCAAGCAGATTTACGTGCCAGAGTCCCGCATGATCTTGTTTTCGCCCTTGCGATGATGGCAAAAGAGAACCCACGGCTTCAGAAGCACTTGGAGGCGCAGCCATGACTGACACCGAAGCCTATGCCGAAATCCAACTCACCTTCGCTAATCTTCGTCCCTATGACTTCAAGACAACGCCTCCCGCGCCAGTTGCATCGCCCGAAGCCCTGGCCGCCGCACAGTGCCCCGCTTCGCCCAGCGGTGTTCATTATTGGGACGTGGAGGGATTACACCACATCTGCCGATACTGCTGGACCGAGAAGGACGTGGTGATAACCCGTGACGGCCACTACCAGAAGGGGCAGGCAGGAAGGAAGCGAGACGAGAGCATCGAGGCGTTGGAGGAGCAGCTGACCGCCCTGGCCGTCGGCAAGTCCGTTGTCATTGACCACCACGAGCTCCTCTGCACACTGGGGCCGTTCCAGGGGACGGAGAAGTGCACTCTGGCGGCCAGAGTATCAAGGCTCCGGGAACGGCTCAAGCATCGGATGGACTGGTCGGTGCGCCACAGCAGACCCTACGTGGCGAAAGTGGTGAGGCTTGCGTGAATAGCCTACTTTGTGCGTTCCAGCCCTCGCTTGCCACGATAGGCAGGTAGGGATATCTACGGGTCGGAACCACCCGCCGTATGCCTTGGGATTGCATCGTAGTAGGGACATCCGTGGGCCTGGGGCAGGGCATCACTGAGATGCCTGTCAATATCTCGTCGGAGTCCATCTGCCTTCGTGGAGAGACGCCCCAGAAAAAAAGCGATGCCCGCACCCTGGATAACGGCTGTTATACCCACCCCAACCCACGCGATAAGAATCGTGTCTTGCATCTAAGCCCACTCCAACTGTAAAGTGACTCCTATCCGCTTGTCGTTTGGATTGAGATCCCAGCGCACCAAGCGAAGGCGAAGGCCAGGAATGAAGGGGATTGGAATTGGGATAACCAACCCACTGTCAATGAACCAGGAGCGGATTCGTTGCAGCATGTTACTTCCCCTTCTTCACGGGCTTGTATTTCCCCGTAGGGGTAAGTCTGTGCTCTCTTTCCATATTGAGAGCCATCGCGACCTTCTGCTCGTGGGGCATCATCGGCTCCGTCTTGTACAGATGGGAAATCTTTGCGGAGACGGCTTTCTGCCCCGCTTTAGAGACTGGCACTTTCTTTGCTGCCTTTGGCATTATCTACCTCCCCAGAATGAAATCCACCACGTTGGGGTTGCCGACATTGGGTATGTCCATTATTCCGAAGCCTCCTCTACAATCAAGGTACAGAATCCAGTGCGGTATCCCCGTCGCTCATCATCTGAGCCTATTATATCCAGGTTCCACACAGGCGGTCTAGTCACCCTCACCCTGGCCTGGGTCATCTCCCCCGCCTTGAACGTGCTCATGGTGGTGCTCTCGACCTCGGCCTTCAGGTTGGCAATGATGGTCTCGTGGATGTCCTGGTCTGCCACCTGGGTAGGTCTGGAAGAGGACAGGGCTGTCTCTTTTATATCCACGGTGAACTGCCACGCCTTCCTGTCCAGCAGCAGGTTGTGAGCCTGCAACTCGAACTCATCCAGCTTTGTCTTCACCGTGTTGTCGGACCCGCCGTCCAGCAGCAGGTTGATACCGATGGTCTTACCCGCTATTCCGATGGGATGCCGCCATGTCCCCGTCGCATCGTTAGCTACCCAGGTGTCGGTAATCTCAAAGGTATTGGTGGTCACGTTGCGAATGGAGAACGTGCCGTTGTAGCTGGTGGTTCCATTGATGGTGACCACGTTGTCCTTTGACAGCCCGTGAGCAGCCGAGGTTACGGTGACCTGCCCCCCCCCGGCATTGGCAAAGGCCGTGATGGAACCCGATGTTCCAAAGGGCAGGCTCAGTTGCCCAGAGAGGAAGTCGCCCCGCGTCACCGTGGTATCGGCATCTCCATTCAGGCCATACCGCAGTGTTATAAAGTCATCGGTACTTGCCCCTGCCCCACCTGTGCCCGCCGTCAAGGCGCGTGCCGACACCTTCGCCGTCGTGATGATGGAGTTGGTTTGCGGGTCTCCCAGGCCATCCAGGGGCAGCCGCAGAATACTGGTCGCCTGGTGCTTGGCCGTGGATGTCTGGTCGGGGTGAGTGAATGGCTCCTCGATATGATAGTTGATGCTCGCCGCCGCGCCCTCCACGGCAAAGTGGAGCCTGGGCGTTGCGTCGTCCTCGGTGCTGTAGGCCATCGCCACGATGTCCAGGTTGCCCGTCGCATCCTGCCAGACGTGATGCCAGGGCATGTACTCCTTGCCCGTCTCAGGGTCGGTGTAAATCACGCTGGTGTCTATGGCGAAGATGGAGGCGTTCTTGTTGGCAGCATGGCCTCCATAGGCCACCAGGACGTAGTTCTGGTAGTTGAGCATGTATGTGACCTTGCCCTGCCGTGCCGTCACCAGGCCGTCCCCGCCTGGCGTGAGGGTCATCACTTCAAGGCCAGCATCCGTGGTGATGCGGAGGCGGAGCACCTGGCCTGTCCCCAGGCCCACGTACAGGTTGCCGTCATTCCCCACAATAGACCACCTGCCGTTTGCAGGGTCTCCGTCCAGTTCCAGGATAAGCTCAAAGGTGTTGGCCGAGGTGTCTATCGAGTAGATGCCCTCTGCCGTCCCCATCACAGGCGCGCTTGCGCCGTCCAGGTCCCGCCATGCCTGCATAAACTTGGGCCCGTCTCCACTGGGTATGGTCACATCGGAGGCCCAGTTGCTTCCTGAGTCGGTGGAGGAGAGGACTTGAATATCAGCAAGGGTTGCGCCATCGGTAGAGGAGGGATGCCTCCATATTGCAGACAGAAGCACGTTGCCAAAGGAAAGCAACCTGCCCATATCGTCAAACAAAGTAGAGTTGTTGCGGCGCGTAATGGTGGTGGTGAGATAACGGTTGGAGAGGGGGTTATCTGGAAAGCCCGTTCCTGCTGCGTCTGCCCAGGTCGCTCCATCTGTGCTGGAACGTACTTTGTAGACCAACTCGCTATCTCCTGAATCCGCTGGACTATAGAGGGCAAAAAGTGAACCCTTGTGGATGGCCATATCGAAAAGCCGAGTGCCCACGCTGCTGTCATTGGAGTATATTGTCCCGCCACCAGTCCAGTTGTCACTGGTTGCTCCGTACTTACGGCTGCACACCAGGTCGAATGAGCCGTCCATGTGGATATCTTCCTCAAACCCACCCCACAGGTCGCCCTTGAAGTTCACAGCCTTTATAAAGTGGTCGGCAGGATTGGCATGGCTCTGCGTCTCCTGCAACCTACCCCTGGTCACGGGCCCCAGGGCTGTCCATGCCGTGCTGTCCAGCATCCCACCCACACCACGGCCCGTCTCTCGGTTCATGCGTTGCCAGCCAAGGCCCAGGGGGAAACTGGGATGGCGGAACCTGTTGATTGTAGGATCATCTTCGCTGGACTGAACACCCTTTAGCCGGTAGGCGGGACTCTGCCTCTCAAGGTAGGTCTCTGTCAGCCCACCGCGCAGGACGTAGCTGTTAGCACCGAGTTGGACAACTTGCTGGTCAGCCACTACCGACGCCTCCGCTGTCCCAGGTTGGGATTATCCACCAGGTTCTTTTGCCTGGCAAAATCCATGAGGAGACTCGTGCTCTCCGTAGCCTCTACGGGCCTCATTGCTGCCCTGTCCTCTGCGGTGAGCTTCTTTGGTCCCGCCTTATCCCCCTTCTCAACCACCAACTGCACTAGCTCATCGAACCTGGCCTCCACAACAGGCTTCCACAGGGAAAAATATCCGCCCCCGTAGGTGAAGCCACCACCTGCGGAGCAGACAACAAGGGCGAAGGTGATAGTGTTCCTCTCCTCCGTCACGTCGCTTAGGTTTCGTTCGTAGCCCATCTCATCTCCTCGCTAGAACGAGTTTCCTTGTTGCGTCGCCGCTCACATGCCAGTATGTGTGCTCGTCTGCGCCCGGCAGCAGATGGCCGACGCTCGCTCTCAATTCGTTGGCCTTTCGCTCCCATTCCTGGCTCTTGTCTTTATCGCCCAGCATGGCGAACATGTGCTTAGCAGCCTCGGCGATGATGAGTTCCGCTTCGTTCTCGTCAACCTCGGTAGTCCCCGCATCGGTGGTCGGGACAGTCAATCGCCCTGCCCCTGTGAGACGTAGGATTCGGCCTGGTATTGGTGTCGTTATAGGCAGATACAAGCCCTCTGGCTTGTCCTCATAGACCTGCTGCAAGACCCTTGAAGGCCCATTGGGGTAGAAGGCTGCGGGCATGGTGTACTCAGCAATGGGGTCAATCCAGGCCACCACCAGGTCAACTCGCACAAGGGCGGTCCCTGACTCCGCCACCTCAGCAGAAATAGTCATCTCCTGCGCCGTGGTAGTTTCGGCGGGTATGGCAACATCTATCTTCTGGGTACTGGGGCTTTCCCAGTCACCACCACCCTGATGATAGGGGCCGTTGGTGAAGGTCGTGCCGTTGAAGGTTACTCTCAATCTGGCAATGTCAGCCGTAAGCGCCCACAGCCAGCCACGAACATGCAGGGTCTTGCCCGCTGCATCTGCTATATCCACTCGTGAGAGGATGTTCTGTTCAAGCCCCTCCGTGGCTCCTGTGGCATCTATGCGTGCCGATTGTGTCCCATGCACCCTGAGACTGGTATCTGTGGCTAATGTGGGCGAACCAATACTTGTCCAGTTGGTAAAGGCCACAGGGCCAGTAGTGCTCGTCTCAAAACTGGGGTTCAATAGCAGGTTATCCACCATAAGCGTCTCATCGGGGTCGGACCGATACAACCCCTTGGGAGCGCGACTCCCCGGGAAAGGCTTCGGCCACACCGTCCTGATGGCTTCCTGAATCGCTGCCTGCATGATTTCGGGGTCGTAGGGCAGCAGCTCGTAGGTATCGGCTGAGGTCGTGGTGGCAGCCAGGGCATTTACCAGCGTCATATCGCCTGAAGAGGCGATGGACGATGAGACGCGGCGGGACGTGCCCTGGATGCTAGTTTGGGTACAGACCAGCATGAGCGCCCACAGGTTAGTGAGCTTGCCCGTGTCATACCGCATGACCTTGGTGTCAATGAGCGAGGTGGTATCGCCCGTGCTGGTGGCCGAGCCTGAGAAGTAGAAGCCGGTTGCCTGACCCAGTAAGGCGCGCAATCGCGCTAGCGTCGTAGTAGCGATGTTAGTATCCCCCTCCTGCCGTTCTTGCTATCCCTAGCATCTCCCTGAGCCTGCTAAATGCTACTGTTGCCATCTTACCTTCCTAACTCACCACGAAGATGCGACGGGCTGCGCCACCGCCTGCCGTGGCCTCGATGTGGAGCTTGGGGGCAAGAGTAGTATTGGAGTTGTACGTATCAAATCCCAGGTCTCTTAAAGCATCTTCTGTATGTTGCTCGAAGATAAATACCAGCGCCGTGAGTTCGCCAAAAGCATCCACATTCTCCTGAATAATACTACCTACATTGGCCCCATTTCCCTCTCCTGTTACGGACGCTCCCCACTCCCACCATGACCCGCTCGTAGCACCAAGATTGGCACTATTCCACTGATGACTAGCAGTAGTTCGTGGTCTGGCATCTATGTTGTTTGGGTCAATAGTAAATGCTGTTGGGGCCGCTGCTGCCTGTCCTCTTAATTGGTGCTGTGGTTCGTCGAGGTTTGAGTTGTAGAGATGCAACGCATATTGTACTAAATCTACTACTGCATCTGCTGGTATCGTTGCAACAAAACGAGCACCAAAATGCTCTGTGGAGGCATCTATGAGGGGTAGGGCGAAAGTAATGCTGACAGAATCGTCAGTTACCTGATTGGCGTCATCCGCACTCGCTCCCACCTGCAAGTCCCAGGTGGTGTGGCTACGGTCTCCTGTCCACTTATGCTGCTCATCGCTGAGTAACTGCTGCTGGATTAGCTCCTGCACCTGTAGGTCAAGTGGCACGGTAAAGCGGTCTCTTTGCCACTGAGGGTCAAGGGCTTCGTCTACACCCCAGTAGGTAGGGAACACGAAGGCAGGCAGTGAGCGCCCTGGCTGCAAGGTTAGCAGGTTGGGAGCTCCCTCAAACCCCCTCAAATCACCCTTAACCCAGTGGTATGCCCTGTCATCACGTTCCAGGAAGTCCTCCACCTCGTCGGGAGCTACAATCGCCCCGCTAAAGTGGTAGAGCCTGCCCTGAAGGTCTGTGCGGATACGCTGGTGGTTAGCCCGTATCTGCGCTATGTGCCCGTGCTTGACAAAGGGCGGGTCGTTGGCATCCAGGCTCTTTTGCGTCGGCCAGACATCGTAGGCAAAGCGATAGAGGCCACCTTCAAGACGCAGAAGCGCAGTAGGTCGTGTGACCCACTCAGAGCGAGGATTGTTAGGATAGCGCTGTGTGAGTGGTTGTACCATCTAAGCGTTCTCACGAAAGTAGAAGGTGACGTGCAGGCTGGTGGGCGCACCGCTAATACTGGTCGTCTTAATGCCCACCCAGTCGCCTGCATCTATGCCGGCATTGGAGAATGACGTGACATCCTCTGTGGTTCCCGCCGCAGCCGTGGTGTCCGCTGCCGAGACATCGGCTCCATTGATGCCGTTGGCGTCGCACTCCTGTAGCTGTCCTACCCAGTTAGTTCCACCGATGCACAGATAACGCACCTCAGTCAGCGTGATCGCCACGTCCGTTGCCCACATAGGCAGGTCATCGGTGGCAACGGGGGCTATGATGATAAACCCTTTGGACTGGACTGGGTTCAGCACCACCTCGGCTGTGCCATCGTAGAAGTTCAGGGTGCGACTCGTGGTGTCAACGGTCACCTCACCCGCAGCGTCCACGGTAGTCCCGCCTGCACCGTTGGGAGCGACTAAAGCGATTGCGGGCGCAACAGTTTGCCCATCACCCCCTTCCGCATGGCTATGGGACTGAATGTGGTGAGCGCTGCCAGCGTGTGTGGTATCTACCGTAGGTGAAGCCCACGTACCACCCAGTTCGCCCCCAGGGGTTGCGGGTAGCAACGGGCGCTCCGTGAACTGTACTGGGCTTAGGCTAGAGCAGTACCACTGAGTTCCGTCAGTCTTGAACTGTGGTATACCGAGGATTTCGGGATTGGTAGGCGTACCGTCCCCGATGATAACAGGGTTCTCAACGGCTACTGAGCCTTTTTTTAGGCTACCCATGATACCGTTCCAAGTAGTTACAGATTTCGTGACCCGCTTGGCAACGGGTGTGACTGTGGAAACGCATGTCCATTTCAGTAATTTCTCCACAGTCGCACAGGATGTCCTGATGGACAGGTTCGGCGCTTCGAGGGAGCGAAGTAGGAGACACGCCTACATACGGAGGGTGTTCGTGAGCTTGAACCTCATGGATATGCCCCTCGGCTGCATAAGCATCAAGCTCATGGGTGTGCTCACCGTCGTCGTGGACGTGTGTATTGAGCCACCGTAACTCATCGAGGCGTTGGTCGAGTGCCGCCAACTTTGCGTCGGTCTTGGTGAAACGGAACCACTTCATTTCACCCTCATAATGTACGCAGTTACACCCATATGACCAGCCTCGCCACGTAGGTCAGGAGAACCGTTCTTCCCATCGCAGATCACCCAACCTTTCGGCACAGCACCTCGGCGGCCAGCCCAAATCGCTACGACACCGACTGGTAGGGGTTCTTTAAGAAGTGGCATCTTATACTCCTAACGCCAATCGCTCACGAGCGTAGAGGTTGTATATCTGCCCTGCGGTAAGCTCGGCCTGGACAAAGAAGGGGGAGCAAGGCCCGCCAGCCATGCGACCGGTGAAGTAGTCGGCAGCATTGGCCCGCCCCAACTCGACTACTGCGGTGTAATCTCGCACGCTGGCAAAGTTCGCGTCGTCGGTGTCCGAGCTGGCTATTAACGCTCCATCCACATAGAGGTCTAGGCCAGACGCATTGGCTGTGCCGTCATAGGTGGCAACGAGAAAATGCCATGCGGAGGCAGTAACGCTTGTGGCTGCATACGTCGCTATCGTGGCGTTGGGGGTGACGGCATCATCCTCGTCATAGAGGGTAATCCGGAGACCCGTGTTAGTTGTAAGCTCAAACACCCACTCTCGAAGGTTGCCTGCCAGGGTGTACTTGGCTAGGATTGTCCCACCAGTCCCTGTGTTGTAGACCCAAGCCCCCCATGATGCCGCCGCCAGCGCGGGAGTCCAGAACGCAGCATCAGGTGTGGTCATCCGCTCGTCAGTGCCATTAAAGGCAAGGGTGGGAATCACCCCCTGCCAGTTGGAGGCGAGGGTAAGGTCAAAGGGGGTATCAAAGGCGCTCAGGGCCTCAGAGGGCGTCCACACAGGAGATAGCCCCGAAGCGTTGAACTTCATGCCTGTAAAGGTGCTAGCATTAACCTTGCCTGCATTGGGCTGGTCGCCAAAGTTGACCAGGGTGGCGGTAGCGCCCAACTGCTGCTCTCGGTTGGCATAGATGGGGAGCCACAGTTGCTGTAGCTCGTTGAGGGAGTAGTTGCGTCCATTTATCGTTGGCATTTGCTACTCCTTAAAGAGCAAGGTCAAAGTATCCATTCACTAAAGCTTTTATCGCCCATTGTTCGTCTATCGTGAGTGCCTTGGCAGTGATGGCAAGCATCGCCATACTGTCTGCCCAGAACAGGTCGGCTTGACGATTTCCTATCTGAATAAGACTTGCCCCATTCTCCATTGCAACATAGGTTCCAGTGACAGAAGCAGAGGAGGCAAGCTTGGCAGCGTTCTGAAAAAGAGACACCCCCGTAGGCGCACGGGAGCCGTCATAGGTAGCTCCCAACAACGACCAGGCTCCCACTGTGATAGCAGCATCAGAGATTTGCCCCATATCAGCAGCCGCGCTGGCATCACCCAGCCGAAGGCGTAGAGTCTCGTCTGCCCCGATACACCACCACCATTCTAAAGCAGCAGATTCCTTGCCAATAAGGGAGCGTACTGTAGTCCCCAGTGTTGGGTTGGCAAGAGCAAGAAGGCTAAAAGCGCTATCAACAGCACCATTGCCAAAGCTGTAGCGGTCATTATCAGGTATGTCGCCCTCGTTGGCAGCACCATCAAAGCCCAATGCAAGCCCACTGCCCAAGGTTGACTTCCTGGCTGCAATGGTGGCGTCCCACGTTATGGTGGCCGCGTAGCGGTCTTTGGTGGTGGACGTTGTGGTATCGGCGGAGTCGGGAGTCCACAACAAGCGACAGTCGCCCAGGATGGCCAGCATCGCAGCGTAGAACTCGCCCCTCTTCTGATCGCCTGCGTTTGTACCAGCAGGGGGCAGGACGCCCCAGCCTATGCCTCTAGGGTTTATAGCATTTACCATGCTATACTCCCGCGACCTGAGTCCAGGTTAGCTCCATCGTGGACGTGCCCGCGGCGAGAACAGCCTCAAGCGCTCCCACGTTGCGCCTGTCAATGGAAATTGGATATTCTATACCCGCTCGGAAGTACCCACGGGATGTGTTCTTATTCAACGTCCACAACTCATCTATTTCTACGTCGGCTCCCAGGGCAATGTCGAAGGCGAATCTCCATAGAAAGCCCTCTATGGCCGGAGCATCGGCATCTGTAAAGATGCCACTGGGCCCCCCAAGGATGGCTCGCTTGGCATCGGTGGGAGCCGTCCAGGTAATACTGCCTGTCTGAGCCAGCGACGCCCCACCCGAACTTGTGCCGTCGGTCTCTGTCAGGGCAGCCCAGGTGTCGTCGTTCTTGCGATAGGAGGCCGCTATGGTTGCCAGCTCAGCGTTGGCGGACCCGATAACGCCTCGGAACCCTCCCACAACATCTGAGGTGACAACGTAGAGGAAATCGCCCGTTGCCATCGCATCCATCGCGGTCCCCGTCCCCGTGGCGGTATCCCTATCAGTCAAGTCCTGAGTCAGACTGACGCCAGAGCCAGAGCTCCGCTCATACCTGGCTCCCGCGCTGTTGCTGACATCGTAGAAGACAACCGCCAGAATTGCGGGATTCAGGTGCATCCTGAAGTCGGCAGAGGGATTGTAGAGGAGGGCCTGATATGCGTTGCGTGGCATACCCAGGCTGGCTAACGTGGTGGATAGCGCCAGGGTCTCGCCTGGGGTCGCTATCGCACCTGCGGGATAACTTGCGGGGGGCATCCTTCACCTCCTATGCTAGGTAGTTTTGAGGTGGCGGGTTAGTTTGTGCCCAACCCGCCAAATGGCTGTTCAGTTATCCCTACGGCAGGTCGCTGGAGTTGATAACCAGGGCGATGAGCTTCACGAAGCCCGTGCCGGCCTGAGACCCCTGGTGGACCATCAACTGCGCGTCCGGTCCGCACATGACGAAGGTATTGGTCAGCACCGCGTCCCATACAAACTTCACCGGGTCGAAGGACGACACCGTGGCGCTCTCAGCGGTCTTGGTGATTGCGAACTGCTTCCCGTCCCTCCAGAAGACGTTTATCTTATCGGTCTGCCCCACAGTGACGGTGGTGTTGCCACCTGCCCAGGCGGTTACCCCCGAATTGTCGCTCAGGTTCGTCCTCATGTTTACGGGGGTGATGGCTGTCATGCCCGATGTGCGGGAACCACCCGTGCCCGATACCGCCTGGCACTCGAACTGCGCGCTGGTGCCAAAGGCTTCCATGTACAGTTCGATGTGAACGGGGATGAGGACTTTGTTGGAGGGCACGCTCACAAGGAGCGCTGCCTTGGTGACGTCTATGGTGGCCGTCGCCGTCCAGGTCGTCGGGGTTGAGACATCGGCACTACCGATGTAGTACTGGTTCCCCTTCATCGCCTGGACGAAGAAGTAGTCTGCCATCCCGATTTCGCCCGACAGAAGGGCGCGCAGATAAACGTCTGCTCCATCTCCGCTCCGTGCTACCGTTTTACCCTTTAGAATCGCTGCCATTTCGTATTCCTTTCCCCTGGTATCTTTAGTGTCCGCCAAGACGGACTATTCGCTTTCGGACTCCTCATCGTCGAGTGAGTCCATTTCCAACTGACACGTTATGTCCTCGGCTCCACCTGTGCGGATGACATGGAGGCTGATGACCGAACCCTCCGCTATCTCAGGGTGTGCCGCGGGATAGTCCTCTGCGTGCTCCTCCAGGTTGCCGCCTTTGTTCAGGGCTGCATAGTTGCCCGTGAAGATGCTTACCCCGTCGTCTCGCACATCCACCAGCAGGTCTCCTCCACCTGGGGCCTGCCGGGCATAAAGTCGCACCGCATTAGGGGAGTATCCACGCTCTGCGTAGTAGACAGGCCCCTGAGAGCCGTCATCTCCTCTAACCTGGGGTATGTGCCATACTAGCGTTCGGTCACTCATCTCTAGTCGTCCTGCCAGGCGTCATAACTTCGCACCCGCACGGTCTCCCCAGTGCCCCCATCCCTGGTGATACCCTGAACAGTGGCGCAGAGGAGGGTCGCAGCCGTAACGGAAGCGGCTATCCTGGCCTTTACCGCACCATCCAGGACGAAGATGGCGACCGCACCGTCCAGTATCACCCGCAGGGTCTTGGTCTCGCCATCTGCCCAGGTCACTCCCGTGGATACTGGCGTGGTATCCCCACCTGCCGCCTGAGTGCTGGCGCACATGATGAGGGAGGATTCATGGTCGGCGTCTATGACAAAGCCCGCCGCATCCGTCGCCACTGTGGTGAGGACATCGGCAGGGTAGTGGATAGCCAAGTTGGTGTTGGTCTCCAACTTAGCGTCGCTGAACCCCACAAACAGCCCCGTTTGCGACACATCCGTGATGGTGATGCGGAACTCCACCACGGCCAGCTTGGCGCCTGAGTAGATGACGGCGGACGACAGCATGGCGGAATCCTCATCAACTGTCCCCAGGGTGATGAGCGCCGACCCACCCTGCACTTCGCTTATGGCTATGGTATCGGTTGAGCCAGGGACTGAGACAGCCCACCGGTTCGTGGTGTCCAGGGCAATGCCCGTGAAGCGATCCCAGTCGTGGCGTTTCTTCTCCATGAGGGGGCCAAGGATGTTATGGGCGTAGACCGCATCCCCTCGCAGTTCTATGTAGTCGTCAATACTCAGTCTTCGTGGCATCTTATTCTCCTCAACTTATTTTTGAGGTCGGCCTTGGAGGAAAACCTTATCGGTTCACCGACCTTACTTCGCTCCTACCAATTCCCTCTTCTTGTTTCGCGCCTCTCTCGCCTTGACTGCTGCTGGGTTCTGAGAGTAAATAGGCTCCGGTGCTCGCCAGGACTCGGCTGCGCGCCTGACATGACTCACAGACATCCGCACCCCAGACACCAGAGTGGGTATCTCATCGGCCAGCATGGTGCAAGTCCTCACGCTTCTATGCAGCACATCCACGTCGCTCTGGGGCCTCCTGCGGTTCTTTGCCAGTGCTTCAATGGCTTCAATGCTCTTGAACCTGTCCTCCGCATCGGCGTCCCTCCGTCCAGGCATCTCCTTGACACCTGCCCATCTGAGAATGGTGGGTATCTCGGCCATGTCACGCTCTACTTGAGCCAACAACGTCTCCACCTCAGACAATGCCCCGCCAACCGCCTCTTCGGAGGTTGCCTTTTCAATAATGGATACCGCCCCCTGTGCTTTTCCCTGGACGCTTTGCAGGAAGGCGTGGAAGGTCGCCATCCTTATCTCGGAGGGAGTTGAAGTCATGTGCCCCCAGTGACAGTCATAAAGACCTGTCTTGGCGTTCACGGCATGTCTGCCCTCGGCACATGAACGGCACATCGTGTCCTCCGGCATGGGTATAGGGGTATGCCAGTTACCACATTTGGGACACTTGAACGGCATGTTTTCCATCTCTACCATCCTTCATTTGCGAGCTTGTACCCGTGCATAAGGTAAAGGGGCACATCCTCATCCGGTACTTCCACATGTACTTTTATCGGGGCGCGTGTGACCACCGCCCAGACGATGTATCTCCGTCTATCAGGGTCGGTGACACCTACCGCCACCACGCTGTCGTCCAGTTCTGGCTTCTGCATGAACATGACCCTGAATCCAGACCCGCCCTTGGACTGGGATTTCTCCAATATCTCCCCGTACTTCGCCATGTACCGGTCGGCTGCGAACTGCACCCTTTCCTCAGATATGGAGTCAGGGACGGTGAAGAAGCCGTTGACCCAGATGCACCAGCGCCCTCGGAAGTAGAAGGGCTTGGTCGAGTTCTCACGCGGGTCAAGGGGAAGCTCCCGCCTCTCATTGAGGCGGATGCCCCCTGGAACCATCGTGAGGCTTGCGTGTTCGGTCACTTGACAACTCCTATTGATGTGGCTACACTAGACACATGGTTACCAAAATATGTTGCGTAAAGCGGTGTAGCAAACCTGTGCTTGCAAATAGTTTCTGTGTAACACACTATCACCGCGTTAATCGCTGGGGCGACCCATTGCTTCTGAAACCACGAAGCCTTGAAAAGCCGGTGGAGCCGCGCTTTTGGTCTAAGGTTGATAAGAATGGCCCAATTCCCCCACATCGTCCTGAGCTTGGACAGTGCTGGCTTTGGGTGGGTGGAACCAATCAATATGGATATGGGCGATTTTCTTACAAGCGCAAACTTGTTCCCGCCCATAGATTCTCTATGATGCTTGCCGGCATCCCTATAGACCGTACCCTGTCCTGCGACCATCTGTGCTCCAATCCCCCTTGTATAAGGCCGAGCCATCTGGAGGGTGTCTCCATAAGCGTCAACATCAAGCGTGCCATAAAGGGTGTCGGCTTCCGCAACCGCACCAAGACCCATTGCATCCGAGGGCATCCCTTCGATGAGACCAACACCAAGTTTTACACCTGGCGAGACCGTACTATACGGATTTGCCGAGAGTGCCACAGAACTGAACGCCAGAGACGGAAAGCGTAGCATGTTCCCTATTTCCCTGCGACTTCCACTCCGAAGGTGTTTTTCATGATTTTAAAGCCGCAGGTCATAAAGGTAATGCGCTCGTTGTATCCCCCGTCGGCGATGTTGATGCCTTCCTTGGTCTGCGGCTTGAGCTGCCCGATGTAGGCAATGGCCTCTTTGTGGAAGAAGGCGTTCTTCTTGCCGGACGTCCCCGATGGAAGGTTGTTGGACATGTGTATGTCATAGGAGAGAATTCGCCCCACTCGACCCGCCGCCCTGTCCCCTTCCATGTTCCCTATGGTCTGGGCATACTGGGAGTTGCGGACAGACTCGATTTTCATGAGGCTTGCCCAGGAGGCAGGGGAGACCACGCCGTATCTCTGTGTGACCGGCGCGTTCACGTTGTTGTGGTCAGTGGCAATCTCCAGAAGAACGTCGTCGGTCAAATCCACGTTGTCCACACCCGCGGTGGTGGTGAAGGCATCTATACCATTGGAGGTGTCGTCACCAAGGTCTTCGTCCACCTGAAGCGCAAGGGCCTCCCCGCGTCCACGAGCCAGCAGGTTGAAGTAGTTACGCATGGCCTGGGGTTCTGACTCAAACGGCCCTCTGTCCGCCTTGTAGTAGAATCTGTTGACCACAATCTGGGTCTGCCCCTCAGTCACCGCATCGAAGGTGAGGGCTGCAGCAGTACCAAATGTCCCAGTGCCTGCACCCCTGTTCTTGGCCGAGTTGTTCTGAGTGAAGCCAAAGACGTTCACGGTGTCGCCAGAGCCTACGGAAAGCTCAGACTCCCATTCATGGTTGACCAACGCCTCCAACACCACGTTGGAACGATACGTGACGTTGGCTTTCTCACTCCAGACCTCCGCGGTGACGTTTGCCATAGTTACAGCTGTAAGATCGGCCATAATGTCTCCTTTTACAGGCTATCTTTGCAAGCCCAAAGCCCTATCAAGGGCCTCCCCGTGTTCTTGTAATTCTTTCAGGGTCATGCCCCTGGTATCTTTTTTGGTGAGTGCTGCAAGAGAGGGCGGTGTGCCCCCTGGCAGTCCAGCCCTTGCCCCGGTCGCCACGCTGTTCTCCTCACGATTCACCTCTTGGCGCACCCTGGCGACCTCCGCCTTGGCGTCGGCAACTTCCTTCTTGTGCGCGGCCTCACGCCTATCGGCAACAAAGTCATCCACCTCGTCCCGAATGGTTTCAATGGCGTCCAGGTCGTTTGATGCAGAGGCCGCACCCCATCTCTGTATGAACTCCTGCACCCTGGGGTCTTCTGTTGGGATGTTGGCCTTCTCCAATTGCGTCCCGATGTGAGCAACAATGCGCCCTGAACGCTTCGTAAAGGTGGCGAGAGTTGCCGCCTGCTGCTCTTCGGTATCCATTGCCGAAAGTTCAGCGTTCAAGGCCACTTCGTCAATCTCCGTAGCCTTTAGCAGCTGACGCCGTGTGAGTCTATGCTCGGTTTCCAGTTTCTCCAACCTCGATAAGACCTCACCGCCATCAACACGCACCTGCCTAGTGCCCTGAAGAGACTTGTAGCGTTGCTCCCACTGGGCGTTCTCGGCCTTCAACCTCTCGGCCTCAGCCTTATAGTCAGTCTCAGGAGCCGTAGCCTGCGTGGGGTTCTCACCTTCTACCACTGCGGTAGTCGGTGTAACCTCCGTAGCCACTGCTATTTGACTATTCGGGTCCATCGGGTCCATCTGTCCTATTCTCCCTTCCGTGTCTCAGGCGCTATGCCCTGGAAACACAAAAAGCCCAGGAATCAGGGCGACTAAGCGCACAAACTCCTGGGCCACTACGGGCACTTATGTGATTTGCACTAGCCTACATTAAAAGAATCCTCACTGTCAAGTACGCTGATTTGATTGCACTTTGTACAGTTTAGCACCACCAAGCCCTTGTAGTGCTCCCCGTACTTTGTCTGGCAGATGGGACAACGCAACTCCCGTTTGTTCTTCACAGGAGCGTCATTTGGTTTGGCCTGGTACGTCATCGCGCTCCTGTGGGCACAGGCGTTTGCTGTCTCAGACGGTCTACAATGCTCTTCACTCTATCACTGGGCACATACGCGGGCGTTGAGGAAGATGTAGACGTAGGGGTTGGAGTTGGGGGAGTCGCCTTTTGCTGTGCCTCCAACTGCTCTATGAGTATGTCCACGGAGTTCGTTGCTAAGGGCTTCCCCGCCTTTTCCGCCGCGGCTCGCTCATCCTTCCTGTCCTTGATGGCCTTGATGGAGGAGGGGTCAATATCATTCTGCTGTATCAACTGCACCGCCGCGTTGATGGACGCACGAGACTTTATGCTGGTGAGGGGAAAGACGGGCATCGAAAGGCTGCTCACCGCCCCCGTGATGAAGAGCTTGGCGTCCACCTGGGGATTGTCCTTTCGGTACTGCTCCCTACCCACTTGGCCTTCTTTTAAGTCCTTGGTGGGGATGGCAAAGTAAGCATTGTATTCTGGTGTCGCCCCGCCTATTCGTTCAAGCATGGTCATCGGGCTGGACTTTGTGCCCAGCGTTTGCAGTGCCAGTACGCCAGCGGCCCCTATAGCCTGCCCTGGCTTGCCTTCTCGTACGGCCTCTATGCCACCACCGACTAACGGCGGGACTTCCGCAGCAGAGAAAGGCAGATGAGATCGCAACAGCCACTCCGCAAAGTGGCGGGGCGTGTCTCTCACGGGCCTACCATTGAAGTCTCGGTCTCCGATGATGTCCCAGGCATCGGCGACCACACCCGACCCAAGGCCGCGTAGGGCTTCCTGTGGCCGACCCATCGCCGTAACGGTGATAGCCCTCGCCAGGGAGTCCCATGTCCCATATATGGAGTAGTCCCGCCCCATGAAGCGCACCCGCATGAAGTTGGGGTTGTACGTGTATTGCTTTCTCCTGGCATCCCAAATGAGAGGCCGAAAGTCGGTGTCATTGCCGAGCATTTCATTGGCCGCCACGGTCAGCACCGCACCATAGCCTATCATCTTGAGCAAGGAACGACGTGCCGCACGTTGTTCGATAGATGCCCCAGGACGTAAACCAGCCACGCCCTTTACGACAGTTTCAAGACGGCTTTCCAAGAAACGGGGGGCAAATAGAAGCAAATCGCCCATGCTGCCAAAGGCTTTACCTTCGGCCCACCCTGTCATATTGTTGGCAATCCCTGCGATGTGTTGTACGTCACCTGCATCCCAAAGCTGCTGTAGAGTCTTGCCCCGACGTAACTCAGCTTCTAGCATATCGTCGGCCCATTCCAGGCGAAGGGCATCCCCGAAGTAGCCAAAAGCTCGGTTAGCCTGACGCACCACCGGGGCCTTCGCTATGGCGGTGCTCACGCCAGCGCCAAGTTGAAACTCTGTCCGCGCTCCACCAATGCGCAGCCCCCCCCTGGCCCAATCGTCAGAGGCCAGCCGATTCGCTCTCCCGGCGACGGCATCAAAGTTCTCTATGAAACGGCCCAGGGCGGCATCCCCCCCTGGCCCCCAGGCTCGAATGTTCACCCCAACAGCCTTGGCATAGGCTACGGGGTCATCGGCGGCCCCCAGCAAACCCTGAATACCCAGGGCAGAGTTATCCAGCGTGGCGCGCACCCCCCTGTAGAGGTTGTTGAAAGCATTGGCAACTCTGACGGGCATAGAGAAGAGTCCCGTGGGTTCTCCCTCGCCGCGCAGCATGACGTTGGCAGCATTGGCG
>Ga0214473_10001188_pt1 | contig 35275 bp, 46 predicted proteins | sample RVTome_7_FD_203509 | JGI IMG/M metagenome (GOLD analysis project Ga0214473, IMG submission 203509) | Soil microbial communities from uranium-contaminated site in the Upper Colorado River Basin, Wyoming, United States - RVT98D197 | ecosystem: Environmental > Terrestrial > Soil > Contaminated >... | reverse complement strand
GTCTCTATCGATCGATGTCTAGAGATTTGATCCGCCTTTCCCTCGCCCGAATCCTGTTTGCCTAACCGTTTTCCGCGAATGACACGAATGACAGAGTGATTGCAGATTACTCTCCTCATCTGTTCCGCCATCCGCACGTGGGATGATGTGATCGACATCGATCGCTTGTACCACCTCGTTCAGCTGCTGATGTTCACCGGATGGATCAGCGCACAGCGGATGCGCTCGCAACTGCCTGATGCGCAGTCTCCGCCATGTCGCACCATAGCCACGCTCATGCGACGATGGTCGCTCATCTCGATCCGGCCTGGCGCGCTGATGCAGCTCACAATAGCGCCCTGCCCCGATCAACGTCGGACAACCTGGCGCAGCGCATGGTCGAAGCGCACGAGTCGGCATTCATGATTGCCTCATGATCGGCGCGCCGATTGCCGGCAATGCCTGCGTCCCGCCCGCCGCGCGATACGCCTCAGACAAATACATCAGCGGATCGGCGAACGCACCATATACATCCTTGATACTCAAATGCAAATGCGCTGCCCGCGTGTTGCCTGTGCTATCGCAGCGACCCAATACGCTGCTCGCTGCGACAATCGTCCCCACCGCTGGCACGCTGACGAGTGGATCGAGATGCGCATAGATGCTCGTTGCTTTCAACTCCGCATGATAGACGCGCACGCTATACCCATACGCGCCCGTGTTCGGCCACGCATCGACCCGCGCCACCACACCCGCCGCGATGCATAGCGCCTGTCCATCGACGCCGCTGCGAATGTCCAGGCCCTCGTGCCCCGGCAGCCCGAACTTTGCATAGTCCTGCGGATTGGCACGGAAGAATTGCGTGATGTGCGCCGGCCGGAATGACGACGGCCAGGCGAAGCCGGCCATCAACTGATTGTCATTGCCACCGCTCTGCACCATCGCGCGCGTAGCCAGCACCTCGCGCTGTACCGCATCGAGCAGCGCTTCGATTTTATTGATTTGTTTGAGCACCGGATTACTCATCTCATCACCATCGGCAACTGCACTGCATAGTGTCGCGTTACCGTCGCCAGATACTCCGTCAACGCCGGCATCGCCGGCGTGTAATCCGCCCACCCGCCGCCCAGCGTCCACAACGCCCCGCCGATCATGTCCTCATCTTGCATCAGCGCCGGATCAATCGATGTGCACCAGCCCATGAAATCCGCCGTCCCCTCGAACGTTCCCTCCCACGGCCCGAACTCCGTCAGCGCGATCTTCGTCCGTGCTCCCTGCTCGATCAAATATCGTGCCAGCGATCGATGCCGAAGCAATTCATTCGCTCGATCGAATCCATAGCCATGCACTCCGACGATATGCCCGCCGGCCTGGCCCGCTGCGCACGCCCGCGCGATCTGCGCGTACGCCACGCCACCATCATCCCGCGGATAATGTGGCGTGCCCGTCGCGCAGTTAAACATGACCAGGCGCCAACCCTCGTCTTCAAAGCGCGGCATAAGCCGGATATAGAGATCGGCTTGAGTGATCCATTCCCCATCAATCTCATTCAACAACTCCCAATATCGGATCGATGGATTGCGCCGCGCGCGCTCTCGAAAATCCGACCAATCATCCTCATCGAAATTCAGCGCGCCATCGTAATCTGTAAACGCCCCGATCGTGATCGCCTGCGGCCAATGACTCGCCGCCAGATTCGCCACGCCCATATCATCGCGGCATTTCACGATTGCAATCTGCCGGCCCGCCGCCTCGAGCCGATCGAATAGATCGTGCACCCCCGTGTTACGTGGCCCGATCGAATGAATCCCCAACTTGCTGACCACCGTCGACGCGAATCGTAACGGCGACGTGATCGGCGTCGGCGTCGCTACCGGCGAGGGCGTCGGCGTCGGCGGCAGACAACCGGCCAGCGCCATCGCGCCCGCCAGTTTCAGGAATCCGCGTCGAGGCAACATCATTCACTCCAACGCCTGCTTGCTGCGGATGTGTTGATCCAAATCGGACACCACATTCGACAAATCCGATAACCGCTGCGCGAACGTATCGAGCGTTCTATTCTGCGAATCGCGTTGATCGACCAGAAATTGTAGCCATTGTTCGTCGCGCTTGCTGAGATAATTTCGCCAATCCGTCATCACGCTCAAACTGGACACGCGACCATCCGCGATCAATTTATCGATCGTTCTCTGGTGGCTCGCATTTAATTTCAGGGCGAACCAGATGAATGCACCGACCAGCGGGATCTGAATCAGGATCGATGTGAGATCAAGCATTGGCGTGATTTGCATGGAACACATCCGCAATCAGATTCGCGCCGCCGCCGGCGACGACGGCCGTGAACACCTGGCCCAGCGTCGAATCGGGCAGATAAGTCGTGAACAGATTGACGCCGGAGGCGAACACCACCAGGCCACCGACGACCCACGCCACATACAGCAGCGTGAACTTGTCCCATTTGAAATGCTCGTACAGCGGCACGATGAGCGCCTCGACCAATCGATTGCTCACCGTGGCCAGAAACAGCGCGATCACCAATGGCTCTTGTGACATCTCGCCCTCCATGTCTGCGGAAATAAAAAGGGCCGATCGATTGCTCGATCGGCCCCGTTGCTTTGGCACTGTCAGCCCGTGGTATGCAGCGTCGGTATGATCTTCGGTGCGGGCGGACTCCGGTCCGTAATCACCATCCGGATGACCGGCCGGCGCTCCACAAAATTTAGTATCTCACCATTGACCATCTTCAACACGACTTCGCCCTGCCCGCTCTCGTCTCGAAGCAGATGCAGCGCATTATCGATCTGGGCGATCTGGGCCGCGTTCAACATAGGTGGATTATAGAACGGAAATTCTATTCCGTGCAAGTGACAAGTATCACTCAATCTCTAACACATGCGGTGCAGTGCTCCCGTCTCAAATCTCATGCACCCCAACGCAGAACGCGCCGCCCGAAGGTCGAACGCGCGTTCTGAGCCAACATCACCGACAGTGTGACGTCGTTTTTCCCCGCTAAGTTTGAGTTTCGGCTTGTCAGGCCGCTGTCGGTGTCCATAATGGGGATTATATCACAAACATGCCCATCGCCCGAAATTGACCCGCCCCGGCGCGATAACGCCCTATCCTGGCTCCAGCGCGCCGATCTCCGCGATAGAACAAAACCGAACACCAGATGAGAGTTTTGCCGAATCGACCAAAAATCGCATTTTGCCTATTGACAGATACCTAGCGATAGGTTATAATCAGATCATACTCAGATAGGAGATGATACGATGAATCCTAACGCGACGATGATTTCAACGGGTGATCGTGTATTCGCATGGAAATTTGTCTACGATCGAGAATATTTCACACGCGGCGTTGTCGTGGATCGCCAGTGGGATAACATTCACGAATGCTACTGCGCAAAAATCCGCGACGAGAAAACCGGCAAATTGGATTGGTTCAATGCCGAGAACGATTTTATGCACAAATTCGAGATTCTCAACCAGGCAGCTAAACCCATGAATCATCAGCAGGCTGTCACCGAACTGCGCCGGCAACTGAAAACCGGCGAGACCAACCGTCAGCAGTACGAACACGCAATCGAGATGATGGAATCCGAAATGATCACGATGCACGCAGCCGGCGCATTCGATGTGCTGGGTTATATGCAGTGCGAGGCCACGGCCAACGCCTATCGCGCGGCGCTCAATCTGGAACCATCCAGCATCCGCGCGCAGGCCGCGACGATCTCTCCGACGTTGACCAATGCCGAATATCAATCCGCCGTTGCCGCCACGCTGCCACAATCCACGCGCCGGCCGCGCCATAATGGTGGTGGTCAATTGTGGGAACCCTGCCCGCGTTGCGACGAGGAACCCGTGCACCTCGATTGTAGATACTGCGATCAACATTGCCAATGTGGATGATAGAGGAGCAATCAATGAGAGACGAACAGCACTACCGCCAGATGCTCATACAAAACCCGAATGCCTCTGTTGGATTCACACTCGCCGCCGCGATGGTGTACGCGGCACGCTATGGAATCTGCGAGACTGAACAGCATAGCACCGAGGAATGGAAAACCATCGCCCGCCGGCTGAAATCAATCTATGGTGAGAATCTGGACGTTGATGAAGTCACCAATGAGATGGATAGTGCTCATGTGTCGGCGGCCGGTGCCGCGCTAGGCTCGATCAAATCCGATCGCAAATCTATCTCCAGCGCCGCCAATGGTCGCAGGGGCGGCCGCCCCCGCAAAATCACCGAGTAATCCCCCTGCCCCCCACCTCAGCCGCACCCGCCGCGATCCGCCCGAGTGCGGCTGTCCATTGCGCCGGCGCAATTCATTTGCCCCGCACCTGGCGCAGCAATCGTCGTAAGATCGATTCAGATTTCGCAGCAACAATCGGATTGAATTCCAATGCGACACTCGCCGACTTTGGCGCGACCGGCTCTTTCGCAGCCGGATCACCGCGCACCGTAAAAGGCAAATCCAAAAAGACCCCGCTGATTCCCTGCGATCCCGTCACAATCACCGCCTCGCATTCGACGATCGCCGTCGGCTGATTCAACCGCTTCAATCGTTGATGATGCAACTTGGCCCGCTCGCGCGGCAAATGTCCGACTGTTTTCCCGTCGACGTCGACGCGCACCGCATCCTTATCATATTGATTTTCAGGCTCACAGACCAGGCGCGCCATCACCCGCTTGCGCTTCTCGCCGGCCGCGATCCGCTTCAACGCCGGTTGATAATGCGACTCGCCTACGACTTCATCTTGAAAAGCACCCTCGCCTTTCCAGATCAAGATGTCCATTGCAGCCTCCGATCCTTAAAAGATTCATGAAAAGCTTGACAAACTACGCACATTCGTAATATACTCTTGTCATCAATCACTGGAGTCTCAGATGACACAGACTCAATCGAAAGCGTCAGATTTCATGAACACCAAGCAGATCTCCGAATTATTCCAGGTCACACCCAAGACAATTCACAATTGGATTGCGGCCGGAAAATTCCCAGGCGCTTTCAAACTGCCAGGCGGCAAAAATACTGCATTTCTAGTTCCCACCGCCTCCGTCGAAGCCTATAAAAAAGAGCGCGATCAGTCGTCGAACTGATCGCGCTCATTCGCTACTCTGTCCTTCAGAGGACAGCGCAACTCTATTACCGTCGAAAGAGTAGAGAAGCGCCGCACATTAAAAACAGAATAGCTACACAACCGATGGGGAATCGGACCCCATCACCCTGCTCTATCCCTCGCGGGTGCTCACCTCGAGCTCGGTCAGTCTCTCAGTGAGCCGTACAGGACTCGAACCTGTAACCAAGGGCTACAGATTCTGCCTCTGGAAGCTTAAGCCATCTGCTTAAGATGCCCCTCCCCGCACCAGATAACTGACCGGCGAATATCGCACAATCAGCTTGGACGTAATCGACCGCGTGTAAAGCTCCACCAGCTTCAAATCGTGCCAGCGGCCGCCCTCCTGCACGGCGCGGCCTGGCGCGCCCAACAGCGTCGTCAAAGTCGCAAACGTGCGCCGCAAGTCGTGCGGCGCCAGATGAGGCAGCCCGGCGCGCTCCCCCAGCGCACGGAACAGGCATCGCAGCCCGGGCGTCGTCAAGGCCCCCCCGTAATTCTGACCATTGAACGACGCGAACACATTCGGGCAGCGCGCCACCGATTCACGACTGGCGAGCCAGGCCGACAGATAATTCGCCGTCTCGATCGAATAATCCCCCGTCTCATCATCGCCTCCCTTGCACACCACGTGCAGCGACTGACTGGCGACATCCACCTGATCCACGCGCAGCCGGCACACCTCCGCCGCGCGCAGTCCGGTATCGAGCATCAGCGTCAGCATCGCCAGATCGCGCTTGCCCTTCGGCCGGCTCGTATCGCAGACCGACAGCAACGCCATCGCCTGATCGAACTTCAGCCAGCGCTGCACGCGCAACTTAGGTTTGGGCAGGGGCAGCTCCGCCGCGATCGTCGAGCCGATGAAAGCGTAGTACGAGCGCAGCGCATTCACCGTCCGCTTCAACGCGCTCGTGCTGAGCTGCTCCTCCTTCCGGCCAGGCAGCAGCCGCCGCTCGGCCATATACGCCAGCAAGTCCGATCGTCCTAAACCGTCGATGTGGGTGTCGGCGCGCCACCGGCGCAGATGCTCGATCTCCCACCGGTAGGCAGCCACCGTCGTCTCGCTGTGGTCGCTCAACCGCAGCCAATTGATCCAATCCTCGATTACGGCACTCATGGTATTTTCCCTCGGAGGATGCGGCGATGCGCGACCATCGCCGCGAATGTGGCGCGTGAGGGAAAAGCCCGCGCCCACCTCATTCTATCACAGGGAGGCAATCAATCGGAACATGACCCGTCCTCAAACAATACGTAGGGGCGACCCTTGCGGTCGCCCCACTCGCAAGGGGCAAACATGACCGATCGGGCTGCCGAACCCGATCGGCTCCCCTCCAGAAAGGAAACTCAAATGCCACAATCAAAGGAATTGGAACTCGCTCTCGACGATGCCGTCTACATCGTCACTGTGCGCGGCAAAGCCAGCAGCTATACCGCGACGGTCGTCACTGAGATCAATTCATTCGATCGCGCTGGCGAATTAGGCTGCAAGGCCATTGCGCTTGAAAACGGCTGGTCCGAAGATGAACTCTGGCCATGGCAAATCACGATGCTAACCGATCCATTGATCATCGATCAATAGAAAAACGAAGGCCGAACCCGATCGGCCCCCTCTCACGAAAGGTGAATCATGAATCTCAATCAGACCACCGCCACCATCGTCGAATCCAGCCCACGCGCCGCCGATTGGCAAAAAATTTTCGGGCGCCTGAATGATATCCCACTGCAGGGGCCGCTGCCGACATTTGCAAATTTGCCGGGCGAGCCCAACATGCCAATCTATCTCCTCGATCTCTCGGCCATCACGCTCGACGAACGATCGCGCATGATTGATCACATCGTCACGCGCTTCAACCTGCTGCGCGCCGATGTCGAACGCGATCTCGATGCCCAGGGCATGCCCATTCTCGTCGACGACATCATCGTTTCCATTCCGCACGGTCTGGCATTATCGATGATGCCCGACGACGATGAAGATGAAGATGAAGATGAATTCTAAAACGAAGATCGCCGCTGGCTTCAACAGCGGCGATCGAGGCGAAGAGAAACATTTGGTGCTCGTCTCTTCGCCTCCATTGTAGCACAAACTCAAAACTAAAACTGGAGGCCACATGCAACCACAACCGAACAATCCCTACGCCACCAATCCCGATCTCTTCTTCGTCGTCGCCGGCCGCGCCGTGACCGGCCTCGCCGATGCGACCCAACTCGCCACCGCCGTCGCCGCCGCCCAAACTGACGCGGCGCAGCAAGCGGCCGCGCTGCAAGCGCAATATCAATTGACGCAGATCGGCGGCCAATCATGACCGCCCTCACGATCGAACAACGCCGCGAAGCGTCCCGCCGTGGCGGTCTCGCCCGCGCCGCCCAATTCACCCGCGAATCGCAACAGCACGCCCGCGCCCACGTCAAGCCCGCATCGCTCGCCGCCGCCGGCCATCGCGGTGCCATCGAATTCATGCGCCGCCACGGCTACGCCAAACTCTATCACCTGTGTCGTGCCTGGCGTCTGCAGCATCCGTCATCGCACGAACAACAAGTAATGGCCATGCTCGGTCGACTCGGCCTCACGCTCGACCAGGACTACTTCCGCGAATACGAAGCGGAACCGTTCCGATCGATCGACATCGCCCTCCCCGCCCTGATGCTCGCCATTGAAATCAATGGCAAGCCGCACTACGACCCGCTCTTCGACGACCCGCGTTATCCGGGCACCCGCGCCGCCAACGACGAACTCAAACTCGCTCGCCTGCGCGCGCTGGGCTATCGCGTCCTCGTCCTCGACTATCGTGAACTCGATCGCGCCGAATACGCCCTCCGCGAATTCGTGTTAGGAGCCTGACCATGTTCATTTCCTCTCACCCCAAAACCATCAACGTTCACACCCTCAGCCTCGACGATATGGACATCGAGCGCATCCTCGATGACCCAGAACCCTTCGTCGATCAGCTGCGCAACCTGTTGAAAAAAAATCCGGCGCCACCCGATGGCGACACGCCCCACCGCAAACGGGTCAGCCGGTCGCCAGAGCAAGCACGGCCCGCGCGCACCGCGAAATCGCCCAAACGTCCCATCGCCAAAGAGCCTTGTCAATACTGCGACCGCCTCATCGGCCACTACTGGCTCAAGCATCACGAATCGAAATGCCCAAAACGTTTTAACCATAAGACCACCAATGGAGATTGATATGACCACCACCCCTACCCTCGCCGACATTCACCGTGAAATCCTGGAAGAGCGCGCCAAAGAGCGCCAGGAACGCGATCGGTTCACACTCCGATCCGGACCGCATGGCATTCCATTCTACGATCGCGGCAGCCGCATCATCGCCGATTGCCCGCATTGCAAAAGCCGCATCGCTTTCGTCGTCGATTTTTCCGAAGGTATGCAGGGCTCTCTCACCACTCAATGCGAGATCTGCGAAACCACCGTCGAGATCTACGTCGAGCGCGACATCCCGCCCGTCATCAGCATCACCATTTCTCGGAGCAACCCATGACCCGCCAACTGATTGACCCCGCCCTCGTCGACTCCAATCGCTACCAGCCGCCGACGCGCCTAGACTTCACGCCCGACTCGTTGACTGATCTCGACTCAATCAAAACGATCGGCTTCATCCACACCCCCCGCGCCCGCCCCCACCCCGATCGCCCCGGCCGCTATGAGCTCGTCGAAGGCCATCGCCGCCGCGCCGCCTGGATCCTCTATCGCCCCGGCCTGCCCATGCCCTGCGAGATTGCGGAGGTCACCGACCAGGCCCTCTTCGAGACGATGGCGATCGAAAACATCGCCCGCCGCGACCTCTCCGCCATCGAGCGTGCGCTGCTGCTGCGCAACTACATCGATCAATTCAAAGCGACGCAATCCGCCGCGGCGAAACTGCTCGGCTTGCAATCCCAATCGGCGGTCAGTCACCTCCTCTCCCTGCTCGAGCTGCCCGCGCCGATTCAATCCCTCGTCGCCGCCGGCCAACTGCCCGAGCGCCTGGCCCGCCGCCTCATCCCCTACGTCCATCTCCTCGGCGAAAAGAAATGCCTGGCGATCGCGCAGGCCGGCCAGGGCGCGCCGGAACACGCGCCCGATCGGACTGACGAAGGCGACCGGCCCGTTATAAAGCCCGAGTCGCATTTCCTCCATGCGCTCATCAAAGCCGTGGACCCGATCGCCAAACACATCAATGCCGCCTACTGGCCGATGAACTGGGACCCGAAAACATCCGCCGACATGGGCGGCACTCAAATGCCCCTGCCCGCCTGCGACAGCTGCCCCTTCAATAAGGTGCTCGATTATCGCCGCTATTGCATTCGGCCCGCCTGCTTCACCGCCAAAGAAACCGCCTGGAACAGCCAGGCCGTCGCGCGCATAGCGAAAGAAAGAAAACTTTCCGTCGCCGCGCCCGATGAGAAAGTGAAGATCGTTCACGATCTTGATCAGGCCCGCGCCGTGCTCGCCACTCACTCCGACGCCATCCGCCTCGTGCCCGCGCCCCAGCCCAAAGACTACGGCGAGCGCATGCGCCGCCAACAAGTGACCGGTAGCCCAACCGCCGTCATCGCTATCCTCTCCAGCCAGGCCGATGAAGTGCTTGCCGCCGCGGTGGCCCGACAAAAATCGAAACCGGCCGTGAAGCCGCAGGTGAGCTACAACGATCGGCAGCGCGAATATAAAGTCGTACGTGAACGCGCCCAGGCCGCCCTTGCTATCTGCGCCACGTCGCTCATGTCGCTGATGCCCACGCAGCCGCGCACACTGCGCCTGATAGTCGAAACAATCGGCGGCCAGATTGGCTATCGCGGCAATTTGGACATCGACAAAGATGGACTGACCAGCAAAAACACACCAACCCAGCTGCGCGCCTGGCTCGCCGAAGCTATTCTCGACGGTTGCAACCAACTCACTTATGCCAGCAAATCGATGGATAACGATCTGTCCGAAACGCGCGAAGCACTGCTCGCCTTCGCGTACACATACAAGATCACTTACCCGCCCGGCTGGGACGCCACGCTGCTCCCCGCCGCCTCCGTCATTCCCGCCGCGAAGCGAGCGGGAATCCAGAAGCGCACACCGAAAAAGAAAGCGACCAAACGATGATCATCCATCTCAATCCCAGCCCCGTCCCGATCTACCATCTCAACGACGTCCTCGCCATCGTCGACGCCCAGGGCCTCGACATCGGCGCGCGCTGTCGCTACATCGCCCTCACCGTCGGCCCCGACAACCAGCCCACCGGCGAGGCTCACGTCGTCCTGTTGGATCGATCCCTCAAGCGCATGCAAGGCAATGTCAACATCGACCTCAAGAAGCTGCGGCTTGCCGAGGACCTCGCCAAACACAAGCCCGCCTCGGCCGCCGGCGATCAGCCCGCCTTATTTTCGATGCTGCCGGCTGTGCACGATCCGGCTGGCCCCGATTGACGACATGGACGCCATCGCCGAATCGGCGCAGCGCCCGGGCTACTGCCAGATCTGCGCCGAACATTATCGACACCTGATCCATGAAATGGTTGGTATTTGAACCATGACCACTCACTCGTTCACCGACCGTTACGATCCCGACGACGTCGCCGTCAGCACTCTGGTCGGCCAGATCGGCCACCTCGGCGTGCTCTGCCTGATGGTCCTCGATCGACAATTTCGGCTATCACTGATCGACCAGGCCAAACCCGCCGCGATCAAAACCGCGCGGCTCGCCTTCATGTTCAAAGTCCGCGACCCGCGCAAGACGCTCGACCCGCTGCTCGCCGACCTCGAACAGTACGGCTTCGCCACCCACACCGGCAGCCACCCCCATCAATCTTGGCGCATCACCGACATCGGTCGCCTGGCTGTGCATCCACTCGCCGCTTCCACGGACTTCCACGATCGGCTTCCATCCCGATCCGACTCCCTACCGGCGACACAGCAATTGCGACTTGCCCCCTCGGAGAATTCCCCTGGCATCCTTATGTATGCCGGAGAGAATCTCTCCGAATTGCGATCTTCTTCTTCTGATCTGATCAGATCATCTGATCAGATCGATCAGATCGATCCTGAAGAAGAAGAGGAATCGGAGAAAATCTCCGAACCCGATCGGCGCGCCGCCGTCGAACGCTGGTGCACGCAGCACACCGTCACCGGCGAGAAGCGCGCCGCCGTGCTCGCCGATGCCTGGTGCACCGTCGTCCGCCTCGAGGCCTGGCTGAGCGAGATGCAACGCCGTGGCGACAACGGCCTCATCAAATTCCGCACCCGCAATGGGGCCTTGACTTACGCCATAACCTGCTGCCTCAATCACCACGAACCGCCGCCAGCAGCGCCAGCAGCGCCGCGGCCAGTCGTCGAACCCGAATCCGATGAACTCATCGCCGCCCGCCAGCGCTGCCGAGTCACCTCGGCCGCGCTCTACCAATTTCGCCAGGACCTGGAGACCGGCAAATACTTCGGCCAACGCGATGCCGCCTGGCGCGAGCGCCAGCGTCTCATCGCCGAAGTGACCGCCGCCCAGGAAGAATTCCTCTCGATCCACAATCGAGATTTTGGAGCCACCTCATGACCAAACGTCATTACACCCCGAGTCCGCTGGCCCCATCGAGCCGACCTCGGCTGACGATGATCCTAAATAGTCTCATCGCCAAGTCGGAACTTTCCGGCCACGGTGAAACGGTCATGCTGGATGGTGGCTTATCGATCGAAATCTGGCTCGGCGATCACGGCTTCCGCCTGAGCATCTATCGCCCCTATGAATATCCATCAGATATCGAATGGAGCACCGTGCTGAAATATCTGCCCGAGCCGTACAAGCCAGCCGCTGCCGCAGCCGATCCGATCCGTCTGCCCTTCGGTGGTTTTTACACCCTGGCCCGCACCTGGCCCGCGCCCCCAAAATTGCTCTAGGAAATCACCATGTCACCCGATCCTAACTCTCTCACCAACGCCGAAACCTTCAACCTCACCGCCGATTGCCTCGGCGTCATCTGGCAGGACGCCGCCGGCTGGCACGGCTGTCTGAAGTGGGACATCGAAGGCAACACCGATTTCGTCGGCCCCTTCGCCGATCGCCCGGCCGCCCTCGATGCTGTCCGCGCCGCTTATGCGGCCTGCCTGTAAACGTCGAGCCGCATGATTGGATCCGCCAATCATGCGGCTCTCACCCGAAACTGTCACGGCAGTGCCGGGCTGCGCCCATTGTAGCACACCCCACTGCCTCCAAGATCGTGAGGCAACCATGTCTAACTCAACTCCATATCCATCTTACACTGGTGGCCACTAAGCATGTTGGCGATCCTGCTCATCCCCCTGTTCGTCGTTGCCCTGATAGCGCTGGCCGCCGCCGTCGTCTCGCTCGCCGGCGCGCTGGCCAGCGTCTCGCTCGTCGCCGTCGCCGCGCAGATCGCATCGATGCTCACGCAATGCCTCGTCGGCCTGGCCCTGCTCGGCCTGGCCCTGCTCGGCCTCTTGCGCCAACGCCTCATCGTCGCGCTGATCGCCAAACACTTTCATCTCGATCTCCAACTCGACACGCCCAAACCGATCGAGCCACCATCACCCGTCACTTACCAATTACCAATTACCAACCCAGCGCCGGCCGTGCTCCCTCTCCCTATCAGGGAGAGGGTCGGGGTGAGGGTGATCGACCCCGACACCCTCCGCGATTGGGGCTTCTAATGCGCCGATTGACTCTAACTCTAACTCTGCTCCTCCTCGTCGCCTGCGATGGCGCCGCCGGCGGCTATGCCGATCCGTGCGATCAGCACGCCAACTCCGCGACCTGTCGTCTGCAGAGCGCCCAGATCGAAGCGACGCTTCAATCCGGCGACATGACCGCCGTCGCCCAGGCCGCCAACGATCGCATCCAACTCACCAAGCGCGCGATCGATCTGGCTCAAGCCGCGGCCCTGGCCCAACTCGCCGGCCAGCAAACCCAGGACGCCTCCGTGCTCGAAGCCACGCGCGCCATGCAGCATCTGCACGCCACCGGCACCGCCATCGCGCAGGATCTCAAAGCGACCGCCACGGCGCAGGCCATCAGCGCGCAACAGACGGCCGACGCACTGATCGTCGAGCGCACCCAGACCGCGATCGCCATTGCCCGCGCGCAGACCGCCACCAGAGACGCCGACCTCATCAACGCCACCGCCACGGCGATCGCCGTCAAAGCCACGAGCGAAGCGGCCCAGGTGGAATCGAATCGTCGTCAGACCGAAGCCACGCTCGCCGGCGTCAAAGAATTCGTCATGACGCTGCTCTTTATCGGCCTGTGCGCGGGCCTGACCTATCTCGTGATCCGTCTCAGCTATCGCGTCTTCAAAAATCTGGCCCATGCCATCGACGTGCGCGCCTCGACCATCCGCGTCGGCCCGAACAACACGCGCGCCCTCATCCTCACCCAGACCGGCGACGTGATCGATCCCCAGCAGATGATCGGCCCGCACATGCTCACCGCCGGCCGCGGCCAACCCGTCGACGCGCAGACCGCCGAAGACCTGCTGCGCTGGTCGATGACACTGGACCACTCGCGCCGCGAGCAGCTCGTCCGCATCGCCGAAGCGATCGGCGTCTTCCCCAAATCCGACGCCGTGCCGCTGCTCCCTGCTCCCTCTCCCATTCAGGGAGAGGGCCGGGGTGAGGGTCAACTCCAACTCCCCACCGCCCCCGCCTTCGCCCAGCTCCTCACGCGCTGGCAGCCCGACCGCAATCACCTGCTGCTCGGCTACGGCGCCGGCGGTCCGATCTATGGCGGCCTCACCAACCTGCTCAGCGTCGCCATCATTGGCCGCCCCAACCAGGGCAAGTCCACCCTGCTCCGCTGCGTCTATCTCCAATGCCGGATGGTGGGCGCTGACGTCGTGATCTGGGATTTGCATGGCTCCATCGTCGAAGATCTGCCCGGCGCCGCCGCTTTCACCACCGTCGCCGATATTCAAAAGTCACTCACCGCGATCGAGCGCGAACTCAAGCGCCGCATTGACGGCCACCTGCATACCGAGCGCGCCATGATGTTGCTCCTCGACGAAGCGCCGATCCTGTTTCAATCGCTGCCCGCCTCCCTCTCCCTCTCCAGTCGCATCGTGCTCGAGGGTCGCAAGTTCCAGATGTTCGCCCTCATCGCCAGCCAGGGCATGCCCGCCAGTCTGTTCAATGGCTCCCTGATGCGCGACGCCTTCAGCAGCCGCTATGCGTTTCAGACCACCGCCGCCCAGGCCCGCCTGATTGGCTTCGACCCCGACCACGCCCGGCTCGTCGAAGACCTGCCGCCCGGCGTCGCCTTGCTGAATGGTCCGGTCCGCACCCAGGCTGTCGCCATCCCCAACACCACCGAAGCCGACGTCAGAGCCATTCTAGCCACTTCCGCCCCTTCGGAAGGGGCGCCAGGAAGGGGCAATGGAAGCGGCAACCGGTCAAATGGAAGGGGCATTCGAAGCGGCCCGGAAGGGGAAACCGAAGGGGCGCCGGACGTGGACCCGACCCGGCGCGATCAAATCCGCCAACTGCTCAAAGAGCGCATGCCCATCAGCAAGATCATTGAGCACGTCTGGGGCGTCCACGGCGGCAGCGCCTACCAGAAAGCCAGCCAGGAACTCGGCGCGATCCTGGCGACCCTTGTCTGATGTCCGCAGACATACCCATAATTGGAATCTCGAATCCCCCCATCCGCCGATAAGGAGGCCCATGTCCACCGACTTCACCGTCACCATCACCAACCCCGCCCGCCGCACTCCCTAATCTGCGCCCACTGCGAAAATCTGCGGACAAAAAAAAGAGCGGCCCCCCGGCCGCTCTCTCCAATCTTCTCTCCCCCTCAAATCTCACTCGCGTGTAATCCATCGAGCGTGTCCGCCTCGTCCGCGTAGCTCGCCACCAGCGCCCGCGCGAACGCGCCCGCCCGCACCTGGAAAAACCGGCTGTTGACCCCGTAGCTCACCACACCCAGCTTGCCGAACGTGTAGGTTGAATCAGCCACGTACAACCACAGATGCTCAGCCGTAAACAGCGGCCCGCCAACGCTAGAGATGTGCCCCTTCAGATACCCGTCAGTCGTGCGCTCCATACCGAGTCGATAGCGCGTGTTCGGCGCACTCGTGTAGGCCACGCTTGCCAGTTCGCTTGATGATCCGCCGATCCAGCGCAGTAATTTGAGCGTGTTGCCGGCCGTGTCGACCTTGATTTCATAACCATTGTCACCGTCGCTCGCAAACGCCAACAAACCGACCGCGCCATCCTCACGCGCGTACACTCCCGCTTCGAAATAATTTGTCGCCGTCGGCGCAACCTTGAGCGCCACCCCGCGCGTGCCGGCGCTGCGCACATCGATCTGACCGAGCGCGTACGGCACATCTGGCACGTCGTCATAGATGTGCCAGATTCCGCCGTCGAAATCCCATTCACGGCCCGTGTCGTTGAAACTCTCAGTATCGTTGGGATCGGCGCGCACGATGCGCACGTCGTCAATCCACGCCTGACCGCTCAACGCGGTGGTCTTTAGGTCTATGTTGTTAATATGCACCCAATTGACACTGCCAGTTGCTAAGCTGCGCTTGAACGCGATATAGTTCCAGCCGGCCACACAGTCGGCGCTGTATTGACTGGAATTGTATTCGACCTGCTCGAACAAAAACCGGACCGTCGCCGATGTCGTGCAGTACACGGCGCAGGCAATGAAATCGGTCGATTGAAATTGGAGCGCGCTGGTGAAATCGAGGTCGGGCGTCAACTCACGGTAAGCGAAATCGTTCACGGCATCGTACAGGATCGCCCCGGCCCCCTGCAGGTAATGAGCCGTATCGATCACCACGTCCGGCCCATAGCCGTATAATTGCGAATCGGCCAATGAATCGCCTTTCAGCACACTCAAGAAACTCAGGCCGAGATGCATTTGATTCACGATCTGATCGCGCCCGTATTGATCGAAATCATCCGCGAGGCCGGCCTCCCGGCCATTCAGCTCGATCGTGCTCAACGCCTCCACCCGCCGCGTCAGCATTTCCACCCGCGCCACCAACTCCGTCAACAATGTATCCAATCTCCAATCTCCAATCTCTAATTACTTCCTTCCAACCGCGCCTCGATCGTCTCCGCCCCGCCGCTCGCCATGCTCACGTGCACGCTCCGCACCAGGCATCCAAATTGCCGGCCACGATAACTCGCCGTCACCCGATCGCCGTGAAACCAATCGACACCGTAACGCGTGCCCAGCTGATCGACCAGCTGCCCCGCGAACCGCGTCAGTGGCCGGCCCAGCGCCAGCGCCGCGTCGGCCACCGCCTGCACCCCCGCCGCGCTGCTATCATTGCGCGCATCCGCGAAACTCTCCGCCCGCGCCAGCGTGCTCAATCCACTGCGCGCCGTATCCTCCGCCGTCTCGATCGTGCGGAGATCCCCCTGCCCTTGTCCGCCCGCATAAGCGGCATTGATCTCATTGTCGCTATCGATCGTCAGCGTCGGCTTGTTCAAATTGCCTGCCTCGCTCGATAGAATCAGCCAGCCCGATCGATCCGTCCCCGGCTGATTCAGATAAGTGCGAAATTGAAAATCACTATCGTCGATCGACACGATATCGTAATAGATCTCGCTGCCATTCGTGCGCGCCGCATCGACCACGTTTTTCAGCACCTCCAATACATTTCGCCATGCAAAACCTTTGCTCAATGATGGCCCGAGCGTGAGATTCGCCTCCACGCTCAAATATGGAATCTGTCGCGCGGCTGCCGCCAGACTGCCCAGATTCTCGCGGACCACTGCTTTAATGAGATCGTCCGCTTGATCGGTCTTCTCCGCCTCCGAGCTGCCGGCCGCGCCGGCCACGATCCGCCGCTTCAGCAGTCCATTCAACGACGGCCCGGCAATTTTCAGCGTCGTTCGGCCCTGCTCATCGTCGCTGTATTGCCACCACGTCAGCAGCCCAGCGAAATCTCGCCGCATCGCTCCGCCGAGCGGCTTGCGCCAAAACGATACGCGCCGATCCCTTTCGATCAGCACTGGATCGAAATCCGCCGGCAGCGTGATCGTGAAGCGGCCCACATCGTTGATCGTCTTCGCGTACTCGAACGCCGCCGCATCCTCGATCAACATCAGCCGCCGCCCATCATCCCGCTGCAGCCAGATCTCATACTCCGTCCCATTCTGCGTGTTCATCAATCTCCAATCTCTAATTACTATTTACTACTGACTATTCACGCATGCACTCCATCCACACTCCCGTGCACCGGCGTCCACCGCATGATCAACATCGTCGCGCCCGAGCTGCCCGTTACATATGCCGCGATCGTGTTCGCGCCGGGCGCCAGATGCCATGATCCGAAATCCGAATTTGGCAGCAGCGCCGTCATCATCGATCCGCGCCAATCCGAAACGATCGTCTTCGCGCCCGTCCGCAAATCGATCGTGATCGTCTCGCCGGCCTGCGCCGTCAGATTGAGATAGAGCCGCTTGCCAGTCGTTTGATTCTCCAGCCATTCGAGCGTGCCCGGTCCGACAAAGGTCACGATCGGATAGGTCTCGATCGTCGAGCCGCATGTCACAGTATTAATCGCCGCCGCCGTCGCCGTCCCGCCCTGATCGAATCCGATGAACAGTCGCTCGCCGAGTGCCCCCATGGCCAGCACCAGCGACGTCGCCGGCAGATCGACATCGACCATGATCCAGACCGATCCATTCCAGGCCGCGAAAAAATCCGCGCTCGCCAATCCGACCGCATTCGCGCCGACATAGAGCACGTCGCCGGCCAGCACCAGATCGTGCACCTCGACGCCGACCCCGCTGCCCAATGCGATGAACGCCTGACCATTCCACAGCGCAACATTGCTCGCCGTCACCCCACCAATCGATCCGAATCGTCCGCCGATATACAAATTGCCGCCGGCGTCGAATGCGAGCGCATTGACACCGCTGTTGACGATGCTATCCGTCGATCCGATCGTCGTCCACGTGGCGCCATTCCATTTATAAAGTGCGCACACCGTCGCCGGTCCCGTCGTCGCCCGACTGCCCGCGTACAAATTGCCATCTGCATCGCACGCCAGGGAATGATAGCGCCGCGGAAATTGCTGCACATCAAACGGCGACGTGCCCAGCGCCGCCCACGTGCTGCCATTATATTTCGCCACATAATCGGCTGCGGCGATGCCATCGAAATTGGTGAAATAGCCGCCGATGTAGACGTTGTTATTGTGATCGATCGCGATGGCGTTGATGTAGGTGGTGCCGACGCCGTTGGTGAACCCGGTCCATGTCTCAGCGGCCACGTTCCAGCGCGCCAATCCATACGCAGTCGATCCGCCCGCCGTCCCGAATTCTCCGCCCACCCAAACATCGCCATTCGGCGCGATGGCCAGACTGATCACACTCGCATTGAGGCCACTGCCCAGCGCCACGAAAGTGGACCCGTTCCAATAGCAGATCCGATTTACGCTCACGCCGTTGGCGCTCGTGAACGATCCACCGAAATAGATCCGCCCGCGCGATTGATCGATCGCGATGACATTCACGCCGCCGCCGCTGAAGCCCGTGCCGAGCGATTGCCATTCACCGTTATCGCGCCGCAGCGCAAAATCCGCGTCACTCACGCTCTGGCTATAATCCAGCGCGGCCTGCTCTTGATCATCCTCATACCAGAATGGATCCTCGCACAGCAGCCGGATCACCGGCTGCTCGATGAAGCCCTCGACATTGGCAAACTGCAATCCCTGCACGTAGCGCGCATTCAAATAGACTGGCCGATCGGGATTGCCCCAATATCCTAACCGGATCGGCTGCACCCCGTAGGCCCCGATCGGGCTCAAGAGATCGATCAACGCCTGCCGCTTCGCCAGCAGCCCGGCCAGCGTCGTAGCACTCGCCGACACCACTAGATCGATGATACGCGGCTGAATCCGTGTCGACTGAAACTGCGCGCCGGGCAGCAATGCGTAATCCTGCAAATTATTTGTGATCGGCGGCAGCCCCAATCCCGCGACTGCGCGGAATACCGTCACCCCGTAATCGTCGAGATTCACTTCCGCGCCGCCGCCGCGATACAGCGCATCTCGCGTGCTCGCGCTCGCGTGGAACTCCCCCGCCCACGTGCACCCCGGTTGATCCCCGTCGATGTACGTCGTCGGCCCCGCGCCCGCCTCGACCTGCACTCCGTCCAAATAGAATGTTCCGCCTCCCCACCCGCCGCCCGTGCCTGCGATCTTGATCAGGGTCGCCGTCGAGCCATTGCATTGAATGGCGGGCACGCTACCGATATAGTGTGTCCAAATCGCGCCAACCCGAAGGGCCGTCATGAGATTGTAATGAGAGCCGCCGTCACATGACACCATGATGCTCTGGATATCGGCCGGCGCGATTGCATAACAGCTCACCGCATGCACGGCATTGCTCAACGCCGGTGTGGTCAGTGCGATGCCCTGGTTCGTTTCGGTCAGAATCAATTTGTAACAATAGATTCCATGTCGCGCCAGATCCGTGACGCGCGTGATCGTCGGCGGCCCGATCAGACCGGAGACGGTCGTATAATTCCCCGCCGCCTCCGCGCTCGGATTCAACACCCGGTTCGTTCCCGCCGCCGGCGCCATCATCGTAAACAGCCCACTCATTTATTCTTTGCCCCTTTGCCTCTTTGCGTGAGTCATCCCCCCAACGCCTGCAGCATCGCAAAATCGTGCGCGATATCCTCGGGCAGCCCGGCCGCGTACACATTCAACGTATATGATCGCTGATCCGTCGTCGCGTTCGTCGCGCGCCCCGTCAATTCGCCGCCCAGCAGCGCGTTCAGATTCATTCCGCCTTTGATTTCCGGCGTCAGGCTCAACATGCCGGCCAGCGAAATCCGCTGCAGTCGCTGAATCGGTCCCAGGAATTTCCCGATCGAATCGTTGAATGAATCGATGAGTCCATTAATCAGATCGATCACACTGTTGATCGCGTCCACGAAAAATTTGCGAATCCCGTTCCAGATGCCTTCGAAGAACTCGCGCACGCCATTCCACAGATTGCGCCAGGCCTCGCCCACATTCACCCCGAACGATTTCAGGATGTTATCGATCCCCGTCCAAAAATTAGTCCACAGCGTTTTAATCCCGTTCCAGATCGTCTCGACGACATCCTTGATGCTCTCCCACGCTTTCGACCAATCGCCGTGAATGATCGCCATCACCGTGTCGATGATGCCCTGCATGGCGTGGATCACCGTATCGACAATCGTGCGAATGGTATCCCATGCCAACTGCAGGCTCGCCTGAATCGTCGCGCCATGCGTGGCCAGGAAATCACGGATCGCATTGAAGACGCCCGTCACGACCGTGCTAATCACATTCCAAATGCCCGTCAAAATTTCTTGAATCCCATTCCATGCGCCTTCGAGGAACGTTCGGATCTCCGTCCCGTGCGTATTGAGGAATGTCCCGATCGCGCCAAACACGGCCGTGACAACCGCACTGATCGCGTTGATGATTGGCTCGATCGCCGCGCGCACCTGCTCGAACGCGCCGACGACGGTATCACGGATCTTCGGCCAATTCGCCGTCACCCACGCCACCGCCTGCTGCAGCCATCCGATCAGCGCTTGAATGATCGGGCCGACGTTCGCCTGAATCCAACCGAACACCGCCTCGATGCCCGCCCGCACCTGCGGCATCACGCTCACACCCCACTCGCTGAATTTTTCGATCAACGGCAGCAGCACCGGCATCACCATCGATCCGATCGACACGGCCACGCCCTCCGCCGCCAGCTTGATCGTCTCGATCGATTTCCCGAACTCGATCGATTTCCCGACGCCCTCCTCGCCGATCGCCAGGCCGAGCGCGCGCGCCTTCTCCTCCGCCGCCGCCAGCCCGCCATTCGCCAGCGCATTCAACGTGTCGGATAAATCTTTGCCCGATTTACCGAACAGCTGCGTCATGATCTTCGTTTTCTCCAGGCCGTCCGGCATCACCGCGAGTTTATCCGCAATCGAGGTCAGGATCGTCGTCGAGGGCAGCATCTTGCCGTTCGCATCTTCGAATGCGATCCCCAATGATTTCATCAGCTTGCCGGTTGGCCCCAGCTTGCCTTCTGTCTCCCCCAGGCCTTTGACGAGCTTGGCCATCTGCGCAGTGATACCGCCCACGTCGCCGCCCACGATTTTAATCGCCACCGCCAGCCCCGCGCTCTCGTCCGCCGTCGTCCCCAGCACGTCGCTGAGATCATCCAGCTGCTTGCCCCAGGACTGAAAAGCGACGACTCCCGTCGCCGCCGCCCCAATCGCCGCGGTAATGCCCGCCACCGCCACGCCCGCCGCCACTTTCACGACGTCGCCGATTCCGCCCAGCGCCCGCGAAATAAGATTAGATGATGACGATGCCTGGCTCTCGGAATCCTTCATCGCCTTCAGGAATCCGCCCACGTCGCCATTCAACACCACATTCAGCGTCGCCAGTGTGCTCAATCTCCAATCTCCAATCTCTAATTACTTCTTCGGCGGCATCAACGCCATCATCATCGCCTTCTGCTGTTCCCATGTCTGCCGCCTCTCCCTCTCCCCATCAGGGAGAGGGCCGGGGTGAGGGTCGATCGCGCCGGGATTAGGGTCGAATCGTGGCATGAAATCCTGTACCGTGTATGGCTCGCGGCGTTTCTTCTCGTCTCGATTCGCATTGGCGATCAAACACGCGATCGTCGCCATGCGCAAATCCGCCCGCTCCTCGCCGAACGGCTCGATCGAAAAATACGCCATCCATTCGGCGAATTCAATCGATGACAATTGCGCTTGTAATTCGCTTACGGTGCAGCCCAGGTGTCCGGCAAGTCGGAACCAGAATTTCCGTTCTGGCCGTTCTCGGATTTTTTTACCAATTCCTCGACGTCGCTGGCCGACAACCCGCTCAAGCGCTGCGCTACATCAAAGACCCGCTGCAGTGCCGCGGCCGATTTCTTCGCCAATGCCGCGACATCGCGCTCCGTAAACACCAGCGCGCCGGCCTCATCGACAATCGAGCAGGCCACGAGTTTCGCGCGCGCGTTCGCCAAATTGATCGTCGCATCGGTGCCGCGTAGTTTGACGAGCGTCGCCTCATAGCCATCGCGCTCCGCGCCCGTCAGCCCGCGCACGAGCACGTCGCCGCCCCACTCCGGCACGGCCACCCGCTCCGTCACAATATCCAGCGCCGTGAGAATCGCCTCGCGTGTCAATAGCCCCATCGCAATCTCCAATCTCTAATCTCTAATCTCTACTACGCCCACGTCCACACGCCGGAGATCTTCAGCGTCACATCGGCGCTCTGCACCCCGGCCACCGGAGATTTGACGCCGAATTTTGTCACCAGCGCCGCAAACGTCACCGACGCCGCGTCCGGATAGACGATCTTGAAATTCCGCACGACCCGATCGTTCATGATCTTCTGCAGGCCGGTCGTTTCGTCGTGCGTCGGATCATCCGTCACGAACCAGATCGGGAATGACAGCTCACCCGAATCGATGAGACTCGCAATAAATTCCTTGCGTGCACTCGGCGACGAGTGCGACGTCACCTCGATCGTGTCCACGGACATGCTCGGCCCGTCGATGTCCCCCACTTCCGCGATCGTCGTGAAGATCTCGGCCGTCCCGGTCAAGCCATTCGACATTTTCAACAGCGTCCCAAATGCCGCAATTGCATCACTCATTTCAGCCTCCTATGATTTACTGATTCGTCCCCATCGATCCGCCACGAGGATCGGCGACGGCTCGGCCGCGTCGATCGGCGGATGACAGCGCGCACAGTTCAACGCCCGCGCGCGCGCCGCCTCCAGCCCGCGCAGCGTATCCCACTGGCATTGGACGCATAGATATTGTTCGTGTCCTAGCCAGTAATCGATCTGCCATTGCCCGTCGATCAAATCGCTGCGATCCGGATCCGTCAGCCGGTGGCCCCACGGATCCCACCACGATCCCCTCCAGCGATGCGCCACCGGGACATCCATCCGCGCCACACTCTCGTAGCGCCGGCGCAGGGCGTGCTCGGCGAAGCCCAGATCCGGCGAGAAATTCTCGGCCGTGCTCGCCTCGAATGGAATGGCCTCGAGCACCGGCCGCCGAAAGAGCGTGCAGCCGAAGCCGGCGCCGCTCACCGGCCACGTCGTCGCTTGGCGCGCCTCGGCCAGCTCGTCGGGATAAACCGTCAGGCTCTGGCCCAGCGCATGCCAGCCCGATCGCTGATAGAGATTGATCTGCCGCGTATCATGCCGCAGCCAATACGGCGCATAGATCACGTCACCCGGCGTATCGATCATCCGCTGCAGCGCGCCCGCGTCCGGCAATTCGTGATCGTGCTCGATCGTGATGAGCACGTCGCTGCCGCGCTCGAGGACCGCCACCTGCGCCTGCTGATACTGGTGCAGCACATTGCGCAGATCGCCGATCGGATACGGATTATCGTAATTGACCAGCCAGGTCCAGGGACATCCGATCTGCTGCCCCTCGATCGAAATCCGCGTCTCGGGCCGCATCGCATCGACGCCATCGGCTCGCATCCATGTCGGCGTGAAGATCAAAATCTCCAATCTCTAATCTCCAATCTCTAATCTCTAATCTCATTTACTCGTAATGCCACATCAACACATCGATCCGCACCACCGGCGTCACCACCGCCTGCCGCTCGCCGCTCGTGTCGCTATCATTTTCGATCGAGCAATGATCGATCCGCACGCCGTCAACGGTCCCCTGAAATGAATTCCAGCAATTTTTAACGGCCGTGGCGACGGCCTTTGCGCTCGAATAGGTCTCGGCATCGATGGTGAATTGGAATCGCGAATGTGCCAGGTGCGACGACCCCGGATGCGCCTGCGTTTTCGGCGACGAGATTTTCTGATACGCGATCGCCGGCAGCGGCGCGTCCTGCGGAATCACCAGCGGATACAACCGCGCCGCGATCAACGTCGTCAGCGCCGTATACGCCATCATCCGGTCCACCACCGCCTCCTCAATCGTCGCCACGTTAGTCACTTCCCACTTTAGTCACTTCACACTTCCTCTTCATCCCCGCCCTCCACAATGGCCCGTCGCGTTTCGATCGCCTCGCGCAAATAATCGCCGACTTTCGCGACGGCCTCGTTTTGTTTTTCGTCGAACGCCGGCCGTAACCACGGCTTGGCCGCCATCCCCGGATGATTCACCCCGCCGATGATGACCAGGCCGGCATCGCCCTCGAACACCAATGGCGCACCGGTGATCTCGTGGCGGGTCGTGCCCGTCTCGAAATAGCGGAACCACCACTTCTTCTTCGACGGCGCCACCGCCATCGTGATCACCCCGCGTACGCGCTGCGTCGCCTGGATCCGCGTGTGCTTTCCCGCACGCTGGCCCAGGCTCGCCGCATTGCTCTCGGCCTGGACCTGTATTATCTTCGCGCCCGCCCGCATCGCCGAGCGCGCGGTCGATTTAACATTGCCGCCCAGCGCGGCCAGCTCTTTCAGCAGCGTCTCGCTGCCCTGCACTTTCGCCGTGACGACGATATGATCGGTCATGCGCCGACGATCTCCCAGCACATCAATTTAATCTGATGCTGCGCCAGGTCATCGAGCACGGCCGTGATCTCGAACGTGTGCGCACCGGTCTGCACGCGCATCGTCGGCCGCAGTCCGCTCATGCGCCGGATCGTGATCTGATGCGTCAGCATCGCGCCGGCGGCCTGCTGCGTCACGAACTCCGCGCCGCTCAGCGTTTCGATATTCGCCCACACCGTCGCCACATCCGACCACGATTCAACCTCCGCGTTGAACTCATCTCGCGTCGGCATATTCTGTTGAATCGTGATCCGCTGTCGCAATTCTCCTGCGCGCATTCAATCTCCAATCTCTAATTACTAATTACTACCCCACCCGACCCGCATCGATCACCAACCATCCCTCGCCGACCGTGATGATCGTCCCGGCCCCGATGAACTTATACGACCACTCGCCCGCTGCGTCCGGTGTCCGATCGACGTGATAGTTGCCCGTCGAATCCTTGACGGCTGCCGCATCGGTGCCATAGACCAGCGTCGTCGTCGTGCCCGCCGGCGATTTGATCTTGAATGTCACCGTCGTCGGGTCCGCCGCGGCGCCTGCGCTATTTTTATAGGCCGCGCTCAATCGGATCTGCTGGCCGAGCAAATAAGTATTTGCCATGATTTAGATACCATCCATCACGATGACCGATCCCCGTGCCGCATCGAGCACACTCGCCGCCCCCAGCGCCGCATCGAGCACGCTGGCCGCGCCCAACGCGACGTCGGCCACAATGACCGATCCGCGTGTGCTCGGTCCGATCAACGATTGAATCAGCGTCCCGATCGAACTGAGCGCGCCGGTGAGCGCCCGCGCGATTCGCTTCGTCAATCCGCCGCTGCTGATCAAGGTTCCTGATCGCTGCGCATTCGTCTGCCGCGCGAGCGTGCCATCCCAACCCAACGCGCCGGCCAGGCTCATCAACACCGTGCGAATCGCGGCTAGCGCGCCGCTGCTGGCCAGGTCGCCCGATTGCGCCGTCGCCGTTTGTTTCACGATCGCGCCGTCGCTCGTGACGGTTCCCGCGCGTTGCGCATTCGTCTGTCGCGCGAGCGCACCATCCCATCCCATCGCGCCGGCGATGCTCAGCAAAAATGTTTTGATCGTCGCCAGCGCGCCACTGCTAGCTAATGTTCCCGCTTGCGCCGTCGCCGTTTGTTTCCCGATCGTGCCATCGCTCGTCATGGTCCCGGCGCGCTGTGCATTTGTCTGCCGCGCGATCGCGCCGCTCAATCCGATCGCGCCTGCGACGCTCAGCAAAAATGTTTTGATCGTAGCCAGCGCGCCACTGCTGGCCAATGTTCCCGCGTGCGCCGTCGCCGTTTGTTTCCCGATCGTGCCATCGCTCGTCAACGTTCCTGCGCGGATCGCATTGATCAATCGCATTAACAGGCCTGTGCTGCTCATCGCGCCCGTGCGCGCCATCGCTGTTTGTTTCGCGATCGCGCCGGCACTCGCCACGGCGCCCACTTTGACGGTCCGATCTTGTTTCGCGATCGCGCCGGCACTCGTCAGCGTGCCCGCGATCGATAGTGGATATTGCGTCCCGCCGGCGGCGCCGATATCCAAATTGCTGATCGTTCCGCTCCACGTGCCGCCCCACTCATTCCAGGCCAATGAAAGATAATCTGCCGCCTGGCTGTAGGCAATCGCGCTGCTGGTCGCAATGAGGTCAGTATGCGCGGAATCGCCGTAGACATAGACTGTAACATTATTTGAGCCATCTCTGACGATTTTTAGATAGTAGGTCGTATTCGCCGAAACAGCCAGAATGTCATCATAAGCGCCATTTTTTTCGAGATACAGCGTCGCATCGCCGGCATAGAGATAGAGACACAACCCGTCATTGGCGAGATCGCTATACACCCAGTCGTCGGTATCTGACAGCGCCCAAATCCCCATGATGGAATTGCTCGCGGCGCTGAATCGGAATTCGATGTAATGCGTGAATGCCCCACTGAAATAGCCCGCGCCATAATTTTTGTCAACGCAAACGCCATTCGGGCCGACAACTGCGACGCCTGTGATCACATTCGCCGCCACGCTCAAATCGGCGCCCGGGTCATTTTCATCCCAGCCGGTGAAATCTTCTAGCGCCATGCCGTTATTAGCCGCCGCTGCTCAACGTCAGCGTATACGTGAACTGAATCGAATCACCGCTCGCCACGTTGATTGCGCTGAATACCGATCGATCCATCAACGTCCCGCCACCGGTCGCGGCCTGCGTGAAAACACCATGTTCCGTGATCGCCGCGCTCGCATCAAATGTTACCGTGCCGACGCTGCGCATTTGATTCGCCGCCGGCTGCGATTTCGTGCCGGTCGCGCGCGTACTGTCGGGATTCAGCGCCGTCGTTGATTCGGTGACGAGCGCCGTATCACCGGCCGCTTCCGCCGTCGTGCCCGTGCCGCAGCCGTGATAATTGAAGAGATCGATCACGTTCGCGCCACCGTCCCAATCATCGACGACATACGCCACGAACGCATCCGTCACCAACCGCCGCGACACGACGCCATATTGAATCCGTCGCCCGTCGCGCTTGACGAGCACGATCGACAACTCGCCCCACGCGATCATCAACCCGAAGCGGCGCGCAATCGGCGCGAAGATCATCACCCCGATCCACGCTTTGATGTATGCCCATCGCAGCGCATTGCTCAATCGCCACATCACCGGCGCGCGCGGCGCCCGCATCACCTTCGCGCTCACCGCCCCACTCGTTCGCAATGATCCCTCGATCATGTTTCCTCCTCAGTCATTCCCGCGCAGGCGGGAATCTATCCTCAGTCATTCCCACGTAGGTGGGAATCCAGATCAAAACCGGAACACCCGATCGATCCCCAGCAGCGCCATCACTCCGAACTCGATCGCGCGGCTCACCGCCCCGACCGTCGTGCTCTCGCGGTTTTCGTACCAGTGCCCGATCAGCAGCAGCATCGCTTGCTTGATCGTTTTCGGCACCAGCGCCGCCGCCGTCCAACCGGCGACATACGTCACGCAAATCGCATTCGTCGGCCGCAGCGTCGTGCTCGGCCATGGTTTGTTATAGCGCAGCGCTACCCGGCCAGGTTCGCTCACCACGTCGACAAAATAACTCGTCGCCGCGAACGTCGCCACCGTATCGGACGTGTTGTAGTATTCGATCTTCGACACGCTCTGCAATGGCGGCCGGGGGATGGAGATCTCCGCATCATCTGGCCAGCGATCGAGCCATAGCTCGATCGTCTGCGTCAGATAGGATCGCCAGTCGATCTTTTCGCAATAGAGCCGCGCCGCGCCGATCAACGACTCGATATAAGCGTCGTCATCGTCGATGTCGACGCGGCATTGTGATTTGGCTTCCTCGAGCAGGATCGGCTCGATCGTCGGCAGCGTGATTACGCGATACGTCATCGGACTCCGATCAATTCTTCATCACGCACTTTACGCTCACCGTCACTGGATTCGCATACGTGAGCGAGATCACCGGCCTGAAATAGTCGCCGATAACCGCCGTCCGCGTCATGATCGTAGTATCGCCGGCCACCGCCGTCAGTGTGACGATCGGCGCATAGTTCGTGCCATCAGCGCTGCCCTGGAAGCCGAGCGTCACGGTCTGCGCCGAAGCGATATCGATCGCCGCAAAACAATCGGCGTAATCGTAGCCCGCAATCCGCACGCCGGTGCCGGTGCCGGCCGCGGTGGTCGTGATGCCGTTCGCCGTGATCAGCGTATAGCGCGCGTAGGATTGCACCGTGTGCCCCGGTTGATACGGCGCATCGGCGGTCGCCCGATCGACGTAGAGGAACAAGCCCGTCACCAACATCAGCGCGATCGCCATGACCAGCATCAACCGCGCCATTTTATAAGTTGTGTCCTTCATGTTGCCTCCTAGTTTTTTCTTTGCTTCTTTGCGGATTTGCGTGACACAATCAGCGGATCCGTTATCAATTCCGTCTCGATGAGCGCCTCGCCCTGCAGGTGCAGCCCGGCCTCGATCGGCGGTTCGCTCTCCGCAGCCGGCTCGGCCTTGACCTCGACCGCCTTACCCATCGCGATCAAACTCTGGCCGATCTTGATCTCGACCGGGACTTCCTCGCCGACGCTGCGCTGCGTGCCATTGACTACCGTGTTCCGCGTTAATCTGATTTTCATCGATCGATTCTCCTCCTCTCCCCATCTCTGAGGAGAGGCTGATCACAATCTCTAATCTCTAATCTCTGATCTCAGCTTTATCCAACACTGAAATCATCGCCGGCCGCGAACGATTGCGCATTCCGGATCGCCACGTCAACATCTTGCAACACGACCACGCGCACCGTGCCGGCCGTCCCGCCCGTATACGGGTCGACCAACACGTCGAGGCCGCCCCACATGCCGATGAACAGATCCGCCCAGTTGCCGAAGATGATCGCGGAAAGATCCGTCGCCGCGCCTTTCGTCAGCGTGTGCACCAGCTGATTCGTGATGTACGCGGCATAGCCATTGAGCGGCGCCGCCACATCGTTCCCCCAGATCATCGCCGAATCGGTACTCGCCACGCGCGGCTTCTGCTTGAGATAGCCGCGCACGACGGCATTGCTCATGTACGCCAGCGATCCCACGTCGGCGTTGTCCGTCGCCACTTCCGTTTCCAAGTTGATGATGTCGGCCAGTACCGGCAGCGCGCCATCGGCATTCGTGCCATCGGTAGCCGCGCCGCCCGCAAACACCGCGCCGATGCCCGTCGTATTCAGAATACCTTCCGGCTCATCGCTGCCCGAATCGCCCGTCAGCGCAGCCAGATCGATCGCCATCGCCGTGACCATCGCCAGATCTTCGCGCACGAAGGCCTCGACGTCGATCGAGGATTGCTTCAACAGCTTCCGGGTGATATCGGTCCAGGCCCCGACCGTGTGCGGCGTGAGCGCCACCTGATCGATCACCTGGTTGCTCTCAGTCGGCGCGTTGCCCTCCGTCACCCAATACGCCGTCGCGCCGCCCGTCTGCTTCGGAATCGCCACGTTGCCGACCAGCCCCGCCAGCGTGCGCGCGCCCGCGCGGATCACCATCATGCGATTGCGCAGCATGTCGATGAAAGATCCCGATAACAGATCCGTCGCGATCAGATCGCCGCCCACCGATGAGCCGGTCGTGAAATCGGCCCGCAGATCGTGATACTGCCAGCCCACGCCCGGCCGGAACACGCGCACCGGATGGCGCGACATGACGACATCGTCCGGCACGAAGAACCCCTGCGGCTTCATATTCAACTTCTCCGCCTGCGCCTGGCTGCACTCCAACTCGAATTGCGCATCCTTCCACGCGCGCGGATTCGTCGGATCGGCGGCGGCGGCAATCGCTCGCACCAGTGAATAGCGCTGCACCTCTTTCGCCGTCATCCCGATTGACGGATCAGGCCGCGCCGCTGGCCGCTGGCCGTTGGCCGCCGGCTCATCTTCGGCGACGAACTTCTCGCGCCGGGTGATGTCGGCGCTCAGCCGGTCCATGTCCGACACTATCTGATCGACCTTCGCCTCGATCTCGTTGACGATCTTCTCTTCGTCGATCGTCAGGCTGCGCTTCTCGGCCGCGGCCTTATCCAACACCGCCGTTCCCTGATCGCCCAACGCTTTTTTCTGGCTGCGAAGCGCCTCGCGCTGGTGCATCAATTCGCGTACATTTACTGCACTCATGGCCATGCCTCCTATAATTTTTTAAGCAATTCAAGCCGTCGGCGCTTCAACGCCAGGCTGTTGCCTACTTCGTCATTCCCGCGAACGCGGGAATCCAGTTCCGCCTTCATCCCACTCAATCGCCGCATCGTCTCATCAACCCCCGCGATCCGATCGATCATCCCCGCCGCCTTTGCATCTTTCGCTGTCAACACCCGCCCCTCGCCATAATCCGATCGCACGCTGGCCGACGTCACGTTCCGGCCCTTCGCCACGTCGGCGATGAACATCTCATACGCATCGTCGACGATGATTTGCATCTGCGCGCGCGCCTCGTCACTCAACGGCTGATTGGGATTGCCCTCCACTTTATATTTGCCGGCGTGCACATACGTCGGCGTGATGCCGATCCGCTCCATGAATTTCGACCAATCATTGTGAATCGAAAATACGCCAATCGATCCGACGAGCGCATCGGGCGTCGAGAAAATCTCATCGGCCTGGCTGCCGATCCAATAGGCCGCCGACGCCATCAAGCCATTCGCCAGCGCGACGACGTGTTTGCTTTCGCGCGCTTTGCGGATCTCTGCCGCCACGTCGAGCACGCCCGACACCGTCCCGCCTGGCGATTCGATGTCCAGCAAAATCGTGCCGATCGATTCATCGGCCGCGGCCTCGCGCACCGCTTTGACAATGCCTTCGTAAGATGCGCCGCCAAATAACGCGGACCAGAACGAATCGCGCTTGCTGAGCGATCCCATAATGGGGATGCGTGCCACGCGCCCCGACTTCGGACCAGGCCTTGTCAATGCTTGCAAGTCATTCCCGCGCGCCTCGGGCGTGAATCCAGCCGCTAGGAGCCTCTGTAGGGCATTCTGCCAAATCGCCCACACCTCCGTGCTCGCCATTCTCCACAAATTCATGCTCTCCGTGTCTCCGTGGCTCTGTGGCGCACCCTCTTGCATTTCTCCGTTCAACGGTGGCGGTTCTTTTCCCGCGTCGCGCAGATGTTTCGCCAAGTGATCCCACACGCCCTGGCGATCGGCCTTCGGGATCGTCGTCCCGCCCATTCCACCATTCAACACGCCGATGCCCGACGTGCACGCCTTGGTTACCGCATCCCCCGCATCGCCGTCGCCGTTGACCTCGTGATGGATGAATTTGTAGGTCCCCTTATTGGCCTCGTCGAGCGCCGGATCGTACCAGGCGTAAATCTTCGCGTAATACGCGCGCTTCTCGCCCAATCGGACTTTCTTTTCCTGCGCGCCCGCGTCCCACGCGACATCGACCACGTTTGTTTTGTGTGTTCCGAATGCCGGCATCCTAATGCCTCCCGTTCCCGTTGCCATTGTCATTCCCGTGAAAACGGGAATCCAGATTACCTTCTGGCTCCAATTCTTCCACCACCGGTAGAAGATTCTCATGCCGCGCCATATTCAACGGCGTCAAATACCGCTCCCCCTGCCCGTTCGGCAGCGGATTCCGATTCTCGATTTCGAGCACATCATCGGCGCTAAACCAACCCCAGTTCCGCGCGATGGCATACGCTTGATACCGGCTCAGCAAATCGCCGCGCAGCAGCGCATCGACCATGAATTCCGCGAAATAAATTCCGCGCTCCTCGATGAAGAGCAGATCGAGCGGAATGCGTTTTTCAATTCGGACCAACCATGGTCGCAGCGTATCCGTCACGAATTCCAACCCCTGATGCTCGATGTTTGAAAACGTCGCATGATCGAGAATCCCGACCTTATGCGGCTGCACCCGAAACATGCGCGCCACTTCCTCCGCCTGAAATTTCTTCAGCTGCAAAAATTGCGCATCGTCAAGTGGCATTCCGTATGTCGTGAGCTTCATGCCCTCTTCGAGGATGGCCGGCTTATTGACATTCTCGAGCCCGCCGTGTCGCTCAATCCATGAGTCCTTCAAATTATCGTAGGCCTTCTTGCTCAATGTGCCCGGATGTTCGAGCGCAATGCCTGGTCGCGCACCGTTCTCGTAAAAATTCTCGGAGAAGGTATCGAGTACCAGGCCCAATCCGATCGCGCGCCGCATATAACCCAGCACGCTCAATCCCGTGCTGCCATTGAGCGTGAGGCCGGGCACATGCAAGATTTCCCAGCGTGCAAATCGCTGCCGCAAATCGGGTGCGCTATAGTCGTAGATCAATTCGCCATTGATTCGGCGAATCTGCAGGTAGCGGCTCATCAACGGCCACATCTCGCGCACCTGGCCGCGATTGTCGATCACCAATCGCGCGCAGCCATTGCCCCACAACACGACATTCGTCATGATCGCTTCGAAGAATTGCTGGCTACTCATCTCATCATTGGCCGCATCATGCAGCATTGGATAGAGTGGATGATCGATTGCGCGATCCTTGCCTCGATCGGCCCGTCGCCGATAGAGAATGAATGGCAGGCTTGATACCGATTCGGCCAGCACGCGCACGCAGGCGAAAGCCGTCGCGAACGAAAGCGCACTATCGGCCGTCACCGGCACGCCGGCCACCGGCCCTGATAATATGCCCCCACTGCGCAGCGTCTTCAGCAGCGCCGGACTCATCTCCAGCGAGGCCTGCCGCTCACCGCCCATCGCCCGCACGAGCAATCCGCTCAATCTCTAATCTCCAATCTCGATTTTTCCTTGCGACTCGCCGCAACATTTTCCGCCGGCGTCGAAGGATGCGCCCGGCTCTCCGCCCGCGCTCCCACGATCGCGAAGATAATGCATGTCGCGCCGATCGCCACGATGCCCACGCGCGGATCGAACAACCCGATCCCGATTGACATCAGCAGCATCCCGATCAGCAGCAGCCCATCAAAGCGATCCAATCTTGAAATCCTCATTTCTTGGAGGACTAATCTCCAATCTCTTAGAGCGTCCGCAATCCCCGCTCCTCATATACGCTCATCGGCTTCACCCGCCGCATGGCCCGATCGAGGCCCATCATCATGGCCACCATGCCGTCGATTTTTTCCCTCGAGCGATGTTTGTCCGGCTTGATATTACCCGCCGGATCTTCCGCCGCAACCAGGTTATCCGCCATCCACGTCAGCACCGGGTTGTTCGGATGCTCGATCTGATGCGCCAACACCAATCGCTCGACTTCCTTCATCGGCGGCGACATCGACGCGAAGCCCTGGCCGAACTCGACGCACGTCAGGCCCATATTCATGAGCACCTGCACGACCCGCGCCGCGCCCCAGCGATCGAATGCGATCTCCTGCAGATCGAACATCTTGGAATCCTGCAGCACCTGCATGAAAATAAAATCGTAATCGATCACGTTGCCCGGCGTTGCCACGAGATAGCCCGCGCGCTGCCAGACATCGTACGGCACGCGATCGTCGTGCACGCGCTTCTTCATATTTTCGTCGGGGATCCATAGCCGCGGCAGCACGCGATAGGATTCGCCATCCTGCGCCGGTGGAAACACCAACACGAATGCCGTCACGTCGATCGTGCTCGACAAGTCCAGGCCCGCGTAACATTTGCGGCCCTTCAACGCATCCAAATCGACCAGCAGATTGCCGCACTTCCGCCAGTGCTCCATATTCATCCACTTGATTTCTGATTGCGTCCAGACATTCAATTCCAAGCGCAGGAACGAATTCAACGCAGCCGGCATCTGCTTCGCGCGCTCCGCTTTGCGCCGCAGGTCGTCGAGTTTTTTCGATACGCCTAAATTCGGATTCGCCTTGATCCAACACGCCTCGTCCTGCCAATCGTCGGTTTCATCCAACGTATAGATGAGTCCGAAAAAAGAATCGTCTTCGATGATGCCGTCGAGAATCTTTTTGCTGTATTCATTCAACTGCCAGCATAGCGATTGTCGATCGAAGCCCGCCGTCGTAATTCCGAACAGCAGCGGCTGCCGCCGCGCGCCCGTCGCCGTGTCGAGCACGTCCCAGGTCTCACGTGTTTTGTGCGCATGCACCTCGTCGATGATCGCCGCGTGTACATTCAATCCATCCATCGTGTCGGCGTCGGCGCCCAATGGTTCGTACTTCGATGCCGTGCCCTCGATGTTCAAATTGTCCTTGAACGTTCGCACCCGCTTTCGCAGCATTGGCGACGAGCGCACCATCCGCGTTGCCTCGCTGTGTGTGATGCGCGCCTGATCGCGCTTCGTCGCCGCGCTGTAAACCTCCGCGCCTGGCTCGCCATCGGCGGAGAACAGATACAGCCCCACCCCCGCCCCGATCGTGCTTTTGCCATTCTTGCGCGCCACCTCGATATACGCCGTGCGAAATCGTCGCGTCCCATCCGCGCGCTTCCAGCCGAACAACATCCACAGCATGAATTGTTGCCACGGCTCCAACCGGATCGGCTGCCCGGCCCATTCGCCCTTCGAATGTTTGAGAATGGAAAAAAACTTGAGCATACGTTCGGCGGCCACCCGATCGAATCGCAATCCCCGCGCGGCCCCCTGCGCCAGATCGTTCATGTGCCGCTGCGCAGCAGCTATTACCCAGTGACACGCGATTTGTTTGCCGCCGATCACATCCGCAATATATTGATCCGCTTGCCATGCGATCATCCACTGACTACGGCCTCCGCGCCAAATAATTCCATCTCCAATTGTGACGGCGCTTCGGGCAGTGGCACCGCGATCCGCGATCGCGCGCTGGGCGTCATCCCGAACTCGGCGGCATACGATCGGAACAAGGCACTGTTATCGCGCATGATCTGCAGCGCGGGATGTTTATGCAGCTGTCCAAATTTATCCTTTAGCACCAGGTCACTCGTCTGCAAAATTTCCGCCGCGCGCCACGCGGTTGCATAGTGCACACTCATCAGCTCGAACGCCGCTTGATCCACATCCGTGAAAATCAGCATCTCCTGAAGCAGATGCAAATAGCGATCGGCGAACGCTTTCATGGCTGCATCCAATTGCGCCGGCGCAATATTTGCGGACATAGCCGGTTTCGGCTCGCGCTTGTTCAACTTGCGCTTACCAGGATTGCCCTCGAGTTTCTTCTTTGCTGTCGGCTTCGGTTTTCTTCCGCGCATTGTTTGTCAATCTACATGTTGCACCAATTCGCACCAAATTCGATCAATTTCGCGGGCATAAAAAGACTGC
>Ga0214473_10001187_pt1 | contig 35287 bp, 32 predicted proteins | sample RVTome_7_FD_203509 | JGI IMG/M metagenome (GOLD analysis project Ga0214473, IMG submission 203509) | Soil microbial communities from uranium-contaminated site in the Upper Colorado River Basin, Wyoming, United States - RVT98D197 | ecosystem: Environmental > Terrestrial > Soil > Contaminated >... | reverse complement strand
TCGACTGGCTGAGCGCGGGACTGAATCCGGGCGCCTGCACGATCTTCATCCAGTCGCGAATACCGGAGCACGCGGAACTGCACCTGATCCTGTCCATGATCACGCCGCTTGCCTGGCTCGAACGGGTGCCGACCTACAAGGACCAGATCGAGCAGCTCAAGGACAAGGACCTGAACACCTTCGGCTTCCTGGGCTACCCGCTGCTGCAGAGCGCGGACATCCTGATATATCGGCCCGAATTCGTGCCGGTTGGCGAGGACCAGGTGGCGCACGTCGAGATCACGCGCGAAATCGCGCGCCGCTTCAATCACGTCTACGGGCGCGAACCCGATTTTGAGGCGCGTTGCCAGCGCGCGATCAAGAGCCTGGGCTCGCGGAACGCAACCTTGTACGCGGACCTGCGCCGCCAGTACCAGGAGCAGGGCAATGCCGATGCGTTGGCCAAGGCGCGGACCCTGATCGAGTCCGGTGCGAGGCTGACGGTCGCGGACCGCGAGCGGTTGCTTGGGCACCTCGAAGGCGGTGGACGTGCAGTCCTGCCGGAGCCCGCGGCACTCTTGACCAGGTCGCCGAAGGTTCCCGGCCTCGACGGTCGCAAGATGTCGAAGTCCTATGGCAACACGATCGGCCTGCGCGAGGATCCCGACGCGGTGACGAAAAAGCTGCGCGCGATGCAGACCGACCCGGCACGCGTGCGCCGCAGCGATCCGGGCGACCCGGACAAGTGCCCGGTCTGGGAGCTGCACAAGATCTATTCCAGCGAGGAAACGAAGTCCTGGGTGCAGACCGGCTGTCGATCGGCTGGTATCGGTTGCCTGGACTGCAAGAAGCCTCTGATAGACTCCATCGTTGCCGAGATCGACAAGTTCCGCGCGCGCGCGCGGGAGTTCGAGGAGAACCCGGAAGCCGTCCGTAGCATCGTCGCCGAAGGTTGCGAACGCGCCCGTGAGGCAGCGCGGGAGACGATGGAGGACGTACGCGACGCCGTGGGGCTGGAGTACCGGTGACCGAATACGCCGACAACGCCGCCGCGACCCTGAGCGAGGCCGCCACAGTCGAGCCGCCGCCGCAACAGGACGAAATGCCGTTTGCGATTGTCGAAGGCGAGCCGGTAACGGTGATGCCGCGCGACCTGTACATCCCGCCACAGGCACTGGAAGTGTTCCTCGAGGCCTTCGAGGGGCCGCTCGACCTGCTGCTGTACCTGATCCGTCGCCAGAATCTTGACGTGCTCGATATCCCGATCGCCGACATCACGCGGCAGTACATGGAGTACATCCAGCTGATGCAGGAGCTGGATCTCGAGTTGGCCGGCGAGTACCTGCTGATGGCCGCGATGCTCGCGGAGATCAAGTCGCGCATGTTGCTGCCCCGCAGCCAGGCGGAAGGACTGGAAGAGGACGACCCGCGCGCGGAACTGGTGCGTCGCCTGCAGGAATACGAGCGTTACAAGCGCGCCGCCGAGGATATCGACCGCCTCGATCGCCTGGACCGCGACGTGTACCAGGCCTCGGCGGAGCTGAGCGACCGGCAGGTCATCCGGCTGCTGCCGGAAGTCACGCTGCAGGAGATGCTGGTCGCCTTCAAGGATGTCGTGCAGCGCGCCACGACGTTCGCTCGTCTGCACATGCAGCGCGAGACGCTTTCGGTGCGGCAGCGGATGTCGGACGTGTTGTCGATGCTGGGCGGCCCCGATCTGGTCGAATTCATGCAGCTCTTCCGCCTGGAGGAAGGCCGCCTCGGAGTTTGCGTGACCTTTGCTGCATTGCTCGAACTGCTGCGCGAGGGGCTCATCCAGGTTGTGCAGGCGGAACCCTATGCGCCGCTCCACGTGTGCCGCGCTGAGCGCGGCCCCGAGGCGCTGGAACTCGACGACATTGAAATCACCACGGCATCCTGAGGGAAGACCGTAATGGACCAGATCCAGCTCAGGAACCTCGTTGAAGCTGCGTTGCTGGCCTACGGGCAGCCGCTGGGCGTTGAGCAGATCCGCGGGTTGTTCGATGAAATCGACAGGCCGGACGCCGCGGCCGTGCGGGACGCACTCGAAGCGCTCGCGCATGATTGCGCGGGACGGCCGATGGAACTGGTCGAGGTCGCGAGCGGCTGGCGCCTGCAGGTGCGCGGCAGTTATGCGGCATCTTTGTCTCGGCTCTGGCAGGAACGCCCTGGCCGCTATTCGCGGGCGCTGCTCGAGACACTCGCGCTGATCGCCTATCGGCAACCGATCACGAGGGGCGAGATCGAGGACGTGCGTGGCGTGGCCGTCAATCCGAACATCGTCCGCACGATGACCGAGCGCGGCTGGATACGCGTGGTAGGCCACCGCGAGGTCCCCGGGCATCCGGAGTTGCTTGGTACGACACGCGAATTCCTCGATTACTTCGGGCTCAAGAGCCTCGACGAGTTGCCATCGCTCGCAGCGCTCAAGGACATGGACGACGTCGGCATCCAGCTCGAGTTCGCGGAAACTGATTGCGCCGCGCCGGCCGACCTGGCCGCGGCCAACGACGCCGAAGCCGCAGGTTGAGCCAGCGTAACGCGCCGCGGTCGCGTATTCCGATTCGCGATCGGATCCAGAAGGTATTGGCGGAGCGCGGCATCGGTTCGCGCCGGCAGGTCGAGGCCTGGATCGCGGCCCAACGCATCACCGTCAACGGCAGGCTCGCGCGCCCGGGCCAGCCGGTCGGCGAGGAGGATGACGTCCGCCTTGACGGTCGCAAGTTGCGGCTTCGCGATACGACCCGCAGCGAACACCAGGGGCTCGTGTATCACCGGCCGGTACGAGAGGAGGTCCGCGGTTCCGCGGACAGCACCGGGCGCGGCTCGCTGGAGCGCCTGCCGAAGGTTGCAGGGCGACGCTGGATTCCGGTCAGCCCGTTGTCGAGAATCGACGGTGGGCTGGAGCTGTTCGTCACGGACGGTGAACTTGCTGCCGCGCTGATGCGTCGCGGCCACGAGCTGCCCTACGAATACAGCGTGCGGGTTCGTGGCGATGTAACGGATTTGCGGATTGCCAGCATCCTCGACCATGCCAAGGCTGATCCGGCCGCAGGGGGCACGTTGACGGGCATCGTGCTGGCCGGCGGTGAAGGCACTAATCGTTGGCTCAATGTGACCTGCACCGGGTTGCGCCCGCGCGACCTCAAGGGAATTCTCGAGCAATGCGGACTCGAGCCGAATCGCGTCCTGCGCACGCGGATCGGCCCGATCGCAATGGATCGCGCGCTCGCGCGCGGACGCAGCCGTCCGATGACGGACGACGAACTAAAGGTGCTAAAGGAACTGGCGGGCCCGCGAGGCGGGCAGGCCGCTGATGCGGCCGTAGCGCGTGACTGCGCCACCGGGCGCAGGACTACTGGCAGTCGAAAGCCTGCCCGTTGATCCCGCGGCTCTCTGGCCCCAGCAGGAAAAGGAACGGGGCGGTCACCGCTTCCGGTTCGACCAGCAAGCTGCGGTCCTCGGCAGGAAAGGCCTGCAGCCGCATCGCGGTCCGGACCGGGCCCGGGTTCACGCTATTGACGCGAATCAGGGTCTGCTCCGACTCGTGGGCCAGCACCTGCATCAGGCCCTCGGTCCCGAACTTGGACACCGAATAGGCGCCCCAATAGGCACGACCGCGACGTGCGACGCCACTCGAGGTGAATACGACGCTAGCGTCCTGGGAGCGACGCAGCAAGGGCAGCAGCGTCCGGGTCAGGATGAAGGCCGCCGTCAGGTTGACATGCAGGACCTTGCACCAGGTCGGCACGTCGTAGTGTTCGATCGGGCTCAGGGCGCCGAGGATACCCGCGACGTGAGCCAGGCCGTCGATCCGGCCAAACTCGCGGTCGAGCGCATCGTGCAGGGCGTCGTACTCGTTCGCGCCAGCGGTCTCGAGGTTGAAAGGCATCAACGCCGGCTTGGGCCCGCCGAGCTGCACGATCCGGTCATAGCTGCGCTCCAGCTTGCGTTGGGTGCGGCCGAGCAGGCCCACGGTCGCGCCCTGGCGCGCGAGCGCGAGCGCCACCGCCCGGCCGATGCCGTCGCCGGCGCCGCTGACGACGATGACCCGGCCGCGGTGTGAGTCCGATGGCGGGATGTAACTGCGCGGGTCCACGGTCCCGACCGGCATTTCAGCGGTCATCAGGAGCGGGCAACTCGGGTGTCGCGCTGTCGCCGGTGCGGATCGTGGTCTCGATCTCGTCGATTTCCTCGATGGCCTTGTCGCCGCGCACTCCAAGCTCGGTGAACTTCCGGGCTCCGGGCAGCACGCTGCGCTCGAGCGAACCGATCGACGCGTTGAACGCATTGACACTGGACTCGAGCGCGCTGCCGACCCGTGCCAGGTGATTGCGGAAAGTGCCCAGGCGCGAATAAAGGTCCTCGGCGAGCCGCCGGATTCGCTCCGCGCCTTCGGCCAGCTTGACGTTCTGCCAGCCGTAATGAACGGCCTTCAGGAGCGCGATGAAGCTCGACGGCGTCGCCAGGATCACGCCGCTCTTCATCGCGCTTTCGAGCAGTTCGGGCTGCTGGTCGAGCGCGGCCGACAGGAACTGGTCGCCCGGCAGGAACAGCACCACAAACTGCGGCGCGCGTTCGAACTGCGCCGCGTAGTTCTTCGACGAAAGCAGTCGCACGCGCTCCCCCAGATGCTGGGCATGGCGGCGCAGGGCGGCGGTGCGCGCCTCGTCACTGGCGGCCTCGACCGCCTGCAGGTAGGCATCGAGCGGGGTCTTGACGTCCACCACGAGGTCGCGGCCGTCGGGCATGTGAATGACCATGTCAGGGCGCAGGGCGCCGTCTTCGCCCGCCACGTGAACCTGCTCTTCAAAATCGCAGTGCACGGTCATGCCCGCAAGCTCGACGAGGCGGCGCAGGGCAATCTCGCCCCACTGCCCGCGTACCTGCGGCTTGCTGAGTGCCTGCACGAGGTTGCGGGTCTCGCGCTGCAAGGCAGCATGGGTCTCGCGCATGTCGGTCAGGTGCTGGCGCAGGCTGCCGAAGTCCCGCTGCCGCTCGACTTCAATTTCGCGCAGCGCCTCCGAGGTCCGGGTCAGCGACTCCTGGATCGGCTTGACCAGGGTCTCGATTGCCTTCTCGCGTTCCTTGAGCGAACTCTGGGCCAGCTGCTGGTGCTGCCCGAGGTTCTCCTTCGCGAGGCGCAGGAAGTTCTCGATATTCTCGCGCAACTGCCGGCCGGCAAGGTCGTCGAAGCGCCGATCGAGTTGCTCCATCGCGCGCTCGAGGGCAGCGGTGCGTTCGGCATCCAGATCCTCCTCGGACCGCAGTCGCGCACCCAGCACGGCGACTTCGGTCTCGAGTGAACCGGCACGACGCCGGCCGATCCACCAGCCCGCGGCGAACGCGAGCGCGAGGCCGGTATCGGTCAGCAGCGCGGTTGTGAGGTCCATGGTCATGCTCGCAGGCCCAGCCAATCCAGCAGGTCGGTCGGCTGCCCAAGCACCGCTTCGGGCCGCCAGTCGGCGGGGTCCACGCCGGCGTCCAGATAGCCGAATCCGGCCACCAGCGGAATCATGCCCGCGTTACGGGCCGCCTGCACGTCGCGTTCGGCGTCGCCGAAATACACGCATTCGCGCGGCTCCAGGCCAAGGAGCGCCGCCGCATGCAGCAATGGCAGCGCGTGCGGCTTGCGTTCGGCGAGCGTATCGCCGCAGATAATGCAGCCGCTGCGCGTCGCCAGGCCAAGCATTTCGAGCAACGGAACGGTCAGCCAGCCCGGCTTGTTCGTCACGATGCCCCAACGCATGCCGGAAGATTCGATGGCCGCCAGCACGTCTTCGAACCCGTCGAACAGGCGCGTCCGCCGGGCAATGTCCGCGCGGTAGTGATCGAGAAAGCGCCGGCGCAGGTCCTCGAAGCGCACCGCATCCGGTTCCCCGAAGGCAAGCCGCACCAGCCGCAACGCGCCATGCGAGACGTGTGGCCGGATTTTCTCATAGGGCAGTTCTTCCATCCCTTCGTCGACGCGCAGCCGGTTGAGCGCCTCCGCCATGTCCGGCGCAGTGTCGAGTAGCGTGCCGTCGAGGTCGAACAGCACGCCGCGCAGGCCGAGACGGCGGCTCATGCACCGGAATCCGGGGCTGGCCGCTTGAAATGAACCAGGTAGTTGACCGACGTATCGGCGTTGATCCGCGCCTTGCGTGTCAGCGGTTGGTAGTCGAGCCCGGCGAGATCCACGAGTTCGAGTCCCGCCTCGCGCGCCCAACGGGCCAGTTCGGAGGGCCTGATCAGCCTGGCGTACTGGTGGGTGCCGGCCGGTAGCAGCCTGAGCAGGTATTCGGCTCCGACAATGGCCAGCGCAAAGGCCTTCGCGTTCCGGTTGATGGTCGAGCAGATGACGTCACCGCCGGGACGGACGAGCTGTGCGAGTGCCTGCACCACCAGCGTCGGATCGGGCACATGCTCGAGCATCTCAAGGCATGTCACGAGGTCGAAGGTGCCGCGTTCGGTGCGGGCCAGGTCCTCGACCGGGACTTCGCGGTAATCAACCATCACGCCGCTTTCAAGCCCGTGCAGTCGCGCGACTTCCAGCGCGCCCTGAGCAAGGTCGATGCCCGTGACACGCGCCCCGCGCCGTGCCATGCCTTCGGCCAATAACCCCCCGCCGCAGCCGACATCGAGCACGCGGCGGCCGGCGAGCCCGGCACGCGACTCGATGTAGTCGAGCCGCGCGGGGTTCAGGTCGTGCAGCGGGCGGAATTCGCCGTCCGGGTCCCACCAACGCGGTGCCACGGCGTCGAATTTCGAGATCTCGGCCGGATCGACGTTGGCTGAAGCGGGCATCGTTGAAGTATACCTGCCGGGACTCCGCGGCAGACCGCCTGGCGACGTCTCGATTTCCGGCAGGGAACCCATGAAAACAGTGGGTTACAGGTGCCTGCCTGTGTTAGCATTTAGTCTTTCCAACGGCGCCTTGACGACCCCGCGCGCGAGCCCGTACGCGGCCTCCGGGTGCCCGGACTGAAGACAAAAACCGCATGAGCGAAATCGCGCGCGAAGTCCTGCACGTCAACCTCGAAGACGAGATGCGACGGTCCTATCTCGATTACGCGATGAGCGTGATCGTCGGCCGCGCGCTGCCCGACGTGCGCGACGGGCTGAAGCCCGTTCACCGGCGCGTGCTGCATGCGATGCGGGAACTCGGCAACGACTGGAACAAGCCCTACAAGAAGTCGGCGCGCATCGTCGGCGACGTGATCGGCAAGTATCACCCGCACGGCGATGCGGCCGTTTACGACACGATCGTGCGCATGGCGCAGCCGTTCTCGCTGCGTTACCTGCTGGTTGACGGCCAGGGCAACTTCGGGTCCGTGGACGGCGATGCGCCGGCGGCGATGCGTTACACGGAAGTGCGCATGTCGCGCATTGCGCACGAATTGCTGGCCGACATCGACAAGGAAACGGTCGATTTCACGCCCAACTACGACAACAGCGAGCAGGAGCCAGCGGTGCTGCCGGCGCGCATCCCGAACCTGCTGGTCAACGGTTCGGCGGGAATCGCGGTCGGCATGGCGACCAATATCCCACCGCACAATCTCGGCGAAATCATCGACGCCTGCATGGCGCTGATCGACGACCCGGGTCTCAGCCTCGCCGAACTGATGCGCCTGGTGCCCGGGCCGGATTTCCCGACTGCCGGCATCATCAACGGCGCCGCTGAAATCGCATTGGCCTACAAGACCGGGCGCGGCCGCTTGCTGGTGCGCGCCCGCACCGGCGTCGAAAACATGGACGATCGCGGCCGGCAGGCAATCGTCGTCACCGAGCTGCCGTATCAGGTCAACAAGGCCCGGCTGCTGGAGCGCATTGCCGATCTCGTGCGCGCCAAGGAAATCGACGGCATCTCGGAGCTGCGCGACGAGTCTGACAAGGACGGCCTGCGCGTCGTCATCGAGCTGAAGCGCGGCGAGAACCACGAGGTGGTGCTCAACCAGTTATTCAAGCTGACGCCGATGCAGACCGTATTCGGCGTCAACATGGTCGCGCTGCTCGACGGCCAGCCGAAGCTGCTGTCACTGAAGGAGATGCTGGACGCGTTCCTGCGCCATCGCCGCGAGGTGGTCACGCGGCGGACGCTTTACGACCTGCGCAAGGCGCGCGACCGGGCCCATGTGCTCGAGGGCCTTGCGGTCGCGCTCGCGAACATCGACCCGATCATCGCTGTCATCAAAGCCTCGCCGTCGCCGCCGGAGGCCAAGGTGGCACTGCAGTCGCGCTCCTGGTCAGCCGGCGCCGTCCCGCAGATGCTCGCGCGCGCCGGCGCGGTTGTGACCCGTCCGGACGATGTCGCGGAGGGCCTTGGCCTGGACGGCGGGTCCTACCGCCTGTCGGAGACGCAGGCACAGGCCATCCTCGACCTGCGGCTGCATCGCCTGACCGGCCTCGAGCAGGAAAAGATCGTCACGGAGTACGGCGGACTGCTCGACCAGATCCGCGACCTGAGCGACATCCTGGCCCGGCCGGAACGACTGCTTGCCGTCATCCGTGAAGAACTCGCGGCCATGAAGACCGCCTACGGCGACGAGCGCCGCACCGAGATCATCGCAGACCAGTCCGACGTGACGATCGAGGACCTCATTGAGCGGCAGGATCTCGTCGTGACGCTCTCGCATGCCGGCTACGCAAAAGCGCAGCCTGTCAGCGACTACGAAGCCCAGCGCCGCGGCGGCCGCGGCAAGATGGCAACGACGGTCAAGGACCAGGACTTCATCGACAAGCTGTTCATCGCCCACAGCCACGATACCCTGCTGTGCTTTTCGGATCGCGGCCAGTGCTACTGGCTCAAGGTCTGGCAGCTGCCGCTCGCGAGCCGCGGCTCGCGCGGCAAGCCGATCGTCAACCTGCTGCAGCTCGGCGAGGGCGAGCGCATCACGGCCGTCCAGGCGGTCAGCGAATTCGACGACAGCCGCTTCGTCTTCATGGCGACGACACACGGCATCATCAAGAAGACGCCGTTGTCGGCATTTTCGCGACCGCGTGCGAACGGCATCATTGCCGTGTCACTGGGTGAGTCCGATTGCCTCGTGGATGTTGCGCTGACCGACGGTCAACGCGAGATACTGCTGGCGACGACCGACGGCAAGGCGATCCGTTTCCTGGAGGAAGAGGTCCGGCCGATGGGCCGCGAGGCCACCGGCGTGCGCGGCATGCGGCTCGCGGACGGACAACGCGTCACCTCACTGATCGTGCTCGGCGAGGGGCCGATCCTGACGATTTCCGAGCGCGGCTACGGAAAGCTGACCGACATGGTCGATTTCCCGACGCATGGGCGAGGAGGCCAGGGAGTCATCGCGCTGCAGACCAGCGACCGCAACGGGGCGCTGGTCGGTGCCCTCCAGGTAAAGACGGACGACGAGATCATGCTGATCAACTCGAGCGGCACACTCGTTCGCGTTCCGGTGAGTGACATACCGGTGCTGGGCCGTAACACCCAGGGCGTGCGCATCATGCGTCTCGAAGAGGACGAGAAGCTCGTGGGACTCGAGCGCATCGCTGGCGACGATACACAGGACGGCGAGGGAGCCGGCTGAGGCCGGCCCACCGGGACGCCCAAGTGCGCGTCTTCAATTTCTCAGCGGGCCCGGCGGTGCTGCCGCTTCCGGTGCTCGAACAGGCACGCGACGAGCTGCTCGACTGGCAGGGCGGCATGTCGGTCATGGAGATCAGCCACCGCAGCAAGGCCTTCATGGCGGTCGCCGCGCAGGCAGAGGCCGACCTGCGCGAGCTGCTGGCGATCCCTGCCGGCTACAAGGTCCTGTTCATGCAGGGGGGCGCCACCGGTCAGTTCTCTGCGGTCCCGCTCAACCTGGCGCAGCCCGGGGCGCGGGCCGACTACCTCGACACGGGTCACTGGTCGCAGCGCACCATCGCCGAGGCCCGGCGTTTCCTGACGGTCAACATCGCCGCTGAGGAATCCGCGTCCGGCTACACGACCGTGCCCGCGCAAGCGGCGCTGAAACTCACGCACGATGCGGCCTACGTCCACTACACGCCGAATGAAACGATCGGCGGTGTCGAATTTCCCTACATTCCCGGGACGGGCGAGGTGCCACTGGTTGCCGACATGTCCTCGACGATCCTGTCGCGCCCGCTCGATGTGTCGCGCTTCGGGCTCATCTATGCCGGCGCGCAGAAGAACATGGGGCCTTCCGGAATCACGGTCATCATCGTGCGCGAGGACCTGCTGGGTCGGGCGCGACCGGGAACGCCTGCCGTGTTCGACTACCGGGCGTTCGCCGAGACGGATTCGATGCTGAATACGCCGCCGACCTTCGGCTGGTATTTCGCCGGGCTCGTGTTCCAGTGGCTCAAGCGCCAGGGTGGACTCACCGCGATGGCTGCGCGCAATCGCGGCAAGGCCGAAATGCTGTACGCCGCGATCGATGCGTCGTCCTTCTTCTCGAATCCGGTCGCGCCCGCCTGCCGGTCCTGGATGAACGTGCCGTTCCTGCTCGCGAAACCGGAACTCGAGAAGACCTTCCTCGTCGAGTCGGCGGCTGCCGGCCTGGCGAATCTGGCCGGGCACCGGTCGGTCGGCGGCATGCGCGCCAGCATCTACAATGCGATGCCTGAGGCGGGGGTAGCGGCCCTGGTGGAGTTCATGCGCGAATTCGAACGCCGGTACGGATGATGCGCTTCAGGATCCTCACGCTGAATGACATCTCGGCCAAAGGGCTCGAACGCCTGCCGCCCGAGCGATTTGAAATCGCTTCGGAAATCACCCGTCCGGATGCCATTCTCGTGCGCTCCGCCGACATGCACTCGATGGACATTCCGGCGAGCGTGCGGGCAATCGGGCGCGCCGGAGCCGGCACCAACAACATTCCGGTCGCCCTCCTGACGCAACGGGGTGTCCCGGTGTTCACGGCGCCCGGCGCGAACGCGAACGCGGTAAAGGAACTTGTGCTGGCGGGCCTCTTGCTTGCCGCGCGCCATGTCTGCGAGTCCTGGCAATTCGTGCGTGAACTCGCAGTCGACGCGGGGGCGTTCGAAGCCGCCATCGAAAAAGGCAAGAAGCGCTTTGTCGGTCACGAGCTGCCCGGGCGCACGCTGGGCGTCGTCGGGCTCGGGGCGATCGGCGTCGAGGTCGCGAATGCCGCGCACCTGCTCGGCATGCAGGTGCTGGGCTTTGACCCGCAGATCACGGTGCAGCGCGCCTGGCAGCTGTCGTCCGGGGTCGAACAGGCACTGAGCCTCGACGACCTGTTCGCCCGCTCCGACGTCGTGACGCTGCACGTGCCCCTCACCGACTCCACGCGCTCGCTGGTGAATGCCCAGCGCATCAAGCTGATGCGCGATGGCGCGGCGCTGCTCAACTTCGCGCGCGCTGCGATCGTCAACGAGGCGGACGTCCTCGCGGCACTGGAGTCCGGCAAGCTGTCCGCGTATGTCTGCGACTTTCCTTCGCCACGAAGCAAGGACCATGCGGGTGTCATCGCACTGCCGCATCTCGGTGCATCCACCAGCGAGGCCGAGGAAAACTGCGCGATGATGGTCGCCGTCACGCTGCGCAATTTCCTCGAGAACGGCAACATCCGTCATTCGGTCAACTTTCCCGAAGCGACCCTGCCGCGCATGCCGGCGACGGCGCGCATCGCGATTTCCAACAGCAATGTCCCCAACATGGTGGGCCAGATATCGACCTGCCTTGCGGAGGCCGGGCTCAACATTGCCGACCTGCTCAACAAGTCGAAGGGAGAAGTCGCATATACACTGATCGATATCGACGGGCAGGTGCCCGCGGGCCTGATCGAGCGCATTGCCGCCATCCCGGGCGTGCTGAACGCGCGGGCCGTGTAGCATCTTTATGCGCCGATGACAAACCGCTTCGAACATCTTGCCGCGCCCGGAGTCCGCCGGTTGGCGCCCTACGTGCCGGGCAAGCCGCCCGAGCAACTCGAGCGCGAGCTCGGCATCGCGGACAGCATCAAGCTCGCATCGAATGAGAATCCGTTGGGCCCCGGTCCGCGCGCCCGTGCGGCACTCGCGGCCGCATTGCCTGGCGTCGGGATGTATCCCGATGGCAGCGGCCATGTGCTGCGCTCGCGCCTTGCCGAGAAGCACGGCGTCACGATCGATCAGGTGACCCTCGGCAACGGCTCGAACGACGTATTGGTGCTGCTCGCCGAAACCTTCCTGACGCCCGAACTCGAGGCTGTCTATTCGCAGTACGCCTTCGCGGTCTATCCAATCGCGGTGCAGGCGTCGGGTGCACGAGCGTGCGTCGCGCCCGCCAATCCAGTGGAGCACCCGATGCCGCTCGGACACGATCCCGCTGCGATCCGCGCGGCGATCGGGCCGAGGACGCGCATCATTTACCTTGCGAACCCCAACAACCCGACGGGGACATGGATCACGGGCCCGGATCTCGAAGCGCTGATTGGCGCGGTCCCTGCGGAAGTCATCGTCGTGCTCGACGAGGCCTATCACGAGTATTCGGCCGAGGCGGGCGTGCCGGATGCCACGGCCTGGTGCGCGCGCCATCCGAACCTGGTCGTGGCCCGCACCTTTTCCAAGGCCTACGGGCTCGCCGGCCTGCGCGTCGGATATGCGCTATCGCACCCGGACATCGCGGACCTGCTGAACCGCGTGCGCCAGCCGTTCAACGTATCGGTGCTGGGGCTCGCCGCCGCAGCGGCTGCGCTCGATGATCGGGAGCACGTCGAGGCCACGCTTGCGCTCAACCGGCGCGGACTTGCGAGGCTCGGCGAAGGGCTCACGGCACTCGGCCTGAAGGTCCTGCCCTCGGCTGCGAATTTCCTGCTTTGCGACCTGCAGCGGCCCGCAGCACCCATCAACGAAGCGCTGCTGCGACGCGGCGTGATCGTCCGGCCGGTCGGCAATTATGGTTTGCCGAATCATCTGCGCATTTCCACGGGCACTGCGGAGCAGAACGAGCGCGTACTCGCAGCCATGGCCGCCGCGCTCGCGGAAAACGCGTGACCGGGCCGCCGGCAAGCTTCGTCGTCAATCCGGGCATCCGGATTTCGGGCGAAATCCGGATGCCCGGTGACAAGTCGATTTCCCACCGCGCCGTAATGCTTGGCGCGATCGCGCAAGGTGTCACTGAAGTCAGCGGATTCCTCGACGGCGCGGACTGCCTGGCAACCCTTGCGGCATTCCGCGCGATGGGTGTGCAGATCGATTGCCCGGCGCCGCACCGCCTGGTCATCCACGGCGTGGGTCTGCACGGACTGAAAGCCCCGACGGCAGCGCTCGATCTTGGCAATTCTGGGACCGCCATGCGGCTGCTGGCCGGCCTGCTGTGCGGCCAGCAATTCGATTCGGCGCTCGTCGGCGACCATTCGCTGATGCGCCGCCCGATGGACCGCGTCGGCGCTCCGCTGCGGCGCATGGGTGCGAGGATTCGTACGCGCGACGGCCGGCCACCCATCGAAATCACGGGACGACGGACCCTGCAAGGTGTTGCGCACGAGCTCGACGTGCCGAGTGCGCAGGTGAAATCCGCGATCCTGCTCGCCGCGCTCTACGCGTTGGGGCGAACATCGGTCATCGAGCCGGCCCAGACCCGCGATCACACCGAGCGCATGCTGGTCGCCTTCGGCGTGCCCGTGTTGCGCGATGGCGCGACAATTTCAATCAGGGGGCCCGCGACGCTCCAGGGCTGTCACATCGATGTGCCCGGCGATTTCTCCTCGGCCGCATTCTTCATCGTCGCCGGAATCATCGCGGGCCGGGCGCCGTTGGTGATCCGCGGCGTGGGTGTCAATCCGACCCGCACGGGATTGCTGGAAATCCTGCGACTGATGGGAGCCGACATCCGGTTGCTGGAACTTGGGGAAAGCGGCGGCGAGCCAGTCGCCGACTTCGAGATCAGGCGTGGCAGCCTGCGCGGCATCGCGGTCCCACGCGAACTGGTCGCGAGCGCGATCGACGAATTCCCCGTGTTGTTCGCTGCGGCGGCAATCGCCGAGGGTGAGACGATCGTGACCGGTGCGGCGGAATTGCGCGTCAAGGAAAGCGACCGCATCGCGGTCATGGCCGATGGCCTCGGCCGGCTCGGTGTGCGCGTCGAGGTGCTGGCTGACGGCATGCGAATCCTGGGAGGCCCGGTCGGCGGCGGCGTCGTCGAAAGCCGCGGCGATCATCGGGTCGCGATGGCGTTTGCGGTGCTCGCTGCACGCGCGGCAAGTCCGGTCGTCATCCGCGACGTGCATTATGTCTCCACCTCATTTCCGGGTTTTGCGGGTACTGCGCGTGATGCGGGCTTGCAGCTGGAGGAGGAGGGATGAGCGAGGTACCCGTCATCGCCATTGACGGCCCCGGCGGATCCGGCAAGGGCACGGTGGCCCGCCGGGTGGCGCAACAATTCGGTTGGCACCTGCTGGATAGCGGCGCGCTCTATCGCCTGGTCGCGCTGGCCGGGCTGCGCAATGGCCTCGCCGTGGATGACGTGGCCGGCCACGCCCGCCTGGCTGCGACACTCGACGTGAGTTTCACGGCCGATGCGGACGGCAACGAGCAGGTGCTGTATGCGGGATCGGACGTCACGGCGGAATTGCGCGCCGAGCAGACTGGCGAGGCTGCATCCCGGGTTGCGGCCTGGCCCGAGGTGCGATCGGCCCTGCTGGGGCGCCAGAGGGCGTTTGCGCGCCCACCGGGACTCGTGGCCGACGGACGCGACATGGGATCGATCGTTTTCCGTGGCGCCAGGCTCAAGGTATTCCTGACTGCCAGCCCGGAGGAACGGGCCCGCAGGCGCTATAAGCAGTTGAAAGGAAAGGGGTTGAGTGTTAACCTCGCCGCCCTTTCCGCGGAGATCGCCGAGCGGGACAGGCGGGATACCTCGCGAGCCGTGGCACCGCTGATTGTCGTCCCGGACGCGATCGTCGTGGATTCGACCACGCTCTCCATCGAGGAGGTCGTCGGGCGGGTGATCTCGCTCGCGCGCGAACGCTTCCCTGAGGCGAGGCGTCAGGATTGACGACAGCGCCGGCATGGCCCGGCGCCGGACGGTGCGACAGGATGCCAGCACCGGTGACTACAGGACCCAGCGCGGCAGGATGCTGCGCGGCATGCAACCAACCAGGGGCCACGGGGCCCGGAAAACCCAATGACCGAAACCTTTGAGCAATTGTTTGAGCAGAGCCTTGCGAGCCGGCAGATCAGGCCTGGCCAGATCCTGACCGGCACGGTCGTGGATGTGAATTCAGATGTCGTGATCGTCAGCGTCGGCCTCAAGTCCGAGGCGGTGATCCCGGCGGATCAATTCCGGAACGAAAACGGGGAAATCGAAGTCGTCGTCGGCCAGGAGGTCGAGGTGGCGCTCGATGCCGTCGAGGACGGCTCGGGCGAGACGCGGCTGTCACGCGAAAAAGCGAAGCGCGCCCGCACCTGGACCCGCCTCGAAGAAGCCTTCACGAACGGCGAGATCGTCAAGGGCATCATCAACGGACGCGTCAAGGGCGGATTCACCGTCGAACTCGACAACGTGCGCGCCTTCCTGCCCGGCTCGCTGGTGGACGTGCGCCCGGTGCGCGACCCGAGTTATCTCGAGGGCAAGGAACTCGAGTTCAAGGTCATCAAGCTCGACCAGCGTCGCAACAACGTCGTCGTGTCACGTCGTGCGGTCGTCGAGCAGGAATACAGCGCCGAGCGGTCGGCCCTGCTCGACAACCTGAAGGAGGGCGATGTCATCAAGGGCGCGGTCAAGAACCTGACCGATTATGGCGCTTTCGTCGATCTGGGCGGCATCGACGGCTTGCTGCACATCACCGATATGGCGTGGAAACGCGTCAAGCACCCGTCCGAAATCGTCAAGGTCGGTGACGAGATCGACGTGCGCATCCTGAAGTTTGACCGCGAACGCCAGCGCGTATCGCTCGGCATCAAGCAGCTGGGCGCGGATCCCTGGCAGAACATCGCGCGGCGTTACCCGCCGAACACACGCCTGTTTGGCAAGATCACGAATATTGCCGACTACGGCTGCTTCGTCGAGATCGAGGAAGGCGTCGAGGGCCTCGTGCACGTGTCGGAAATGGACTGGACCAACAAGAACGTCAATCCGGCCAAGGTCGTGCAGATCAGCGAGGAAGTCGAGGTCATGGTCCTCGACATCGACGAAGAACGCCGTCGGATTTCGCTGGGCCTGAAACAGTGCAAGCCGAACCCCTGGCGCGAGTTTGCCGAGAGCTTCAACCGCGGCGACCGCGTGTCCGGCCAGATCAAGTCGATCACCGATTTCGGCATATTCATAGGCCTGTCGGGCGGCATCGATGGCCTCGTGCACCTGTCCGACATTTCCTGGGATCGTCCCGGCGAAGAGGCCGTGCGCGATTACCAGAAAGGCCAGACGGTCGAGGCGATGGTGCTGTCCATCGACCCGGAACGCGAGCGCATATCGCTTGGCGTCAAGCAACTCGCCAAGGACCCGATTTCGGCGTACCTGGCGGAGCATCCGAAGGGCAGCATCGTCAAGGGCGTGGTCAGGGACGTCGACGCCAAGGGCGCGATCATCGATCTCGGCGACGGAATCGAGGGTCAGCTGCGGGCCTCGGAACTTGCGCGTGACCGTGTCGAGGACGCGCGCAGCGTGCTGAAGGTCGGCGATGAAGTCGAAGCGCGGTTCATCGGCGTGGATCGCAAGAGCCGCTCGATTGCGCTGTCGATCAAGGCCAAGGAAGCTTACGAGGAAGCCGAGGCGGTGCAGCAGTACCGCGGCACGGATACGGTGACCGGCACGACGCTCGGTGACTTGCTGAAGGAGCAGATCTCCGGGCAGTGATCTGGGGTCCGGGGTGCGTTGCCGGGGATGACGGCAGCGCGCCACGCGTGTGAGGACGGGAGTCATGACAAAATCAGAATTGATCGAGATCATCGCTGCCAAGCAGAAGCACCTGCCGGCGAAGGACATCGAGCTGGCTGTCAAGCAGATGCTCGAGATCATGAGTGACGCCCTGGCCGGCGGCGAGCGCATCGAGATCCGCGGCTTTGGCAGTTTCTCGCTGCATTTCCGGCCACCACGCCAGGGCCGCAATCCGAAGACCGGCGAGGCGGTGGCGCTTGCCGGCAAGTACGTGCCGCACTTCAAGCCAGGCAAGGATCTGCGCGAGCGGGTCAATGCCGGACAGTCGCACCCGATCCGCAACTGAGCGGCGCGGCCGGCATGCCGCCGGTGACCGATGAATCCTGAATCGGTCTGGATATTCCTGGCAGTGCTGTTCCTCGGCGGGGCCATCGGCTTCTACGCCGCGCGGCGACCGCGCCCGAGCGCTGTCGGTGCCGAGCGCGTGCGCGGCAACTACCTCGCCGGCGTCAATTTCCTCGTCAATGAACAGCCCGACCGGGCGCTCGAGGCCTTCCTGCGGGCGGCGGAACTCGACGGCGACACGGTGGAAACCCACTTCGCGCTCGGCAGCCTCTATCGGCGCCGTGGCGAGGTCGACCGCGCCATCCGCATCCACCAGAACATCGTCACGCGTGAGTCGCTCGAACCGGAGCAGCGCGAGCAGGCGAGCTTCGCGCTGGCCCAGGACTACCTGCGCGCGGGCCTGCTGGATCGCGCCGAGAAGATCCTCGAGCCGCTGGCCGCGTCGGGCGCCCACCGGATGGCGGCGCTGCGCAATCTGGTGCGGATCTACGAACAGCAGCGTGATTGGCCGAGGGCAATCGAGACATTCCGTGAGCTCGACAAGTCGGGCCGGGCGCCGCACGAGAATGCAATCGCGCATTATTTCTGCGAGCTTGCCGAGGCCGCGCGCGAGCGCAATTCCCGCGACGAGGCGAGGGAGCATCTGCGCGCCGCCCATGCCGAGCGACGGCGCTTTCCCAGGGGCGCGCTGATGCGCGCCGACATCGCGATCGAGCAGCAGGACGTGACGCTGGCCGAGACGTTGCTAGCTTCCGTCCTGAAGCAGGACGCGGCGCTTGCAATCGAGGTCATCCCGCGAGTTACGCGGCTCGCTCGCGCAGCCGGCAAGGGTGGCGATGCCCTGGTCGCGCGCCTGGTCGCGGAGCGACCCGACGCGGCAAGCGAAATCGCGTTCGCGGCGATCATGACGGATGCACTCGACTTTGCGCCCCTCGAAGCGCTGGTGCGGAACTTCCTGGTCCAGGACGAGACCGTTTCGGGCCTGGTGCGCGCGATCGGCCGCGATCCGGCGGCGCTCGACGTGCGTGCGGTGCGCGAGATCGCGGCGGTGCTGCGCAAGCTCGCCGCGTCGACGCCGCGCTATCGTTGCTCGAGCTGCGGCTTCTCGAGCATCAATCATTTCTGGCAGTGCCCCGGCTGCAAGGGCTGGGACAGCCAGCGGCCGCTGTTGCGCTTCGACCTGGTCGCCGGCCTCGAACGCGATCAACGGCATCCCTGAAATTCCCTGAATGCGCGCGATAGACGGGCGGCGCCGCGGGGCGGCGGGCGCTAGTCTCGCTTACGGGCGCGGCGATGGTCGCCGCGCGCGACGACAAGGGAGTCAAGCAATATGCTCACCAAGGGACTGGGTGCGGCCCTGCTGGCCGCAATGCTGCTCGCGCCGAACGCCATCGCCGGGCCCGTCAATGTCAATACGGCGGATGCCAGGACGCTCGCACGCGAATTGCAGGGGATCGGCATGGCCAAGGCGGAGGCCATCGTCAGCTACCGCGAGAAGAACGGTCCGTTCAAGGGTGCCGACGACCTCGTAAAGGTCAAGGGCGTCGGCAAGAAGCTGGTCGACCAGAACAAGGCCAACCTGCGCTTCGAGGCGGAGAAATCTTCGGGCTGACCGCGCCCGCGATCGGTGCGGGCCGGTTGGCGACGGCTCCGGTATCATGCGCGATGCATGCCACCGGAATCGAAGGAGCGCCCTTGAGCCGTCCCGCACCGATTCGTTTCGCGGTGTTTCCGGTCGCCGGCCGCGGCACCCGCTTCCTGCCCGCGACCAAGGCGAGCCCGAAGGAAATGCTGCCGATCGTCGACAAGCCGCTGATCCAGTACGCGGTCGAGGAGGCATTGATTGCCGGGGCCCGCAACCTGGTATTCATCACCGGCAGTTCGAAGCGTGCCATCGAGGATCACTTCGACAGCGATCCGGAGCTGGAGGCGGCGCTCGCAGCCCAGGGCAAGCAGGGCCTCGCGGATGCGCTGCACCACATCCTGCCGGACGACGCAACCTGCATCTACATCCGCCAGCCGGCGCCACTCGGCCTCGGCCACGCCGTGCTGTGCGCGCAACCGGTGGTTGGCGGCGAGCCGTTTTACGTGCACCTCGCCGATGACCTGATCGACGCACCCCAACCGGTTCTCGCGCAGATGCGCGACCGCCATGCCCGAACTGGCGGCAGCCTCATCGGCGTGCAGCAGGTTGCGCGCAGCGAAACCGGACGCTACGGCATCGTGGCTGTGGAGGATCCGACTGCCGAACTTTCCCGCATCCGGCGCATCGTAGAGAAACCGAAGCCGGCCGAAGCGCCTTCGGAACTGGCGGTCGTCGGCCGGTACCTGCTGTCCGCGGCGATCTTCGACCGCCTCCACAGGATCGGACGCGGCGCCGGCGGCGAGATCCAGCTGACCGACGCGATCGCCGCACTGCTCGACGACGAGGCGGTTTACGCCTACCGCTTCAGCGGCAAACGCTATGACTGCGGCAGCAAGCTCGGCTATCTCGAGGCGACCGTCGAGTATGGACTGCGCCATCCGGAGCTGGGCGACCGGTTCGGGAAGTACCTCGACAACTTCGTCAGCAGCCGCAAGCCGAAGGCCTGAGCCGCACGCCGCTCAGTGCAGTTCGTATGAATCCGGCGGCAGCACTGCGAGCGGCGGCGCGCGAGCAGGTTCCGTGACCGCGCTGTCCCAGTGCCGCGTATAGACCTGCAACCGTATCTCGTCGAAGTCTTCGCCTCGCAATCCTTCGAGGCGCACACCGGCCACTGCGCGATTCGACACGCGCCATTCCACCGTTGCTGAAAGCCGGGCACCGAGCCCGTCACGCGATGAGCCGGCAAAACGTGGATTTCCGGCCGCAACCTGCAGCGCGGGGTCGGTGGGGAAATAATCGCTGGAATCCTCGCGCAGCGTCTGCCAGCTGAGTCCGCCCTCGATCCGGAAATTCGCCGATTCACGGTGCCCGCGCAGGTCAAAGGTCGGCCCGACCGAAAGGATGTGGCTCGGACTGAAATATCCGCCGTGGCCAATCGTGAAATGAGACAGGTTTTCGTCATATCCCATCGCCGTCAATTGGCCGCCCAATCGTGCCTGCCAGCCCTGGCCCGAAGCAGCGCGCCGCCAGAAACCGGCGCCGGCTTCCCACTGGGTGTTGTCGTCGACCCGCTGGCCCTCGACCAGCGCGCCGGAGAAATTCCCGTAGATGTTCAAATCATCGCCGCCGAAACTGCCCTTGAGGTACGCGCGATTGCGCGTAATGCCGCCCCATTCGCGACCGCTCACCGGGTCGATTGCACCCGCCATCGACAGCAGCGAATCGGTCACCGACACACGCTCCACGCCGAGACTGACGGGACCGTCGTTCGCATCCACTTGAATCCGCAGTGCACCGACGACGTTGCTGACGGTAAATGACGACGGCGTCTGGCCCAGTTCGACGACGATGCCCGTCGTCGGTGCCCATTGCACGTGCAGGCCGACCCCGTCATCGTCCTGCGAGCGAGTCGCTGCCGCGAGCGCGGGCGAGCTACCGTACGGTTGACCGGCCGCGACAATGCCTGCCTCAGGCGCATGCGCGTCGGCGGCAATCCGCAGCCGCCCCCAGCGCGCGTTGGTCGAGGTCCAGGCAAACTGCAATTGCGGTGTCTCGAGCCTGCTGAGGCCTGCATCACCGTCGCGCCAGCGCCAGGCCAGCGCGGCATCGACATGCGAGACCCAGTTGCGCTCGATTTCCTGCAGCATTGCATCGGCAGCAAGGCGATCGGGGGCCAGTTCGCGCGCCACCAGCAACGCTTCGGAATAGCGGCTCTGTTCAAGCAGTGTGTCGATGAGCTGGCTGGCCGCGCCCGGGGCGGCCCGATCCACCGCCAACAGGTCGCGCAACGCTCGCTCGCGGGCCGGCGCATCGCCCCGCAGTTGCGCAAGGTCAGCCCGCGCGCGCAACGTGGCGGGATGGTTGGGGCGCAGTTCGTCCAGCACGGCGTAGGCGCGGCCCGCGGCATTGGCGTCACGCAGGTCACGCGCCGTCGTGAATTCGTGCAGCATGACCTGAAAGCGGGTCTCGTGTTCCAGCTCGGTGAGCGAAGGATCCAGCTTGCCAGAGACACGTGCGGCGTCGAAGTGAACCAGCGCCTGGCGCGAGTGACCACGGCGCACCGCCAGTATCGCGAGTCCAGCCTGCGCCTGTGCGTGGCTCTTCGTGCCGGTGGGCACGTCGTTGAAATGCATTGCAGCCAGTGGCTCGAGGCCGAGATCGAGGCACAGGTAACCGAGTGCTGCGTCGAGCTTCGCACGGTCTTCGATCGGGAGTGACCGCACAGCTGTCGGATCCTGCAGGCCCGGCATCGAGATGCGGGCCGTATCCGGATCGACCGCGGCGAGCGCCCGCGCCCACGAGTAGCGCGCCCAGGGATCCGTGTGGTCGAGTTCGCGTGCGTGGCCGGCCGCATCCAGCGCTGCGCGATAGTCGCCCTGCGCGAACAGCTTCTCGGACTGCTCGCGCCAGCCAGCGGCATCCTGCGGGACTTCGGCCGCAGCGGCGAGCACCAGCGTCGCGAACAGCGCGACCGTCAGACTCATGCGGCAATCCCCTCGTGCGGCCGCGACTTGGCCGCGCCATTCGCGCGGCACTGGACATGATAACCAGTTTTCAGCCGGCCCTCACGCGCGATGTCGGTTTAAGAAACGATTATTAGTGATTGATTGTAATGACAATTACCTAATGGCAATGATGGACTCGAGGCGCTGGTCCGTCGGCGGACTCGCCTATACTCACGGATGCCGAGTTACCTCATCTATGGAATCGTCGTGCTGATCTGGGGCACGACCTGGTACGCGATCAAGTTCCAGCTCGGCGTCGTGGCGCCCGAGATTTCACTGGTCTACCGGTTTGCGATCGCCGCGGCCTGCCTGTTCATCTTTGCGCGCATCGTCGGCAGTCCGATGCGTCTGTCACGGCGCGATCACGGTTTCGTCGCGCTCCAGGGGCTGACGCTGTTCTGCCTCAATTACTGGCTCACCTACCTCGGCACGCAATACCTGACCAGCGGCCTGGTCGCGGTGTTGTTCACCAGCGTCATTTTCATGAACCTGATCAATGCGCGGATGATTTTCGGAATCGCCATCGAACTGCGCGTGCTGGTGGCGGCTGCCGCGGGCATGCTGGGGGTGGCGCTCCTGTTCCAGCCGGAGCTCCGTTCCGCAATGGGAGACAGTGATGTCCTGAAGGGAGCGCTGCTGACGTTGGGCGCGACCTATCTTGCGTCGCTCGGCAACATGGCGGCGATGCGCAACACGGGCGGCGGGCTGCCAGTCGTCACCGTCAACGCTTACGGAATGCTCTACGGCACCATGGGCCTGTCGCTGATTGCCCTGGTTCGTGGCGCACCGCTGGCCTTCGATGCATCGTGGCCCTATGTTGTCTCGCTGCTCTACCTCGCGCTTGCCGGCACGTCATTGGCGTTTGGTCTTTACCTGGCGCTGATCCGGAAGATCGGCCCCGCGCGCGCGGCATACACGAGCGTGTTGTTTCCGGTCGTGGCACTGCTGGTCTCGACGATGTTCGAGGGCTATCGCTGGAGCCTGCCGGCATTCATCGGACTCGCCGTGCTACTCGCAGGCAATGCGCTGGCGCTGGGCGGAAGGAGGTGGCTCCCCGAGTTGGACTCGAACCAACGACACACGGATTAACAGTCCGTTGCTCTACCAACTGAGCTATCGGGGAAGCGGCTTTTCAGGGCGCGGGATTGTCGGCCAAGGCCGCGCGCAAGTCAATCAAGCGGCACGGGTTTTCCGCCGGAATCGATACTCAGGCGCGCTTGCGGGTAACCGCGCCGGCAAGCGCCTTCTGCATGCGCCCAAGCGCATCCTTCAGCGTCTCCGCCGAACAGGCGAATGACAGCCGGAAATGCCCCGGCGCGCCGAATCCGGAGCCCGGCACGACGGCGACGCCGGCCTCGTTGATCAGGAATTCCGCAAAGGCGCTGTCATCCGCGACGCCGATCATCCGCATGGCCTGCTCGATGTTCGCAAAGGCATAAAACGTGCCCCAGCCGCGCAGGCAGGAAATTCCAGGCATCGCATTCAAGGCCTCGACGACCAGGTCATGCCGCGCCTTGAAGGCGCGGGTCATCTCGGCGACGCATTCCTGCGGGCCGTTCAGTGCCACCGTCGCCGCCTTCTGCGAAATCGAGGACGCGTTCGACGTGCTCTGGCCCTGGATCGTCGCCATCGCGCCGACGAGCTCGGCGGGTCCGCCGCAGTAGCCGATGCGCCAGCCCGTCATCGCGTAGCTTTTGGACACGCCGTTGACGGTGACCGTGCGTGGATAGAGATCCGGGCAAGCAGCTGCGAAGCTGCAGAATGGTTCCGGCCCCCACCAGATGTGCTCGTACATGTCGTCGGTCGCGATGATGATATCGGGGTGCTTCGCCAGCACGGCGCCGAGCGCCACGAGCTCGGCGCGGGAATGAGCCGCACCGGTCGGATTGCAGGGACTGTTGAGGATGAACAGTCGCGTGCGCGGGGTGATCGCTGCCGCAAGCTGCGCCGGCCTGATCTTGTATCCCTGCTTCGCGTCCGCGAGCACCGGGACGGGCGCTCCATCCGCAATCAACACCATGTCCGGGTAGGACACCCAATAGGGTGCCGGGATGATCGCCTCGTCGCCCGGATCGAGCAGCGCACAGCACAGGTTGAAAATCACCTGCTTGGCGCCGTTCGAGACCAGGATCTGCGGGCGCTGATATTCGAGCCCATTATCGCGACGGAATTTCGCGATGATCGCGTCCTTCAATTCGTTGATGCCCTCGACACTCGTATACCGGGTGTGGCCACCGCGGATCGCGGCAATTCCGGCTTCGCCGATATGGGCCGGGGTGTCGAAATCGGGCTCACCGACACCCAGGCCGATGATGTCCTTGCCTTCGGCCTTCATCCTCGCGGCGCGCGCCGTGACGACGAGCGTGGGCGAGGGCTTGATGCGCTGGACGCGGCGGGAGAGGCGGATGCTCACGAAGGGGTACCGTGTCGGGGGAAACCCAGCTAAGGTACGGGATGGCATTTTGCGTTGCAATGCGGACCTGAAATGACGGATCCACGACCCTTCGAGCTGCGCGCGGAATATTCGCCGGCCGGCGACCAGCCGACCGCGATTGCCGCGCTCATCGATGGGCTGGAATCCGGCCTGGCGCACCAGACGCTACTGGGGGTCACTGGTTCCGGGAAGAGCGTCGGTTACGACGATCCACTCTATCTCGTGCGTAGACTGGACGGCGAAGAGCGCGCAGAGATTGTTCGAGCGGGTCCATTCATCGATCGATTGATTGAATCCGTCCCGGGGTTCACTTCCGGAGCCGAATGTGAACGATACACATGCATCAATGCAGCGTATTGGACTGAAGCCTACGATCCGGTACGCGGTCAGTCGGCGCCGAATCCGGTTGCGGCATTCTTGCGTCATCGTGCACCCGCAGAGATGTTCCGACTTACTACGAGCTGCGGTCGGGCTGTGACACTGACCGCCGACCACAATCTCTCGGTCCTTCGGGATGGACGGACGACGCTCGTGAGGACAGAGGAAGCGCGCGCGTCCGACTATCTGCCGACTCCCGACTCGATTGCTGCAACCGAGGACTTGCGAGTGCTTGACGTGCTTCCATACCTGGCAGACACCGGGCTCTCGGTGTTTGCCGAGGTGGCTGTTCTGGCGTACGTCGAATCCGGGGGGCGTCAGCGTGTCATTGCCGGTTTGAAAGCGCGCGGCCTTGCTCCTTACGCCAAGCTCCATGCGATTCGCCACGGAGTGCGTGGGTCAGGCATCAAAGTTCGCGACTACTTGTATTTGGCGGCGGAGACGGGCGGATTTGGAAGGTCCTCGCTGTCTTCGCAAATCTGCGTCGGCGGCAAGAGGCGCGCCTGCCGACTGCCCGCTCAGCTCCGATTGACTGAATCCATCCTCGCCTTGTTCGGCTACTACATCGCGGAAGGAAACGCCCAAGAACGCTATCTGATCATTGCGAACCGCCATGCCGTCATTCGCGCGCGCATCGAGAAGGCATTGGGCGAGCTTGGAATTCCATTCGGCGTGCGGGCCAGTTCCGACTATCAGATATCCTCAGCCGCGCTGACATCCCTGATGGCGAAAACATGCGGAAAGTCAGCCGCCGGTAAACGGCTTCCGGACTTCTGGCCACGCTTGTCGGATCGTTCACTTGGCGTCCTGCTGCGTGGGTACTTCGATGGCGACGGCACCGTAGGCAGCAACGGCGAGGTGACCGCAACGACGGCGAGCAAAGACCTGGCTTCCGACCTTGCGTACGCACTTAAGCGCTTCGGTATCCATGCGCGACTGCGCAGAATCTGGAAGCGCGCAACGAATAGTCAACACGCCGGAAATACATACATCGACGTGGCGGTGTCCGGTATGGCGGATGTGGAGCGCTATGCGCAGGCGATCGGATTCGACCATCCAGACAAGCTGGCGCGCCTCGACGTGCTGCGCAGGCGAAAGGGTGATACCAACGTCGATGTCGTTCCGCTCATGCCGGGCGATCTGAAGATTCTTCGTCTGGGGCTTGGGTTGAGGCAGAAGGACGTCGCCCGGCTCGCAGACTGCTCACGACCCATGATTAGTTCCGTCGAATGCGGCCTACGGCAGCCGAGTCGCGCGTTGCTGGCTCGTCTCCTCGACGGTCTTGCGGACGAAGCAAAGGGCAATAAGGTCGCAGATTTCACCTGGTGGAGCAGATGGAAGACGCTGCGTGGGCTGTGCTCGATCCGATGGACGCGGATCCGACGCATCGAGCGCGTCCAGTACGAGCACCCGTACGTCTACGATCTTTCAGTGCCCGGACCGGAGACATTTTTTGCCGGTAGCGGAGGGGTATTCGTCCACAACACTTTCACAATCGCCAACGTGATCCAGAAGCTGCAACGGCCGACGTTGGTGCTGGTCCACAACAAGACGCTGGCCGCGCAGCTGTACGGCGAATTCAAGGAGTACTTCCCGAAAAATTCCGTCGAGTACTTCGTCTCCTATTACGACTACTACCAGCCGGAAGCCTATGTCCCGGCCTCGGATACCTACATCGAGAAGGACGCCTCGATCAACGAGCACATCGAGCAGATGCGCCTGTCCGCGACCAAGGCGCTGCTCGAGCGGCCGGACTCGATCATCGTCGCGACGGTCTCTGCAATCTACGGCCTCGGCGATCCGGAGGCCTACCTGAAGATGGTGCTGCACCTGGTCCGCGGGGATCGCAGCGACCAGCGTCAGCTGCTGCGCCGGCTGGCCGACATGCAGTACACGAGGAATGAACTGGACCTGCGCCAGGGCACCTTTCGCGTGCGCGGTGACGTCGTGGACATCTTCCCGGCCGAGTCCGAGCGCGACGCCGTCCGCGTGGAATTCTTCGACGAAGAGATCACCTCCCTCGCGTACTTCGACCCATTGACCGGTGAAGTCATGCGCAAGGTGCCGCGCCTGACCGTGTTCCCGTCCACGCACTATGTGACGCCGCGCGAGCGGCTGCTGGCGGCGATCGACGAGATCAAGGTCGAGCTCAGGGGACGATTGGCGGAACTACGGGCCGCGGACAAGCTGCTGGAGGCGCAGCGGCTCGAGCAGCGCACGCTGTTCGATCTCGAGATGATCAGCGAACTCGGCTACTGTGCTGGCATCGAGAATTACTCGCGTTACCTGTCGGGGCGCGCGCCGGGAGAGCCGCCGCCCTGCCTGTTCGACTACCTGCCGCGCAATGCATTGCTCGTGATCGACGAGAGTCATGTGACGATTCCGCAGCTGCAGGGGATGTACCGCGGCGACCGCTCGCGCAAGGAAACACTGGTCGAGTACGGCTTCCGGCTGCCATCGGCGCTCGACAACCGGCCGCTGCGCTTCGATGAATTCGAGCGCGTCCAGCCGCAGACGATCTACGTCTCCGCAACGCCGGCGCAGCGCGAACTCGCAAAATCCGGCCAGGTCGTGGAGCAGGTCGTGCGGCCGACGGGTCTCGTGGACCCGGCGATCGAGGTGCGGCCGGTTGCAACACAGGTGGACGACCTGCTGTCCGAGATCCGCATCCGCGCCGCGCGCCGGGAACGGGTGCTGGTGACGACCCTGACCAAGCGCATGGCCGAGGACCTGACCGATTATCTGGGGGAGCACGGCGTCAAGGTGCGCTACCTGCATTCAGACATCGAAACGATCGAGCGGGTCGAGATCATCCGTGACCTGCGTCTCGCCAAGTTCGACGTGCTGGTCGGCATCAATCTGTTGCGTGAGGGACTGGATCTGCCGGAGGTTTCCCTGGTCGCGATCCTGGATGCGGACAAGGAGGGCTTCCTGCGCTCCGAGGGATCGTTGATTCAGACCGTTGGCCGCGCGGCGCGTAACGAGCACGGTTCGGCGATCCTCTACGCCGACCGGATGACAGGGTCGATGGACCGCGCGATCGCAGAAATGAACCGGCGGCGCGTGAAGCAGCTTGCCTACAACGCGGAACATGGCATCGTGCCAAAGTCCATCCGCAAGGCCGTCAAGGACATCATGGAAGGCGCGCGGGCGGTGTCGGCTGGGGAGGGCGGCATACGGGGTAAGTTCGCGCGGCTGACGCCCGAGCAGGCGATGCAGCAAATCAAGAAACTTGAGCAGGAGATGTTTCGGCTCGCGCGCAATCTGGAGTTCGAGAAGGCAGCAACTGTGCGGGATGAGATTACGGCGCTCCGCCACGCCACCCTCGGCGCCGACGCGGACCGTCTGGCGGGTTAGTCAGGTGACGCATTGCGTCACCGCATGGAACACGAACACCGGTAGCCTGCGGTCGTGCCGGAGTATCGCGAAATCGTCGAACTGAACTGACGTAATACCCCGTATCCGAACAAGTACGTAGAGCAATTGCGGGCGGACAGGCGTAGGGTCTGGTCAGCAGCAAAACGAAGGAGGGTACGAACATGTCAGTCGGCACAATTTGCACCCGCCAGGTCATCACCGTCGATCGCGGCATTGACGTGGCAGCCGCTGCGGGCGTCATGCGCGACAAGGAGGTCGGATATCTGGTGGTCACCGACGCAGCAGGGGATGGCCGGAAACCCGTCGGGGTAGTCACGGACCGCGACATCGTCATCAAGGTGATGGCCCGGGATATCGATCCACACCTGCTGAAAGTAGCCGATGTGATGACGCCGGAGCCGCTGGTCGCCGGATACGCGGATGACATTGCCAAGACGCTGCATCGCATGCGCGCCTTGGGAGTCAGGCGCGTGCCAGTCATCGGCCCGCAAGGAAACATCGTCGGCGTACTGTCGCTTGATGATGCCTTCGATCATCTCGTCAGTCAGATGGCGGATGTCGCGGGCTCCATCCGTAGCCAGCAACCGACGGAACGGCGGCCACACGCCTGAGAGGCCCTAGAGCGTCGGTCCCAGGGTTTGAGGGCGGTTGCGCTCGTGCAGTTGCTGGCACGGCAAGCAGCGTTTTGCGGTCGGGTAGGCATCCAGGCGCTCGCGATGGATCGATTTGTCGCATCGCACACAGACGCCATATGTGCCCGCGGCGAGGCGCTGGAGTGCCGCTTCGATGTCGCGGATCTCCTCGACGTCGCGTGTTATCTCTGCGTGGGTGACATCGGTCAGCAGGTCGGCAAGCGATTCGTCTTCCAAATCGTGAACCTCGCCGGCGATGTCGGCGTACGTCTCCGCATCCGCACGCAGCAAAGTGTTGCTAATTTCCTCCCGCAATGCCAGCCACCGCTCGCGAAGGCGCCGGTTGAAATGGGCGTGATCTGCCCCGCGTAATGCCGATTGAGTCTTCATTCGCGGCCTCCTTATAGCTTGTGCAAGTGTGGTGACCCAACCGTTTCAATGGGAATGAGGGTAACTACGTATTTACGGGGAGGCGATCCGCGCGGAATCTCTATCGTGTCAGCCGGGCCACGAGGGGAAAAAGGGGGGTTTGATCATGAGGAAAAACGGGCGCTCACTGAGCCTTACCGTGCTGGTTTTCGTTGCGCTCGTAACGGCTTGCACATCGATGACGGTCAGGACCGATTACTACCATGGTGCTGATTTCAGCCCGTTTCGGACCTTTGCCTGGATCAGTGGCGATCCATTGATCCGGCCGCCGGGCGCCGAGGCGCATGTGAGCCCGCTAAACGTCCGCCGCATTCGGGAAGCCATCGAAGCCGAGTTGACAGCGAAGGGTTTCACCGAGATCGACGATTCGCCGGCCGCAGACTTCGCCGTGTCATTCACGGTCGGTGCCCGTGATCGCATTGAAGTTCAATCCTATCCGGTCTTGTATCGTGGCGCCTGGGGGTGGGGCGGGACGTATTTTGGACCGCAGATGGACGTGCGCAGATACCAGGAGGGAGCGCTGTCGATCGACATATTCGACGGCAGGACTCGGCAGCCCGTATGGCACGGCTCGGCTCGCAAGGAAATTACCGGCGCCGAAATCTCGGATCCGCAACCGGCAATCAAGCATGCCGTCGCCAAGATTCTGGCAAGGTTTCCGCCGGGCAGGTGATAACTTCAATGGTCTGGCGACAGACTCCAGCCGGAATGCCACCGTCGACGGGCCTCAGGCGACATGAACGGTACTCGCCTGCGGTCCCAAGTCTCCGGCTTCCTCGACAAAGCGAACGGCGGAGCCTACCAGCAGTTCGTCGAAACGAAGATCGAGGACGCTATTGCGGTGAAAGTAAATCAAGCGGCCATCATCCGATTCGATGCGGCCAAATTGGCGTCCGCGGTCGATTTCGCTGACGCGACCCTGCAAGGCGCCAGCGTGGAACTTGACCTGCCGCCGGTGTCGTCTTTCGTAGTCCTGAAGCCTGCGTCGTGCAGCCTTGAACGCGTCGCGTAGAGCGACATAGACATCTTCGTGCGCGTGATCAATCGGGTCGACACGCTGGATTGCGATCTCGTCACCCGGGACAGTAATGCGCAACACGACATCGAAAAGCCGGCCCTGTTGCTGATGGCGGTGTGGCGCTTCGACGACCACATGGCAATGAATGATGTGCGGACTGAATGTCTCCAGGCGCGTAGCCAGGTTGCGAATGCGCGCCTCAAGGGCAGGGGAGGGTTGCATGTTGCGGAAGACGATTTCCAGCGGGATTTGCATGGCTTCGACGCTGATTTCCGCCTTTGTCTGCAGTGCGCGTCCCAAAAAACAGTATCCGGGCACCGGCACCTGCCTGCAATACGTACATGTCCTGATACGGATCACGCAGCAGGCGTCGGACGCCTATCGGTATATGCGGATAGCATGTTTGCATTCATAGGGGCAATCTCGGCAACGTCGATGCGCAGAAGCAATATCGACGAGTGGAGCCACGGCAATGCCGGCATCGGCGTGGTGGGAGCATTTTGATCATGGAGCCGATATCGGCGTGCGAGGCATTGGTGGCACGCCCGCCGAGGCGTTCGAGCAGGCGGCACTGGCATTGACGGCCGTAGTCACTGACCCGGCCGGCGTGCAATTGCAGGAGGTGAAGAAACTGCAGTGCGAGGGACCCAACCTCGAAGCCCTGTTCTACGAATGGCTGAATGCGGTCATCTATGAAATGAGCGTCGAGCACCTGTTGTTCGGGCACTTCGACGTGACGATAGACGGCGGCCGCCTGACCGCCGCATTGAGCGGTGAGGCTGTTCTTCCGGAGCGCCACCAGCCGGCGGTCGAGATCAAGGGCGCAACCTACACCGAACTACGCGTCGCGCGGCAGCCGGACGGCAAATGGTGTGCCCAGTGCATCGTCGACGTCTGACGCAATACGATGGACATTGGCAAGTTGCAGCGTGAGTCGGCGTATCGGTGGCGGGTCCAGCCGACCAGTCCGATGCGCGTACCCGGAATCCTTTACGCCGATGAAACCTTGCTGCGCGACATGGATGACAAGGTGCTCGTGCAATTGTGCAATGTTGCCTGTCTACCCGGGATCGTTGGCGCTGCGTATGCCATGCCGGACGCGCACTGGGGATATGGCTTTCCAATTGGCGGCGTTGCAGCGTTCGATCCAGCGGCAGGCGGCATCGTCTCGGCCGGCGGAGTGGGGTTTGACATCTCCTGCGGAGTCCGCACGCTGACAACCGGCCTGCCGCGTGAGCGGGTCGAGTCGGTGAAGGCCGAGCTGGCGCACGAGTTGGGACGCGCAATCCCGGCCGGGGTCGGCAGCCGTGGCCGAATCCGCCTGGACGAGTCCGAAATGGACGAAATGCTGACGGGTGGTGCGCGTTGGGCCGTAAGCAGGGGTTATGGCAAGGCTGACGATCTCGAGCGAATCGAGGAGGGCGGCCAATGCCTTGAGGCTGAGCCGGGTGCGATTTCGCAGCGGGCACGCCGGCGCCAGCGCGACGAGATGGGCACGCTCGGCTCGGGTAATCACTACCTGGAGGTGCAGCATGTGGTCGAGATTTACCGCCCTGAAGTCGCAGACGGATTCGGTCTGCGGATGGGCGAGATCGTCGTGAGCATTCACTGCGGCTCACGTGGGCTCGGCCATCAGATTGGTACGGACTATCTGCAGATGATGGTGCAGGCCGCTCCGTCGCATGGCATCCATCTGCCAGATCGTGAGCTCGCCTGCGCACCAATCCGGTCAGAACTCGGCGCGCGCTACCTGGGTGCAATGCGTGCAGCGACGAATTGCGCACTGGCCAACCGCCAGATCATCACGCACCTGGTGCGTCAGGCAATCGGTCAGTACCTGCCCGACGCGCCCCTGAACGTCCTCTATGATGTATCACATAACATTTGTAAGGAGGAGACACATGTCGTTGATGGCAAACCGCGCCAACTGTTCGTGCACCGCAAAGGGGCGACTCGTGCCTTCGGTCCTGGCCATCCGGCCTTGCACGAATCTCTGCGTGTCCATGGGCAACCGGTTCTGATCGGCGGCTCCATGGGCACCGCCTCGTATGTACTCGCGGGTACTCTCCAGAGCGAGTCGTTGTCGTTCAGTTCGGCCTGTCACGGCGCCGGGCGCAGCATGTCACGTCACAGGGCGGCAAGACAGTGGAGGGGACACCAGCTTGTCGCCGAATTGAAAGCGCGCGGCATCGTGGTCATCAGTCCCTCCATGCGTGGTGTGGCCGAGGAGGCGCCGGGTGCCTACAAGGATGTGGAGGCCGTAGTGGACCTTGCGGACAAGGCGGGCCTCGCGAGCAAGGTCGCGCGGCTCGAGCCGCTCATCTGTGTGAAGGGATAGATGCGCCGTCGTGATCGTTCGCAGACATCGAAGGGCTGGGCCATGGGAAATGGATTCCGGCTCGGCCGTGTCGCAGGCATCGATGTCCACGTCGACTGGAGCCTGTTGATTGCTTTCTGTCTGATTGCGAGCAGCCTGGCGTTCGGCGTGTTTCCGGCCTGGCACCCGGAATGGACGGGCGTGCATGCAACGGGCACGGCACTTGCTGCGGCGTTGTTGTTTTTCAGCTCGGTGCTTGCGCACGAGTTATCCCACGCCCTGGTAGGGCGCCGATATGGCATTTCAATCGGCCGGATCACGCTTTTCATCTTCGGCGGGATCGCTGAGCTTGCCGGTGAGCCGCGCAGCTGGCGCGCGGAACTGTCGATGGCTATTGCCGGACCGATGACGAGCATCGTTCTGGGCGCCGTTTTTCTGTTGCTGGCGATGGGCATGGCAGGACCACTGCCGACCGACATGCAGCATCTCGAATCATGGCTTGCCGGGCTCGGATCGGTGCCCACGCTCCTGTTGTGGTTGGGCCAGGTTAACATCGTCCTTGCGCTCTTCAATCTCGTGCCCGGATTTCCCCTTGACGGCGGGCGCGTGCTTCGCGCCGCCTTGTGGGGCATCACGGGGAATCTGCGCAGGGCGACGCGCTGGGCCTCAATGGGCGGACAGGTCGTCGCCTGGCTGCTGATGGGCATGGGCATCGCCATGATCCTTGGCGCCGATGTGCCATTGTTTGGATCCGGCGCAGCCGCAGGTCTCTGGCTGACCTTCATCGGCTGGTTCTTGAACAACGCGGCGCTGATGAGCTATCGGCAGCTCTTGCTGCAGGAAACTCTCCAGGCAGTGCACGTGCAGCGGCTGATGCGCACCGATTTCCTCACTGTGTCGCCGGATCTGACGGTGGCCGAGTTCGTTCACGAGCGTCTGTTGCCAAGCGGTCAGCGCGCTTTCCCAGTGGTGGAAAAAGGGAAGTTGTCAGGAATTGTCAGTTTGCGGGACGCGCGAAAGATCGATCGCACGCAGTGGACCGGCACCGTAGTTGCGCGGATCATGACACCCGCAGAGCGCCTCGTGACGGCAAGCCCCGGGGATGATGCCTTCGAAGCATTGGTGGCGTTGGGACGCGGTGGCATGAAACAGCTCCCAGTTCTGGAGAACGGTAAGTTATGCGGGCTGCTGCGTCGTGAGGATCTCGTGAATTGGCTTGCCTTGTATGGCGAACGATCCCTCGAACCAATGTAGCTACGGTGACAGCGGGAATGCTCGGGCCGCACATGGAGGCATGTATGCCTCCCAAGGGGCCGCCGTCAGGTCGGTGACTCGGCACTCCGCAGCGTCTGCTCGATCTCGAACTCGGATTTATCGTTCACCCACGGATATGTCGACAGCAGCACCGGTGAGCCTTTGAGCGCCACGAGCGTGATGCGATCCTCCGCTTTCCCGGGTTCCGCGGGGATGTGACATTCGCAGACCGAGGTGAACCCGGCGTCCCGCACCGCCCGCAGGAGCGATTCCTTCGTGAAATGAAAACTGAACGTGTTATCGATGGATTTGAGCACCCGGCCCCTGCGAACCGCGTCCGTGTCGTCATCCTCGTGCTCGCGGCAGCGACGGCCCGCGTACGTGCGCCCGCGCCATTCGACCTGGATCTCGGCCGTAAGGCTGATTAACGTATCGATGACGAGCATCCCACCGCACAGGTCGTGGACCTTGTCGAGGACGGAGAAGATATCCGGGGCATCGAGGTGGTAGAGCAACCCGAGAACATACACGACATCGAACGATCCCAGGCCGTCGGTCCTTAAGCGGCGCACATCCTCCTGCCTGAACCGGACCGCTGCGAGACCGAGGCGGGCGGCGCAGGCGGCACCCGCTTCCATGCGCTCGGTACGGGCATCCAGGGCGAGGACCTCGGCGCCACGCAGCCCGGCCTCGATCGCGTAGACACCTTCGCCGCACCCGAGGTCCAGGATGCGCAGCTCGGAAAACGGCCGTCGCGCGAAGTCGCGCGTGACCTGCATGATCCGGCGGACCTTGACTCCATTCGCAAGCCCTGCCTGGGGAACGCGGGGACCCCCTTGGGTGCCCTTCTTCGCGAACAGATCGAGGGCTTCCGGGTCGAGTGCGTAAACCAATTCCCGAGTCATCGGTGATCTCCTTGCCGGGCGGGCATAGCCGTCTCCGTGTATTCTGCACCGCGAGTGGAAGAGTTCATCAGGAGGTTGTTTTCGGACCCCGGGATGCTGCGCATGGGACACGCGCAGTGTCGCGACGACCTCAACCTCGGCCTCGGCTGGATCTACTATGCCCTGGCGCGCGTGATCCGGCCGAAAACGGCTGTCGTGATCGGCTCGTGGCGCGGTTTCGTGCCAGCAGTCATCGGCAAGGCGCTCAAGGACAACTCGGAGCCGGGCGAGTTGCTTTTCATCGATCCATCGCTTGTGGACGATTTCTGGTCCGACCCGGTGCGCGTCGAACGGCATTTTGCGGCGCTCGGTGTCCCGAATGTCCGGCACCTGCGCGCGACCACGCAGGAATTCGTCGCGACTGGTGCCTACAGCCAACTCGACGAGGTCGGGATGCTGATGGTGGACGGTCATCACACGGCGGAGCAGGCACGGTTCGATTATCTGGCGTTCCTGCCGAAACTCGATCCGGAAGCGATCGTGCTCTTCCATGACAGCGTGCGCCGGTTTCAGAGCCCGATCTACGGCAAGGACCACCCCTACGAGCATACGGTCTGCCTGCTTATGGACCGGCTACGCGAAACTCCGGGTCTTGAGGTGATGTCACTGCCCTTCGATGGCGGCTTGACTCTGGTCCGCGGGCGCCCCGCCTCGCTTGCGTCGATCGAGGCTCCCTTCGAAGGGAGCAAGTGACCGTTCGAGGGCGGCCGAGCTCAACTGTCCTCCTTTCGGTTCATGAGATATTCGAGGAAGTAGCCGTTGAGTTCAGTTGCATCGCGCGTCCACGACCACGGTTCGCC
>Ga0214473_10001186_pt1 | contig 35288 bp, 20 predicted proteins | sample RVTome_7_FD_203509 | JGI IMG/M metagenome (GOLD analysis project Ga0214473, IMG submission 203509) | Soil microbial communities from uranium-contaminated site in the Upper Colorado River Basin, Wyoming, United States - RVT98D197 | ecosystem: Environmental > Terrestrial > Soil > Contaminated >... | reverse complement strand
ACCGACTTCGCAACCAAGGTCTTTTGCAATAACAGGACATTTGGCCTTGAGTATAAAAAATATATTTTTGTCTATATCGCTTAATGTTTCGTAATTGCCTTGTCCCTTGGCTATGATAAAATCAGCTTTCCCAAAATGGTCACGGAAAGACTGAGAGCAACTTTCCAGAATTGTACCTGGTGCATCCGAGCCGTTATCAATCACTTCAACTATTCTGGGCAAGCCGGCAATTAAGGCATCTTCCATTGTTGCGTCATTTATTACAGGCGAACCCTTGACGGCTACAGTAACTTTTTCTATTGGCAACTGCTCAATCAACAGGCGGTCAAAAACAATTTCTCCAGCATTATCCGCTATATAAAGAATTTCTTTAGCATCGTTGATGGCCTGCTGAAAAAGTTTTAATTGAACATCAACGAAATCAGCAACCAGACACTCACTTATTGCCTTTTCGAGTTTGCTTTCTTCCAGAGTGCCATTGACTCCGAAATCAATTATGTTTCCTGTTATTGCCAGACGTACCGCTGTAACAAGCGGCTTGTCAGAACTGATAATCCTTTGACGCATGTCTGGATATAACTTCAGAGCTGTGTCATTGAACTTGATTTTTACGCTGCGGTAAGGATCGTCTATACCAACTAATTCCCTGATGAGCCTGTGTATCTTCTGTCCCATTAATGGCGGACTCTGGCTCATATCCAAGGAATTTGCAAAAGCGGCAACTTTTCTTACTACAAGCTCCTGCATCTTCTCATCGTCAGTTGCCAGCCGGGCAGCATCCAGTGCCTGGCGAATAAAACACGGTATGCAGTCCAAATAAGTCTTCATATAGTTTTCAAACTTTCTTTTTACACCCAATGACTTTCAACATTAGGCGATACACGGCGGAACACTTACTTTTCGGGTAATCCCAGCTTAAAAAATTCAATCGAATTTGTCCGTAATATCTTCCTAGTGTATTCAATCGCCTCCTGCTCACTGAACTTGCCGTCCAACACTTTTTCGGCCAGAACAATCGCACAGTTTTCTTTTGCTATCTCAAGATGACCTATCGTATATTCGACGTAGTGTGAGTCGCCGCCAAACACAAATATCTTATTCACCGGCACACACTCGAGCATCTCAGACAACTGCCGCCTCGCACCTTCAGGCGTAATTATATGCGTCCAGCACTGGTTCAGATACACATTAGGCCAGCTTTTGCCAAGCTCTACAAACTCCATTACGTACGGCCAGCCACTATGAAATATGTCAAAATTTATCTCCTTGTATTCCTTGAACAAAGGTATCAATAACTGCGGGTCACTGTTACGAATATCATTTTTTCCCCAAGTCTGGAGCCCCGTATGTATCGAAAGCGGCATCCCTTTTTCTTCAATAATCTTTAACATCAAATGCATACAATAGTTTGAAAGCGGTTTGCCGTCTTCAATACTAAACGCCTTGCCTCCCGCCCAACTGAATTTCGCCTCCGTCAATCTTAACAGCTTCTTCAACAAAACCTCCGCCTTTTCACGCGAATACTCTGAAAAATCCAGTGACCTTAGATACGCTCCCGTCCATTTAAATCCTACTACACCGCTGGCAATGGATTCATCAACAAATTTGCGGTAAATTTTTTCCAAGTCATCTAAGCTATGCACCTGCACCCCATATCCACGCTCCATCCATTCAATATCATCCTGTGAAGTAAAAACAACCAGCCCGTCAAAAGACCTCACCGCTCGGAAAAAACCGGGATATTCGCTTTTGTCGTATCCCTTGTCAAACTTGTCATAAGTAATTAAGCAATCAATCTTGCCCAAACCCTGCAGCACACGCTCGTAGACACCAGGTTGATAAACCTTCTTCATACTCTCGTTTATTTTCTTGACCGACTCTGCATCCGTCAGCTCGATTCCATGGACTTTTTTTATCCCAAGCCTTACTGCCCTCATATAGCCGGTGTTTTTCAGCCTGTTGTAAACAGGCTCAAACGACTGCCACCTTTCTTCCACACTCAACGACTCATTCAAATACTTATCATCGTGAGTAAACATATTGCCAATATTGGCAATATCGGAGCCGACGTAACCGCCACCTATAGTTACTAAATTGAAAAAGTCAGGCGGCCCGTTTTTCAGCTTCTCCTTCTCAGGCCGGTAATGCTCATGATTATCTACAATCTCTATGTTGTCTATCGCCGTCTTTATCCTCTGATACGTCTGCGTCGATTTAACGTATCCAACCTCCGCCGCATACAATTGCCCCGCAACAGTCAAAACAAATGCTACTGCTATCAGCAAAATACGAATTCTCATTGACTTTTCTCCTTTATTCTTTGCACAGCTCAGTAAAATATTGACGAAACAAGGCTATAATCCAAATAAGTCTTCATCTAATCTCCAAATCTTCTTTTTACACCCAGTGACTTTCGACATTAGGCGATGCCACTTCCTGTAATTTGCCTTCTTTAAACATTTCCAACGCCTCCTGCACCGTTGAAGCCTTGCAAAGAAAAACCTTAACTTTGGCAGCGTTGAGGGTTCTAAAAGCATTGGGGCCCACGTTACCGGTTATCACAACATCTACGCCGAGGTTCGCGATATTCTGTCCGGTTTGAATCCCCGCTCCCTGAGCAGCATTTAAATTCACCGAATTATCATGGGCTTTAAAATCTCCTGTGTCAGTGTCAACTACTATAAGCTGCTTTGCTCTTCCGAACCTCGGGTCCACTTCGCTCGATAAATCTTTTCCCTGTGATGTAATCGCAATTTTCATCTGCTTTTTCCTTTCTGTAATTTTTTTGTAAGCTGCCACTTTCTGCCGCCTCGCCATCGGCAGCATCGGTTACCTCTGCCAAAACCCCTGTTTGTTCCTCGTTCGCATCCAGGCATAAGAAATCTTGTTGCCATCAATTGACCACTTCTATACGCCTCCAACACATCATCGATTTGCCCTGTTACGTACGGCAGGACCTTTATGCCAGTCCCCATAACCATAAAAGCCAATGGCTGTGAGATTGCCCCGCATATCAGCAAATCAATATCAAGAGCCCTCAATCTGGAGATTTTCTGAGGAAGCGGCTCATTTGGTAAATCGACCTGTATCCTGCTTATTGCATTTGTTTGGCCAATCTCAGCCACAAGGAGTTTATTGGCAAAATCAAAAACCGTAGAAACACTGTTCTGCCAAACTGGTATAGCTATTTTCATCTGTCTTTTCACGACATAAAAGTATGTGCAATAGACGTGCCGAAGAATTGCCTGCAAAACAATTAAAGACATAAGTAATTAAAACTAAAGCAGTTGTAGCACCAATTTAAAATGGCCCGCAAGCAGAAGAAATTCGATAAGATGGCGATATGCGACTATAGGCTCACAAAATATGTAGCAATATGCTACTTTTAAAAAGATAAATTCTTAAGATGTTATATTCAAAGACTTTATCTTGCGGAAAAGCGTTGTCTTATGAATCCCCAATTGCTTTGCAGCGGCACTGCGATTTCCGTTATTTCGCCGCAATGCCTGAGTAATAAAAATCTTTTCCATCTCTTCCAAAGTGACTGCTCTGCCAACGGCAACGGACTCGCCAATTTCTTTTGTATGGAGATTAGCTGGCAGATGTTTCATTTCGATAACTTCACCCTGACACAGTACAAAACAATGCTCGATAATATTCTCAAGCTCACGCACATTGCCGGGATAGTTGTATTCCAAAAGTGTTGCCAGCACTTCATCTGTAACACTGCCTATATGTTTATTATGCAGACGGTTAAATCTGGCAATGAAACGATCAACCAGCAGGGCAATATCTTCCTTTCTGTCACGCAGCGGGGGCAAGGTTAGTTTTACAACATTGATTCTGTAATACAAATCCTCGCGAAACTTATTATTTTTGACTAACTCTTCCAAATTCTTGTTGGTTGCCGTTATAATGCGTACATTTGCTCTGGCTGATGAAACAGACCCTAACGGCTCGTAGGTTTTTTCTTGCAAAACACGCAGCAATCGAACCTGTACCGCTGGTGAAACATCGCCAATCTCATCAAGAAAAATTGTACCTCCTTCAGCCAAAGCGAATCGGCCTGGTTTATCTTTTTTCGCATCAGTAAAGGCACCAGCTTTATAGCCGAATAATTCCGATTCGAGCAATGTATCCGGAAGTGCCCCGCAGTTTACTGCAATAAAAGGTTTTTTCTTCCGCGGGCTTAGATTGTGAATTGCTTTGGCAAAAAGTTCTTTGCCTGTACCGCTTTCGCCAACAATCAAGACAATGGTACTGCTTTCGGCTATGTTAGGTAAGATGCGGAACAGATTTTGCATCTGGTGGCTTCGGCTTATTATGTCTTCGAAGGCGTAAGTTTGCTGAATTTCCTTGCGAAGCTGTTCAATAAGACTTATATCACGAAATGTTTCAACCCCACCGGTAATTTTGCCCTTTTTGTCTTTCAAGATGGCTGTCGTAATTGAAATCGTTTTGCGATTTCCACCGGCATCAATAATATGAACAGGCTTGTTTATGATAGGCCTGCCGGTTTTTATTGTTTGCTTTAGCGCACAGTCACTTTCACATAGGTCCGCCCGCAATATATCTTTGCATCGTTGACCGATAGCCTGCTGATGCGATATGCCGGTAATTTCCTCAGCAGCACGGTTTAAAAAGGTAATTCGCCAATCGAGGTCAACTGTGAAAACTCCCTCGGTTATCGAGTCCAAAATAACGTTTTGTTCATTATTCTCCATAGATTATTGTATGCATTATAACACAAATAGTTGCAAAATGCTACTATTGTTGCAAAATCAAGCACCACTTGCTTTCCAACAACACGAGTCTTGTTGAACATTGCCAAGAATCGAAACTTTGTCAATTAGAGCTATTGATAACGCCCAATATCATGCAAGGATAAGATTCAATAAACCGCCCACAATAAGGCTCGACAAAAGCATAATCCCAGCAGATTTGAGCATATCTACAAAACCCAATTCTTTAACGAGCGTCGTAAATGTAGCAACGCATGGGAAATACATAGTCAGGACAACAGATGCGATAATAAGCTGCTTGGTGGTCAGTCCCAACGGAATGAGCATCCCCACGGCGACGTCTTTTCGTAAAAAACCGATTATCAGCGCACCAACTGCTTCGCGCGGTAATCCTAAAATCCGTGTAATCACAGGGGCAGCAATTTTACCTACCGCTTGAATTATTCCAAGCGTATAAAGTACATTTACAAGAAGTACGCCAAGCAGTACGAATGGAACTGCCTCTCTTATAAACCACTTTATTCTCATGTATATCTTTTTCGATAAACTCCCCAGATAAGGGATGCGATAAGGAGGTATTTCGATAAATATCTCAGGCGATCTTTCTTTGATTATCCAGTTCAATAAAACTCCAAGTACAAACCAGACAACTAACAATGTTCCATATACAATACCAAGATTAACGATTCCATGTTTTCCTACCAGTCCCACAATCATTGCCTGAAGCGCTGCACAAGGCACCCCTATTGCCAATATTGTCACAGCAATAAATCTTTCCCTTCGTGTCTCAAGAATTCTCGTCGATAATACTCCCGGCACATTGCATCCAAGCCCAAGCAACATCGGTATTATAGCCAGACCATGCAAACCAAGTCTGTGCATTAATGTATCTGCCATAATAGCGAGACGAGGCAGATAACCAAAATCCTCCAAAAAAGATAACACTACATAAAATGCGAAAACATAAGGCAACACTATACCAAGAGGAACAAAAAGCCCTGTTGTTAAAAGCCCAAACGACTGACCATAATCTATTTGGCCTTCAACAAGATGGCCTATTATCAGGTCATGAATGAGTCCACGCGAAGACAAAAGAAATGAAAGCTTTAACATCAGAGGCGACCATAGATTTTTAAAAACAGGCTCAAATACATAGCCTTTAAGTCCTTCGCCAATTAACTGTATCAGCTTAAAGGATAAGAATAGCGATACAATAGCGATAGGTAGACCGGTAAGAGGTTTGACAGAAGCGTCTGCCAACACTTCCAAGAAGGTATGATGGCGGTGAGTTATTGTTTGCACCTTATCAACGATATTGCCGATTTCGTGCCATTTTTCCTGCTCGTCGTATTTGAACGATGAAGGTTTTGCCTCTTTAATCCTTTCGACCAGATCCTTGACCCCTTGACCTGTCACGGCACATGTAGGGACGCAAGGAACCTTCAGGATGTCCTCTAACTTTTCCAAATTAATTGTTATCCCTTTATGTTTGGTTTCATCCCAGAAATTAAGCGCAACAATTATTCGCACCTGTTTTTGGAGCAGTTGCAGGGTAAGATTAAGGTTCCGTTCGAGATTCGTGGCGTCAACAATATTGACCACTATATCATCATTCTTGCAGGCTTCTAACATTTCGACCGCTATTTGTTCCGCTTTATTGGTTGGCTCAAGAGTATAGGTTCCAGGTACATCGACAAGTTCGATATGCTGACCTGCTATTTTTACGCTGCCTTTTGTAAATTCAACCGTAGTGCCGGCATAATTGGACACTATAACATTTGCCCCGGTAAGCCTGCTGAAGACAGCGCTTTTACCGACATTAGGGTTTCCCATAAGAAGTATTCTCATTGCTGCTCCTCCCCGGTAATTTCCACCAGTACCTTAGAGGCCATCCCGAACCCAATCGCCACCTGGCTATTGCCGTGTTGCAGAAGTACAGGGCCCCGCATCCATTGCTCGCTTATCTTTTTGATTTCTTCACCTTGCCTGATTCCAAGCGCCTCAAGTTTGCGCACAATACCGTAACTGCTGCTCATCCTTACTATTTTACCTCTCTGCCCGGCTCGCATTCGAGCCAGGGACATCCTCCTGCCCGTAAAACCTGCCCTTTGTTTATTTTCGTTCATCCCGCTCACTGTTATCTCTTACCTGCTGCAGTTTGCTAATAATCTCAATTGCCATTAACTGACAAACCTGTAAACAAACGCAATAACAGACCGAATCAAAAATCAAAGCAGTGCGCAAACAGCAAATCTCTTAATATAAGAACAAAAAAATAAATTTAACAAATATTGGCCTAAAGAAATTGTAAAAGCCTGCTAAAATAAAGACAAGGCAATAAATGGCAACAATTGTTGGAGCGGTCGGTAAATCCGCGTGATATGAAATGAGCAGGCCGGCAAACACTGATAGAACAGTAAACAATATTGATGCAGCAAATATAATTTTCAGGTTTCTAAAAAGTACCAGGGCCGCCATCGGCGCGATGATAAGGCTGCCAAAGCTAAACAGGATTCCCGTAACGCGTACTGACAGAGCGATGGAAATTCCTATGGTGAGATATATGACGAAATCGTAGGCCTTGGCTTTAAGGCCGAGGGCCTGTGCCGTTTCCATATCGAAGGAACAGAAAAGCATTTTTTTGAAAAGCAGAATGTTTACCGCAAGAACAATACAGGCCAAGGCAAACAGGCTTATAATATCTTTTGGGGACACGTACAAAAGATTGCCTGAAATCAAATCAACGCCGGCAGCTTCAATCATCGGGCTTTTTGCGACCACCAGTATTATCAGTGCGGCAGCAAGACAATAGGCAAAACCGAGGATGCTCTCGTGAGGCAGTGTCTTTTCATGTAACGGCACCCAGAAAAACAGCACTCCGAGAACGGCAAAAACTATTGATAATAACTCAGGGTTAATTCCAAGAAAGAAACCAAAAGCAACACCGAGAGCGGCAATTTCAGACAGAGCAATGCCAACAAAGACAATTCTTTTAAGAATAACATAGACACCTAAAAAACTGAGAAGCCCACCACAAATACATCCTGCAAGCAGAGCATATCGCATAAATATTTCGTTAAATACGGACATTGGCGCCTCCGGTCATTATCACGTATTGGCTGTTAATTTTTTTTATTTCTATGGGGACTCCATAAATTTCAGGCAGCAAATTTTGTTCGCAGATGGATTCCACGTTGTACAATTTTATTTCTTTTTGATTCAGGAATATTACATTACTGGCATAATTAAGAACCGCCTCAAGAAGATGGCTTACCATAATTATTGTCACCTGCATGTTTTCGTGAATCTGCTCCAGTAAGCCCATGATTTGCAGATGCCCCCTGATGTCCAAATCGTTTGTAGGCTCATCCAGAAGAAGTACATCAGGGTCTGACACAAGCGCCCTGGCAAGAAGTACCCTTTGTTTTTGCCCTTCCGACAGTTCCCTGAACAACCGCTTCTTTAATTCCAAAACGCCTGTCATCTTTAACGCGTTATCCATTTTTTCGATGTCTTCGGGCTCAGTTACCGCAAAAAATCCCATTTGCGGGAAACGTCCCATCATAACAATCTCAGCTACCGTAAAAGGATAAACAGGGTCGAGGTATTGCCTTTGTTGGACATAACTGTATCGAATACGCTTGTCCTTGATTAGATTTCCTTTTACGGGAAGTACGAGCCCCAATAAAGCCCGCAAGATGGTTGTCTTGCCTGAACCGTTAGGCCCTATTATCCCGACGAAGTCCCCTTTTTCTATTTCAAAATTGAGATTTCGCAGGACGATATTTCTGCCATAACCTAAAAACACGTCATTGAATCGGACAATCGTCTTTTCATCTTTCATAAGGCCGTCCTTGAAAATATTATAAAATCTGCTTTTCGGTTATTTTTGCTCACTTAAAGCCTTAACAATGCTGTCAACGTTGTACTGCAGGTTTTCCAGATACGAATCGATGCCTTCCTTGCTGCCCAAATAATTAGGTAAACGTAGAATCTTAATACCACTGTTGGCTGCCACAAATTCGACCGGCTTGCCGGGATAATAAGGCTCGACCAGCATTATTTTGGCGCCAGAGTCATGAATTTTCTTTACAAGCTCCTTCAAATGTCCAGCGGTAGGCGGAATCCCCGGTTTAGGTTCCAGTTCGCCGATTACTTCCAACCCGAAACAATTGCAGAAATAATCCCAGGATTTGTGAAACTGCACAACCTTTGTGCCTTTGTACGGCTTCATTTTTTCCATCAATTTTTTGTAAGTGGTTTGGACTTCGCCAAGGTATTTGTCTTTTTGCTCTAAATAATAAGCCTTATGGTCAGGGTCAATCCGAATTAAACCTTTACATATATTTTCTACAGCGGTACGAACGTTATCGGGGTTAAACCAGAAATGCGGATTTCCGTATGGATGAACATCTCCCATAGAGGGGTCGATTCTGCCCGGCGGGACATCCAAAGGAACAATGCCATCCGACGGGTCTACATAACCCGGAGCCCCAAAGCGGATTTTAGGATTTCTGGATGCGTCAATTAACGAGCGAATCCAGATATCGAGGTCCATCCCCCCGATAATCAGAAGGTCGGCATTTTTTAGTTTCAAAACGTGACTGGGCCTTGGTTCGAAGAAATGAAGGTCGACTTTTCCGGTAGAGATCGCATACACATCGACGTATTGGCCTCCGATATTTTTGGCGAAATCAGCCATATCCAAGGTCGATGCCACGACTTTGATTTTTTCCTTTGCAAAAGCTTCAGCAGTGGTGCAAATCATAATAAGCAATAATACGCATATCATTAAGTTATAAAACTTTTTCATGTTTTTTACTCCTTTTCAAAAACGGCAAACTTAATCTTCCAGCCTGTGTGAATGGGGGCCAAGTCCCCATACTAATTGCAGGAAGAAGACGTTTTCCGGTTCATGTTCTTCTATTAGTTCGCGGTAGCGGTACTGCGCTCTTGTATAGAAGGATTCCGTAAAATAATAAGTCAGAAAGGGTGTTATTGCCCACTCGTGACTTTGGTCGTTTTCAAGCGTCTGTGACCAGTCGTATCTGCCGCCAAGTTCCCAGTTTTTATCTAGTGTCAGTTTCAGCAGAGAATAAAAGCCGGAACTTTGCGTACTCGTGCTGTCAACGTTTGCGAATAAAAATTCATTTTGCCATTTCAGCTTTCGATACGTATATGGCCAGCGATAGGAATATGTCAAATCAACTCCGTGAAGCTCCGTATCGCGTGGCTCATCCCATGCAAGTGAATAACCGAGGTCAACATCGGAATTGTCATTTAGCAGTTTATTAGCAGACAATCGTGTAACATAAACTCGTCCGTTCCAGTCAATCGGTTCTGTTTCCCCCGTGTGCTCTTCTTCTTCCTCGTGTTCATGTGCATGCTCAAGATTGCGGCCGTTAAACACACCGAAACTTGCTTTGAAATATAAATCCCAAGGATTCGGCACAAGAGCACTTACAGATGCTCCGTCATCGAACCAATTGTGTTCCCCGAAGAAGTTCTGCAGCACAAGAGGAGTGTCGGCAAAAGGCCAATGGTGCGGGTGTATCGGATTAAGTTTGCCGAAGCCGATAAATTTTCTTCCCACTTCGGCCTGCATGCTGCAAGGCAAATCCAAAAACGAAACATAAGCCTCTTCCAAATCAGTTTCGGTTGTTGAGGTATCTCCTTCGTATTCCTGTTCAATGGCAGCTATCACATCGCCCCTGATACCCGGATACAAGTAGCCTTGCAAAGCAAGTTCCGCCTCCTTGACCCTGACCTTGTTGCGATTGTCATCGGCCTTGTCATCATTGAAATTAGTTAGAATATTCGCGACTACACTTATGTCAGGATTAAGTTGTCCGCTATAGCTGCCAACCGGTGAGGCCTTGTGGGCTATCAACGATTCTTGTTTTTCTTTTTCTTCGAGCCTGTTCTCCATCGCGGTGATTCGCTGCTCATAAGTCTGCTTAACTTCGTCTTTTTCCGCCCCGGACGCAACGGCAAGCTGTTCGACCTTCGTTTTCAAAGCGTTAATTTCAGCTTCATGCTTTTTTTGCATCTCAATAATCTGCTGCTGAAGTTCTAAAATCTTAGCGTTCAGGTTTTCAACATCTGTAGTCTTTTGCTCATTGGCAAAAGCAAGGTTGCTGAACAAGACCAGCAGTAAAATAGCTATAGAAATAAATATTTTAAACATCCCTAATCTCCTTCAATTATCCAAATTATGCGATCGATTCAAAAAAATCACTGAAACCTGGTTTCAGTCAAGCCTTTGATTTTTTGAAAGATTCAAGTATGCAACAAAGCAACCTGCTCTGTTACAAATTCAGGAGATGAAATAAGGGGGTGCTCTCGATGGACATGATGAAAGCCAATCAATTTGCTTTACAAAAACTGCCTCATAACAGTCCGAAAAAAACGGTAAAAATTCAAACGTGACTATACAAGCATATGCTGCAAAATTAGTTGATTTTGCAGTAGTCGAGTAGAAACATGCATAACAAAAGTAATTTTCAGTTAGAACATTTGAAGCCTTGTCGGACGGACTTGAAAAATCCACAGGGTTCTGTTCGGTATTGTTCGAATAACTGCTAAAATGGCAATGACCTGAAGTACAGTTAGAAAAGTGATTGTACTCGTTATAGCAGGTATGATTAAAAGGGATAACAAAGTAAACAAACAGATACGCAAAAACACAAACTCCCCTTAGCCACTGAGGAGCTTTAACCCATCTTTTACAGATATTGGTCATATGCGTCAGCCTTGCCGCAATAAAACTTAGTACTTAATTTTATACCATTCAATGCATCAATACAATAGTTTTTTGACTCAGCCGACCTTACCGCATTTATCGTACCACTACGAATTAGAGTATTCAGCGTTAATTATTCCTGCCTTCACAGGCATACCCGTGGAAAATTTTTCTTCTCACTGCCTTACAGATTCCTCCAGCGTAAATTATACAGTACCGGCAGGCACGAGGTTGATTTTACCAAGTTTGACGCCCTTTTGGCTGATAATACTGTCGGCGACCTTTTTGATTTGGCCGATGCGGCCTTTCAGCACAATCACTTCCATACAATCGTGTTTATCAAGATGAATGTGTAGGGAGCTGATTACCTGCAAAAGATGCGAATGCTGCAAAGCGGTAAGCTTTTTCATCAGATTTGAAGCGTGGTGGTCATACACAAGGCATACAGCAGCGACGGCGTTAACTGAAGGGTCTTCCGGTTGCTCGCTGCTTATCTGCTGGCGCACAAGGTCGCGGATGGCCTCGGAGCGGCTTTGATAACCCTGCTGGCCAATAAGCTTATCGAACTTCGAAAGTAGCTCTTTATCAAGTGATACACCTATCCGTTCAACGCATTCCATATATCTCTCCTGGCAACAAAAATCAGTTTTATAACACCAAATCATTTTAGCCCGAAATATTTTTTATTAAAGCACAAAATTGCCCTTGACTTCGTAACACGATTTTTATATTCTTATGCACTATGGTAACACGATTTTTATAATCGTATGCGCATAACTGAATAAATATTAACCCTTTCATTTAAGGAGTGACGTGATGAAAAAGGCAAATCTGGCAGTAATGCTTTTGTTAATTGCCGGCGCTGTGACCGCCACCAATGGAGCTACCGCGGTAACTCACTGGCAGTTTCAGGCGATACATTCTGACGGTAGCAGCTCTTTCGACGATAGTGGTCCATGGCAGGTAATTCTTGAAGGAATCGTGCTGAATAACCCGGAAGAGTTCCTCGACCCTACACCGGATCCGACAATCGCACCGTGGTTCATGGGCGGTCAGTGGCAAATATATATACAAGGCGAAGGAACCGACCACGCCGGAACTGCATGCTGGATGGGACAAAATTATAGTAACGGACCTGGCGACCCCGGGAACAATTATACCAATCAACAGTGGTTGTCTGAAATCTGTCGGTTAAACCACGACCCGAACACGGGGTATGTTTTCCGCGCAGGCGACAGAGTACGCGTTACAGGCACCTATATGTTCTACGCAGGCAAACTTAATATAAACGAAATGCACGAAATCGACCCGGACTTCGATTTTACAGTCGAGTTGATTAAACCCGCCGTAGGTCTGCCCCAGCCGGAAGAAATCAGAATCTCCGACTTGAAAAATACGAGCAATAATTTTATTTTCGACCCCAGCAGATTGACCGGTTGCGAATATTACCAAAGTCGATTGGTGCGTGTACAAGATGTCAATATAGTAGACCCTCAAAACTGGGGACCGAACAACACGATTTCTATCAGGGATGCAAACGGCTTGACTTTCCCTGTTAAACTCGGCATCGAAAAAGGCATTGCAAGATATGACTGCCCTACCGGCCAAATAGATGCCATCGGAATCCTTGACCAGGAGAAGACGGGCTCCCCGCCTTATAATGCCGGCTATCGCTTTTTAGTTCTAAACTACGATGGCAACGGTCTGGTTCTTGGCGATACAGGACATCCTCGCGGAAATCTCCCGGGAGACATAAATAAAGACTATTATGTGAACTTTACTGACTTTGCAGAAATGGCGGAAAACTGGTTGGAAGACAGAGCTGGCCTGTATAGCTGCAGCCAGTAAACAATGTGGCAAGATTATTGACCGTAATTAAATTAAACAAGGAGCTTAAGGTTTTGCTTATGTTGCCTTAAGCTGCCTGTCTCTCCTGATGGTTTTTTTGATGAAACAGGGTTTTTCACTCATTGAGCTATTGGTAGTTATTGGCATCATAGGGCTCGTGATGGCAATATCATTGCCGGCATTATCGCGGGTACGGGAGCAGGCCAAAATAATTGTTGTCGGCGCCGAATTAAGACAAATCGGCATCTGCCTTGAGATGTACATGAACGATAATAATGGAAAACATCCGCCCACCCGCAAAGATTGCACCTTGGGCTGGCAAGACCATCAACTACCACCAGAGTTAGTTAAAGGCAGATATTTGCCTGCTCCGGACCCAGATTCTGGAATGTCCGCCGGAATCGAGGACAGATTTAATCGCGGCAATACATACAAATATTGGGCTGTCGGTGAACTGTATCAGAATGGCAGATTCATACCAAAAAAGAAAGCCTCGCTATATGTTCCGGAAGGTTTTCCGTACCAGGAAGGGCCTCCTGAAACCGATATCGAATATGACGACCCGGCAACTTCGCCGGTGACATGGGTCATATATAGTCAAGGCCCCAAATTTAATGATTTTGAAATTCTGAAACAATTGCGTGGCCCTGTACCACAGAGAACATGGTATAGCCAGCAAAAGCACAATGGCATTATCGTCAGAATGCGATTAAAAAAAGGAACGCAAATTAGTTCATTTGAAGAACATCCTTAATCTAATAGAAAGGGACTTGTAATGACAGTAAGACAAAACAAAATGAAAAAGCACATGATAGTTATTACGTATTTTGCAGCCAGCATTGTTTTTATCGGCTGTGCCGCAGAAAATACCAGTCAAACAAAAGTTACTCAACAATTTCTTTCGATGAGGTTGAACCAACAGCCTGAGTACCAGCCGCTTTTGACAGGCAGGCCGCTTACGCACGGAATGAGGTCCGGCAGGGTTTATTTAAAACCCGGTGAGGACTGCGGCTCTCACAGCACAAAAAACAACGAAGAAATGCTAACCTTTCTTAGTGGCGATGGTACAGCGCTGATAGGCGAAGACCAAGTCGCTCACGAAGTTAGTAAGGGTAGTATTATCTATATACCGCCTCACACAGTCCACAACATGAAAAATACCGGAACAGAACCGCTCATTTATATTTATTGTGTTGCTCCCGCAAACGACCATTGCGAAAAAACTCATGCCGAAAAAGACCATTGCCATTGAACCGCAAATCCTGCGCTTTTTATATAACGGGATAAGATATATAACCATTGGATTTCTTGTCCGACGGTATGTATTATCCTTTTGCCGTCGAATTGAATATCCGATGCTAAACCGGTTTGCAGATGAAGACGGATTAAAGTATTGATGTGCAGGAAACTCTGACGATTGACACCAAAATGACACTTTCTAATAATATTGTAGATATAAATAGACCATCTTTGTGGCGTAAGTGCTTGGCAATAAAACACTTAACAACGAGGCCGAAGGGGCTCGAACCCTCAACCTTCGGATCGACAGTCCCATATTGCTCCCATAAGTGCTTAATTTGAAGATAGTTATAGTGCGTTTTCTGCGTCGAAACGAGGGTTACAGGTGATTAACAAGTGGATCTACAAGTCAATAACAAGTCAGTTACAACTGGCGACTGACGCAAAAATGACGCAGATTCTTTATTAACAAGTTCATTTTATAGCAGCACTTCACTGACGACTGACACCACTTTGACACCAGCTGGATACTCAAGAACATAAAAAATATCCTGCTCGTCGTTGGGGGCAACAAGGGATTATTTTTTAGACCCGGGATATACAATATTGGCTTGGGTCTTAAGTTTTTCAACATACTGGCTTAGTATCTGCTTTCGCTTGTCCTTTAAAAGCATTTGCTGAACTTCGTTTTTGACTTCCTCAAAGGGGGCTATCCGGCCATTACGCTTAAATTTATCAGGATTTTGCGAATAATATTGCTTGACCTCTTCTTCCGTAACATTTACAGAACCGCCGAGCTGGGACTGAAAAAACTTTTCATGGCCAATCTGCCTTCGCAATTCCTCTTTGTATTCGTCGAAATCTCGCCCCTGCGCTTTCAGCATTTCTTTATACTCTTGAACGGGCATACCTAAACCGGCAGCCATATTATCAATATAAGCGGCTATTTCATCATCTGTAACGGTAATGTTATTTTCTTTCACTTTGCCGTCTAAAATTATGTTAATAACCATTTTCCCCAGGAGCTTTTCCCGCATTTCCTTTCTGTACTGCTCGAAAAACTTGGGCGGCATCTGCTTATCGACCGGGCTGGCTTCTTTTTCAAACTGCTGCTCAAGCTGTTCTTCCGTAATATCAGTACCGTTGACTGTCGCGAGAACTTTCGACTCTGGAATCGCAGGTTTTTCGATATTGGTTGAAACAGATTTGGGAATGTTCGGCTCGACCGAGTTTGCATCCTTTGCAGGTTGTTTTCCTTTCGACTTGCAGCCGCTAAAAAACACCACTACAACCAATAAGACCCAAACAAGAAATACATAACAAGTTTTCACGGCTTTTTCCCTTTGACTCTAAATAAATCGCCAAATTTAACCATTATGGCATATATATTTCTTCCAATCTTATACTGCTCGGAACTGTATAATGATTACTGTCATCGCTATCAAAATAATCTCTATTGATATACCATGTGTAACCATTTATACACGTTGCCTGAAGTTTGTAACTTACCGAAGTACCAACACCAGGACAATCTATAAATGAAAAATGACCCTGTCCTATGCTTCTTTCTCCATAAGCGTGACCGACAACCACTTGTGCAGCAAGTCTATTGCCTCGGCTTGTTGGAGTGATAGCAGCAATCTCCGAAAATCCAGAACCTGTATTACGTAAAATCCTGACAGCAATTCCTACGTTGCCATCGTTTGTGTCACCGTTAACCGTAAACGAGACGCGCACTTTTGAATTTACACTGGTCGGGGTAATAGACACTGACAACCCAGTCAAGTCTGTCCAGACAGTATCGCCAGTGGAAACATGTGTTTGAACTCCCATCGCAAATGATTCGGCTATATTTGCTCCAACAGCTGCCGGCTTGACGCGCAGGCCGTTGGCGGTTACTTCAAGCGTGGTACCATCAACAAATGCGCCAGGCGTAGTGTCAAGGTGATTTTTGTTGATGCCGCTATCGCAGGTACCGCCCGCAGGTGTAATCAACCAGACACAAACACACGCAGCTACCCAAAAACCTAAAATAATCAATTTGCTTCGCATTTTAAAGACCTCCTTCAGTAAAAATTAGGGTAATAATTACGGTGCGACGAAATAAACGTTACTGCCGTCAACAATATCGCCTAAAAGCACTACATACCTGGTAGTTCCGCCATAGTCATTAACAACTATTCGCAGGGTGTTTTCGCCATCGACAAGATTCCAGGTTACAGTCTCCGGCGAATGCGGAAACCATCCTGAACTTGTTCTTGAGTATATGGGTGTAGTACTGTTATTTAAATAACAATAAATAACGTCATCTACACCTAACAGTTTCTGCGTCACCGTTCTCGCACCTGCGGAATATACTTTCATCTCAAACAATAATGAATCATCCGCCAATATGGTATAACCATTGCCCACATCAATGCTGCCAAAGCTCAAAATGCTTTCCGATGCTACGGGGCTTGAAAACTGGGAAGGTAATGTATAATTATTTGTAGCAGCAACTTTGACCGTCCACCTCGGGACAACATAATATGGAACAAATTTGTTTAACTTGGCGGAAGTTATGCCTTCATTTTTTACCTGTACGCCGTTGGCGTCGTTTATTTCGAGGGTATCGTTATCAACGAAGGCCTTGGCGGTTTTATCGAGATGGTTTTTGTTAATGCCGCTGTCGCACGTCCCGCCGACAGGCGTAATCAACCAGGCACCAATACAAACAGCCGTCCACAAGCCTAAAATAATCAATTTGCTTCTCATTTTAAAAACCTCCTTTATTTCAAACTATTTATTCCATAATTTTCCACGGGGCAAAAACCCTGCATTACATTCTTTGCAACTCTTTCAAAAACCCGAATATCTAAATCCTAAACGGTATCGACGTTGCTCACCGCAGGCAAATCCAAAATGAGATTGCCACGTCATCCACAAGGCGGCCTCCTCGCAATAAACTAATTTCATTTTTCAAAGAGCAAAAAATTTCACGCCGTACGGGCAAAAGCCGCCCACCTATGGACTGCTATTTTTCTTTTTAATAGGCCATAACTTATTTGCCGTCACAAATGCCCAAAAAAAGATGACAATGCCAAGTCCCAATATGGCTACTCTCATAAGATTTCGGGACACGCCGAAAGGAGATATAGAAATCCAGAACGGATAATTCTCTTTTATCTGTTCGTTTTTTAGCAGATAATTATCTACCCATATCATATAACGAAACAGAAACTCTGTTGAGAATAAGAAGGGTATTAGCCATATCATGCTGAGAAATGCAATAAAGAAATTTCTAATAGCTTTGAACAAACTAATTCCTGAAATCTTAAATAAACAAATTTCCCTAAACGTTGGCATCTTGATCCTTTCTGCAAAATACCATGTTTATACCACTGCTTAAATTTAATTGCTACATTTCTTAATCAACATTATTTTTCCTAATTATTCGGACTTCTTATTTTGGTGGGACAGATGGACTTTCAGCTTCACGTATTCTTATACTATTCTGCAGTCTCCAAGGCGTTTCAATTCCCGCTTTCCACCAAGAACTCCAGTCGTCTGCCATTAATCGTTCTCCAGTCACATATGTCCAGGTACTACTAGCCCATGAACTGCAGTTATTGGTTGGTGCTATCATCCAAATGTATCTATGCCTCATACCAAGTGGGTTATGGCCAATCCATTTCACTAATCTGTTTGCCTCTTTCGCACTCAGCACATGATAACGATTCGCTCCCCATGTTGAAAATGACGGGTCGTTATTTATCGTGATATCAGTACCTTCCAATAGCCCAGTTCCCAGATCTCTTCTTGTATTATGATAAAGTGCCAAGCTCACCGTGTCGCCAGAAGGGGCCGTATACGTCATCCATGAATGTCCGGTATCATCGGGGCCATGACTCTGACTATGAATTCCCAATATACCATATTCGTTGGCTTGGTCTGTCCAAGTGGCGTTCGTAAATTTGCTTACAAACCGTTCCCAATTGGGATGGTTTTGCAGAATTGCATTGATTTGCTCTTGTACATAAGCGGAGGCATAACCGAGAGGCACAGATAGAGCGGCGCCCCAGGCCGCGCCTTGATATGCTCCTTTCCCGACATTTTGGCCATATATCGCAGATGAAGCGGCGCCGGAAACCGCACCAACAACAGCACCATGTACTACAAAACCAGGTATTTCTCCCCAAGAGGTTGGCAAATCTGGACTTCCAAAATAGCTACCTATAACCTGCCCAGTAGCACTGGCAGCATAATTATAGCCAAGTTGCTTAAAGAAATCACCGAAACTGCTGCTGCCCTGAACGCAAAAGACATTATAAGCTGTCCCTGCCGTGATAAGCAACAAACCATAAGGATTGAAAACGCCTCCGATAAGATTTCCGATGGCTATTAAAACATTACCAAACTGTTTTCCGAAGATTTTGCCCAGAGAATGGGTAAATTTTTTCCAGGTTTTTGAGAGCCAACTGTGGCCGAGCGGGTCGGTGAATTTGAGCGGATTGTTATTGACGTAGGTGTAGCGGTTCAGTGCCTGCGAGGTATTGGCACTTGGTACAATGGTGTCGGCCTGTATGAATCTGCCCAACTGCGGGTCGTAGTAGCGGCTGCCGTAGAAGTACAGGCCGGTATCTTCGTCAATCTGCTGGCCGGTGTAGCGGTTGGTAACGCTGAAGGCCTGGGCGTTGTTTTTATAACGTTCGTTGCCGAAGGCGGTGTAGCCGTAATGCTGGATGAAGTTGCCTTCGCGGTTGGTCATTACGGTCGCCGAGCCCAAGTGGTCGGAGTGGTAATAGTAGAAGACGGGGTAATACGGCGGATTACTGGCGTACGCCTCCTGCGGGAAGCTCGTAATAATAATCGCCGCCATCATCATCAGCAGGAGCATTTCCCGCCACGGGTTACGCATATAGAAATTGTCCCATCGTGAAGCGCCCGCCAGACCATAACGCGACAAACGCCTTCTCGTGTAATACACACCCATTGCAAGACCTGTCAGCATTCCGAGAGATAAGCCGGTAATCGGCGTCCTGCCTCCCTTGAATAGTACCGCGATTGCCTTATCGACCCCGGCGAGGTATGGGTATCTGTTAATCAGTTGCGACCAGGTGCTCGCCGGCTCGAACGTGGCTACAAGGTCTCCACCGGCATAGATGTGGCACAAAATGAGGTCTTTATCCTGCGAGGCATCGTATTTTTCTTCATAGATTCCGCCAACCCAGACCTGTCTTACGGTGCCGTTGACCTTCTTCCAGAGCCTGCTGCCGTCATACGCGTAGCCGTATGTTACGGTATTGCCGTCGGTAACGACCTTGGTGAGCCTGTTTTGCGCGTTATAGCTGAGGTTCTGGCTGCCCCTTGCAGTCATATTGCCGCAGTTGTCATAGGTGTAAGTCTTGCCGTCCGTCACGGATGTTACAGCGTGCGGTTTGGTGCTGCCCCCTTCCTTATAGTTATACGTACCCGTGCCGTAGTCGCCGTTTGTAACGATATTACCCAAAGCATCGTAGCTGTAGGTAATGGTCTTGCCCTGGCCAACCGAATAAAGCGAAGCCAAACGATACAGGTCGTCATACTGGATGTTCTGTATGCCGCCTGAGGCGTAACCTTCATAGACACTATCTGTAACGCTCTTGATGTTGGCAACTTTATCGAAGGTGTAGGTCAAATCCATCATGTTCGTTGCGGGCTTGTAGGTATGGATGCGTTTTATTCGTCCGGAGTTGGTGTAATACTCGTAATCGGTGTCGATGCCGTTGCCGTAATTAACTCCAATTACCTTGCCGTCTTCGTCGTATCCCTTTGACTCATAGAAGGTCTCATCGCCTGCTGTCCCGTCGGTACTTCTTGCACGGAGAAGTTCGCCCGCTGTGCCGTAGTCATATACAATCGTAGCGAGACTGCCCGGATAGATAATTTCCGTTACGCGGTCAGCGTCATCGTAGGATGTTTGCGTTGTATATCCCGTCGAATTGGCGTTTATGTAGCGGGTTGCCTTTACCGCCCTCCCGCAAGCATCGTAGCTGTTTTTCACCCAGCCGTTGGCATCCTCTACCTTAAAGAGAAGCCCTTTATAGACGTTGTAGCCCGGTTCGTTGGTGTCGTAAGTGTAGGTTATGGTTTCGACAAGCGTCGGGGTACTGTTATAAATTTCCTTCGTGGTGAGCCGGTCTAACTGGTCATTGTAGAACAATTTGACCGTATTGCCCCGCGAGTCGGTCTGCTCGGTCAGTTTGCCGGCGTCATCGTACTCGTAGCTCCACGTACCCATGTCCGGGTCTTCGGTCTGCGTTTTTCTGCCGAGACTGTCGTAGGTAGCGCTTATGGTATTGTCGTTGCTGTCGATGGTGTCCGTAAGTCTTCTCAACTGGTCGTAATAGTATGTGGTCTCGATGTCACCGGAGCCTGTAACTTCAACAAGTTTTATGACATCGCCTTTGGCGTTGACGTATCTTTTTGTTGTCTTGCCCTCGGGGTCAATCGCGACCTGCCCCCACTGGTCGGTGCCGTCCTTGTATTCTGCCATCGCAGGCCCCATCGGCGAACCGACGTCATCTGCGGACGGAGTTACTTTGTACACACGCCCGATGGCGTCATATTCCGTAAGAACACCGATATGGTTGTCGTCCCACAACGTAAAATCACAGCCGTTGCTAAAGAACGGCTTTGTCGCAAATTTTACCGCGCCTCTTTCGTTGTAGCAGTTATCCGCAACGCGGAATTCGCCCGCCGCACTGGTTTCCGCCTTTGTGCGGCTCTGGATTGGCCTGCCGAAACCGTCATTGTATGTAAACGACTCAAAGCCGTTAAATCGCTGGCGGATGAAGTTTTTGGGTTCATTGCCGTCAACAATTCCGCCGAGGCAATATTCAATCCTCGTCAGCCACAGGTCAGGGTCGCCTTGCGGTTCGGTAGCCGTATAAACATCCGTGAGACGATAAAATTCGTCATAGACATTAAGGGTCGTTATGCCCATAAAGTCTGTCGTAGTTACAGGCAGACCGGAATTGACGTCATAGGTCGCCGTAGTTTCGAACGTGCCCGTAGTTTTTGTAACGGGGAACATCGCATAGTCATCGTCATAAGTAATCTCTGTTACCAACCCGACCTCGTCTGTAATCTTGTCCTGGTTGCCGTAATCATCGTATTCATACTGTTTAGAAACGTACCTGCTTTCCTCTTTCAGCCAGGATTCCTGCACAAGAAGCTGACCGAGATGGCCTGCAGCAGTGTCGTAGGTAAATTGGGTTTCCGACAGCTTGTCGTTGCCGTCGCTATCCTCACTGGTCCAGACCCGTTCGACCTTACCGGTAATATTCGGGTCCAGAGCGAATGTCTCGTACGCAGTATGCGTGTAAAGTGGATAATCAGGCTGGCCATCGGGCTGCACCGTAATATCCGTAAACTGGTGAGTTGCTATATTGACACTGCCAACTTCTCCGAGGTCGATGACCTTTGTGATATTACCGGTGCTCGTATTATATTCGGATTGCGTCGCCTTGGCCCGGTAATTTGACAGGCCTTCGTAATCCATTGAGATTGTCTGTACCACGTAGGCAAAGTACCTGCCCGTGCCCGGCGAACCCTGGACAACCTTATTTATAGTACGCGTATAAAGTTTGCCGTCGCTGCCGTAAAGCTCGACACGATACGGCATACCCTTCTTGACGAATTTGCCTTCGTCCTCGAACTCGCCGTTCTCGCTGTCGTCGAAGCCGCCACCCTGGTGGTAGTAGGTCACAGACCTTGCGCCGCACGGGTCGGTCACTTCCACCCTGCCGAATCCGCAGAATTCACGTCTGTCGAAATCGAACCGTCCGCGTGAATAATCGTACGTTGTCGTGCTTTCGTTGCCTAAACCGTCATCGACCGTTACAGCTGAAACGGTTTGCGCCGCAAAAGGCAGCATGTTCTTTCCGTTATGGTCGGTGTTGTCATACTGGGTCGAGGGCGTGTATGTTACCTCGACAGAACCGCCGATTTTGCCCGTAACTTTCTTTAGTAAATCAGGAACCTGCCCATGACTTAGCTGGACCTTAAATACGTTGTTCGGAGGTGCGTAAGTACTGCCGGTAGCAAGATTATTGCGCATCACACGGTCGGGCAGACCGTCGCCGTTGATATCGCACAGCATTACATGACTGCCGTCACCGTCGTCAGCATACGGACTGTTCCAGGCGGCATCGGTCTGACCTTGGCTGTCGATACCCTTCCAAATCCTGCCTGCCAGCTCAAATCCTGTCCCGGTATTCAACTGAACTTTAAACACATTTTCCGGATAGGCGTAAGTGCCAACATCGTTACGCATCACACGGTCAGGCAGGCCGTCGGCGCTAATATCAAACAGCATTACAAAAGCATCTTCACTGCTTATCCCCTGGAGACTGCCCCATTCGTCAACGCCATCATGATTTTGAGTATAAAGCGGACCCCAGTCCTCAGCCGTCGGTGTAAAGCCGCTTCCTGTGTTATACTGGACCTTAAAGACATTAAAGGAAGCAGTTCTTTTGCGCATTACACGGTCAGGCAAACCATCGCCATTAATATCCATCAGGCTGATGATAACATCATCGCTATTCCTTGCGTTGGGGCTGTTCCATGTTGCATCGGCTGTGCCCTGGGCATCCAACGGGTCCCAGAGTATTGTCGTCGCACTAAAGCCGGTGGTGCCGTTATTTAATTGTACCAGGAGATAACTATCCCATGGCGAAGCTTCTTTGCGCATCACACGGTCGGGCAAGCCGTCACCGTTAATATCACACATTGTTACATGCGTACTATCTCCATCAGAAGCATGCGGAGAGTTCCAGTCGGTGTTGGTGCTGCTGTTCTTGCCCTGATTGTTAACATTTGTCCACTCCCTGACCTGAGTCTCAAAGCCAAAGCCTGTATTCAATTGGACCTTGAACACATTTCTGGGCGATTGATAATCAATGGTAACATAATTACGCATCACCCGGTCAGGCAGACCGTCGCCGTTGATATCAAACAACATCACAACAGCATCCTGAGTACCATCTATCCCCTGTATGCTCCACCACTCAGCATCCGTGCGCCCTTGCGCCTGGACCGGTCCCCAATCCCTCGTTACCGGATTACCGCTCGAATCTACTTCGAACCCGTCACCTGTATTAAGCTGGACCTTGAAAACCGTATATGGAGAACTCTTTTTGCGCATTACGCGGTCCGGCAGGCCGTCACCGTTAATATCCAGCAGGTCCGTTATAGTATCATTATCTGCAGACAAGGTTAAACTCGGACTGTTCCATCTTCTACCATTACTACCCGCAGTATTATCCGTGTAGCCCTGATTATCAATCGGCCCCCAATCCTGGACCTGTCCAAATTCAAACGGGTTCGTCTGGTATTCGAATGTTACCGGCGGCAGGCTGGTCTTGTCATCATTACCAAATACAGTTACAGAACCAAGCAACGAACGTTTGCTCGTTGGTGACGTATCATACGCCAGCTTATAACGACGCACCTGGTTGTCAGAAACCTTGACAAGAATATCGGAAAGACGCTTCTTGGTCTCAATGCGATAGCCTGACGCAAACGAAATCGATTTGTCCGGACGGTCCTCAAGAACAAATTCAACCGTGTGTGTAGCAGATTTCTGCGGTGAGTTGATATTGCCGTTATAGCGAATCTGCTCGAGATATATCTGGCCGTCGTCTTCGGTATAATCAAAGTAAGTGGTGTTGCCGCTGATATCCACTATCTTCGCCAAGGCCCAGAGGAAAGTGTCCTTACCCTGGGTGGCCGAACTGAAATCAGGATGCCTCATACATATGCCGACGTATCCTTGTGGCTCTGTCCCTTCACCGGTCACTTCACCGAAGTAGAATTTATTGCCGCTCTTGTCGGTAACTACCCACCGGTTATGCGCTTTGTCGAACATGTATTTCAAGAACGCCTGGTCGGTCTCCGCTCTGTATTCATCAGTAGCACCAATTTTTACTAAGCGGGAGTTTACCGTGCTGAATGAAACGACAAAGCCCTTGTTGTCATCATATTCATTAGCATCGTTTACACCGTTCCATTTTACGGGCACACCCTTTTTCGTGTTCCGCTGAATGGCTCCCATACCGAGCGACCAGCCTGCACCGCACCAGCCGTTGCCGCCGCCAACATAGTTCAGAGAAACCGCCGGTTCCGTACCCTGGCGGGCAGGAGCTACCGCAATCGGTATGCTGTAATTGGCGCTTCCGGTAAATGGGTCAACCTGCAGGCTGAGGTCATTTCCTAATGCGCCTGAAACCGCCTTGCTCGCTCCGGGAGGATTGCCCGCAAAATCATTGACCGTAATCTGAATAGTCTCGGAATCTTCGAATTCACCATCGCTGACAGTAAACGTAACGTTGTGTGTGCCCTGCTGGCTGGTACCCGGTATCCAGCTGAATGTCTGACCGTTAAAGACAGCCCCGCTCGGCAAATCTGTCGCCGAGTATAGCAGGTCCGTCCCATCGGCATCGAAAGCGCTGATACTGAAACTAAGCAGGTCGCTCTCATAAACACTCTTGCCGCCTATTGGAACCAATGCCGGATGATGTTTATTGGTCGCAAGCTCTTCCACTTCGGTGTCGCTCAAAGAACGCGTGTAAATCCGCAGCTCGTCGAGAAGACCCGTAAAGCAAGGACTGCCAGCCCAGTTGCTCTTACCAATATAACAACTTGTTCTTTCGTAAGAGCTTGGGGTATCGTATCCTGTTGCGATAGCGCCATATCGTACCCCATCTCTGTAAAATATTACCTGATTACTGCTGCCGTTTATTACTTGGACAATCGCGTAATAATGCCATTCTCCGTTTATTATCAACCCATAATCAGAAACTACGGCATGACTTTCAATCCCATTCCGATAGTAAAGCCGTGAATCGCTTCCGTTTCGACAAACAATAAACTGACTGTTACAGCCCCCAGCCACTCCAAAATCAACTATTCGTTCATAGTAACCATCTTGTGCAAATTTCGCCCAGAAACTGACGCTGTAATAGGCATCGTTCATATTGCCGAGGGCGACGTAATCAGAGTCGCCGGCAAAATTCAGCGCCCCTTCGACTTCGCCTTGCTCCCACACCCAACTCCCAGTATTGTCCGTAACATTTCCATTATGTCCTCCAGTTGAATCAGATGCGGTGTCGCCCCAAAGGTCATCAAGTTTCCAGTAAGAAACTGGATAGTCTTGCTCCTGTATTCCTGTTAAGCTGTCATAACCTGTAATGACATTATTATATATGGTACTAATCTCACTAGATGAAAGCTCTCTATCAAATATCATGGCGTCATCAATTTTACCTTTAAAATAATAATCTAAACTGCCTGATAAATTGTAACTTGCGCCAATAACAACTTTTGTCGCTGTATTTTCCATAGCAACATAGCCATAGCTATAATTGCGGTAACTCGGAGCATATTCGTTGTCTATATACAATTTTGTGTGTGGAAATAACCTCGCATCATCCCCACCAAATCCATCATAAGTGGCCACAACAAAATGCCACGTACTGGAGGATAACGTACTGTCACTATAAAGCATTATATAGTCGTTTCCGCTCTCGTCGTACATATTAAAGTAAAGCCTGCTATTATTGATGTAGAACCCCCACTCTCTTTTTTCTACACCGGTCTTAAAGTCAACTTTGGATAAAATATCCTGGTTCGCCGTAATGTCATTGCTGTTCACCCATGCGACTATGCTAAAAGCACTATCATGTGAACCATCTCCAAAACTAAAGACATCGTTATCTTCTATCTCTATAGCATATTGGCCATCAAAATCAAACGCCCCGCCAATCCTACCGTTCGTCCAAGGCATCCCGACCAAAGTACCATCGTTACCATTTTCGGATAAATCGCGTGCCACATCAAAGCCGCCCTCGTCGAAGTTCCAGTACCCGGCAAGGCCCTCCTCAACGACAGATATCGTTATCGTTTCATCATCCTGGGTCTTGCCGTCGCTGGCGGTAAAGGTCACCGGATGGTTGCCGTCCTGACTTGAAGAAGGCGTCCAGCTAAAGATGTCCCCATCGAGTATTGCTCCTTCCGGCAGATTTGCAGCGGAATAAGTTATCGCGTCGCCATCCGCATCGCTTGCGCGAAGCGTAAAGGTCAATTCATGTTCTTCAGCCACAGTCTTATTGCCAATCGACTCAAATACCGGCGGGTGATTGCTCGCAAGAACAGCTATTTCGCCGGCAGTTAAAGCCTTGTTGATAAACATTATATGGTCAATTTTACCATTAAAATATCCATAAGATGTGTAAGCACCAATATGCCTTGGTAGTGCATGAACTATGCAGGAACTTTGCTGACCAATTTTCTTCAATTCGCCATTGACATACAAATGCGGCTTATTTTGGATGTAAACTACAGCTATATGGTTAAATTCCGCTAAGGCGCCTTGCCAAACAAGTAAAGCCGGCATGTAGTTCGCAGCATGTTCATAAACACTAACTCCGTTGCTCCCTATTGAGACACCTGCTCCGGCATGGCCGCTGCCCCAGAATGTCGTACCATTTGCAGGACCTATAGCATATTTTTGGCCCGATGTTCCTTGCGTACCTGTCGTCGATTCAGTATCAATCTCATGTGTCGCTGCCGGATATGCCCAAAATGAAACAGTGAAATTACTAACAATGTTAGAAAGATTCGCTGGCGTACCAATATCCAAATAATCATTTATTCCATCGAAATTCAAAGCACTTCCGCGTACGCCTGTCGTCCAGGAAGCCCCGTTGATTGTTCCGTTGTTACCGCCGGCTGAATCATTAGCGGTATTGCCTGCGTTTTCATCAAATTTGAAGAAAGAAACCAAGGGTTCCCAATTCTCAAAATTAAATTCATAGGCCCCCATATCAACGGTGGCAATTTCATCGTTATCGCCGTCGAGGAACCGGTCATTGCCAGTTGCGTCCTCGGACACATCGGCAGCCACGGAGTCATTGTCACCGGAATCAATACATCTGCTGGTCAATGAAAGCTGCCGATTTCCATATAGTGCTCTGATCATAGCTACAGTATTATAGATAGTACTAATCTCGTCAGATGAAAGCTCCTTATTGAAAATCATCACGTTGTCAATTTTATCATTCCATAAATTATCTATAACCCCACTATTAAGCCAACCGCCAATCACAACTTTGGTGGCCATATTCTCCATTGCCGTATAGGTTTTGTCAGCAATATTATATCGTGCTACACTTTGCAAAGAACCATCGACATATATATTTATCCCGTTTTTTGCAAGATTGCCAACTGCGGCAGTACCTCTGCCGTCATAAGTACCAACTACAAAATGCCAACCAGCAGTTAATTTGGTATCAGTTTGTGCGCCAACAGCACCACCGGAACTATTGTCATATAATTGTAATTCTACATCGTTGCCACTTGTTAGATAAAATCTCCATTCTTTTGATAAATCCTCATCATATTTAGTTAATATGCCTTGGCCCGACCAATCAGGGTCGGCATATACCCATGCAGCAATACTAAAGGGCGCATCATCTGTACCGTTGCCAAAACTGTATGCGTCGTTGTCTGCTATTTCCACTGCATATTGATTGTCAAAATCAAAAGCACCGCCAAGCTTGCCTGTGGCATGAAGAACTGAAGTGTTGGCCGTAGCAACGCCATTCTGTGTACCCTGACTATCAGTAACAGTGGTATTTGCTGCGTTATCGTCTAACTTCCAGTACGAAACCAGACCCGAATCAGATACCCAGCTTTCAAACTCAGGGTCATCGTCGATATTGCCGTTGACCTGGCCGTCGAACGGAATATATGCGTCGTCAGGATTGAAATCCTGGATGCAACTGTACATAACATCGGGCGAACCGCCGTCAATCTGAGCAAGCTCCCCGTCCCCGGTCCTTAACGGATGCGAAACAACCACGTTGTCAAAACGGGCGCCGGCATTGTTCCACGCATAAAACGCTATGGTTCCCGTGAGGAAAGGATTGTCGGTATCGGTCGCCGCCAAAACAAGGCTCCCATCGATAAACACCTGCAGACTGCTGCCATCGGCAACAATATCAATCTGATACCACTGGTTCTGAACATAAGCACTCTGGTCTTCAGCAAGCAACGTGAAATCATCGCCCGTTTTCTTGACCAGCCTGCAATAGTTATTCGCACGGTCCCACGAGAAACGATAATAATTCCAGTCCTCATCATCCCAATCATAGTAATAACGGAACATCACGCCTATGGCACCGGTGGCCGTACTTTCGGTACGAATCATCATGCTGATTTTGTAATTCGTCCACGACTCACCAGGCTCATAGTAAGCATATGTTCCAAGTCTGCTATAACCTGTTGTGCCATCGTTGATAGCGGAAGTCTGCTTAAGAACATTATCTTCAACCTTCCATACTGAAGGCCCAGAAGTCGTACCATCATCAACTATCTCCCAATCCGTGTAATCATCTGTGAACGGATTAGCACAAGGAGTTTCGAACTTTTCCTCGGGAAGATAAATGTCGCCGCCGTCGGAATTGCCCCACAAAATACAGTTGGTCAGAAGCGGCTCACTGCCGGTCTCACCGGAGATACCGCCGCCCAAACCTCCGGCAATATTATCAACGATAGTGCAGTTCGTCAGTATGGGACTGCTCGCAGAATCGTTGTAAACAGCGCCGCCATTGCTGTCAGCGATATTCTCAGAAAACTCGCAATTAATCAGAGTTGGATTGCTATTCTCGTTATAAATGCCGCCACCACCGGAAAAACTATAATTTTCAATAAAGCTACAATTCATTATGGTAGGTATACTCGACGAATTGTAGATTGCCCCACCATAGGTCGCCGTATTATGTATGAATATGCAGTTTCGGATTGTCGGACTGCCTCCGTCGCAGAATATAGCGCCTCCAACCTGGTCGGAACCTTCCTCCAGACCGTAGCCGTTAATTATTGTTAAACCAGATACGACAGACTCCGGACCCTCACTGTTATGGAAATAAAATCCACGGTTCGGGTCCGACTGCGTGCCTTTGCAATCAATAATCGTATTTGCCACCACATCCGGGTCGTTCGGGTCGGTGCTGCGGATGGTAATTTTCTTGCCGCCGAAATCCAGATTGCAATTATTCGACCCGGTATAAGTACCTTGTGCGATTACAACAACGTCCCAATCATGCGTACATGAATTAATTGCCGCCTGAATCGTGACACCACCAGGTGTAACGGAAACTATATTACTTGCCTGAGGGTCGCTCCCTGACTGATATTCCTGCAGGTTTGTTTTACCATCGCCATCCGAATCCAAACCGCCATCGCCTGAATTCAGAGGGTCCAGGTCATTATCGACTTCCCAGTCGTCGGGCATGCCGTCACCGTCAGTATCGTTGCTGTCAGGCCGGGTCCCAAGCCGATATTCCTGCAGATTCGTAAGGTCATCATTGTCCGTAGAACTCCCACTCCCCTGCGAAAGCGTACCCAGATACTCCTGCTCCCAGTCATCCGGAAGACTGTCGCCATCAGTGTTAATGCTTTTCGAGGTGGCTTCCGCGGTATTGCCATACGCGCCCATATTAATGCGGCTGCCGTTAGGCGCTGGCTCCTGCGAATAGGATGAGGAAGGATTACCGGCGTCAATACACGGTGAATAACTAAGCAGATGGAAATCGCCGTTTCCGGCATCGGCAAAATATGGATAGTAGAAAATATTACCTGTGCCGGCATCACCATCTTTGATGCACGAATATGTGGCACTGCAGTCATTCAGGTCGTCTCCGTTGTTCCACAAGATGCAGCTTGTCACATTCGGCTCCTCACAGCCAAAAGAGCTGATGCCGTAACAAGTATTATTAACTATAGTATTATTGGCAATCAGTTCCTCGGTGTTACCCAAATACATTATCCCGGCACGGTTGCTGTATAAACAATTATTCCTGATTTCCGGCTGGGCCATCAATGACCACACACCACCATCCGAATTATCGTAGATTTTATTCTTCTCAATAACCGGAGAAGTCGCCGGAGAACATACAATACCGTCCGTATTACCGGTAATTACGCAATTGGTGATTGTCGGCGAAGATTCTTCGTTGCAGGATACGCCGGTTCGACCATTCGTGATGGTGAAACCGTCGATAATCGCATCAGCCACTAAATTAAAGCAGGCAAAATTACCGTTGTTGCCGTCTATGACAGCCGGATTATTCGAGGGCTGCCTTGCATTCTTATGGTACTCCGTGCCTTCGAAGCCGCCGTAAATCATCACTGCTTTATTGACATCTATGGCCGAAGTAAGACCATACGTCCCCTCCGCAACCCATATCTGGCTGTCGTCGGCGCCCGCATTAATCGCCGCGCCAATACTGGTAAAGGCATCCGTCCAGGAATTACCGTCACCACTGCCGCCAGCATCTTTATCAACAAACCAAACTGTTACAAATTCATGTGCCCCCATATCGGCGTAGTTCGGCTCACCAGTACCCGTATTATTAACATCATTAATGTCAATCCGCTCAAAATCAAGGATGTCCGTCAATGGAGCAGCACTACCGTTCGCTGTATCAATACAGTTGCTGTCTGCCTTCAGCCTCAAACCATCATCTATAGTACCGAAGATATCGTCGGGTCCGGCCACATCGTCTATGTTCACGAAACATGGGTCTGTATCAATATTGCCGCCGCCGTCGATGCCGAAATTCGGGTCCCAACCGCCGCCGCTTCCGCCGCAACCCTCGATATCGCTGGAACAAATGTAGTTTGCCAGTGAGCGAACTTCGCTTTCGCTCAGAGCCCTGTTATAGATACGAACATCGTCAATCGCGCCGGTAAAGAATCTTGAGCCTCCCGCTCTTGCTCCTATCGCCCAGTCCCAATCTACCTGTATGGCACCGACCGTACGTTGCCGCGAGGCAACCTCTACACCATTTCTATATAATCTCCAGAATGTGCCGTCATATAATCCAACCAAATGAACCCAGGTTCCCTGGTCGGTCAAAGGAATCACATATTCAGCCCGTCCGGTGTCACCGCTATCCTGGATGTATGAACCGACTTCGTATTGCCCATTGTTGGCGGTTCTTAAATAAACTTCCTTCTCCGGATAACCACTGCTGTAACCATGCACCAAAATATTTCTATTTATATCGACACCCAAAATTACATCAGGTCTTACCCAAGCTGCCATGGTAATTGCGCCTGTAAAGTTCAGACCCGCTGGATTTCCAAGCCCGATGTAAGCGTTCGAACCATTGAAATAATAGGCGCTATTAGGGTTCCCAAAACAGCCATTAGTCAAAGTGGCATTATTCACCGTTCCGTTATATCCATGGCCACTACTATCGTTTGCGTTGCCGTCAAACTTCCACCAGCCGACAAGATTAGAGTCCGACACCTCACCCAGACCGTCACTCTCTATTGAATAATAGCCGTTCCAGATTATACAATTTGTTATTGCGCAAGCTGATGCGTGATTATATAATCCCTCGCCGAAACAGGCGTAATTATCTGTGATGCTGCAGTTTGTCATTGCCAGGCTGCAATTGCCCGTATAGATTGCACCACCTTTATCTGCAGCAAAATTATCAGTGAAAACACAATTAGCCACTGTCAAGCCAATTCCATTACCAAGAAATAATGCACCGCCAACACCATCACTGTCACCATCGTCTGCAACATTGCCACTGAAAATACAATTTATTATTGTAGGACTGCCTCCGTTGTTACAGTAGATACCACCTCCGCTGAATGCAGAATTGTCAATAATTACGCAATTGGTAACTTCTGGTGATGCCCCAATACAATATATTCCGCCGCCATAATAATGATAACCATTTTTGATTGTAAGGCCTGAGATGACCGAATCGTTGCCTTCGCCGCTGTGAAGATAAAATCCACGATGTTTGTCGGAGATGCTGGCCTGGCAATTGATTATCGTTGCCGCAACAATGGCGGGGTCATTCGGGTCGGTACTTTGAACGGCAATGGCCTTGCTGTTAAAATCGATATCGCGATTTCCGGTTCCGGTGTACGTACCTTCAGCAACCATTACAATCGAACCATCAACAGCTGCATCAATAGCATGCTGGATAGTTGCAAACGCCGCTGGCCAGGACAAGCCATCGTTATAATTGCTTCCCTCAGGACTGACATAATATACAGGTTTAATCGAAATCTCACAAGTCTCAGTATCGGACAGACTGTAGCTATTTGTGACCCTTAACTCCACTATATATGATTCACAGGGGTCAGCATATGAATGACTAACCCTGACGCCATAAGCATAATCGCTGCCGTCTCCAAAATCCCACCTGTATTCGATGATGGTGCCGGAACCCGCAGAAGATGTCCCGTCGAATGACACCGTCCCATTGACAATCACGGACGTCGGGTTTGCTGTAATATGCGCTGTTGGGTAATAAGGCCCCCCACCACCACATGCAACGACGTTATTTACAACAGCAAGCAAACCCACAATAACTGAAACAACAATTAGGGATTTTGTCTTCATCGGTATATCTCCTTTTATATTCGAGAGTTCTAACGAGTCGAATGAGTCAGCCAGTATTGAGCATGCTTGGCTGCCCTGCAATCAGGGTATTCACTCAAAAGCTGTTCATAAACAGCTTTTAGTTTCTGGTCCGCTTCCGTCTTTGAAATAGCGCCTGATTTCTTCAGGTTTTCATAAATATTCCCCATCATCGATAATGCCTGCCACCTTTTCTGATAATTCGGATAGTCATTTACTATCTTTTGACAACATTCAATAGTCTTGGCATGGACACCAAGTTTCTGATAGCAAATAATCTCATAGTCATATGCCTTCGGTGTGGCTGGTGACCGAGGTAACTGGTTAGTCACTATTTCACAAACTTTAATAGTATTGCGGTATGACTCTTTGGCTTGTTCAGCAGAACCTTGCTCGTCCAGACGCATCGCCTGCTGTAAATATGCAAAAGCTATATCCAGAACCGCCACCGGTAACTGTCTACGGCCTGATAAATCGCTCATTAACTTATCAATCTCTGTCTTAACCGCAGCGTAAGGGGCCTTCTTCCCAATCATTGCACGAATATCACACAACCTCAAACCCACCGCCGCCATTTCCGCAATAGCCTCGTTCGGATAATCCTGCCTGACTCGGCTGTACAAACTTTTTGCCTGTTCTGAATAACCGTTCTCATCAAACTTCACGGCTATCCCGTGAACCGTATGCGCCAAATCATCTTCGTCCTTGTAATCTTTAATCAATTTTTCCAGAGCGGACTGTGCACCAGCCGCATCTCCAGCATTTATTAGATTCCATATCCGAAGTTTATCCACCCCAATCCGTGCCTTGCCTGCAAATTCGCTATTTGGATAGTTTTGCGCAATTTTCTGATAAATCCGTATGGTCTCATCGTATCTTTCGGACTCCTTGAATTCCCTTGCAATATTAAATAATGTCTGAGGCATTGCAGGGTTACTGCCGGCAGCAGAGACCATATTATTCACCGCCTCCTCCGCCTGTTGGAACTTTCTATCAGCAATCAGGTTAAGTACCTGCTCCTTGCCTGAATCCAACTGAATTCTTTGTGCCTGTTCACTGGAAGAAAATTGCTGACAGATACGCTGAGATAGACTTTCCGCTCTTTGAAATTCCCTCGCCGATTTGTACCTGCCCACTATCCCATATAGCACAGCAGGCATCTCAGCATTACTCTTGAAAGCTTTTGTCAGCTCATCCACCTCGGTATCAGCCTGTGCCATCCTGCCTGTCATAATGTAAACAATCGCAAGCTTGCCCCGCGCCCTCAACGCAATGTCACTGCCAGGATTGTTTTGTGCTACTGATTTACAAATCTGCTCCGCTTGGCCGTATTGCTCGCTTTTAACGTACAACTCCGCCTGGCCTAAGTCAGAAGCCCCATTGGCAAGACATATTCCGGTAATTAAAAAAGCGAAACCGAATGAAACTACAGATAAGAGAATACTTTTCCTGAACATTGTTTAACCTCCGGCAAGAAATAAAATTGGATTTGATGTGTGTTTTAATACTGTTGTTTTATTTATGAAACTCAACTGCTGCCAGCCATGCGACTGGCTCGCCTCAATGCCACCGATACCCTTCCCCTCAAATTTCCCCATTAATAGATTCCATTCCAAAAAATAACTGAAAGCAGTGTTTATAACATCCTTTTAATCCCGTCAATAAAAAACCAAGAAATATTTTAAAATTCAGTCAAATCCTCAAAACCACCTTGCCAAAAACCCAAAATTGCATAGGATAACGCAGGGGTGTGACGGATTCTGTCGCTGGCAGAGAACATAGGTAAGTAAAAAATCGGTTTAAGATACTTGTGGAATACCCAAAAGGTTCGGATTCGATGCTGAAGTGTACATTGATATTATACATTACCCATCCCCCCAGATTTTTCCCATCCAGTTTTTGCAGAAAGTAACTGCTCTTGGCCATATCCTTACCTATGCTGGTTCAGTTCTTGCGTCTTGTGGCCATCGGCTTTCTTGTCCGATGGTATGCTTGTCTGACATCAACTAAAGTGGCACACTTTGAGGCATTTGGTTAGACCAATCGGCATGGTTTGCAAGCTCCGCAACATACGCGTCCCTTCTCGAAAAACTTTATATATTAGTTCAACCAATAAAATAGCAAACCAAAAATCACGTTGCATCGGCGCTGCGAATCAGGCCGCATCTTTGCATAGCATCAAAGAACCCGTAAGCATTGTGGCTCTGAGTCGAAAATGCACCCAAAACGGAAATAGACGCGGGGT
>Ga0214473_10001185_pt1 | contig 35313 bp, 27 predicted proteins | sample RVTome_7_FD_203509 | JGI IMG/M metagenome (GOLD analysis project Ga0214473, IMG submission 203509) | Soil microbial communities from uranium-contaminated site in the Upper Colorado River Basin, Wyoming, United States - RVT98D197 | ecosystem: Environmental > Terrestrial > Soil > Contaminated >... | reverse complement strand
CGGTTTTATAGACGAGCTTCATGACCAGGGCCGCTTCCTCGGTGGCCGGACCTCCGGTCGCGGCGACGCCGGCGCTGGCGACCTCCACGTCCGGGCCGAGCCGCTTCCGGGCGATGGCCTCGGCCATCGGGCTGCGGCAGATATTCCCGTAGCAGACAAAGAGCAGCCGCTTTTTCTTCTTGGCCATCGTTCCGGCCGTCAATCCCGCCCGGCCTGGGCGCTTTCGAGGGAGACTTCCTTGGACTTCTCGTAGAGGAAGGCGGCCAGGATATACTGCTCGGCGGCCTGGGGAACGAGGCCGTCCTTGGCCGTCTGGCGGGCCCCTTCCTCCTCCGTCACGGCCCGCTCGAAGAGCCAGGCCTGCTTGGAGGGTGCGAGCGCGGCCTCCGCGTCCTTGCGGCCCGTGCCCGCGAGCTCCCGCAACAGGGCCAGCCCCTGGTCCTCGTCCGTTGCCCGGGGGCTTAATTGATGGACCCGGGTCAGGATGCCGCACAGGATCCGGGCCCCGGAAAAATCGTTCTTGGCGAAGGCGTCCGACGCGTCCTTCTCCTTTTCGAGCGCGATCCACGCCAGGAGGTTCGGCCGCGCCTGGGCCCCGCGGGACATCTTCTGCTTCGTTTCCTGGAGCTCCTTGAACGCCGCCTCCGCCTTCTCCCTCTCGCTGACCTGGGACAGGAGCTTGCGCATCTCGGATTCGCCCCGGTCGTAGCTCCGTCTCGAGGCTTCGAGGTTGCCCGCCGCCTTCTGCTTCTTCCCTTCGGCGATCCGGGTCTGGATGCTGTCGATCCATTGGGTCAGCTTCGAGGCCTCGTTCGGATACTTCTCCTTGATCACGGCCAGCGTCTTGTTAAACTCGAGGGCATCCTTTTCGTTCATGAACTTTGCCGGGTCCTTCACGAACGGCGCGAGATAGCCCATGAGGGCCGAGCCTATGCCGCTCTCGAGGCCCGGCGCCGTCGCCGTTTCCTTCTCGCTCGGACGCTCAGGCGCGGGGGGGACGGTCGCCGTGACGTGGAGATCTCTCCCGGCCTCGTCGCCCATCCTGGAGAATTCGGTCCGAACGCGCCTTCCATCCGGCTGGCCCTTTCCGCCGCGGTTGACGAGCGAAACGACGCCGACGATGACCAGGGCGGCCACGATGAGCGCCGGGACCAGGATCTTCTTGAGGCTGAACTTGACCGTGATCTCGCGGGCCGTGAGGGGCTTGGCCCGCGTCGTGACCTGGCCGGTCACGGGCAAGCCCTGCTCCACGGCCCTCAGGGCCTCGAGGACTTCGGCCGCGGCTTGGAAGCGGTTGTCCCTCGATTTTTCGAGACACTTCAGGATGATCCGGCTCAGGCCGGGCGAGAGCTGGACGTTGATCGTCTGCGGGTCGGTCGGCGGCTCGCTGCGGTGCTTGAGGACGATGCTGAGGGGCGTCGCGCCCTCGAAGGGGACCCGGCCCGTGACCATCTCGAAGAGGATGGCCCCCAGGGCGTAGATGTCGACGCGACGGTCGATGTCGCGGCCTTCAGCCTGCTCGGGCGCCATGTATTCGGGCGTGCCGATGATGACCCCGGTGCCCGTGACGCCCTTCGTGTGGAGCGAGCGGGCGATGCCGAAGTCCATGATCTTGGCGTTGCCGTCCTTGTCGATCATGACGTTCTGCGGCTTGAGGTCGCGGTGGACGACGCCGATGCGATGGGCCTCGGCCAGGCCCTCGGCGATCTGCTTGGCCAGCCCGACGGCCTTCGCTTCGTTGAGGTGGCCCGACCGGCGGATGAAGCTCTTGAGGTCCTCGCCGGCGACGTACTCCATGGAGATGTAGATCGAGAGCCATTCCTCGCCGAGATCGTACATCCGGCAGACGTGGCGGTGGGAAACCTGCCGGGCCAGCTTGATCTCGTTGCGGAAGCGCTCGATGACCTCGAGGTCCGAGGCGATCTCGGGTTTGAGGAGCTTGAGGGCCACGACCTCCCGGATCTTGTTGTCGTAGGCCTTGTAGACGGTGCCCATGCCGCCCTGGCCGATCTCCTCGATGATCTCGAAGCGGCGGGCGAACATGGTGCCGCGCTCGAGGCCCTTCGTGGGGGTCTGGAAGGTCGCCGTCCCCGCGGCGACGGTCTCGCCCGACCCCGGAAGCTCCCGGCCGCAGCGGCCGCAGAAGCGCGTCCCCTCCGGGTTGTCGTTCAGGCAGCGCGGGCATTTCATGGGACGGGGCGTGTGACCTTCATAAACGAGAATATCAATTCGGGTCTATAATATCAAACCCAAAGGAAAATACGCCCGGCGTCCGGATTTGGTTTCCTCGCCAGGTCCGCCTCCTAGCGTGCCGCCTTGGCCCCGGGATCGTCGCCGGGCCTGAGCGGCCGGAACATGAGTGTGAAGCTATAGTCCTTGGCCGGCAGGGTATACTGCGGATGGACCCTGGCCCCCCAGGAGTCGTCGCCACCGACGCCCATCTGGGCATGATCGAGCGTCAGGCAGACGAAATCCCGGCGCTGGATATCCGGAGGATGCTTCGAGCCGCGGCTTTCCTGCGTCAGGTCCTCCGGCCAAAAGGGATGGGCCGAGAACTCGAAGACCGGGTTGCCCGCGGCAACCGGGTTGCCCGCGGCGAGAAGCCCCCAGCCCCCGGCGTCGCGGACGGCCACCCAGCGCGTATCGGTCCGGTTGCCGTATTCCTGAGGACTGACGTAGGGGCAAGGCTCGCCGGCCGTCGTCGTCCAGAGGCCGACGAAGGCCGCGGTCTTCCTATCCCAATAGTTCTCGAAGGGCCCGCGCCCGTACCATAGGACCTTGTCGAATCCGCCGGGAAGAGCCAGCTTCACGCCGATGCGGGGGATCTCGGGAAGCTTGGCTTCGTCCTTGAGATCGAGCGTCGAGCGCAGGACGATCCGGCCGTCCCCTCCGATCTCGTATTCGAGGGTCTGGGTCGCCATGCCTCTCGCCAGGTCATAGAGGACGGCGACCGTCACCCTTCCGTCTCCGGATTCGCGGGCGCCGAGCGACTTCAAGTCGCGGTAGAGGCTGGCCGGCCGCCAGACCGCCAGGCGCCTCGGCATCTGGTTCCCGAAGTCATTGTCCGTCGGCGCGCGCCAATAATTCGGCTCGACGCCGGAGGCGATGAGCTCGTGACCGTCACAGACGAACGAATCGAGGTCTCCCGTCACCCTGTCGAAACGGACGGCAAAATCGTCGCCGGCGACGCGGAGGAACCTCGGCCCGTCTTCGACGGCGGGCGCCGGCAGAGAGGGCTTTATGGCGGGGCCTGCCTCGGCCGCAACGGGCATCGCGAATTGTTCCGAAGCGACGATGTGTCCCTGGGGAATTCCCGGCGAGGCCTCGCGGGCGCGGAGCGAAACGTTGAGGAAGGTTTCCCCCTCCGGCGCCGGCGCGGAGCGGGGGAGGGGGATCCGGACAACCGTGCTGCCGTGAGGCGCGGCGGCCGGCTTCGCGACCGTTCCCGAAGCCACGACCTTGCCGTTCGCCGTGAGGTCCCAGGCGAGGTCGAAGCGGTCGAGGCCGATGAAATCGTAGCGGTTGCGGAGCTCGATCCTGCCCGCGGCGAGGTCGACCGCCGCGAACTTGACGAATTGGTAGACCTTCTTGACCTCGAAGAGGGCGGGGTGGGGAGTGCGGTCGGGGGCGACGAGGCCGTTGCAGCAGAAATTCCCGTCGGACGGCACATCGGCCGGGCCGTAATCGCCGCCGAAGGTCCAGTAGGATTCGCCCTTTTCGGTCCTCGCGGCGAAGCCCTGGTCGACCCAGTCCCAGATGAAGGCGCCCTGGAGCTGGTCATGGGACTCGATGGCGTCCCAGTAGTCCTGGAGGTTGCCCGTGGAGTTGCCCATGGAGTGGGCGTATTCGCATTGAATGAGAGGACGCGTCTGCTTCACCGAGGCGTACTTGACCATGCTCTCGATCGAATCGTACATGGGGCAGAAGATATCGGTGTGGGCCCGCATCTCGGCCCGCTCGTACTGGACCGGACGCGAGGGGTCGCGCTTCTTGAGCCAGGCGTAGGCCTCCTCGAAATTGACGCCGTCGCCGGCTTCATTGCCGAGCGACCAGATGATGACCGAGGGATGGTTCTTGTCCCGTTCGGCCATGCGGATGACGCGGTCGAGGTGGGCCGGGCCCCAGGCGGGGTCCTTGGCCAGGCTCTTCGGGCCATAGCCCATGCCGTGGGATTCGATGTTGGCCTCATCGACGAGGTAGAGACCATATTCGTCGCAGAGCTCGTACCAGCGCGGATCGTCCGGGTAGTGACAGGTCCGGACGGCGTTGATGTTCGACTGCTTCATGAGCTCGATGTCCCGGCGCATGGATTCCTCGGAGATGATGTGGCCCGTGTAGGGATCGTGCTCGTGGCGGTTGACGCCCTTGAGCAGGACCGCGGCGCCGTTCACGAGGAGATGCCCGTCCTTGATCTCGCTCGTCCGGAAGCCGATCTTCGAAGTGACCGCCTCGAGGATCTTTCCGTTCCGATCCCGGAGTTCAAGAACGAGGCGATAGAGGTAGGGGGTCTCGGCGCTCCACCTCGCGACGTTCGCGAGGTTGGCCTCGAAACGGACGACGGCCGGGCCGTTGCCGGAGGCGGAGGCGGGCTGATTCGCGCCCGCAACCTTCTTTCCGGCGGCGTCGAGGAGCGTCATCGACACCGACGCGGGACGCGGCCCGGTCAGGGCGTCACCGCCGAGCTCGACCGTCACGTCCAGACGTCCAGTCCGGTAGCCCGCGTCGAGCCCGGCCTTGACCTCATAGTCGCGGATGCGGACCTTCGGGGCGGCGTAGAGATAGACATCGCGTTCGATGCCGGCCAGCCGCCAGAAATCCTGGCACTCGAGATAGGAGCCGTCCGACCAACGGTAGACCTCGGCCGCGAGGACGTTCTCGCCGGGCTTGAGGTGCTTGGTGATATTCCATTCGGCGGGCGTCTTCGAATCCTTGCTGAACCCGAGCTTCTCGCCGTTGATCCAGGCGTAGAAGAATGATTTGACGGCGCCAAAGTGGAGATAGACGTCCATCCCGGCCCACTCCGCGGGGACCGTGAACGCCCGGCGGTAGGAGCCGACTGGGTTGTGATCATGCGGGACGTAGGGCGGCTTGGGATTGCGGGCGAATTCATAGGATGAGTTGACATAGATCGGGATGTCATAGCCCTGGGACGTCCAGTTCGAGGGGACGGGCGTTTCTTTCCAACCGCTGACGTCGGTCGAGGGCTTCCAGAAATCGAGGGGCCGGTCCGCCGGCCGCGGCGACCAATGGAACTTCCACGGGCCGTTGAGCGAAAGATAGCGGGGCGATTCTTTGGGGCCGAGCCGCAGCGCCGATGCCGAGTCGGGAAAAGGCACGAAGGTCGCCCGCGGGGCTTCCGTGCCGGCGTGGACGACGGCGGGGTTTTCCCAATCCTCGGGCCCGGTCTGGGACGGGGCCACGGAGATGGCAAGGAAGCAGAAGCACGCGATCAGGACAGCGGTTTTTTTCATCGCGATTCCTTATTAGATGATCTCATTCTCCGGAGGCCGCCCCCCAGAGGTCCCGCGGGTACGCGCCCGCCTCGACGAGCTCGAGGATGGCCGAGAGGAAAAGGGGCCGGTCTTGGGGATAGGTCACGCCGAACCAACGCTCCTGAGTCGGCAGGACTTTGACCCGGGACCTCTTCTCCCGGATGAGTTCGCCGACCACCTCGGGGATAAGGAACTCTGCTTTCAGGATGTTGGCGGCGTTCCGCCGCAGGAAAGCGGGGAAGCGACCTTCGAGCTCGGCGAAGAGCCCGGGCGTGAAGCCCCAGCAGTTCATGGAGGTCCAGCTGGCCGGGTCGAGGGGCAGCCAGTCGACGTCGTTCTCGGTGTGCTTGATGCCGTCCGGGAAACGCTTGATCTTCAGCAGCTCGCGGATGCCGACGAGATACCCGTCCACCGTGGCCTCGCAGACGCCCCGGGCCACGGTGCCGTGCTCGGACAGCGTGTTCTCGAGCCGGTAGCCGACCATGGCGAATTCCTCGCTCCCTCCCGGCAGACCGCCGAGATAGCCGGCCATGGCCTCGAACGCCGTCCGGCCGTAGTAGTCGTCGGCGTTGATGGCCAGGAACGGCGTCCTGACCGTGTCTTTGCAGGCCAGGATGGCTTGGGCCGTGCCCCACGGCTTCGTCCGCCCTTCGGGCACTCCGAAACCGGGCGGCAGCTGGTCCAGGGACTGGAGGACGTAGGCCGTGTCCGCGGCGCGCTCGACGCGGCGGCCGATCCTGTCCCGGAAAGCCGACTCGATGTCCTTGCGGATGATGAAGACGACCCGGTCGAAACCCGACCGTACGGCGTCGAACACGGAATAATCCAGGACGACTTCGCCGCTCGGCCCGACGGGATCGATCTGCTTCAGCCCGCCGTAGCGGCTGCCGATCCCCGCGGCCATCACTACCAAGGTCAGGGCTGCCATCGCGCCTCCTCTTTGAAGTCTGCTTCGCCCGTATCTTAATTGAACCGTTCGGGCCAGGTCAAACTCGGAGGCCCGGCCCCTATTCGGGGCCGGGCCGCCTTTACATGTCCCTGTCCATCCTATATTATTTATTCATTGGCAGAGGTGAACCCATGATCCGTTCGACGACCGTCATCTGCGTCCGCCATAAAGGAAAAACGGCCATGGCCGCCGACGGCCAGGTGACCATGGGGCAGACCGTCCTCAAGAAGACCGCCGTGAAGATCCGCCGCCTGGGCAAGGGGGATGTTTTGGCCGGTTTCGCCGGCTCCACTTCGGACGCCTTCGCCCTGTTCACCCGCTTCGAATCCAAGCTCGACGAATACCGCGGCAACCTCTCCCGCGCCGCGATCGAGCTGGCCAAGGACTGGCGCATGGAGAAAGCCCTCCGCCAGCTCGACGCCCTGCTCATCGTGGCCAACACGGAGGCCTCGCTCCTCATCTCCGGGACCGGCGACGTCGTCGAGCCCGACGACGGCATCCTGGCCATCGGCTCCGGCGGGTCCTACGCCTTGGCTGCGGCCCGGGCCCTCATCAAGCACACCGACCTCTCCGCGCGGGCCATCGCCGAGGAGGCCCTGAGGATCAGCGCCGATATCTGCGTCTACACCAACACCGAGATCACCGTCGAGGAGCTTTGATGCCGATCATCCTGCCCGAATCGCTCGACCGGCCCGCGCCCGAGATCCCCGAGGCCGAGCTCACCCCCCAGGAGATCGTCGCCGAGCTCGACAAGTACATCATCGGCCAGAAGGCGGCCAAGAAGGCCGTGGCCATCGCCCTGCGGAACCGTTACCGCCGGCGCAAGCTCCCGCCCGACCTCGCCGACGAGATCGCGCCCAAGAACATCCTCATGATCGGGCCGACGGGCGTGGGCAAGACCGAGATCTCGCGGCGTCTGGCCAAGCTGACCTGCTCGCCCTTCCTCAAGATCGAGGCCAGCAAGTTCACCGAGGTCGGCTACGTCGGCCGGGACGTCGAATCCATGATCCGGGACCTCGTCCGCATTTCTGTCGACATGGTCAAGCAGGAGAAGATCGCCGAGATCGAGGGCAAGGCCCGGACGGCCGTGGACGAGCGTCTCCTTGACATCCTCCTGCCGCCTCCGAAGCGGCGCGACGACGCCGCCGGCGAAGCCGAGGAGGAGACGCGCTTCCACGACACGCGCGAGAAGCTGCGGGTCCAGCTCCGCGAGGGGCTCCTGGACGACCGGATGGTCGATATGGAGGTGAAGGAGAAGACGACACCGCCCCTCGAGATGATCTCCAACTCCGGGATCGAGGAGATCGGCTTCCAGATCCAGGAGTTCCTGCCCGGCTTCCTCGGGGGCCGAACGAAGCGCCGGCGGATGAAGGTCAAGGAGGCCCGCGAGCTCATCCTCGAGGAGGAGGAGAAGCGCCTCGTCGACATGGACCAGGTCTCCCGCCTGGCCGTCGAGCGGGTCGAGCAGTCCGGCATCATCTTCCTCGACGAGGTCGACAAGGTCGCCGGCCGCGAGTCCGGCCACGGCCCCGACGTCAGCCGCGAGGGCGTCCAGCGGGATCTCCTGCCGATCATCGAGGGCACGACCGTCAACACGCGCTTCGGTCTCGTCCGGACCGATCATATCCTGTTCATCGGCGCCGGCGCCTTCCATGTCTCCAAGCCCTCCGACCTCATCCCCGAGCTCCAGGGGCGCTTCCCCATCCGGGTCGAGCTCACTCCGCTCACCAAGGACGATTTCGTCCGTATCCTGACCGAGCCGGAGAACGCCCTCATCCGCCAGTACGAAGCCCTCATGGGTACGGAGGGCGTGCGGGTCGACTTCACCCCGGACGCCGTCGACGAGATCGCCGACATCGCCGAGAAGGTCAACGCCGACGCCGAGAACATCGGGGCCCGCCGCCTCCATACCGTGGTCGAGAAGGTCATGGAGGACATCTCCTTCGCCGCCCCGAACATCGCCCAGAAGAACATCCGCATCGACCGCGGCTACGTCCAAGACCATCTCAAAGACATCCTCGTCAACCAGGACCTCCGGCGCTTCATCCTGTGATGACCAAGCCGCTCGCGACCTTCATGATCGGGCTGTGCGTCGCCCTCGCGCCGGGCTGCGGCCGCAAGGGCCCGCTCGTCCTCCCTCCGGGCGGCGCGCCGATGTCCGTCGAAGCATTGACCGCGAGTCCCGCCCACAACGCCGTCATTCTGCAATGGACGAATCCCGTCAAGGCCGTTTCCGGAAAGCCGGTCGGGCCGATCGAGGCCGTCGAGGTTTGGGTCTTCGACAAGGGGCTTCCGGCCGGCGGCCAGCCGCTCACATCGGGTGATATCGAAAAATCCGCCCGGCTCGTCCGCAGGATCCCGCGGCAGGAGCTCGATTCCCTCGAATCGGTGTCCGGGGAGGCTCCCGGCCTCCTGGCCTATACCTATGATATCGTTCCGGGACCTTCCGCGCCCACGAAGCTGGCCTTCACCGTCCGGGTCTTCGACCGGAAGGGCCGCGCTTCGGATTTCGCGGCGCCGGCCGCAGTCGATCTGGCCCGCAAGGACGCGAGGCTCGAGCCGCCCGCGCCGGAGGGTGTATCCTGATGGACGGAGGGGATGTTTGAAGATCTACCGGTTCCGTTACCGCAAGAGGATCCTCCAGGGCGTGCTCAAAGAGGAGTATCTCTTCCCCATCATCGGGTCGGTCTTCGGCGACTTCCGCATCGGGGAGAGCCCGGTGCCCATCGGTGACGTCCGCGTCCTGCCTCCCGTCTTGCCCACGAAGATCATCGGCATCGGCCGCAACTATAGGGAGCACGCGAAAGAGCTGGGGAACCCCTTGCCCGAGGAGCCGCTCATCTTCCTCAAGCCGCCGACCGCCATCGTCGGCCACCTCGACCCCGTCGTCCAGCCGCCGGCGTCCTCCCGCGTCGACTACGAGGGGGAGGTCGGCGTCGTCATCCGCAAGAAGACCCGTCAGCTCCGCGACGACGATCCCGTCGCCGACGCGATCCTCGGTTACACCTGCTTCAACGACGTCACGGCCCGCGATCTGCAGACGAAGGACGTCCAGTTCACGCGGGCCAAGGGATTCGACACCTTCGCGGCCGTGGGGCCCTGCATCGCCACGGGGCTCGATCCGGCCGGTCTTCGCTTGAAGACGTTTCTCAACGGCAAGCTCGTCCAGTCGGGGACGACCGCCAACCTGATCTTCTCTATCCCTTACCTCGTCCGATTCCTGTCGCGCATCATGACCCTCAACCCCGGCGACATCATTGCCACGGGCACCCCGGCCGGCGTCGGGCCGACATCGCCCGGCGACCGCGTCGACATCCAGATCGAAGGGATCGGCGTGCTCTCGAACACATTCATGCGCCCGGGCGCCAAGGAGGACCGATGAAGCTGTTCCTGGATTCGGCCAATCTCGATGAGATCCGCGAGGTCGCGGCCTGGGGCGTCCTCGACGGCGTGACCACCAATCCCTCGCTCTGCTCCAAGGAGACGGTGACCTTCGAGGACAACATCCGGGCCATCTGCGCCCTCACCTCCGGCCCGGTCAGCGCCGAATGCGTCTCGCTCAAGGCCGACGAGATCGTCCCCGAGGCCCGCGCCCTGGCCAAGATCGCGCCGAACGTCGCCGTCAAGATCCCGGTGGGCCTCGAGGGCCTCAAAGCCACCAAGACCCTCGACGGCGAGGGCATCGCGGTCAACATGACCCTCGTCTTCTCCGCGGGCCAGGCCCTCCTCGCGGCCAAGGCCGGGGCCCGGTTCGTCAGCCCCTTCATCGGCCGCCTCGACGACGTTTCCGAGGACGGCATGGCGCTCATCGAGGAGATCGTCCAGATCTTCGAGAATTACCGGTTCAAGACGGAAGTCATCGTGGCCAGCGTGCGTCATCCCCGCCACGTCATCGAGGCCGCCCGGATCGGGGCCGACATCGCCACCGTACCCTACGGCGTCATGCAGAAGCTTGTCCGCCACCCGCTGACGGACATCGGGATCGAGCGATTCCTCGCTGATTGGAGGAAAGTCAAGAAGTGAGGCTCGCCGCCATCCTCCGGATCCGCGAACGGGCCCGGGCCCTTGCCAAGAAAGCCCGCCGGGCGACCGTGTTCGTCCTCGTCCTGGCGGTCCTCGCCGTGAGCCTGGTCGTCGCCAAGAACGTCCTGCTGAAGGAGGTCGGCAAGGGGATCCGCAAATCGTTCGCCTATGACAGCCTGAAGGTGTCCTATTTTCCCCCCGCCTTGGTCATCGAGAACGTCCGTTCCCTCACCGAGCCGCCGGCCCTGCGGGCCCGGCGCGTCCGGATCGAGATCCCCTATCTGTCCCTCCTTCGCAACCGCAAAGTCCTGTCCGTCGTCCTCGATACCCCGGAGATCCACATCAGGCCGGCCGCGGCGGGCGCCCCCGCCCGCAAGGCCCGCCCGCCCCTGTCCCTCCTGGAGCTTCCTTTTATCATCGAGCGCGGGCTCGTCGAGAACGGCGCGGTCTTTTTCGAGACCGGCCGGACGACGATCGAGGCCCGGGGCGTCCGGGCCCTCGTCACCCAGGACGGCGAGGATTTCGCCATCAGGGCCACAGCCGAGTCGAGCGGCTATGCCACCCCGAAGAAGGGCCTGACCTCGATCGGCGCCCTGAGCGTCCTCCTCTCGGGCCGGGGAGAAGACGTGACCATCGACAGGCTCTCGGTCGAGGGGCCAGGCCTCATGTTCACCGCAGCCGGCCAAGTTCGCAAGCTCTTCGACCCCGAGATCGAGCTCAATACCAGCCTGGATATCCAGACGGACATCCTCGACGATGCCCTGAGCATGCCCTTCATCTGGACGGGCCGGGCGGGCGGTCAGGGCCGCCTGGAACGCAAGGCCGGCCGGCTGACTTTCTCGACCAGCATCGCTTCGGAAACCCTGACCATCAACGCGGTGCCCATGGGGGCCGTTCAGGGCCGGTTCGATTTCTCTCCCGAGCAGGGCGGCCGGCTCGAGGCCGGCATCCAGAAGCCGGGCCTGGCCGCCGAAAGCCTCATCCTGTCGTTCCTCGCGGGGCGGGTGGAAGGCCGGGCCGCGCCCGTCTTCCTCGATCCGGTGATGGCGGAGATCAAGATCCCTTGGCCGGTCAGGTCGCCCGCATGGGGGACTTTCAGCGTCGCCGGCCGCGAGCTCGAGGCCGAGGCCGAATTCCGCGACGCGTCCCTCGAGCGGCGGGGGGGCCTTTTCGCCTTCCGCGGCGGCGTCAATGTCAGCGTCGCCTTCGCGGACCGCATCGTTACCATCGAGGCCCCCGGACTGGAATCCGAATTCGGCCGCCTCGAAGCGACGGCCCGGATCGATCTGGCCGGGGACATCGACGCCCGGATCCGGGGGCAGATCGCCGACGTCAAGACGACCAGGGAATTCGTCTCCCGTGTTCTCAACGAGGCCTTCGAATTCGGGGAGATCCGCGGCCGAGGCTATGCCGATGTCCGCCTTTACGGCCGTTCGGCCGCGCCGTCGGTCTCCATCAAGGCCACCCTGTCGCCCGGCGGCTATGACCTCTTCGACGCCGCGTTCGTCGAAACGGACGCCGTCTTCGCGGCGGGCCAATTCGACGGCCGCTTCGACGTCGAGGACCCGGTCCTCAAGGGCCAAGTCAGGGTCAAGGCCCAGAAAGGCGGCGTCGAAGTCGAGGTCAAGAACGGGGAGGGCGAGCTCGACCGCATCCTTCCCGTCCTCAACCTCCCCATCGCCCTCTCCGGCCGGGCCGCGGGAGATTTTCGGATGGTCCAGGGGTCCGGCGGCGTCCAGGAGTTCTCCGGGACGTTCACCAGCCCCGAGCTCAAGGGCTACGGCCAGACGGCGGCCCGGGTGGCCGGGCGCCTCCTTTGGAAAGAAGGCGTCCTATCGTTCCCCGAGCTGGCCATGGACTTCTACGGCGGCCGCGTCGAGGGTCGCCTCCTCGTCGGTACGGTCAACGGCGATTTCGATATCGACGCCCGCGGCGAGGAGCTCGATTTCGCCCGGATCGTCCCATCCGCGTCCGGGCGAGTGTCCCTCTCGCTGGCCGGCCGGGGGGTCTTCGGCCGCGACAAGCTTCCGGGGCTTTTCACCATCAAGGACCTGATGCTCTCGCCCCTCGATAAGACGGAAGCCCGGGGAGAGCTCCAGCTCGGGGTCGCCGGAGGCCGGGTCAGCTTGGGCCTGAAGGCCAGCCTCGTGCCCGGGGATAATCCCTTCGAGGGGACCTTCGATCTGCCCCTGTCCGGAGAGCCGTTCAACGGGGTCATCAAGGGGCGGGTCACCGACCTCGATCTCATCGTGCCGTGGGACGGCGCCCAAGGCCGGGTCGATTACACCGCGAACATCACCACGGCCGGGGAGGAGACCCGCCTGGACGTGGCCCTCGACGTGGCGGCCCCGGTCATGCCCCTGCCCGGATTCGCCTATGCCGTGACCGATTTCACGTCCGCCATGAGCTTTTCGAACAGCGTGCTGACGGTCACCTCGATCGGGGGCAAGCTCGGCGGCGGCAGCCTCAGCGGATCCGGCAAGGTCGTCATCGGCGAGGGCGGCATCGCCTCGATGGACCTGCGGCTCGAGGGCAAGGACATGGTCCTCTCACCCATGGAGCGGATGCGGGCCCAGGCCGACGCCACGCTGCGCCTCCTCAAGGACCCCAAGCGCTTCGTGACCGAAGGGGAGATCCTGTTCAAGCAGCTGACCTGGCGGCGCGAGATCTACGAGTCCTTCGGCTTTTCGTCGCAGTCAGAGGCGGCCTCCCCGGGGCCGTCGTTCTTCGACGGCATGACGCTCAATATCCGCCTCCGGGCCGATGAGAACGCGGTCATCGAGAATGCCCTGGGCCGGTTCGCCGCCCGCTTCAATCTGACGGCGACGGGCGCCTTGGCCGAGCCGGTCCTCCTCGGCGACATCGATATCGTCAGCGGCGATTTCTATTTCCAGGACCGGACCTTCCGCGTACTCCACGGGCGCCTGAGCTTCACCGACCCCGTGAACACGGAGCCGTACCTCGATTTCCGGGGCGAGACCTACGTCAAGGATTTCCGGGTCACGATGAGCATGAACGGTCCGGTCAGCCGCCTCAAGCCGGAGTTCACGTCCTCGCCGCCGCTGCCGCCCGAGGAGATCCTGTCGCTCCTCGCCCTGGGAGAGTCCTTCCGCCGCATGTATTACTCGTACGCGGGCGACCGCAGTACGGCCCTGAACACGGCCTCCCTCCTGACCTATCAGATCGCCGACCTGGCCAAGAAGCGGACCGGCGGGCTGCTCTCCCTGGACCGCTTCCGAATCGACCCCTATATCCCGGATAGCCCCACGGGCGGCATCGCCGCCCGGATCACCGTCGGCAAGAAGCTGTCCAAAGACCTGCTGGTCATCTATTCGACCATCCTGGCCAATTCGAGCGTCAGGGCCGCGATCGACGAGGTGCCCATCTTCCGCGTGGAGTGGGACATCAGCCGGAGATTCTCGCTCGTGGGCGGGCGGGACGACCGGGGAAAGTTTGGACTCGATGTCAAGTTCCGCAAGCGCTTCTAGATCCCGTCGCCGGGCCCGCCGGACGGGGCGGCTCCTCGCCCTCGCCGTCGTCCTGGCCTGGGCCGGCGCGCTGGCCAACGCGGCCCAGGAACCCGCGATCGTCGACAGCATTGTCGTCCGTGTCGATGGGCGACCGGGGGAAGCGGGACTGCTCGACCTTATCCCTCTCCGGCCGGGCGATGCCTTTTCGCCGCGGCTCGTCGACCAGGCGGTCAAGCAGATCTTCAGCACCGGGCTCTTCGCCGACGTCCGGGTCACGAGGGAGGGGGAGGGGCGGATCACCCTGTTCTTCGACCTCGTCCGGAAGGTGTTCATCGACGACGTTTTCTTCAGGGGACCCAAGGTCTCCGCGACTTCGTTGAGCGATGGCCTGACATCCCAACGACCCGGGGCCTACCTCCAGGAAGATCTGCTCCCGGAGGCGATCGAAGAAGTCCGCGAGGGGCTCAAGCAGGCCGGATTATTTGATTCCGTCGTCGTGAGCGAGATCAAACGGAAGGAAGGCGCGTCCACGGCTGATATCATCTTCCGGGCCGTCGACTGGAAAACGTTCCGGATCAGCGGACTCGAGGTCGAATGGAAAGCCGAGATCCCCGAGCGCTCGCTGCTCGGGAAGATGAAGAGCAAGGTCGGCGACGTTTACGTCCCCAACCGCCTGGCCGCCGATCTCGAGGCCCTGTCGCAGGGTCTGGGCCGGGCGGGCTACAGGAGGGCGGAGGTCCGCCTGGCCGGCGAGAGCTTCGACGACGAGAACCGCCGGGTCGATCTTCGCATCGAGATCCTGCCCCAGGAGAGGATCACGATCGTCGTCAACGGGGCCAAGGTCCCCCTCCGGATCCTCGAGCCGATCTGGGAGGAGCGCGTCTTCGAGCAGTGGGGCCAGGCCGAAGGCGAGGCTCGGGTCCTCAACTACCTCCGACGGCAGGGCTACCTGTTCGCCACGGTCCAAAGCCGGGTCGAGAAGCCCTCGGGCGAGGTCCGTATCATCCATGACGTCACGCGCGGCGAGAAGTCCAAGATCACAGGGGTTGACTTCCGCGGCAACGCCGCTTACTCCAGCCTCGACCTGAAGAACCGGTTGGCCGTACGGGAGGGCATTCCCTTTTTCTCTCTCCTTCGCTACGACCGGCTGTTCACCATCCCCCGCGAGGTCGAGAGCTTCTACAAGGAGAACGGCTTCGCGGACATCCAGGTCCGGCTCGAGCTGGTCAGGGACACCGCCGGGGTGCAGGCCCTTTTCGACGTCCGGGAGGGCCCGAAGACCACGGTCGAGGCCATTCGGATCGAAGGCGCCTCCCTTATCCCGGCGGAAACGCTCGCCCGCGATCTCGTCAACCGTGCAGAGGGGCCCTTCTTCGCGCCCAATGTCCAAAGGGACGTCAGCCAGATCGAGGCGATCTATCTCAATCGTGGATTCCGCGGCGGCGAGGTCACCGCCCGCGTCGAGCGCCCATCGGCCGGCCGGGTCTCCCTGGTCTATGAGATCACGGAGGGGACCCCGGTCACGATCAGGGACGTCTTTGTCACCGGGAGCCGGACGACCCGGAACCGCGTCATCCGCCGGGAGATCCTCGTTGAACCCGGCAGCGCGGCCGACTTCTCGCTGGTCCAGGAGACCAAGCGGCGGCTGGAGAACCTGGGCATCTTTTCCGAGGTCCGAGTCGACGAGATCCAGACCGGGCCCGGCAACGAGGTCGTGGTCGTGACCGTCCGCGAAGGGGAAAAGAATTACGCCGGGCTCGGCCTCGGGTTCGAATCCGAGGACCCCCTGACCGGGTCGTTGGCCAACTGGCCGGGCAACCCCCTGCCGCGCGGCTCGGCCGAGTATATCCGCAACAATGTCTTCGGTCTGGGCGCCCAGGTGGGCGTCCTTGGCCAGATCGCCCTGGGGCAGAATTCCGCCGGGTCGGGCGTCGGAGTCAGGGAATTGCGGACGGTGTTGTCCTGGAGCCAGCCTCATCTTCTGGGCCTGGCCATACCGACGACCATCCTGGTTTGGGCCGAACGGGAGGCCCGGGACTGGGGACCGGTGGGGTCCGAGCTTGTGAGCTCTCTTGACCGCCGGGGCATCAGCTTCAGCGCCGTCAAGGCCTTGAGCCGGTCGCGCCTCCTCCTCGGCTCTCTGAGCGTGACGCGCACGTCCCTCAAGAACGTCGATCTCGCCGACCTGCCCGAGGACATCGACCGCCGCTTCCTTCCCTATTCCGCGGCCCTCGCTTCGCTGAGCATGAGCTGGGAGAGGCGGGACGACACCCTGAACCCGACCAGGGGCTACTTCTTCAGCGCCGTCGGAGAGGTGGGCCTGCCCGTCTTCGGTAAGCAATCATCACAACCCGGGCAGGAAGATCCGAATCCCCAATCGGACTACCAGAAGATCTTCCTCAAGGGCCAGCTCTACCAGCCGATCTCGTCCGGGCTGAATCTCGGCGTGACGGCACGGCTCGGGCTCGGCAACGGGCTGCGCAATCTGCCGGAGTTCTTCTTCGCCGGCGGCAGCAACACATTCCGGGGAGAGGAGTTCGAGCGGCTTGGGCCCTTCGATCCGACGACGTTCAAGCCCGTTGGCGGGGCAGCCGTCCTCCTTCTCAACACGGAGCTCACCTTCCCGATCTTCCCGGCATGGAAGGCCTTGCGCCTGGCCTCCTTCCTCGACCTCGGCAACGTCTACGCGAACCTCGGGGATTTCCGGCCGTTCAAGCTTCAGGGGGCGGCCGGGGCCGGCATCCGCTATCGGACGCCCCTCGGGCCGGTCCGCGTGGAGATCGCCTGGAAGCTCTGGGGGATCGACGATCAGGACAAGAAAGGGAAGCCCCTCATCTTCCTGACCATCGGCGGCATCTTCTAAGAGAACGGAAACCACGATGCTTAAAAAGATCCTGATCCTGACGCTGCTTGCGTCGGCCGCCGGGCTGGCCCAGACGGTCAATTGTGTCGTCGCGGTCGTCAACGGCGAGATCATCACCCTCCTCGATGTCGAGGTCGCGGCCGCCTTTGGCCTGGGGCGCGGCCAGGAGGTCGAGCCGGCGACCGACCCGAGGTTCGCCGCCCTCGACGCGCTCATCGACCGTAAGGTCGTCCTGGACCTGGCCAGCGACGTCCGGGGAGTGAGCGGGGAAGATCTCGACGCCGCCGTCGCCGAGGTGCGGCGGTCCGTCGGTGAGGACGCCTTCGCCGCCAAGCTGGGCAAGTTCGGGCTCGCGGCCGGGGACCTTGCCGCTTATGTCGAGGACCGCATCCTCTTCGACCGGGCCCTGGCCTTGCGGTTCAGCCAATCGATCCCCGTTTCGGTGACCGAGGTCGAGCGGAACTACCGGGACATCTACGTCCCCGAACAGACCCGGCTCGGGGTCGCCGTCGAGCCGCTCGAGCGGGTCGCCGAGATGATCGAAGCGAGGATCCGCGACGCGCGGCGGGCCCAGCAAACGGCCGAATGGGTCCGGGACCTGAGGAAGCGGGCCGACATCCAGATCAAAAAGGACTGTCTGAAATGACGATCGCTTATCTCTTTCCGGGACAGGGGTCCCAGGCCGTGGGCATGGGCAAAGACCTCTACGAAAGGTCGGCGGCGGCCCGGGCGCTTTTCGACAAGGCCGACGAGGCCCTGGGCTTCTCCATCTCCAAGATCTGCTTCGAGGGCCCCGAAGAGGAGCTGCGCCTGACCCCGAACACCCAACCCGCGCTCCTCGTCGTCAGCACGGCCGCCTGCCTGCTCCTCGGCCGCGACCCCGCGGTGGCGGCGGGCCACAGTCTGGGCGAGTATTCGGCCCTTGTCGCGGCGGGCTGCCTTCGCTTCGAGGATGCCGTCGTGCTCGTCCACAAGCGAGGCCGCTACATGCAGGAGGCGGTGCCCGTCGGCGTCGGCGGCATGGCGGCGGTCCTCGGCGTCCCGGGGGACGAGGTCGAGCGGCGCATAGCCGGCGTGCGCTCGGGTGTTGTCGATGTCGCCAATTGGAACAGCGACGACCAGATCGTCATCTCCGGGGAGAAGACGGCGGTCGAAGAAGCCCTGGCCGCCATCAAGGCGCCGCGGTCGGTCATGCTCCCGGTCAGCGCGCCCTTCCACTCGCGGCTGATGAAGCCGGCCGAGGAGAGGCTGGCCGCCGACCTCGACGCCATCACGTTCGCCGACCCCCGCTTCCCGATCGTCACCAACGTCGACGCCCGGCTCATCCGGACGGGGGAGGAGGCCCGGGACGCTCTCAAGCGGCAGGTCAGCCGCTCCGTCCTCTGGATGAAGTCCATGGCCGTGATGAAGGACCTCGGCGTCGAGGCCTGCGTCGAATGCGGACCGGGCAAGGTCCTGGCCGGCCTGGTCAAACGCATTTCACGGGGTTGGCCCAAGCCGCCTGCGATCCACAACGTCGAGGGCTTTGAAGGGGCGGAGAAGGCGCGGGCGGCCCTATTCGGCCTGCTGTGAGATGATCCGCGGGCCGAAGCGGATAAAGTACTCAAGGGCGGAGATGATGGCCAGGGCGACGACGAGCCACAGCCCGATTTTGGCCACGACGTAGAATTTCCCCAGGTAGATCGGGCCCAGGATAATGGCCCCGATGATCCAGGACTCGCTGCCCATTTTGGCCTTGCCGAAGGCCGAGGCGGGGATGTTGATCCCCTTGGACGAGGCCATGGCCCGGAATCCCGTCACGGCGATCTCCCGGCCGATGATGACGATGGCCGCCCAGGCGGGCACCCGGCCGAGAGCGACGAGGCAGATGAGGGCCGAAGCGATGAGGAGCTTGTCGGCCGTCGGGTCAAGGAGCTGGCCGAGCACCGTGACCATCCCTTTCTTGCGGGCCAGCCAGCCGTCGAGCCAGTCGGTGAGGGAAGCGAACGTGAAGATGATGCAGGCGATGAGGTCGTGGCCCCGGAAGTCCGTCAGCATGACGGCGACCACGGCCGGGATGGCCAGGATCCTCGCCAGGCTGATGTAATTGGGGATGTTCACGCCCCGAGATTACAACACCCTCCCCGCGAGTGTCAATCCTGCAAGAGGCCCCCGTTTGCAAAATCCCGGGGGGCTCGGTATAGTGAGCATTCGCCGATGGCCAACGATACCGCTCTGACCCCGATGATGGAGCAGTATTTCCGCATCAAGGAGCTCCATCCGGACGCCCTTCTCTTCTTCCGGCTGGGCGACTTCTACGAGATGTTCTACGAGGACGCCAGGATCGCGGCGCCCGTCCTCGAGATCGCCCTGACCTCCCGGCAGAAGGTTCCCATGTGCGGCGTGCCTTATCACGCCGTCAACTCCTACCTGCCCAAGCTGCTCCGGCAGGGCTTCAAGGTCGCTATCTGCGAGCAGGTCGAGGATCCCAAAGCGGCCAAGGGCGTCGTCCGGCGCGAGGTTATCAAGGTCCTGACGCCCGGTACGGCCGTCGAGATAGATCTCGATGAGGCCAAGGAATCGACGTTCATCGTCTCCCTCGCCCTCGGGGACGACGGCTGGGGGATGGCCCTCGTCGACCTCTCCGCCGGCGAGGTCCGAACTCTCGAGGGCGCCTGGACCGAGGCCAAGCTTCTGGCCGACGAGATCTTCAAAGCCGCGCCCAAGGAGATCCTCTATCCCCAGGGGGCCGAGGACGCCCTGCGCCGCGTTCTCCCGCCCGACGGCTCGAACGGCGCCGCCCTGAGCCCCGCCGAAGGCTGGCTCTTCGACCCGCCTCAGGCCTCCCAGGTCGTCCTGGGCCACTTCGGCGCCAAGTCTCTGGCCGGATTCGGCCTCGAGGACAGGCCGCGGGCCGTGGCCGCCGCCGGGGCCCTCATCGCCTACATCAAGAAGGTCCGGCAGGACTCGCTGGGCCTTGTCCACCGCATCTCCTACCTCAACGCGGCGGGCCATCTCGTCCTCGACGCGACGACCGTCCGCAACCTCGAGCTGGTCCGTAATCTCCGTGACGGGAAGACGAAAGGGACCCTTCTCGACGTCATCGATTTCACGATGACAGCCCCGGGCGGCCGGCTGCTCCGCTCCTGGCTCCTGCGTCCCCTCCGCGACGTCCCGGAGATCACCGCCCGACAGGACGCCGTGGCCGAGGGCCTCGGCGCGACGATCGCCCGGCGCGAGATCCGGGAGACGCTCAAGAGCGTCCACGACCTGGAGCGTCTCGTCGGGAAGATCGCCCTGGCCGCTGCCTATCCGCGCGACCTCGTCGCCCTGAAGACGTCTCTCGCCCCGCTCCCGGCGATCGAGCGAGAGCTCCGCGCTTTCTCCTCCGTCCTCTTCAAGGACATGGCCGGCCGCTGGGACAACGCCGCCGACGTCGCCGCCCTCATCGACAAGGCCATCCTCGACGAGCCCGCTTTTCTGCTTTCGGAGGGCGGCATCATCAAGGACAGCTGGAACGCCGAGCTCGACGGCTTGCGCGCGGTCAGCCGCTCCGGCAAGGGCTTCATCGCCCAGCTCGAGAGCCGCGAGAGGGAACGGACCGGCATCGGCTCGCTCAAGGTCCGCTACAACAAGGTCTTCGGCTACTACATCGAGATAACCAGGCCCCACCTGGACCGGGTCCCGGCCGACTACATGCGCAAGCAGACGCTGGTCAACTCCGAGCGCTTCCTCACGCCCGAGCTCAAGGAGTACGAGGAGAAGGTCCTCCACGCCGAGGAGCGGATCGGCGTCCTCGAGAGCCGCCTCTTCCTCGATGTCCGCGAGGCCGTGGCCCGGGAGACCCCGCGCCTGCAGCGGATCGCCGCCGACATCGCCGCGCTCGACGTCCTCCTGGCCCTGGCCGAGTGCGCCGCCCGGCGCGGTTACGTCCGCCCCGTCGTCGACGAAGGGGATGCGATCCGCATCGAGGCCGGCCGCCACCCGGTCATCGAGACGAGCCAGGCCGAGCCTTTCATCCCCAACGACCTCGAGATCGACGCCGCCGCGAACCAGATCCTCATCATCACCGGCCCGAACATGGGCGGCAAGTCGACCTATCTGCGTCAGGCCGCGCTCATCGTCCTCCTCGGCCAGATGGGGGCCTTCGTCCCGGCCAAGTCGGCGGCGATCGGCCTGGTCGACCGCATCTTCACCCGCATCGGGGCCATGGACTTCCTCAGCGTCGGGCAGTCGACGTTCATGGTCGAGATGCTGGAGACGGCCTCGATCCTCCACAACGCCACCGCCCGCAGCCTCATCCTCCTCGACGAGGTCGGCCGCGGCACGAGCACCTTCGACGGCCTGAGCATCGCCTGGGCCGTCGCCGAGCGGCTCCACGAGCGCGAGGACGTCCGGCCAAAGACCCTCTTCGCCACGCACTACCACGAGCTGACCGAGCTCGCCCTGACCCTGCCGCGGATCAAGAACTACCACGTGTCCGTCAGGGAGTGGAAGGACGAGGTCGTCTTCCTGCGCAAGATCATCCCCGGCCCGTCCGACCGGAGCTACGGCATCCACGTGGCCAAGCTGGCCGGCATTCCCCGGGACGTCATCGACCGGGCCCGCGAGATCCTCTTCAACCTGGAGAAGCAGGAGCTCGACGAGGCCGGACAGCCGCGCCTGGCCAGCCGGGGCCGGCCGTCGGGCGACCGCAGCCAGCTGATGCTCTTCGCCGAGGACCGGGAATTCGCCCTGCTGCGCGAGCTCGGGGAAGAGATCGAGGCCCTCGACCTGGCGTCGCTGACCCCCCTCGAAGCGCTGAATATCCTGGCCGGGCTCAAGGGCCGGATCGGTTCGCCCGGAGGGTAAGAACGCCCGATAAAAGAGACGGGGAAAAGCGGGGCGTTCTTATGAATAGGCCAGGTCAGTAGGTCTCGGACTCATCCTCGACGGAGAATCCGTCCTCGATGTCCTCGTCCTTCCCTTCGTCCTCGTCTTCGTCGAAGTCCTTGTCGCCGTTGCCCGAGAAGTGGGCCTCGCCGCCGTCCGCCTTGCGCTCTTCGAGGGCCTCGTCAAACTCGTCGCGGTCCTCGAAGCGGCGGATGAAGTTGGAGGAAGAATCGCTGTAACAAAGCTCGAGGCAGTCGTCCTCGATGATGAGGAACACGGACTTCGAGTGTTCCGTCTGCAGATTGCCAACGGTCTCGACGATGTCCGCGCTCTTCGACTTCTTGATCGCGTCGAGCGTGATCCAGCTGGTGACTTCCATCTCTTCCATGACGCGCCTCTACTGACAATAAATAAGCATTTTTATCCGCTTGTCAAGAGGCGGCGGCGCGGCTTCCCGCGCGCCAGCGCGGCGCCTTGACAGTCGCCAAACGGGGGGCTTTAATAGAGAGGATCGTCATCAAGGGAGTAACGTTCGATGCGATGGGATCAGTTCACCGTCATGTCCCAGGAAGCCATTCAAAAGGCCCAGGGCCGGGCCGAGGAGAAGGGCCACCAGGAGATCCGGCCCGAGCACCTGCTGGCGAGCTTCCTCGCCCAGGACGAGAACATCGTCAACGCCATCCTGGCCAAGATCGGCGCGCCCGCGGCTAAGATCCGCGCGGACGTGGACGCGGCTCTCGAGCGTCTGCCCAAGGTCAGTGGGGGAGGGGAGGCGACCCTCTCGCCGACGCTTCGGCAGATCCTCGATGCCGCCCGCAAGGAGGCCGACGAGCTCAAGGACGAGTACGTCTCGACCGAGCACCTCTTCCTGGCCATGCTCAAGGACGGCAAGAACGAGGCCTCCCGGATCCTGCGCGCCAACGGCGTCGATGAGGACGCCGTCCTCAAGGCCCTGGCCGCGGTCCGGGGCTCGCAGCGCGTGACCGATCCCGAGCCCGAAGGCAAGTACCAGGTCCTCGAGAAATACACCCGCGACTTGACCGCCCTGGCCCGGCAAGGCAAGCTCGACCCGGTCATCGGCCGCGAGGACGAGATCCGGCGGGTCATCCAGGTCCTGTCGCGCCGGACCAAGAACAACCCCGTCCTCATCGGCGAGGCCGGCGTCGGCAAGACGGCCGTCGTCGAAGGGCTGGCCCAGCGCATCGCCAACGGCGACGTGCCGCAATCACTCAAGAACAAGCGCCTCCTCGCCCTCGACATGGGCTCTCTCATCGCCGGGACGAAGTTCCGCGGCGAGTTCGAGGACCGGCTAAAGGCCGTGCTCAAGGAGATCGGCGAATCGGGCGGCGAAGTGGTCCTCTTCATCGACGAGCTCCACACGATCATGGGGGCCGGCGCGGCCGAGGGCTCGATGGACGCCTCGAACATGCTCAAGCCGGCCCTGGCCCGGGGCGAGCTCCGCTGCATCGGGGCGACGACCCTCAACGAGTACAAGAAGCACATCGAGAAGGATGCCGCCCTGGAGCGGCGCTTTCAACAGGTCTACGTCGGCGAGCCGTCCGTCGAGGAGACGATCTCGATCCTGCGCGGGCTCAAGGAGAAGTACGAAGTCCACCATGGCGTCAGGATCAAGGATTCGGCGCTCGTCGCCGCGGCGACGCTGTCGTCGCGCTACATCACCAACCGCTTCCTCCCGGACAAGGCCATCGACCTCGTCGACGAAGCCGCTTCGCGCATCCGCATCCAGATCGACAGCCTGCCGGAGGAGCTTGACGAGCTCGACCGCCGCACGCTCCAGCTCGAGATCGAGCGCCAAGCCTTGAGAAAAGAGAAGGACCCGGCCTCGAAGGAGCGGCTGGAGAGGATCGAGGAGGAGCTGGCGAACCTCAAGGAGAGATCGTCGGCGCTCCGCGGCCGCTGGCAGAAGGAGAAGGAGACGATCGAGGCGGCCGGCAAGCTCAAGGAAAAGCGGGACGCCCTCAAGATCGAGGAGCAGAGCGCCGAGCGACGCGGCGACCTCGAGAAGGCGGCCGAGATCCGCTATGGCAAGCTCATCGAGCTCCAGAAGCAGATGGACAAATCAGCCGCCGACCTGGCGGCCATCCAGGTCAAGGGGCGGATGCTCAAGGAGGAGGTCGACGAGGAGGACATCGCCCAGGTCGTCTCCAAGTGGACCGGCATCCCCGTCTCCAAAATGCTCGAAGGCGAGGTCGACCGCCTCATCCATATGGAGGAGATCCTCGGCCGGCGCGTCATCGGCCAGGAAGAGGCCATCCGGGCGGTCGCGGCCACGGTCCGCCGGTCGCGCGCGGGCATCCAGGAGGCGGGCCGGCCCATCGGGTCCTTCATCTTCCTCGGCCCGACGGGCGTCGGCAAGACCGAGCTGGCCCGGGCCTTGGCCGAGTTCCTCTTCGACGACGAGAAGGCCATGGTCCGGCTGGACATGTCCGAATACATGGAGAAGCACACCGTTAGCCGCCTTATCGGCGCCCCTCCCGGCTATGTCGGCTACGAGGAAGGCGGCCAGCTGACCGAAGCGGTCAAGCGGCGGCCCTATGCGATCATCCTCCTCGACGAGATCGAGAAGGCCCACCCCGACGTCTTCAACGTCCTGCTCCAGATCCTCGAGGACGGCCGGCTGACCGACGGCCAGGGACGGACGGTCGATTTCAAGAACACCCTCGTCGTCATGACCTCGAACCTCGGCAGCCAGGTCATCAAGGAGCTCAGCCGCGACTACGAGGCCATGGAGAAAGAAGTGCGGAAGGTCCTCGAAACGCACTTCAGGCCCGAGTTCCTCAACCGCATCGACGAGGTCATCATCTTCAAGCCGCTCCCGAAGAGCGCCATCCTCGAGATTGTCGGGCTGCAGCTCGCCCTATTGGCCAAGCGGCTGGCCGAGCGCAAGATCGGGCTCGAGGTCACGAAGGAGGCCAGGGAGCTCCTGTCGGAGAGGGGATTCGATCCCGTCTACGGCGCCCGGCCGCTCAAACGGGTGATCCAGAAGGACGTCCAGAACCCGCTGGCCATGAAGATCCTGGCCGGGGAGTACGGCGAAGGCGACACCGCCCTGATCGGCGTCGACAAGAAGGGCGAGCTCACGTTCGGGAAGAAATAAGGGAGATACGGACGATGACCAAGAAAACCATGATCGCGGCCATGACCGCAGTGTTCCTGCTGCCCTCTTTCGCGCCCGCGAACGGGCTCAACCTCAATGGGCTCGGATCCAGGGCCCAGGGCATGGGCGGCGCGTTCGTGGGCATCGCCAACGACTTCAGCGCCGTCTTCTGGAACCCCGCAGGAGCGGCCGGCTTCCGCGTGGAGTCGTTCGGCTTCTCTTTAGCCGATGTGGTTCCCCGGGCGACCCTCGGGTTGGACCTGGTTCAGGTTCCCGAGAATCCTCCCTTCGAAGCCAAGACCGCGACAGCCCATTATCTGAACTTCCTCGCCGGATACTATAAGCCCGTCAGCTCGAATGTCGTCCTTGGCGTCGGCATCGGGACGCCTTCTTCGCAGGGGATGATGTGGAACGGCTCGGATCTCTCCGTCCTCACGCCCGGGGCCACTTATGATTTTTCGAGCCGGCTCTATGTTTTCTCTTTTTCGCCAATGGTCGCGGTTAAGCTCAGCGAGTGGCTTTCCATCGGGGCGGCGATCAATGTCCATATCGGAACGTTCAGCCTCAAGATGCCGGCCGGGACTTCTTCCTTTCCGATCTCGATCGATCCCGTCGACCTCGGCCTATATGAAGAGAACATGACCGGCTGGGGATTTGGGGCGACCATCGGCCTTTTGGTCAAGCCCGCCGAGGCGCTTGGCATCGGCCTGACCGTCCGGACGCCATCGACCATCACCTTCGACGGCTCGGCCCGCATGTCGAATATGCTCCTCTTCGAACTTCCCGGCGACTCCGACCTCCGGCGCAAGATCACCTCGCCGCTCTCGATCGCGGCCGGCCTGTCGTTCCGGGCTTCCGACCGACTGCTCCTCAGCGCCGACGTCCAGTGGACGCAGTGGTCCAATCTGGATGTGGTCCGGACGACGTTCATGGATCCCGTTTGGGCGCAGCTCACCAGGATCGAAATGAGGGACGTCCGGGTGCTCGACTGGAAAGACGCGACCCAGATCCGCTTCGGCGCGGAATTCGCGCTGAACTCATCGACCGCGGTCAGGGCCGGCTACACGTATGATCCCGCGCCCGGGCCGGAATCGACGCTCGACATTCTCCTGCCGACGTTCGCCAACAACGCGTTCGCCGTCGGCCTGGGCAAGACCTCCGGCGGCCTGCAGCTCGATTTCTGTCTGGAGTACCAGGCCGGACGCGAGAGGGGCATGACTTATTTCTACCGGGGCTTCGAGCTGGACTTGACCGGGACCCTTGGGATGCGCGCCTTCGTGCCTTCCGTCTCGGCCAGCTATAAGTTTTGATCCGCCAGGGTCCGCGTTTCGGGTTTATCTGATCAGAGGAAGATCATAGGGGGAATAAAAAAATGGCTAGGGACGGAATTGAACCGCCTCTCTAGATGAGCAGTATGTTCAAGCGGTGGAGAATGGCAGGGTGTAGGATTAGGAGTATCTATTAAGGACGCCGATTGGGAGGCTAGGATGCCAGGAACGAAAGCGGGAAGTTATTTGATCATTCTAAGCGCGGTTCTAATGGCAATTGCGGCGTGTTCGAAAAAGGGCGATGTCGACGGGTGGACAGCGGAAGTCGAAGTCGTTTATGGCGTTAGGACTGTCCGGAATCCCGAAACTCCCCGATTTGGAGATTTCGCCTTCGATCTCGTAGAGGACCTGGCTATAGGCGACGAAAATGACGAAGCGTACTTCTTTCCGGGCCGGGCAGCCGTCAATATAGACGATAAAGGGTTGTTCTATGTTTGCGATTACGGTAATCGGAGGGTCCAGGTTTATGGGCGCGATGGAAGATTCATCAGAACGCTCGGCCGTCAGGGGCAGGGGCCGGGCGAGTTTATTTACCCATCGAGTGTCTTATTGGATGAAGTCGGAAATATCTTTATCAATGACGGCCGGACTCTTGTCGTCTTCAACCACGAGGGCCTTTTTTTAAAGAAGATCATTCCTAAGACGCTCTTGACGATTCCGATGCCCGGACCTGGTGGGACGATTATTGGAACGCCCCAGCCCATTCCCAGCGCCGAGGGTGGTCCCATGAACGAGCTAGTACAACTGGGCCCGGACGGCGACCTCCTCCGGAACATTGCCAAATTCCCCATGTACGGTGTGAGCAAGGACGGCATTCTCCGGCATTGGTACACAGGCGGTATCTCCTATTGCCGCCGGTCAGCCGATTCGATCTATTACGGCTTCTCTCAGGAATATCGAATCCGTGCAGTAGACGGTGAAGGCCGGGTGCTGCTCGATTTCTCCAAGCCGGAGAAAGCTCTGGCGATCACGGCCGAGGAGGAAAAGACGACCCGGGAAAAAGGGAGTTTCATTTGGCAGGGAAGAGGGGATGCCCGGAAAGCCGATCTGGGCATGCCTGACCATCGTCCTTTCTTCTCGAGGTTTTTCGGTGACGACGAGGGGCGGCTCTATATCGTGCGCCTGGGGTCGATCCTTGAGATGGAGAATCCGGCGAGAGAAGTCGATGTCTTTTCTAACGATGGCTTCTATCTCTATAAGATGACCTTGCCCTTCATGCCCCAGGTTATTAAGGACGGTTTTCTCTATGAGGTCCGCCAGGACGAGGAGGCCGGCGACACAAAAATCGTCCGGCACAAGATCAAGAATTGGGACGATTTCAGGGCTAAGTAAAAAGCAACCTTTGGTTCAATTGAGGTCGCCGCGGCCTCTTTGCTCCTGGGCCTGAGGATGATACGATGAATGCTTGGAGGGACGGAAAGTGAAATTCAACGTGATCTTGACTCCCGCGGAAGAGGGCGGGTTCAGTGTGACGGTTCCGGCCCTCGACGGTTGTTTTATGGAAGGCGAAACGGAAAAGCAGGCCCTCAAGAACGCCAAAGAAGCCATCATCTCCTATCTGGAGGGCCTCGAGAAGGTCAACCAGATCAAGTCCAAGCCCAAGGCCGTCGTCAAGGAGATCGAGGTCCACGTTCGAGCCGGACGTTCTCCGGGAAAGAGGACTGAGCTTTGATTTACCGATATTTAGCTTTATTCACCCTCGGAATTGGCCTTTTAGCTCAAGGGCTTCAAGTCGATTGGAATAAAATCATGAAAGCGGCAGAAGCCTATTCCGCCGATCCCTCCACGGAGAATACGCTGCATTTATTAAATGCGCTTCCTCAAGGCCAAGTCCCGGAGTCATCTCGGGGCGATGAGTTCAGGAAGGTCTTCTACTACATCGATGGAAAAGTCCTGGCCAAGCTGAATAGGCAAGTACTGGAGGCCGACAGGACCGCAGTGAAGACATGGATCAGGCTATATGCAATTGCCGATGGGGCATTTGCTGAATGGCTGAACGACGGCATGGGCGATCTTATAAGTGTGGATCCACAGATGTTCCTCGAGGAGCTCAGGTATTATCCGGGCCAAGAACTCGAGGAGCATATCGAGGTCGGCTATATGGCGTGTAATGGACATCGTCTATTCGACCTGGAAACCGCAGAAACATATGAGGCAACCAAAGAAGCCAACAAAGAACTGGAGCTCAGGATCAGGGCCTTAGAAAAGGTCAAGGACACCGATCTCCGACAACTCCGTGATGTTTGTATCAAAAGCATCCGCACACGTCAGTATCAATTGAACATGAGGGCTGAAGAACAAGAACACGTGATTGATTGGGACTCCATTACGCAAGCAACAGAGGTCTATTTCCTATACCCTTCGGCTGAAAATGCCACGAGTCTATATGAAGCCCTTCCGAAAGTGCACGTCAGAGGCAAAGACAGGAAGGGAGGTTTCATAGTGGCCAATAACCAGATCTATCTGAACCTGCCTCTTCTAAGTGAACTCTTGCTAAAAGGCGACAGGCAATCTATGAAAATCGCAGTTCGGCTGTGGACTATGGCCGACGGCGGTTATGCGGATGAATTGAGCGGCATGCTCGGCCAGTTGATTCGGGTGGATCCAAAATTGTTTTTAGTAGAAATAAGCGATTTCCCGTGGCCCGACGATTATGAAAAGTTCAAGGATTGGCTAAGACAGGGTAATATCGTCTGCGACCGGGGCATCCTAAGCCCAAATCGAGAGAAGCTCGATGAGGCCGCAATCCGCGAAGAACTTGAAATGCGGATAAAGGCCTTGAACACTGTCACTGAGAATGGGCTTGCCGAATTGCGAGATATTTGCGTCACTGCCATTAAGGAAGAATTGGCAAAGACAAACAAGGGGCAATATCTCCAACCGAAAAAACTTGGCATAGCTTAGTTGAATAAGGTGCGAGGAGCGTCAAGCATAGCCGTGGGCGATTTTTAACGTTAATCTGAAGCCGACGGATGGGTTCAGTGTCTGAGCCAGCAGGCCGGCGAGCAATTTTATAGCCTCTTTGGTCTCCTCGGATTACGCATCAAAATATCGCGCAGTAGCTTTTCCAAGTTTTGCTCGGAAGTTCAGGCAGGAGTTTATGGGGTTCTTACCCATATGATCCTAGAGCTCATATGGGGAAAAAAGAAAAATGGCTAGGGACGGAATTGAACCGCCGACGCAAGGATTTTCAGTCCTTCGCTCTACCAACTGAGCTACCTAGCCATTGCCCGCCCGGCGACCGCCCGACGGCCCAACCAGTATATAAATCAGGTCTCTAAAAGTCAACGGGGGCCTCATTTTCCACATGGGCTGGATAGGCCCGGTCCCTCCGCTTGGAAAAGGCCTCGGACTGGGCTATCATCCTTCTGCCTGGAGGCGTCGTCCCATGAACCGTCGTTTCGGTCTCTTCCTCCTTATCGCCTTCGTCATTTTGGCCTCTTCGGCGTGTCGCGGGCCGGCCGGCTCCGGCGGTTGGCGATGGGAGAGGAAAGCGGGCTCGAGCCTGGCCCTTATTGGTCCCGGCGGACCGCTGTGGCAATTCCACTACGGGGCGGACGGCGATCATGTCCATTTCCACCCCCTTCAGACGACGGACGGGGTGCTCCTGACCTGGGACAGCCCCCCCGACCACCTCTGGCATCATGGCCTGTGGTTCAGCTGGAAATACATCAACAAGGTCAACTACTGGGAGATCGATCCCAAGACCGGCCACCCCGCCGGCCGGACCTCTTGGTCGAACGTCCGAGTCTCGACCGGAAAAAACCTCGAAGCCCGGATCGAGCTGGACCTGGACTATCGGCCCGTTGGAGAAACGGCCCCGATCCTGACCGAGAAAAGAACGATCGAGGTCTCCCGGCCGGACGGAGAGGGGGTCTATGCCATCGACTGGACGGGCGCCTTCGAGTCGGCCGCGGATATCGTTCTCGACCGGACGCTCCCGCCCTGGGAACCCGGAGGGGCGTTCAACGGCGGCTACGCCGGGTTGTCGCTTCGCCTGGCCGAGCGGCTCGTCGACCGGGAGGTGATGACGAGCGACGGATCCGCCGAGACTTGGGCCAACGACCGGTACAGGGGCCGGCACATCGCGCTGGACTATTCGGGTCTCGTCGACGGTCGACCCGGCGGGGTCGCCATCCTCGACCATCCAAAGAATCCGCGCACACCCACGCCTTGGTATGTCATCCGCTCGGCCCCGATGAGCTGGTTCAATCCGGCCGTGCTCTGCTACGAGCCGCTCAGCCTGCATCCCGGCGAGACGTTCGTCCTTCGCTACCGGGTGCTCGTGCATCCGGGCCGCTGGGACGCCGAGCGGCTTCAGAGCGAGGCAGCCCGATTCGCAGGAGAGCACCAATAGGATCTAAGAACGGGGACACGTACCCGGGGTACATGTCCCCCGTGCGTCCCCACCCGGCGAATTGAATCGACCCGGTCGATATGTTATTCTGACCGCGGAGGAAACCGCCGCATGGACGAACACGAAGTCAAGGAGCTTCTCCTCAGGGAAAACTCGGAATTCCGGCGCGCTCACGACGATCACCAGGCCTGTGAAAAGGCCCTCGACGCGCTCCGCTGCAAGAGTCACCCCTCGCCGGCCGATGACGACGAGGAGAGGGAGCTCAAAAAAAGGAAGCTCGTTCTCAAGGACCGGATGTACCGACTGATCGCCGACCACCTCCGGACGTGATAAGGACCTCCATGGCCCCGGCCAAGTCCCGTAAGCCCCGCCTCGCGCTCGTCGGCTCCGAATCGCTCAAAGGCAAAGAGCTCCTCCGGATCCTGACCGCCAAAAAATTCCCCCTCGCGTCGTTCGAGCTCTTCGATCCCGACGTCGAGGAGGAGTACAGCAAGCTCAGCCAATTCCGCGGCGAGGCCAAGGTCGTTCACGCCCTGACGCCGGCTGCGCTCGAGGGCCTGGACCTCGTGTTCCTGGCCGCGGACGAGAAGACGGACTCCCGTTACGGACGTTTGGCGGCCGAAAAGGACTACACGGCCATCGACCTCGGCGCGAGCTTCAGCGCCGACCCGAAGGTCCCTCTCATCGTTGCCGGCGTCAACGACCGGACGCTCCGGAAGGACAAACCGCCGCTCATCGCCAACCCGCATCCCGCCACGATCCTACTCTCGCACCTTCTCTCGACCCTCGGGGCCGGCTTCGGGGTGGCCAGGGCCGTGTCCGTCGTCCTCGAGCCGGTCTCCGCCTACGCCGAGGAGGGCATCCAGGAGCTGGCCGAACAGAGCTACGCCCTGCTCGGCAGCACGGCCCTGAGCAAGAAGGTGTTTCGCGACCAGGTCGCCTTCAACCTCCTGCCCCACACGGCCAAGCCCGAGCGGAACGGCTTCTCGCCTCTCGAGAACCGGGTCGCCGCGGAGGTCCGGCGGGTCCTCGCCCCGGCGCCGCCGCCCCTGTCCCTGTCCGTCATCCTCGCGCCCGTCTTTCACACCTACTCGATCATGACCCACTTCGAGCTCAGGCGCGACGCCTCCGCGGCCGACGTCGAGGGTTGCCTGAAGGCGAACGACATCTTCCGCCCCGCGCCGGCCGGCGAAGCGGCCGCGATCACGCCCGCATCCGTCGCCGGGAAGGACCACATCCATCTCGGCCCGGTCAGGAAGGACCCCGCGATCGCCCGGGGCTTCTGGATCTGGGCCATCGCCGACAACCTGACCGTCGGGTCGGGCCTCAACGCCTACGGCATCGCCCGGGCCCTCTTCGGGGGCGCTTGAAGGAGCACGTTCCATGATCCTGGGAATGACCGGTTTCGCCGAGCGCGACTTTTCGTCGCCCTCGCTGCGGTTGAAGATCAGCATCAAGACGCTCAACCATCGCTTCTTCGATTGGTCCTACAAAGGCGCCCCCCTCGGCGAGGCGGAAGCCCGGCTCCGGGCCCTCTGCCTGAAGAGGATCCGGCGGGGCCGCGTCGAGGTCTATATCGATCTCATCCCGCTCGGCCCGGAGGGCTGGGATTTCACGCTGAACGAGGGCCTGCTCGAGAAGATCCTGGCCTCGATCGACCGCGTTTCGAGGCGGACCGCCATGCGCCTAGAGATCTCCCTCGACAGCCTGTTCCGTGTGCCCCAGCTCGTCGAGGTCGGCCGGAAGGCCCCCGGCCCCAAGGACATGCCCTTCATCGAGCGGAGCTTCTCCCGGACGCTCGACGACGTCGTCGCCCTCCGCGCCCGGGAGGGGCGGGAGACGGCCCGCCAGCTGCGCATCCATATCGCCGCGGTGCGCAGCTTCGCGGCCCGAGCCGAAAAGCAGTTCAAGCGCCAGCCGGCCCTGCTCAAGGCCAAGATCAAGAAGCGCCTGGCCGATCTCAGCGGCGGGGCGCCCGTATCCCAGGGCAAGCTGGCCGAAGAGGCCTCGTTCCTGGCCCAGCGCTACGACCTGGCCGAGGAGATCGGACGGCTCAAGACCCATCTCGACTCGTTCGAGGAGTTCCTCGCGCCCAAGGGAGGCGAGCCCGTGGGGCGCCAGCTCGATTTCCTGGCCCAGGAGCTCAACCGCGAAGCCAACACCCTGGCCTCGAAATCCCAGGACATCGCCATCACCCGGGAGAGCCTGGCCATCAAGAACGAGCTCGAGAGCATCCGCCAGCACGTCCAGAATATCGAATAGGGGAGTCGACGCCATGGTCTTCGTCATCACCGGACCTTCCGGCTGCGGAAAATCGACGCTCATCAAGAGGGTGAGACGGGCCCTCGGCGGTATCGAGTTCTCGGTCTCGCACACGACGCGGGAGCGCCGCCCCTCGGAAAAGGACGGCGTCGACTATCATTTCGTCTCCGAGAAGGTGTTCGAGCGCATGGTCCGGGAGAAGCGCTTCCTCGAGCACGCCCGCGTCCACGGCCATAGCTATGGGACGTCCCGGGCCGAGATCGAGACCAAGGGCCGCCGCTCCGACGTCATTCTCGATATCGACGTCCAGGGCGCGCGCCAGGTACGGGCCAGGGTGCCGGGAGCGACGCTTATCTTTATTATGCCGCCTGTCGCGGCAGAGCTGCGCCGTCGCCTCTTGAGCCGGGGCGAGGACAGCCGCGACGACGTCGCCCGGCGCCTGCGGAACGCCCGGGCCGAGGTCCGGGCCTACGCCGAGTTCGACTTCATCGTGATTAACGGCGAGCTCGAGCGGGCCGTCTCCGATCTCAAGACCGTCATCAGGGCCGCGCGCCACCGCCCCGAGGCGATGGCCGCGGACGTCAAGCCCATCCTGAGAAGCTTCGCCAAAGGCCGGTCATGACGAAGAGGATCGCCCTGGGCGTCTCGTCGTCGATCGGCATCTACAAGGCCTGTGAGATCGTCCGCAGCTTCCAGAAGGCCGGGATCGGCGTCCAGGTGGTCATGACCCCGAACGCCGCCCGGCTCGTCTCGCCCCTGCTCTTCAGCAGCCTGGCCGGGACGAAGACGATCGTCGACCTCTTTGAGGAGCCGGAGACGCGGACCATCCAGCACATCGCCCTGGCCAGGGAGATCGCCCTGCTGTGCGTCGCCCCGGCCACGGCCAACGTCATCGGCAAGTTCGCCGGCGGCGTCGCCGACGACTTCCTGTCGACCCTTTTCCTGGCCACGCCCGCGCCGGTCCTCATCGCCCCGGCCATGAACGAGGCCATGTATCTCGACCCGAAGACCCAGACCAACATCGCCCGCCTCAAGGCCCTGGGGGCCGAGTTCGTCGAGGCCGGCGAGGGCTATCTCGCCTGCGGCGACGTGGGCTGGGGACGCCTGGCCGAGCCGGAGGCCATCGTCAAAGAAGGGCTGAGGATCCTGGCCCGTACCGCGAGCCTCGAGGGGAAGACCGTCCTCGTCACGGCCGGACCGACCCGCGAGCACCTCGACCCCGTCCGCTTCCTCTCCAACCCCTCGACGGGGAAGATGGGCTACGAGATCGCCCGCGAGGCCCTGGCCCGCGGCGCGAAGACGATCCTCGTCTCCGGCCCGACGGAGCTCATCCCGCCGTGCGGAGCGCGGACGGAGAGGGTCGTGACGGCGGCCGAGATGGAGAAGGCCGTCCTCAAGGCCTTCCCCAAGGCGGACATCGTGGTCATGGCCGCGGCCGTCTCCGATTTCCGGTTCAAGGACTCGCACGGGCGCAAGGCCGCCAAAGACGAGATCGGGTCGTCGCTGGCCATCGAGAAGACGAGGGACATCCTGGCCCTTCTCGGCCGGAAGAAGAAGCCGGGCCAGATCCTGGTCGGGTTCGCCGCGGAGACCCACGACGTCGTGGCCCATGCCCGGCGGAAGATGGCCGCGAAGAAGGCCGACCTCATGATCGCCAACGCCGTCGACGGCGGCCAGGGTTTCGGGACCGATACGAACGCCGTCCTCATCGTCGCCCCGTCCGGGCCCGTCCAGGAGAGCGGCCTCCTGAGCAAACGGGAAGTGAGCCGCGTCATTTTTGACCGCATCGAGGCCCTGTTTGAAAAAAAGCGCCGCTGACATCCGCGAAGACCTCAAGACCCACGTCGAGTTCCTGGCCGAGGCCGGGGCCGGTTTCGTCGCCCGAGGTCCCGAACGCAGGCCCGCGGCCGCGGCCCCCGGGCCTGGCGCTCCGGCCGCCTCAGCCGCCGCGCCGCCCGCCTGCGGGCTGCCGTCGCTCGCCGGCCGCCGGGCCCAGACCGGAGCCGAAAGGAAGGCCCTCGAGGAGATCGACCGCCGGGTCCTCGTCTGCACCCTCTGCGACCTCCACAAGTTCCGGACGCACGCCGTTCCCGGCGAGGGTAACCGCTCGGCCGAACTGATGTTCATCGGCGAGGGGCCCGGCCGGGACGAAGACGCGCAGGGCCGGCCGTTCGTCGGCCGCGCCGGGCAGCTCCTGCGCAAGATCATCGCGGCCATGACCTTCCGCGAGGACGAGGTCTATATCACCAACATGGTCAAGTGCCGCCCGCCGGAAAACCGCGTGCCCCACCACGAGGAGATGGAGGCCTGCTTACCCTATCTCATCGGCCAAATCGAGCTCATCCGGCCGCGCGTCATCGTCACGCTGGGCCGGACGCCGACGGATACCTTCGTCCCCGGCCGCGAGGGCATGACGGCGCGCCGCGGGCGCTTCGGCGATTACCGGGGCATCCCGGTCATGCCGACCTTCCATCCGTCGTACCTCGTGCGCAACGAGGGCAACCGGGAGCTCAAGCGCATGGTCTGGGAGGACATGCAGAAGGTCATGGTCCTGCTCGGCAGAAGATGACCGTGTTCGCCCGGGTCGTCTTTCCGCTCCC
>Ga0214473_10001184_pt1 | contig 35354 bp, 37 predicted proteins | sample RVTome_7_FD_203509 | JGI IMG/M metagenome (GOLD analysis project Ga0214473, IMG submission 203509) | Soil microbial communities from uranium-contaminated site in the Upper Colorado River Basin, Wyoming, United States - RVT98D197 | ecosystem: Environmental > Terrestrial > Soil > Contaminated >... | reverse complement strand
CGCAAGCGAGCGATGACGGCTTCTGTCTGCGCGACGCTGGACTTCGTGCGACGCTGGATCGAGCGCTCTCCCTACTCCCGGGCCCTCGGCGTGCAGCTCGAGGAGATGGACGGCGCGGGCGCGCGCCTGCGCCTCCCCTTCGCGGAATCCAACACCAATCCGGGGCAGGTGCTCCACGGCGGCGTCGCAGCCTCGCTCTGCGCCATCGGCGGCCAGGTCGTGGCGCGGGCCGTGCTCGGCGAGGCATCGGGTCCCTGGCACAGCGCCGGGCTTCAGGTGAACTACCTCGCCGCCGCGAAGGCGCAGGACGTCGTGGCCGTGGCGCGGCTCCTGCGCGAGGGCAAGGAGGTCTGCTTCGCCGAGGTCCTTGTCGCGACCGACGACGGCAAGCCCATCGCCCACGCCACGGCGATCGTGCGCGCCCGCTTCGGGGCCGATCCAGCGGAGCTCCCGGCCTCGGCGGGAGACCACGGCGGCTCCGACCCCGGCGCGATGGGGCCCCACATCGGGCGGATTCCCTTCATCGGCGGGCGCGGCATCGCGGTCGAGCACATGAGTGGCGGAACGTCGCGGCTCGTGATGCCCTTCCGCGACGCCAACGCCGACGAGTCGGGCGGCGTCCACGAGGGCGCCCTGCTCGCCCTGCTCGACACCACGGGTGCGATGGCCTCCTGGGCCGTCACGGGCCCCGGACCCTACCGGGCCTCGACGCCCGCGATGCAGGCGCAGATCCTCGCTCCGGCGCCCGTAGACGACCTCGTCGCCTACGGGCGCAACGCGGCGCGCGACGGCGGGTTCTTCTGGAGCGACGTCGAGGTGGCAGGAGCCGCCGACGGACGCGTGGTCGCCCGCGGCACCGTCGTCTACAGAATCCTCGAGTAGCTCGAGGTATCAGCGCCCCTTCCAGCGCGGACGGCGCTTCTCGACGAAGGAGCGCGCGCCCTCGGCGGCGTCCTCGCTGCGGCGCAGCGGTGCACCGATCTCCTCCTGGCGCATCCACGCGTCGGCGAGGGAGAGGTGCAGCAGCTCGCGCAGGCCGCGCCGGGTCTCGCGCACGGCGAGCGGTGCGTTGACGGCGATGGCGTCCGCAGCCGCGAGAGCGCGCGGCAGGAGCTCCGCGGGCTCCACCACCTCGTTCACGAGGCCGATGCGCGCGGCCTTCGCCGCGTCGATCGGGCGCGCCGAGAGCAGCAGGTCCGCGGCGTGCACCCACGGGATCTGGCGCGGAAGCAGCACCGTCGCATTTCCGGTCGGGTAGAGCCCGAGCGCGACCTCCTCGAGCGCGAAGGTCGCGTGCGGGACCGCGTAGCGGATCTCGGCGGCCAGCATGAGATCGAAGCCGCCCGCACGCGCGTGGCCGTTCACGGCGCAGACGAGCGGCGTGCCGAGGTCGAAGCCGGCGAGCAGCGCCGTCGCGACGCTCCGCAGCCCCTCGAACTCCTCGGGCGAGACGCGCTCGCCGCGCGCCAGCCGCTGCGACGCGGGGATCGTCGTGCGCATGTCCATCCCGGCGCAGAAGACGCGCTCGCCGGCACCCGTCAGCACCGCGCAGCGGATCTCGTGATCCCCGGCGATGCGTCGCCAGGCCGCGGCCAGCTCGCACAGCGTCCGGGGATCGAGGGAGTTCGCCCGCTCCGGGCGGTCGATCGTGACGAGTGCCACGTGCGGGTGATCGGGCGGGAGCTCGAGACGCGCGGGCATGAAACCTCCCAGGGGCGACGTCGCGCCGGCGAGGATCACCTCCGGCGAGCCGCGTTGCCAGTGCCTCGGTATGCTCCGCTGCGTCGGGGGTTACGTGGCGGGATCCGTCCCGGGTTCGAGCGACTACGCAGGCGCCTTCGCCCTGCTCGCCGAGATGACCCGCGACTTCGCAGGCTCGCTCGACCAGGGCGCGACGCTGCGCCGGGCGCTCGACTCGATCGCGAGGCACGTCGGCGCCGAGGCGGGATCGCTCTGGATGCTCGAGCCCGGAGGGTCCGAGCTCCTGTGCGTCGCCTCCGTCGGGGCGAGCCCGATCACCGGGGTGCGCCTCGCGACGAGCGAGGGCATCCTCGGCAAGTGCGTGCGCGAGAACGCCGGGCAGCGCGTCCTCGACGTCCGCAGCGACCCCTACTTCTCGAAGAAGGTCGACGAGCAGTCGGGCTTCGTGACCCGCTCGATCCTCTGCGCGCCGATGACCTTCTCCGAGCGGGTGCTCGGCGCGATCGAGCTCATCAACAAGCGCGGCGGCGACGGGTGCTTCGCGCCGGACGACGCCCAGCTGCTCGAGGTCCTCGCCGCGTCGGCCGCGCTCGCGGTGGCGAACGCGCAGCTCGCCCGGGCGCAGCTGGAGCACGAGCGCGTGCGCCGCGAGCTCGAGCTCGCCGCCGAGATCCAACAGGGCCTGCTCCCGGCGCCCCGGCCCGCTCCCTTCCCGGTGCAGGCCGTGAACCTCCCGGCGCGCGCCGTCTCGGGCGACTTCTTCGACTTTCTCGAGCTCGCCGACGGCCAGGTCGCCTTCTGCCTCGGCGACGTGTCCGGCAAGGGGATGAACGCCGCGCTCCTCGGCGCGCGCACGGCGAGCCTCTACCGCTGCCTCGCGCGCGAGGTCGCAGGACCTGGTGCGCTCCTCGCGCGCCTCGACGCCGAGCTTGCGGAGAGCGTGACGCGCGGGATGTTTGTGACGCTCGCCGCCGGGACCTACGACCCGCGTCGGGGGAGGCTGCGTCTCGCCAACGCCGGTCACGAGCCGCCGCTGCTGCGCGCGCCCGAGGGGGGCTTCGCGGCGTTTCCGGCCGAGGCGCCCCCGCTCGGCGTGCTCGGCGATGCCGAGTTCCCGGAGGTCCTGGTCGAGCTCGCCGGTGGGGTGCTCTACGTCTTCTCCGACGGCCTCACCGAGGCCTGCGCGGCCGACGGGAGGCCGCTCGGGGCCGAGGGCGTCCTGCGACTGCTCGAGCGCTTCTCCGGAAAGCCGCTCCGGGAGCGCATCGACGCGGTCGCGGCCCTGCTCGGCGGGCTCGGCCTGCGCGACGATGCCACTCTGCTTGGCGTCTCCGACGAGGCGCACCGATGAGCGACCCGCGAGCCCCGGAGGCCGGGGCGCTGCTGCTGCGGCACCGCTTCCCCGCCCGCGCGAGCGAGCTGCGCTCGGTGCGCGAGGCGGTTCGCCGCGAGGCCCTCGGTCAGGGTTGCGCGCCCGAGTGCGCCGCCGACATCGTGATCGCGGTGGACGAGGCGTGCCAGAACATCATCCGGCATGCCTACGCGGGGCGCAGCGACGGCGAGATCGTGCTCGAGATCGAGTGCGCCGGGGAGGCTCTGGTCGTCTCCCTGCGCGACTTCGCCCCGCCGATCGACCCGTCCCGGGTGCGGCCCCGCGATCTCGACGACGTCCGGCCGGGAGGGCTCGGCACGCACCTGATCCGCCAGGTCATGGACGGCGCCGATTTCGCCCCGGCGCCCCCGGGCGGTGGAAATCTGTTTAGAATGACGAAGCGCATCCGGTAGCGGTGGTGCGCGGCGAGGAGCAGGAGTGCAGCATTCGGTGAGGGAGGAGGGAGGGGTCGTCGTGGCCTCGCTCTCGGGAGACGTCGATCTCGAGAGCTCGCCGCGCGCCCGCGAGCTCCTGCTCGGACTCGTGCGCGGCGGGCGCAGCGTGCTCGTCGAGCTCTCGGCCGTCGGCTACATCGACAGCTCCGGCGTGGCGAGCCTGATCGAGGCCTTCCAGCTCGCGCGGCGCGCCGGGACGGGCTTCGCCCTGGTCTCCCCGACCCCGTCGGCGCTGCGCGTGCTCCAGCTGGCGAGGCTCGACCGCGTCTTCACCATCCACGCAACCCTCGCGGACGCGCTCTGAGATGGCGCCTCCGGGATCCCCCTCGCCGTCCCTGCGCGCCCTCGAGGACCTCGGCCGCGCGACCCTGCGCGCGATCGCGTCCCTCGGCTTCGGGGCGCAGCTCCTCCTCGACTCGATCGCGTGGATCGCCCTCGGGCGCCGGCGCGGGCAGGCGGTGCACGCGGCCCCGGTCTTCTCCGAGATGATGCAGATCGGCGTGCGCGCGCTGCCGATCGTGTCGCTGCTGGCCGCCACCGTGGGCGTGATGCTCTCGATCCAGGGCATCTACCAGCTGCGGCGCTTCGGCGCCGAGGACCAGGTCGTGATCGGCGTCGCCTTCGGCATGACGCGCGAGTTCGCCCCGCTCATCACCGGAATCCTCGTCGCGGGCCGCTCGGGCTCGGCCCTCGCGGCGCGCCTCGCCACCATGACGATCAGCCAGGAGGTCGATGCGCTGCGGGTGATGGGAATCAACCCGGTGCGCTTCCTCGTCGTCCCGAGCCTGCTGGCGATGCTGCTCGTCCTGCCCGCGCTCGTGGTCTGGGCGGACCTCGTCTCGCTCCTCGTGGCGGGTGCCTACGTGAGCAGCGAGCTCGGCATGACCCTCCAGGCCTTCGTCCTCCAGACGCTCGACCTCCTCACCGCCGCCGACGTCATGCACGGCGTCTGGAAGAGCCTCTTCTTCGCCGTGCTCGTGGCCCTGATCGGCATCGTGGACGGTGCGGCGGTCAGCGGCGGCGCCGAGGGGGTCGGCCGCGTCACCACGAACTCCGTCGTCCACGGCATCACGGCCATCGTGCTGACGGACATGCTCTTCGTCTTCGCCACCACGCGCTGAGAGCCGATGCACCCGACGCCGCGCGACTCCGAGCCCTCCGCCCCCGTGATCGAGGTGCAGGGTCTCGTCGCCCACTACGGCGAGCGGGAGATCCTCCACGGCGTGAGCTTCGCCGCGCTGCGGGGGGAGATCATGGTCGTGATGGGCGGGAGCGGCTCCGGGAAGAGCACGCTGCTGCGCCACCTGCTCGGCCTCGAGCGGCCGACCTCGGGATCGATCCGCCTGCTCGGGCAGGAGATCACCCAGATGTCCGAGCTCGAGCTCTACGAGCTCTCGCGCCGCATCGGCGTGGCGTTCCAGGGCGGCGCGCTCTTCAGCTCGATGAGCGTGGGTGAGAACGTGATGCTGCCCCTGCGCGAGCACACGCGTCTCGACCGCGAGACGATGCGGATCATGATGCGGCTCAAGCTCGAGGTCGTGAACCTCGCCGGCTTCGAGCACCTCATGCCCGCGGAGCTCTCGGGCGGGATGGTGAAGCGCGCCGCCTTCGCGCGGGCGATCATCATGGATCCAGCGATCCTGTTCTGCGACGAGCCCTCCGCGGGGCTCGACCCCGTGGTCTCCTCCGCGCTCGACGAGCTGATTCTGCGCCTGCGCGACGCGCTCGGCACGACCATCGTCGTCGTGACGCACGAGCTCGAGAGCGCCTTCCGCATCGCGGACCGGATCACGGTGCTCGACCGCGGCGAGATCCTCGTCGTGGGCTCCGTCGCGCAGGTGCGCGAGAGCCCGAACCCGCGCATCCAGAACCTGCTGCACCGCCGCTTCGAGGAGGAGGAGATCGACGCGGACGCGTACCTCGCGCGTCTCACCGGAGAGGGAGCGAGGCGAGCGTGAGGGACGAGCGGAGGAACACCCTCCTGGCGGGGGGCTTCGTGGTCGCGATGCTGGCGGCGCTCCTCGTCTGGATCGCGCTCTTGTCGGGTCGCACCGGACCGACGGAGCCCTACTTCGTGACCTACGAACGGGTCCACGGGCTCCGGGCCGGAACGGAGATCTTCTTCGACGGCTATCCGGTGGGTCTGATCGACGAGGTCACACCGCAGGATGGCGAGGCAGGCCGGCGCTTCCGGGTGGACCTGAGCATCCGCCGCGGATGGCCCGTTCCGGACGACAGCCGCGCCCGCGTGCTCCAGGGGCTCTTCTCGCGCGTCGTGGTCGACATTCGCGGCGGCGCCTCCGGGCGGCTCCTCGAGCCGGGCTCCGAGATCGCCGGCGAAGAGGCGAGCGACGTCTTCTCGGAGGCGGGGACGCTCGTGGCGAGGGTCTCCGATCTCGTCGAGGAGCTGCGACCGCTCGTCGCGCAGGCGTCGCAGGACGCGCCCACGATCCTCGCGCACCTCGAAGCCTTCACGGCAGACCTCGACCGCGCCTCCGAGCAGCTCCAGGCCCTGCTCTCGCGCGAGAACGTGGATCGGGTCGGCCGCAGCCTCGAGCGCATGGAGGAAGCCTCGGGAAGCCTCTCGGAGCTCGGCCGTGGCCTCGACGGGACGCGCGCTCGGATCGACGGCGTGCTTGCGCGCGTGGACGAGCTCGTGCGGGAGGACCGCGGCGACGTGAGCGAGGCCCTCCGGGATCTCGACCACTCGCTCTCCACGGTGGCCCGTCACATCGACGCGATCGCGGCGGACCTCGAGACGAGCTCGCGCAACCTCTCCGAGTTCACGCGCCAGATCCGCGAGGATCCGGGCGTGATCGTCCGCGGGCGCGAGCGCGACGAGGAAGCGGTGCGACCGTGACGCGCGCCGCGCGCCCCCGATCGGGACGGCGCCGGGCGCTGCTCGCGGTGTTCTGCGTGCTCGCCGCGGGCTGCCTCGGCAAGCCGTCTCCGCGAGACCGCTACTTCCGGCTCGAGCTCGCGCCGCCCGTCCGGCTCGCGACACCGGTCTTCTCCGGCGTCCTCGAGGTGGATCGGCTGCGCGCCCCTGCCGTGGCCCGGCGGACGGCGCTCGTCACCGTGGCGGATGCCTCGGCCCCGGAGCTCCGCACGCGCAGCTACGAGCACTGGGCGGACTCACCGACGCTGCTGCTGCAGCGGGAGATGGCCGCCTACCTGCACGCGGCCGGAATCGCGGGTCGGGTCGTGACGCCGGAGCTCGGGGTCGAGTCCGACTATCGTCTCAGCGGCGACCTCGTCCGCTTCGAGGAGCGGCGCGGGAACGGTGCGCCGCGGGTCGTGGTCGAGCTCGCGCTCGTCCTCACCGACGAGCGGCGCCGGGCGATCCTGCTCCAGGAGGGCTACCGCGAGGAGCGTGCGGCGGAAGGCCCCGACGTCCTGGATGCGGTGCGCGCCTACGATGCGGCGCTGTCGGCCGTCCTGGCCCGGCTCGTCGCCGATCTCGGGGCGCGCCCGTGACGCCGCGGAACATCTATCTCGTGCGCCACGGCGAGACCGCGTCGAACGTGGCCCGCGTCTTCCAGACGCCGGAGACGCCGCTCTCGGAGCGCGGTATCGCCCAGGCCGAGCAGGTCGCCCGGAGGCTCGCGGGCTGCGGCGTCTCGCTCGTGCTCGCGAGCGACCTCGCGCGGGCCGCGATGACGGCCGAGCGCGTCCGCGCCGTCACGGGGGCGGCGCTCGAGGTCGAGCCGCTCCTCCAGGAGCGGAACTTCGGCGCGCTGCGCGGCCGCGCCTACGCGGAGCTCGGCTTCGACGCCTTCGCTCCCGATTACGAGCCCCCCGAAGGCGAGTCGTGGCGCGCCTTCGAATCCCGGGTCGACCGGGCCTGGGCGCGGGTCCGCGCCGCCGCGCTGCGCTGCGAGGGCAGCCTCGCGGTGGTGACCCACGGGCTCGTGTGCTTCTCGCTCGCCTCGCGCCACCTCCTGCTCCCGCCCGGGGCGGAGCCGCGGGGCGGCTTCCGCAACACCTCGGTCACCGTGATCGAGAGCGCGCCGCCCTTCGCGGTGTCGCGGCTCGCCTGCACGGCGCACCTCGGTCCGGTCCGATGAACTTCGCTCGGCTTCGCCTCGCTGCGCGCTTCGCTTGCGCTCGCTGCGCGGGCCGTCCCGCGTCGGAGTCCCACCGGTGATGTACCACTTCGACTGGAGCACGTACTTCCTGATGATCGGCCTCGCCTTCCGCGAGGAGAACCCGCGCGCGCGCCGGCGCCTGCTGCTGAAGCTCTTCCTCGTCGTTCCCGCGGTTGCGAGCTTCCACGCCGTCTGCTTCTTCCTCGACTGGGTGCTCTTCCCCGGCCTGCGCCGTCAGGAGCTGCGCTCGCCCGTCTTCGTGGTGGGACACGCGCGCAGCGGCACGACGCTGCTGCATCGCTTGATGAGCGAGGACCGGGAGCGCTTCAGCGCCTTCCTGCTCTGGGAGCTCTATTTCCCGTCCCTCCTCCAGAAGAAGCTGATCCGCTGGCTCGGGAAGCTCGACGCGGAGCTCCTCGCGGGCTTCTTCGGCCGGCGCATCGAGGACTGGGACCGGCGCAGGTTCGCCGCGACGCAGGACATGCACCCGATGAGCCTCTTCAAGCCCGAGGAGGACGACTTCGTCCTCACCTACGCCTGCGCCTCGGGCTGGTGGATCGTGCAGCTCCCGTACATGGGCCACCTCGACTTCTACTACGTGGACGAGTGGCCCGAGCGGCGCCGGCGCCGGCTCTTGGACTTCTACAAGGAGTGCGTGCGGCGCCAGCTCTACCTGAACGGCGGCGACAAGCTCCACCTGAGCAAGAACCCCACCTACTGCGGCCGCGTCGAGAGCCTGATCGAGACCTTCCCGGACGCGCGCATCGTCGTGACGATGCGCAACCCCTACGAGACGATCCCGAGCCTGCAGAAGCTCATGAAGCGCAGCTGGCAGCTCCGCAACTGGAGCGACGCCGACATGCAGAGCTCGCTCCGCATCTTGGCGGGGATGTCCTTCCACAACTACCAGCATCCGCTCGCGGTCCTGGCGCGGCACCCGGAGACGAAGCGCGCGATCGTCGACTACCGGGAGCTCGTCGCCGAGCCGAAACGGGTCATCGAGGAGGTGTACGCGCAGCTCGGCTTCCCCGTCTCGTCGGGCTACGCCGCAGCTCTCGAGCAGGAGCAGAAGCGCGCGCGCAAGCACGAGACGAGCCACCGCTACAGCCTCGAGGAGTTCGGGCTCGAGAGCACTGCCATCCGCAGCGGGCTCGCCGAGCTCTTCGAGCGCTATCGCTGGGACGAAGAGCCGGCTTCAGTCGAGCGGGTCTTGGTCGAAGGGCAGTAGGTCGCGATCGGGCGGGAGCGTGACCGTGTCGCTCACGCCGTTCACGTCCACGACGTAGAGTCGGAAGCCGCCGCCGAGCATGATGGGGATGCTGCGGGTGAAGGGCGACTCCCGCGGCGCACAGCTCGCGCCGAAGGGACGCCGCGTCTCGAGCGAGATCTCGATCCGGGCCCCGAGCGGCCGGATCCGCGGCGGGTCGAGCTCCGTGCACGCGTCGGGCAGGAAGCCCTCCACCACGACGCGCAGGCGCGGCGGGCGCGTCGACACCAGCACGACCTCGATCTGCTCGACGCGCGCGACGCCGGCGGTGTAGGCCCGATCCGCCTCGCGGGCCGCGTCCCCGGCGCAGGCGCCGAGCAGCGCCGGGAGCAGCAGCGCGAGAGGACCGCGCGGCGTGCGTCGGGGGACGTGTTCGGAGCCGGTCAGTAGGTCCCGCCGAGCTTGCTGTGGTCCCACGAGACGGTCTTCTCGGGCCGGATCAGGATGGCGACGCGCTTGGCCGCCGTCTTTGCCACGGCCGCCTCGGCGCCCTTGCGGGCCACGGGGTCGGCGAGGTTGCCAATGCCACCGATCGCGAGCAGGGTCTGCGTCACGACCGCGAGGTCGTCGACCACGCGGGCCCGGCCGTAGATCACGACCCCGCGGAGCTGGTTGTACTCCTCACCCGACTCGACGAGCAGACTCACCTTCGGGTCGCGCCCGATGTTGCGCACCTTCTGGCTCTTGCGGAAGGTGGTCATGCGCACGCTGCCGTCGTCGTCGACGGCGAACCACATCGGCATCGGGTGTGGATAGCCGCCGGGCCCGTTCGAGTTGATGATGATCGTCTTGCTCGAGCGGAGGAAGCTTCGCAGCTCGTCGTCGCTCATCCGGATCAGATCGCGTCGGGACGGCATGGTCGAGTCTCCATCAGTCGGGGTATTCGATGCGCACGTGCTGGCTCACGCACTCGGACTGGCAGGTGAGCACCCAGCCCTCCGCGAGGAGGTCCGGGGTGAGGCAGTCGTTCGCCGCCATCTTGACGCGTCCGCGCGCGAGCTTCGCCATGCAGCAGGAGCAGTAGCCCTCCTCGCACGAGAAGGGCGGGTCGAGGCCGGCGCGGCGGGCGGCCTCGAGGACGCGCTCGCCGGGCCGGTACGGGACCTCGCGCGCCACGCCGTCGAGGACGATCGTGATCGTCTCGGGCGCGCCCTCGTCGGGCGCCGCAACGGTCGCCTCGCGCGCCACCTCGTCGGGGTCCGTCGGCGAGACGAAGCGCTCGATGTGCACCTGCTCCGAGGGAACGTGCAGCGCCGCGAGCGCGCGCTCGACCGTGTCCATGAAGGGGCCGGGCCCGCACAGGTAGAAGTCGGCCTCGCTGGCGTCGACCACGAGATGCTTCACCCGGTCGACGTCGAGGAACCCGTCCCGGTCGTCGAGGGAGTGGATCACGCTGAGGCGGCCTTCGCTACCACTGCGCAGCGCCTCGATCTCGGACTCGAAGATGACGGAGCGCGCGTCGCGGTTCGCGTAGACGAGCTCGAGACGGCGATCGGTGGTGGCGAGCGCCGTCTTGATCAGCGAGATCACCGGCGTGATCCCGCTCCCGCCCGCGAAGAGCACGATGCGGCGGCGCTTGTCGTTCAGCACGAAGAGGCCGGCCGGCGGGGTGACGAGGAGCACGTCGCCCGGCTTCACGTAGTCGTTCACCCAGTGGGAGATGCGACCGCCATCCACGCGCTTCACGGTGAACTTGTGCAGGGTGTCGCAGTCGGGCGAGCTCGAGAGCGAGTAGCTGCGCGTCAGCACCTTGCCCGCGTGGGGGACCTTGAAGGAGAGGAACTGCCCGGCGCGGTAACGGAAGCGCGACGCGAGCTCCGGCGGCACCTCGAGCACGAAGGAGCGCGCGTCGTGCGTCTCGTCGATCACGCGCGTCACGCGGAGCGGGAAGCAGGAGGCGGTAGCAGCCGCCCACTCCGCGTCGGAGACACCCGCAGCCTTCGGATCCAGCATCTCGCTCGAAGAGCCCTTCAACTCGGCCGGGCGTCGCCCGCGCCGGCAGGCGCCGCAGCGTAGCGCACGCGCTCGCCGAGCTCCTGCGCGAGGCCGTCCTCGCCGTCGCCGTGTGCGGCGAGGAGGGACGCGCACAGCGCGGCCATGCCGAGCGCGGTGGCCGCCACGAGGCGCGGGCCCCCGAACCCTTCGCGCTGGGCCTGCATCGGGCTCATTCTGCCAGAAAGTCGAGCTCCGACGCCAAGCGCGCGCGGACGCGCGCGGTCTCGGTCTGCCGCCGCTCGGCGCTCCAGCCGAGGAGCGCCCCCATGCGTTCCGAGGCGGGCAGGACGGCGGCCTCCCGCGCCGAGGGCACGTACCAGGCGGTGCGCAGGCGGCGGTAGAGGAGGTCCTCGAGCGTCACCGCCCCCAGGGCGCGCACCGCCCACTCCACCTCGGAGGCCAGCACCGGCGCGTCCGCGACGAGCGCTGCCGTGCCGAGGCGCGTTACCTCGCGCGCCTCGGTCCCGTAGAGGCGGACGAGTCGCGCGCAGGTGCGTTGCGGGAGGTGCGTCTCGCGCGCGAGACGCTCCTCGAGCTTCGCGAGATCGCCGTCGAAGTCTCCGCCCGGGAGCGGCGGATCCTCCTTCGGGTCCGGGGCGAGGCGCAATCCGCACACCTCCGCCGCCCGGCGCACGCTGTCGACGGCCATCGGGCGGTAGCCCGTGAGCTTCCCGCCCGCGAGCGTCACGACGCCTCCGGGCCCGACGAGGATCTCGTCGCGCCGCGAGATCTCGGTCGGGGCCTTCCCCGGCTCGGCGATCAGCGGACGCAGCCCGGCCCACGCGGCGATCACGTCGCGCGGGCGGAGCGGCTCGCCCCGGAAGTAGCGCGCCGTGGGCTCGAGCAGGTACTCGACGTCCTCGAGCCCGATCTCGGGCCACGTGGCCGCGCCCGGGGCGTAGCTGGTGTCGGTCGTCCCGATGTAGACCACGTCTCCGTGGCGGATCACGAAGATCGAGCGGCGGTCGCGCGTATTGCAGATCACCATCTGGTTCACGGGCAGGCGCCTGGCGTCGACCACGACGTGCACGCCCTTCGAGAGGTGCAGGAGGGGCGAAGCATTGGGGTCCTCGAAGCGGCGCACGGCCTCGACCCAGGGGCCGGCGGCGTTGATCACGCAGGCACCCCGCACCTGCACCTGGCGCCCCGTGATGCCGCAGGTCGCCAGGGCGCCGCTGGCGGTGCTCCCGTCGCGCAGGATCGCAGTGACACCGGCGTGGTTCAGGACCATGGCGCCCAGCGCGGCGGCCGAGCGCAAGTTGGCGAGCACCAGATGGGCGTCGTCCGTCAGGTACTCGCGGTAGACGCAGGCGTGCTTGTAGCGGCCGCAATCGATCGCCGGCTCCTCGCGCCCGAGATCGTCCGAGGACCAGTTGCGGTGCAGGTCCTCGCCCTCGACCGCGCCGAGCTTCTCGTAGGTGAGGACGCCCGCCCGGATCGTGAGCAGCGACGCGTAGGAGCGCGCCGGAACCACCATCCAGCGCCGCTCGCAGAGGTGCGGCGCCATCCGGAAGATCTGCTTGCGCTCGAGGGCGGTCTTGCGGACGAGCGCGACGTCGCCCATGGCCAGGTAGCGGAGGCCGCCGTGGATCAGCTTCGTGGAGCGGCTCGAGGTGCCCGACGCGAAGTCACAGGCCTCGAGGAGCGCCACCCGCAGCCCGCGCTGCGAGGCAGCGCGCGCGACGCCGGCTCCGGAGATGCCGCCACCGATCACGATGAGGTCGAAGCGTTCGCGCTCGAGCCGGTTGAGCGTCTCGCCGCGATCCGTGCTGCACAGCGCCGCCGCCGTCATGGGTACCCGTCTCCATCGGTCCGACGCTGCGCGGAGCGTAGCGATCCCGCCGGGCCCTGCGAGAGCGCGGGTCCGGCCCGGGTGGCGTCGGTCCTCAGTAGAACTCCCGGTTCCGAAGGTCGAAGACGGCGCCGTTCGGAAGGCCGCGTTCGAGAAGCGCCCAGATCTCGCGGGCCACCTGCGTCGGGTCGCGCAGCTCGCCCTTGTCGTGGACCTCTACGAAGCGATCGACGCTGGGGAGGCGGCTCGCGGATGTGGCGCGGATCTCCTCCTGCATCGCCGTCGCCACGAGGCCGGGCGACACCGAGACCACTCGGCAGTGTCCGCCGCGGAGCTCCTGCTCGGCGCCCGCCGTGCGCACCCACTGGTCGACCGCGGCCTTCCCGGCCCCGTAGCTCGTCCAGCCGGAATACACGTTGCGCGCGGCTCCCGAGCCGATCATCACGAGGTGGCACGGAGCGCGCGTTGCGCGCGCAGCGCGCAGGAAGGCGTCGCCCAGCACCTGCGGTGCGGCGGCGTTGAGCAGCACCGCACGGGTGTAGGCGGCAGGGTCCTCCTCGCCCGCGAAGCCGATCGGGGTGAGCGTCCCTGCGGAGTGTACGAAGACCACGCGCTCGCCCGCGAAGCCGCCCATCTCGCGGCGGAAGAGCTCGGCCACGCGCGGCCAGGCCGCGGGATCCGAGAGGTCCGCGCGCAGCTGCTCGCAACCCACCGCGCCGCGGCGGCTCACGTCGAAGACGCGCGCCGGCGAGAAGGGCAGCGTGCGGATCATCGCCTCTCCGATTCCGCTCGAGCCGCCGGTGACGAAGACGAGGCTCTCCCGCATGGGGGCGGACGATAGCCCGCCGCGGGGCCTCGGGCGTTCCGGCGGGTCGGCTGAAGGGGGCATGTGTTAGGTTCCGGTGGCAACCGGGAGAGGTGGGGGCAATGCGCGCGCGGTCGGCCCTGTGCGCTCTCGGAGTGTTCCTGCTCCTGCCCGTGCCCTCCGGGCGCGCCGAGATCCCCCGCGTGCGCAGCGTGGTCGTCGACGCCACGGCGTACAACTCGCTGCCGGAGCAGACCGGGGACGACCCCACGCTGAGCGCCTCGGGTCACCGCCTCGAGCCGGGGATGCGCGCGATCGCCGTCTCGCCGGACCTCGCGAAGCTCGGCCTGGTCCACGGCCGCAAGGTGCGCATCGACGGTCTCCACGGCGAGTGGGTCGTCCGCGACCGCATGCCCGAGCGCTGGAAGCGGCGGATCGACGTCTACATGGGCGAGGACGTCGACGCGGCGCGCGCCTTCGGGCGCAGGCGCGTGCGCATCCACTGGCAGGACTAGCAGCCGAAGCCGGTTCGCGTTCGCGCAGCGCTGGAGCCATCGCACGCGGCTGCACCGCCGCGACGCCGCTGCGCCGGGAGATCAAGTCCCGCCCCGGTCCGGACGTAACGGTCGAGCGGGAGGTTCCATGCGCGACGGGCTCACGCGAAAGCTCGCGATCGGAGAACGCGATGCGGGCTTCACCCGCTTCCTCGCCGAGCACCGCGCCTCGCTCGTGGTGCTCGAGGGCGGCGTCGCCGGCGTCGAGCACGAGATCGAGCGGCCGCGCACCAGCATCGGACGCGGACCGGGCGTCGACCTCGCCTTCCAGGACTCCGCGATGTCGAAGGAGCACGCCTGCCTCGAGTGGGCGGACGGCCGGCTCCGCCTGCGCGACCTCGGGAGCATGAACGGCGTTCGCGTAAACGGGGCCGAGGTCCAGGTGACCGACCTGAAGCACGGCGACCGCTTCCAGCTCGGAGAGCACGTCTTCCAGCTGGTCCTGGAGCAGCGGCGCCGGGAGCCGCGGGCCTACGTGCTCCCAGACTCGTAGCGCGGCCCTGGCCCCGGTGTCCCGGTGAGCGCAGCGACGCGAAAGACCATCGGCAGCTTCGAGATCGAGGCGACCGTCGGCGAGGGCGGGATGGGCGTCGTGTATCTGGCGCGCCAGCCCGGCCTCGACCGGCGCGTGGTGATCAAGACGCTGCGCCGCGAGCTCGCCGACGACGAGAGTGCGGAGGAGCGCTTCCTGCGCGAGGCGCAGGCCGCGGCCTCCATCCAGCACCAGAACGTGGTGGCCGTCTACGACTGCTTCGCCTGGCGCGGCGACCGCTACATCGCGCAGGAGTACGTCGACGGCGCGAACCTCGCGAGCGTCCTCGCCCAGGTCGGTCGCTTCGAGTCGAGGATCGCGATGCTCGTGGCGCTCGAGATCTCCCGGGGCCTCGAGGAGATCCACGCGCGCGGGATCGTGCATCGCGACGTGAAGCCGTCGAACATCCTGCTCGGCCGCGGCGGCGAGGCGAAGATCGCGGACTTCGGGATCGCCTGGGATGGGCGGGCCCCGGCGCTCACGCGCACCGGCCACACCGTGGGCACGCCGACCTACATGTCCCCCGAGCAGCTCGTCGGCGACCGGGTCGATCCGCGCAGCGACGTCTTCGCGCTCGGCGTGGTGCTCTACGAGATGCTGGCCGGAGAGCCGCCTTTTCTCGACGAGGAGTCGCCGCAGGGCGAGGGGCTGCTGCGCCGGATCGAATCCGGGCGCTACCGCGGTGTGCGCCGCGCGGCTCCGCGCGCGTCGCGCCGCGTGGCCCGGCTCGTGCACCGCTGCCTGAGGCCGCGGGCGCGCCGCCGGCCGCAGACCGCCGCCCATGTGCGCCGCGCGCTCGAGCGCGCGCTCGGCTCGCCGGCGCCCGCGGAGTGCCGTCGCGAGATCGCGGCGTGGCTCGGCGAGCGGAAGGTCTTCGGGGCCACCGACCTCGGCCGCACCGAGGCGCGCCCGCCGGCCCGCCGCGCCGCGGGGCAGGGACCCCTGCGCTGGGCCGTCGCCCTCGTGTCGGGCCTGCTGCTCCTGCTCGGGCTCGTCGGCAAGGGCTGGGTCGAGATCGGATCCGTGCCGCTCGTCGCGAAGCTCCTCGCCGCGGCGACCGGCGGCTAGCAGGCTCCCCGCCCGACCAGATCCCGCTACCATGCGGCGCCCGTCGACGGGAGCGCAGGGGAGGCGGATCTGGCATGGCGGAGATGGCTGGCGCGAGGCGGAGGCGACCGCGCCCCGCGATCACGCACGACAACGCCTTCTTCTGGGAAGGGATTGCGGCCGGGACGCTCCTGCTCCAGCGTTGTCGCTGCGGTCGCCTGCGCCATCCTCCCGGCCCCGTCTGCCCCGTCTGCCACTCCTTCGAGTGGGAGGCCGTCCCGGCCAGCGGACGGGGTCGCGTCTACAGCGTCGCCGTCGCCCACCACCCCGCGATCCCGCCCTTCGAGTACCCGAATCCGATCGGCCTCGTCGAGCTCGAGGAAGGCCCGCGTATCGTCGCGAACCTCGTCGGTGTCGCCCCGGACGCGATCCGCATCGGCATGCCCGTCCGCTGCGAGATCGTCGAGGTGGAGGAGGGCTGGAAGCTGCCGCAGTTCCGCCCGGCGGAAGCAGGCCGCTCGTGAGCCGCCTCGCGCGCAAGACCGCGATCGTCGGGATCGGCCAGACCGAGTTCACGAAGGAATCCGGCCGCAGCGAGCTGCGCCTCGGCTGCGAGGCCGTGCTCACGGCCCTGGCCGATGCGGGCCTCGACCCCGGCGAGGTCGACGGCTACTGCAACTTCACGATGGACAACAACCCCTCGATCGAGATCAACCGTGCGATCGGGGGCGGGGACCTGCGCTTCTTCAGCTGCATCCACTACGGCGGCGGCGCGGCCTGCGGAACCGTGCACCAGGCCGCGATGGCGGTGGCCAGCGGAGTGGCCGACGTGGTCGTCTGCTACCGCGCGATGAACGAGCGCTCGATGCAGCGCTTCGGCGCCGGCGTGCAGGACCGTCCGCCGATGCCCACGACCGAGAACGCGCACTTCGGCTGGTACGCGCCCTACGGGCTGCTCACTCCCGCCTCGTGGGTCGCGATGTCCGCGCGGCGCTACATGGAGGAGTACGGGGCTACGAGCGCGGATTTCGGTCGCGTGTCGGTCGCCTGCCGCAAGCACGCCGCGACCAATCCTGCCGCGTGGTTCTACCAGCGCCCGATCACGCTCGAGGACCACCAGAACTCGCGCTGGATCGTCGAGCCGCTGCGCCTCCTCGACTGCTGCCAGGAGAGCGACGGCGCTGTCGCGGTGGTGGTGACGAGCGCGGAGCGTGCGCGCGATCTGCGCCAGAAGCCGGCGCTCGTCGCGGGCGCCGCCCAGGGTGCCGGCCGCGAGCAGCAGATGATGACCGGCTACTACGCCGACACGATCACCGGCCTGCCCGAGATGGGGCTCGTGGCGCGCCAGCTCTACGCCGACGCCGGCATCCGCTCGCAGGACGTGCAGGCCGCCGTGATCTACGACCACTTCACGCCCTTCGTGCTGACGCAGCTCGAGGAGTTCGGCTTCTGCAAGCGCGGCGAGGCCAAGGACTTCGTCCGCGACGGAAACATCGAGCTCGGAGGCTCGCTCCCGATCAACACCCACGGCGGCCAGCTCGGCGAGGCCTACATCCACGGTATGAACGGGATCGCGGAGGCGGTGCGGCAGGTGCGCGGCACCGCGGTGAACCAGGTGCCGGACGTCGAGAACGTGGTGGTGACCGCGGGGACGGGAGTTCCGACGAGCGGCCTGATCCTCTCCGCGAGCTGATCCGACGAACTCCGCTCGCCTTCGGCTCGCTGCGCGCGCTGCGCGCTTGCGGCCGACGAACTCCGCTTGCCTTCGGCTCGCTGCGCGCGATCGGGTACACTGGCCGGGTGGAGCCGCAGTCGCTCAAGGACGCCGCGCGAGACGCCGTCGAGGCGCGCCGCGCGGAGCTCCTCGCACTCTCGCACGCGATCCACTCCCGGCCGGAGCTCGCCTTCGAGGAGCACGAGGCCGCGCGGCTTCTCGTCGCGGCGCTGCGTGGAGCGGGGGTCGAGGCCCTACCGGGGGCCTATGGGCTCCCGACGGCCTTCGCGGCCGAGTTCGGCCCGGCGGGCGCGCCGTGCGTGGCGCTGCTCGCCGAGTACGACGCGCTTCCCGGGATCGGGCACGCCTGCGGGCACAACCTGATCGCGACGGCGGGCGTCGGAGCCGGGCTCGCGCTGGCCGCGCTCGGCTCGAGGCTTCCCGGGCGCGTGCGCGTGCTCGGAACGCCCGCCGAGGAACACGGTTGCGGCAAGGAGCTGATGGCGCGGCGCGGGGCCTTCGAGGGCGTCGACGCGGTGCTGATGATCCACCCCGCCGGCATCAACCTCGTCACCATGCCCTGCATCGCCATGGCCGAGCTCGAGGTCGTCTTCCGCGGCGAGGCGGCGCACGCGGCGGCGATGCCCGAGCGCGGCGTGAACGCGCTCGACGCGATGATGCTCGGCTACCAGGGGGTCGCGGCGCTGCGCCAGCACATCCGCCCGACCGAGCGGATCCACGGCATCGTCACGGACGGCGGCCAGGCGCCGAACGTCGTGCCCGAGCGCAGCGCGGGGCGCTTCTACGTGCGCGCGGCCGACTTCCAGGACCTCGCTCCCCTGAAGGCGCGCGTCGAGGCCTGCTTCCGCGCCGGCGCACTCGCCTCCGGCTGCACGGTCGAGCTCGTCTGGGGGGACGCGGATTACCGCGACATCCACCTGAACGATCCGCTGGCCACCGCCTTCCGCCGCAACGCGGAGTCGCTCGGACGCGAGTTCTTTCCGATCGAGAAGCTCCCGTTCGGGATCCAGGGCAGCACCGACCTCGGGAACGTGAGCTACCGGGTGCCCTCCATCCACCCGATGCTCGCGGCCGCGCCGCTCCACGTGACGATCCACAACCCGGAGTTCACGAAGTGGGCGGGCTCCGAGCTCGGCGACGCCGCGGCCCTCGACGGGGCCAAGGCGCTCGCGATGACCGCGCTCGACTTCTTCTGCGACGCGGATCTGCGTCGCCGGGCCCGCGAGGCCTTCGAGGCGAGGCCCCCGGCGTGAGCCTTCGCCATGGGGCGGCCGCCTACGCGCGCATGCAGTCGATCGACGCCCGCGCGTGGATCGCCCCCACCGCGCAGATCTTCGGACGCGTCTCGATCGGCGCCGGCTCCTCGCTGTGGCACAACGCGGTGGCGCGTGCCGAGTGCCAGGAGATCCGGATCGGGCGCTTCGCCAACCTGCAGGACTTCGTGATGATCCACGTCGGCTACGACCACCCGACGCGCGTCGGCGACTTCTGCTCGATCGCCCACCACGCGACGCTCCACGGCTGCACCCTCGAGGACGCCGTGCTCGTGGGCGTCGGCGCGGTGGTGATGGACGGCGCCGTGATCGGCGCGGGCTCGATCGTGGCGGGCGGGGCCGTGGTGCCCGAGGGGAAGGTCTTTCCGGCCGGCTCGGTCGTGGCCGGGGTCCCGGCGAAGCAGATCGCCCTGCGCGACAGCGCGCGCGCCAACCGCATGAACGCCTGGCTCTACCACCGCAACGCGGAGGCCTACCGGCGCGGGGAGCACCGCGCCTGGGAGGGCCCCGACTTCGACGCCTGGCGCCGCGCCAAGCAGGCGGAGGTGGACGCGGACGAGGACCTCGCAAGCCTCACGGCGCTCGGGTAGCGATCCCGGAGAACATCAGCCGGACGGACGCTTCGACGGCCGCGCGGCAGGCGTCTTCGGACAGGAGGCCGTTGGCCCATGCGATGCGCGCACCGGTCGCGGCGTGGACGAGCGCCCGGGCCGCGACGACGACGTCCACCTCGCGGTCGAGCTGCCCGCGCATCCGCCCCGCCATCAGGATCTCCGCGAGCAGCCCGACGGTGCGGTCCTGGAGCGCGAGCACGCGCTTCGCGACGCGTGCGGCGGGCCAGGTGGTGGCGCGCAGCGCCACCACGGTGAGATCGGGGTCGCGCGCCAGCAGCGCGTGCTGCGCGTCGAAGAAGCGCAGTATCCGGTCCCGCGCGGCGTCGCTACGGCGGTCGCCGAGCCGGAAGCGCGTCCAGGCCTCTTCCTGCAGGTCGGCGAGCTCCTGGACGAGCAGCTCCTCCTTGCTCTGCACGTGGCGGTAGATCGAGCTCGCGCCCATTCCGGCGCGGGCCGCGATGTCGCGCAGCGTGGCGCGGTCGAAGCCGCGCTCCTGGAAGAGCGCGCGCGCTGCCTCGCGGATGCGCGCGCGACTGCGGCGACCGCGCACGAGGCGCCCATCGTCGGGGCGCAGCGTGCGATCTCGAACGGGCCGGCTCGACTCCATCGGAGACGCCAGCATCGCACAGCGCGCGCAGGCGCGAAAAGACGAGGGCCCGACCCCCACGCGGGTCGGGCCCTCGGACGCCGCGGATCCACCCAAGACGCGGATCCGGCGTGCACCGCCTCGCGGGAACGCCCCACACGGGTTCACCGCAGGCGGCCGAACCCCCGCTGGTCGAGCAACATCCGTGCCGGATCCGGCGCGCGCCGAACCCCCCGGATTCACGCGAGTTCGATCTCTCCCCGCAGGGCCGACGGGAAACGCTCTTCCGCTCGCGCGGAAGATTGCTTCCGACGGGAGAAAACCGATCTACTCGCCGAGCTCGGCGAGCAGGCGTCGCAGCGAGCGCTCCGTGAGCTGCTGGAGTCCGAGCATCCGGCGACGCATGTGCAGGATCACCTCGACGCCCGCCGGGTTCACGCCGAGCTCGCGCACCAGCGTGATCGCCACGCGCAGCTCCTCCGCGCTCTCCGACCCGAGGAAGTCCTCTTCGAAGAGCCCTTCGCGCCGGAGGTCGTCGAGCACCGCGGGGTCGTCGATCTCGAGCAGCTGGAGCACCTCCTTCACGGTGGTGCGCCCCGCCATCACGAGAGCTCCTTGCGTGGATCGGGCGGATCGAAGCGCTCGAGCTCCCGCAGCTTCGCCTTGGCCTGGGAAGTGAGGTTGCGGGGCACGCGGATCTGCACGATCACGTAGAGGTCGCCGGCGGCTCCGCCGGAGGGATGGGGCACGCCCTTCCCGCGCAGTCGCAGCTTCGCCCCGCTGTCGGTTCCCGCCGGGATCGTGAGCGTGACGCGGCCCTCGAGCGTCGGCACCTCGACCTTCGCGCCGAGCGTCGCCTCGCCGACGGTGACCGGAAGGTCGAGGGTGAGATCGCGCCCCTCGCGGCGGAAGAAGCGGTGCGGGCGCACGCGGACGCGCGCGTAGAGATCGCCGGGCGGAGCACCCCCACGGCCCTCGGCCCCCTTGCCGCGCAGCCGGATCCGCCCGCCGTCCGAGACGCCCGGGGGGATGCGCACCGTCACCGACTCCTGCCGCAGCGAGCCGTCCGCCGCCGGCCGCGCGATCGCGATGCGGTGCTCGCTGCCGCGCGCGGCATCGACGAAATCGAGCTCGAGCTCGGCCTCGAGGTCCGTGCCCTTTCGCTCGCGGCGCACGTCGCCCCAGCCGCGGCGCGAGAAGAGATCCGTGAAGAGATCGTCGAGCCCCCCGAACTCCATGCGCTCGGAGCCTTCGCCCTCGAAGCCCTGGGGGCCTCCCCGGCCGAAGCGCGAGGCGAAGGCCTCGCGGGCCCGGCGCGCCTTCTCGGCGTCGAAGCCGCCCTGGAGCGAGACCTCGCCGAACTCGTCGTAGTTGCGCCGCTTCGCGGCGTCGGAGAGCACGTCGTAGGCGCGCGAGATCTCCTTGAACCGGTCCTCCGCGGACTTGTCGCTGGGGTTCACGTCGGGGTGGTAGCGGCGCGCGAGCTGCCGGTACGCCTTGCGAAGCGTGCCTTCGTCTGCGTCGCGCGCGACGCCGAGGATCGTGTAGAGATCCCGCTCCTCCCCGGCCTTCTCCATCAGCGCGTCTCCAACCGGTCTGCCGTGAGCTCGAGCAGCTCGGGGTGCTCGAGCCGCTCCCGGATCGCCTCTAGCGTGTGATACGAGTAGAGACCGTCCTCGATCCGCTCGTCGTAGGTCCACGCCACGCTGATACGGCGGCGCCCCTCCGGACCGGGCTCGATCCTGCCCATCACGCCGAAGAGCGATGCCGTCCCGTACTCCCACAGGTGGTGGAAGCCGGCGGGGTAGTCGATCGAGCCAAGGTTGGCGAGGAAGAGGGAGGTGAAGAGCGGGTCGGCGTCGATCATCGAGCGCGGGAGCACGCCGAAATAGTCGCCGATCCGGGCGAGCCACATCGCGACGCGGATTGCGGGCCCCGGGAGCCGGAGCAGCAGCCCCATCTCCTTGTCGCTCGCCGTCTTGCGGCCGGAACGCCCGGCGCGCAGCTGCGCGTAGATGGCGTCGACCATCTCGTCGAGGGTCTCGCGGGTCGGGTGGAAGCGGCGCTTGATCGTCAGCATCGGCGAGCCGTCCTTGATCTCGCGCTTCGCGCTGAACGTGAGCCACTCGCCGTCCCGCTGCCAGAGCCTCCCCGCCTTGACGAAGCGGTTCACGCCCGGCCGCAGATGGATGGCATGCCCGCAGGAGCGCAGGAAGAGATGGAAGAGCGTGATCGGCCGGTCGGGCGGGCGCTCGCGGTTGCGCTTCTCGAGGTACTCGAGCGCGGCCTCGACCTCGATCTGCTGCATCATGTAGAAGAGCGAGTCGTTGCGGCGCGGCGACACGTAGGGCATGAAGCGCCGCATCGTCGAGAGCTCGCGCACGGGTGTGGCGTCGGGGCGGCGTCCGAACATGGCTCCTCCCTCCTCTGGGCGGGCGTGGACCTCGGGATTCTAGCGGGAGTGAGCGGGGCGCTCCGGTCGGGCCATGCACCAGACCGGCGTGCCGAGGACCTCGGTGCGCCGCGCGACCTCGAAGCCGGCCCGCCGGTAGAAGCCGACGTTCGCCTGCCGGTCGGTCTCGAGCCAGGCGGGCACCGCGTCCGCGTCCACGCCGGCGAGCCAGTGGGCGAGGAGCGCGCTGCCGACGCCGCGACCCTGGGCCACCGGGTCGACGCCGAGGGTCGCGAGATACCAGTGGGGCTCGCGGGGGTGGACGCGAGCGAGGGCCTCGAAGACGAGCCCCCACCGCCGCGCCACCCGCAGGCCCTGTCCGAGGACGCGGCGCAGCTGCGCGCGCAGCGATGGCGCGGGCAGGGGCCACCCGAAGGGAGGCGTCGCGACGAGCAGCCCTCGCGCCGCACCGCCCTCGCGGGCGACGAGGACGAGCCCCTGGGCGAGGGCCACCGGCAGGAGCGCCATCGCTCCGTGGAGGTTCGCGCGCAGGCGGCGCTCCGGGTCGGTGCCGATCACCGCGACGTTGAGCGGGCTGTCGCGGAAGGCGCGAGCCAGCACCTGCTCAGCACCGGGGCGCTCCTCGTCGGCGAGCGCGCCGACCGCGAGCGTCGCGGCGTCCGCGTGGCGCAAGGGGTCCTGCCCCGGCTATGCGCCTTCGCGGGAAGGCGGCGACCGGGGCCCCGTCTCGGGCGGGAGGTTCAGCACCTCGCGCGGGAAGGCCTCGACGAGGTACTCGACCACGTCGCGGACCGCGATGACGCAGCGCGGGCGATGCTCGTGGTCGACCACCGGCACGTGGCGGAAACCGCCGAGCGACATCTTGTTGAGCACGAACGCGACGCTCGCGGTGTCCGGCAGGACCTCCGGATCGGGCGTCATCACGTCCCCGAGCGGAAGCGTCGCCGGGTTCTTCCCGCGGTCAACGATGCGGAAGAGCACGTCGCGTTCCGTGAAGATCCCGAGGAGCTTGCTCTGGGTCGTGCCGTCGTCCGTCACGAGGACGCAGCCCCTGTGCTCGCGCTGCATCGCCCGCACGGCCTCCGTGACGGTCGCCTGCGCGGACAGGACGACCGGCTCCCGGATGGGCAGCGCGGTGATCGGCGCCCGGATCAGCTCCGCGTCGAAGCCGATCCGGCGGGTTCGCTTGGGCCGATCGAAGTAGGCCTCGTCGGTCAGATCGTCGTCGGGGGTCATGGCCCTGAGGGTACTCCCCGACCCGCGCCGGGAACAAGGCCGCAGGCGCGAGGGCGGGCCCCCCGTGGTAGCCTCCCCCCGCAAGCATGCTCCGAGCCCCCTCCAAGGCCCTTGTCGGCGCAGCGCTCGCGGCGGCCGCGCTGCTGCTCGGCTGCGGCTCGGAGCGCCGAGCGTCCGTTCCGGGCGACCGCGGGCCCGAGTTCTTCGCCGCAGCGCTCGAGAGCGTCGAGAAGACGCCCGATCTGCTGCGTCAGGAGCTCCTCAAGACCTGTGACAAATGGCGCCACCTCGATCGGCCCTGCGACGAGGAGGAGGTGCGCCGGGATGCGCTCGAGTGCTGGGTCGACAAGGGGGAGCGCACCTTCGCCTGGATCGAGGGGCGCGAGATGCGCCCGCGGGCCCGCACCATGCGCACGCTCCTCGACGTGAACGTCTGCATGGAGCTCAAGCGCTGGCGCAAGCTCCGGCCGGGACCCGACCTCGACTACCGGGAGTGAGCAGGATGGCGGATGCGATGCTCGACCATGCGCAGGACGACCGCGTTGCGGTGCTGCGGCTCGACGACGGCAAGGCAAACGCGCTCTCGCACGCCGCGATCGACGCGCTCGATGCCGCGCTCGACCGCGCGGAGAAGGAGGCCGGCGCCGTGTGCCTCCTCGGCCGCACGGGGAGGCTGTGCGCGGGCTTCGACCTCGCCGTGATGCGCTCGGGTCCAGAGCCGATGCGCAGGCTGGTGAGCGCGGGTGCCGAGCTCTGCCTGCGCATGGCGGTGCACCCCCTTCCCATCGTGATCGGGTGCACGGGCCACGCGCTCGCGGCGGGCGCCCTGCTGCTGCTCTCGGCCGACGCCCGCATCGGCGCCCGCGGGGACTTCAAGATCGGCCTGAACGAGGTCGCGATCGGCATGTCGCTCCCGATCTTCGCCTACGAGCTGGCCCGCGAGCGGCTCTCGAAGCGCCACCTGCTTCGCGCTGCCGCCCAGGCAGAGCTCTACGCCCCCGACGCAGCCGTCGACGCGGGCTTCCTCGACTCCGTCTGCGAGCCGGAGGAGGTGGCGCCCGCGGCGCTCGCCGAGGCGAGGCGTCTGGCCGCGCTCCCGCAGCCGGCCTTCGCTCGGACCAAGGCGGCGCTGCGCGGGGAGATGGTGGCCTCGCTCCGGGCGACACTCGCCGAGGACATGGCGCGACTCACCGGACCGAGGACCTGAAGGGGGTGGCGCCCGTCGGGGGATGGCTCTGGTACCCTGGGGGGTGTCGGCGCCGGGCGGCCGACCGATGAGCTGGGAGTCGAGCATGCGTCGTGTCGCCGCCGCCCTCGCCCTGATCCTCTGCGCCGCCCTCCCGGCACGCGCGGTCCTGATCGACTCCGGTGCCGGGACCGGCAACACGACGGCACCTGGCGACGATCCGGGCTGGAGCAACGTCGGATTGCGCAGCGGCCTGAACGGCGTGTACCTCGGCCACGGCTGGATCGTGACGGCCGCGCACGTCGGGATCGGCCCGGTCACCCTCGGCAACACGGTCTACCCCGCGGTGCCGGGCTCGTACGTCCCGATCCTTCACGCGCCAGCGGGTATCGCCGACCTCGGGGTGTTCCGGATCGATCCCTACCCCCGCGCGCTTCCCGCCCTCGCGATCCCGACGAGCCCGGTCCCCGTCGGCGCGGACGTGGTGCTCATCGGCTGGGGACAGCAGCGCGGCGCCGCCACCGGGTGGCGCGGCATGGGGGGCTGGCTCTGGGCCGGGGGATCGGTCAAGCGTTGGGGGACCAACGAGATCGGTGCGTCGGTCGGGCCCGGACCTCCGGTCAACACGACCGAGCTCGAACTCGCGGGATACACGACCCGCGCGCTCGTCGTGGACTTCAGCGAGAACGCGCCGGGCGACGAAGGCACGGTGACGGTCGGGGACTCCGGCGGCGGCTTCTTCGTGCGCGACGGGTCCGCCTGGAAGCTTGGCGGCGTGAGCTTCGCGCTCGGCACCTTCGAGGGGCAGCCCGCCAACACCTCTCTCTACGACAACGTCGTCTACGCCGCGGACCTCTCGCACTACCGCGACCAGATCCTGGCGGTCGCGCGTCCCTGCGCCGACGGCGTCGACAACGACGCGGACCAGGCGGCTGATTTCCCGGCCGACCCGGGCTGCACCTGGATCGGCGACCTCTCGGAGCTCCCCGACTGCAACGACGCGATCGACAACGACAACGACGGCGCTGTCGACATGGCGGACTCCTTCTGCACCGCGTCCGGCGACCTGCGCGAGGAGCCCGACGCCGACTCGGACGGCGTGACGGACGTCGAGGACAGCTGCCTCTTCGTCGCCAATCCGACCCAGCTCGACTCCGACCAGGATGGCTACGGGAACGCCTGCGACGCCGACTACAACGACGACGGGCTCGTGGGCGTTCTCGACTTCTCGGCCTTCCGGAAGGCCTACGGCTCGACGGCGGGGAGCCCCGGCTGGGATCCCGAGCTCGACGCCAACGGCGACGGCGCGATCGGCATCTCCGACTTCGCCCTGGTTCGCGCCAGCTTCGGCTCTTCGCCCGGGCCCTCGGGGCTCGCCTGCGCCGGCAGCGTTCCCTGCCCCTGATCCGGCTTTCGGGATTGCAGGCCGTCGCTTCACCCGCACAGCTGCGCGTCGGTTGCGTCTGAGGAGTGAATTCCTTCGACAAGTGACTTGAGTCTCGCGGCCGTTCCTGCTTTGATGGGGAGCACTCGAAGCTGCCCGGATCATGCTGAGCTGCCGCTGCCCCCAACTCCGTACCACCCTGTCCGCCCGCGTGCGCAGGCTCCTCGCGATCTCGCTCGGGGTCGCGTGCGTCTGGGCGTACGCGTCCTCCGCCTCGGCCCAGGGACAGCCCGTCACCTTCTCCGTCATCGGCGACATTCCGTACTCCGGGAAGGAAGGCCTCTTCCAGGGCTTCGTCACGAGCCACAACCTCAAGAGCCCGGCGAAGCTCTTCTTCCACGTGGGCGACATCAAGTCGCAGACGGACGCATGCCCGGAGTTCTACTACGCGCAGACCTTCGACATCATGACGCAGCTCGCGGTGCCGAGCTTCATCGTGCCCGGCGACAACGAGTGGAACGACTGCGCCGATCCGAACGCGGCCTGGGCGCTCTGGGAGGCCTACTTCACCGACTTCGAGCAGAACTTCTGCGGCGCGCCGCCGGTCGAGGCGCAGGCCGTCCGCCACGAGAACTTCGCCTTCGTACGCGACGGCGTGCTCTTCATCGGCCTGAACCTGGTCGGAGGCAGCGTGCACGACCGGGCCGAGTGGGACCGGCGGCTCCAACAGGATGCGGACTGGGTCGAGGCCCAGTTCACGAGCAAGGCTCCCCAGGTGCGCGCCGCCGTGATCCTCGCACAAGCCGAGCGCAGCGGGAGCCGGGACCTCTTCTACGATCCGTTCGATGCCTCGGCCAGCGCCTTCGGGAAGCCCATTCTCTTCATCCACGGCAACTCGCACGCCTGGGCCTACAACACGAACTGGGGCGCTCCGAACATCTCCGAAATCTCGATCGAGCAGAACGATCCGCCCCTCGAGGTCACGGTCTCGCTCGCCGCGAGCCCCTTCACCTACAAGCGCGTCCCGTGGCCGGCGGGAACCCCGGACTGGAACCAGCCGCCCTGCGTCGAGGCGGGCCCGGACCAGAGCGTCAGCTTCGGCGACCCGGTCGCGTTCGACGCCTTCGTGACCGACAACGGAGTTCCGACCTCGGGCACGCTCACGCTCGCGTGGAGCACGCCCACTGGGCCGGGAGGGGCGAGGGCCACCTTCTCGAACCCGAACTCGGCGGCGACGAGCGCGACCTTCCCGGCGCCGGGCAACTACGTGCTGCGCCTCACCGCGAACGACGGGCAGCTCGCGACCAACGACGACGTCGCGGTCGAGGTCGAGTCCGCCGGTCCGCAGCTGCGGATCGGCGACGCGTCGGTGGTGGAGGGCAACTCGGCCACTACATCGGCGGTGTTCACCGTGGAGCTCCTCGCGGCGACGGGCGGGAGCGTGAGCGTCGGCTACGCCACCGCCAACGGCACCGCGAGTGCCGGATCCGACTACCAGGCGCGCTCGGGGAGCCTCTCCTTCTCGGGAGCGACGACCACGCGGACCGTCACGGTTCCGGTGATCGGCGACACCGTCGTGGAGGCGGTCGAGACCTTTCGCGTGAACCTCTCGGGCGCGAGCGGTGCCACGATCGACGTGGGCTCCGGGACGGGTCTCATCGTCGACGACGACGTTCCCCCAGCGCCGACCGTCAGCTCGTTTACGCCCACGAAGGGGCCCGCCGGAACCGTCGTCTCCGTGAGCGGCCAGTCCTTCACGGGCACGACGGCGCTGACCGTCGGCGGCGTGACCGCGAGCTTCACGCTGGTGTCCGACACGCTGCTCACCTTCAGCGTGCCCGGGAACGCGAAGTCCGGCCCGATCCGGGTGACCAACGGAACGGGGACGGGCACGAGCGCCGGCTCCTTTACGGTGGAGTTCTTCCTCACGGTCACGACGGTGGGATCGGGGAGCGTGGGCCTCCAGCCCACCGGCGGACGCTACGCGGAGGGCACGAGCGTCACCCTCACGCCCACTCCGGTGGCGGGCTCCGAGTTCCTGTACTGGCACGGGGACTACGGCGGCCTCACCGATCCCGGGACGGTCGTGATGAGCCGGAACAAGTCCGTGATCGCGACCTTCGTCCCCCAGGGCTCCGTGGTGCGCGTGCCGGCGACCGGGGCGCTCGCCGGCGGAAACAGCGACGCCGAGGAGAACGTCGCCTCGGGCTCCGTGTCGCTCACGAGCGGCGATCTCGAGCTCGCGGTGGACGGCACGACCGCTCAGACGGTCGGGCTGCGCTTCGCCGGCAGCGACGTGCCACAGGGCGCGACGGTCCTCTCTGCGACGCTGCAATTCACGGTGGACGAGGTGACGTCGGGGGCCGCCTCGCTCACGATCCGCGGCGAGGGCGCGAACGATGCGGCGCCCTTCACCACCGCCTTCCAGGACGTGAGTGGTCGCTCGACGACCGGCGCCTCGGTCACCTGGAGCCCGCCCGACTGGACGGCGAAGGGCGATGCGGGTGCGGCGCAGCGCACGCCGGACCTCGCGTCGATCGTGCAGGAGATCGTGGCGCGCCCGGGCTGGGTGCGCGGCAACGCGCTCGCGATCCTGATCACGGGAACGGGTCGGCGCACGGCCGAGGCGTACGAGGGCGGCGCATCGCTGGCGCCAAGGCTCTCGGTGATCTACCAGGGCGAGCCGGATACGCAGGACCCGACGGTGCCCGCGAACTTGCGCTCGCCCGCGCGCAGCGAGACGACGATCGACCTGGCCTGGGACACCGCGACGGACAACGTGGGCGTCACCGGCTACCGCGTGTACGGACCCTTCGGGGCGGTCGACGTCCCGGGCACGAGCTACACCGCGACGGGACTCGGAATCGGAACCTCGTACGGGTTCCAGGTCTCGGCGCTCGACGAGGCCGGGAACGAGTCGGCGCGCAGCCCCGTGCTCAGCGTCGCGACGCTCCCGCCGGACACCCAGGACCCGAACCCGCCCCAGAACCTTCGCTCGCCCCTGCAGACCGGAAGCACGATCGAGCTCGCCTGGGATGCCGCCAGCGACGATCGCGGCGTGACGGGCTACCGCGTCTACGGCCCGACGGGCACGACCGTCGTGGCGGGCACGAGCCACGTCGCGGCGAACCTCGCGCCACGGACGCAGTACAGCTTCCAGGTGTCGGCGCTCGATGCGGCAGGCAACGAGTCCGCGCTCACGCCGGCACTGCTCGTCTCCACGGGCGCGGCGGAGCCCGTAGCCCTCAACGTGCGCGTCGCGAGCGGCAACGATGACGCCGAGGAGCGGCTCGGCGCCGGTACCTTGAGCCTCACGGGCGCCGATCTCGAGCTCGGGGTCGACGGCGCCAGGGTCCAGGCCGTGGGCCTCCGCTTCGGCGGCGTCGGCATCCCGCAGCGTGCCAGGATCCTCTCGGCGAGCCTCCTCTTCACGGTGGATGAGCAGCGCACGGGTCCGTCGTCGCTCTCGATCCGTGGCGAGGCCTCGAACGACGCCCTTCCGTTCGCGGGGACGGGCGGAGTCAGCATCCGCCCGACGACGACCGCCAGCGTCGCGTGGAGTCCGCCCGACTGGACGGTGGTCGGCGCGGCGAGCGCGGCGCAGCGCACGCCGGATCTCGCCGCGGTGGTGCAGGAGATCGTCTCGCGCCCGGGATGGGCCGCAAATCACGCGCTGGCCTTCGTCATCACGGGCTCGGGCACGCGGACCGCGGAGTCGTTCGAGGGGCGCGCGGCCTCGGCACCGCTGCTCGAGGTCGTGTACCTCGACGAGCCGGACCTCGAGGACCCGAGCCCGCCGCAGAACCTGCGCTCGCCCGCCCAGACGTCGGTCTCGATCGACCTCGCCTGGGACGCCGCCACCGACGATCGAGGCGTGACCGGCTACCGCGTGTACGGGCCTGGCGGAACGATCGACGCGCCGGGAACGAGCCACGTCGCAACCGGCCTCGCCCCCTCCACCGCGTACGCCTTCCAGGTCGCGGCGCTCGACGCCGCCGGCAACGAGTCGATCCCGACGCCCGTGCTCCACGTCTCCACGGCGGCCCCGGACCTCCAGGACCCGACCCCGCCGCAGAACCTCCGCTCGCCCGCGCAGACCGGGACGACGATCGAGCTCGCGTGGGATGCCTCGTTGGACAACATCGGCGTCACCGGCTACCGCATCTACGGGCCGAGCGGAGCGGTGGACGTACCGGGCACGAGCCACGTCGCGACCGGCCTGGCCCCCGCCACCAGCTACAGCTTCCAGGGCTCGGCGCTCGACGCCGCCGGCAACGAGTCGGACCTCTCCGCCGCGCTCGTCGTCTCCACCGGGCCCTCGGCCCCGGTCGAGGTCCGCGTTCGGATCGCGAGCAGCGTCAACGACGTGGAGCAGAACCTGGCGAACTCCACCCTCGATCTGACGAGCAGCGACCTCGAGCTGATCCAGGACGGCTCGCGAGTCCAGCTCGTCGGCATGCGCTTCCTCGGGGTCTCCGTGCCGGCCGGCGCCCGCATCACGCGCGCCTACGTCCAGTTCACCGTCGACGAGGCGAGCAGCGACGCGACGAACCTCACCCTGCGCGCCGAGCGCGCGGCCAACTCCGCAGCCTTCGGCACCGGGGCGGCTCTTCCGAGCGCGCGCGCCACGACCGCCGCCTTCGCCTCGTGGGCGCCCGCCGCGTGGCCCAGCGTCGGAGCGGCCGGCGCGGACCAGCGCACGCCCGAGCTCGCCGCGCTGATCCAGGAGGTCGTCGACCAGCCTGGCTGGTCCCTCGGCAACGCGCTCGTGCTGCTCGTCTCCGGCACGGGCCGGCGCGTCGCCGAGGCCTTCGACGGCGTGCCGCTCGCCGCCCCCGAGCTCGTCCTCGAGTACGAGCCCTGATCGCCCCCATCCCCGGGGCGACTGGGCGCGGCCGTGGCTGTCCCCGGCAGCTCACCTCGGGCCGTCCGCTCCCGTTGGTCGCAGTCATCGTTGACAGCTAAGCTGTCAGTCTCGCCCGGAGGTCCCTGCGATGGCGGGGGAGTCTCGCATGACGGTCCGCTTGGATCCCGCGACCCGGCGAAAGGTGGAGCGGCTGGCCGCGCGAGAGGGCCTGTCCCTCAACGCAGCCCTGAGGCAGCTCCTGCAGAGAGCCCCCGATCAGGACGACGATCGTCCCGGGCAGCGGCGCCGCTATCGACTGAGGCCCCGCAAGGTCGGCTTCGGATTTGACATCGCGCGCGCTCGCCAGCTGGCAGCCCAGATGTCGGACGCGGGGGTCCTGGGGAAGCTCCAGGCGAAGCCGTGAAGATCGCGGACGTCCAGGTCCTCTTCTACGCGATCGACCCCACCTCGCTGCACCATGCATCCGCTGTCCGCTGGCTCGAGGACGCGATCAACGCCCGGGAGCCGCTCGGGCTGGCGTGGCCGACGATCCACCAGTTCCTGCGCCTGGGAACGAATCCCGTTTTCCCGGGCTGCATGACGGACGACGAAGCCCTGGGCTGGGTCGACGAGTGGATGGAGGCGGGCGTCCAGCCGATCGGCGACGAGGATCTCGACTGGCACCTTCTCGTCGAGCTGGTGGCGATCTCGGGGCGGGCCCTGAGAAACGTCATCGACGATGCCCACCTCGCAGCGCTCGCGATTGCGCGCGGCGCCACGCTGGCATCCTTCGACGCCGACTTCGAAGCGTTCCTCGAGAGCGGGCTCCGCTGGGAACGGCTATCCGACTGAGCTTTCGCAGGCGCGGCGCGCTTCGAGCTCTCGACTCCCGATTCCCTGGAACCCAGTGCTGTGCTCCGATGAAACAAAGATTTGTGTTGAATGAGCTCGCGTTGCCGTCGTAGGATGACCTGCTGCCGGTGGGATCGGGAGGAAGCGGGTGGTGCGGAGGCGAGTCCTGGCGGCGGGATTCCTAGGGTTCCTCCTCTTGATCGTGCAGGGGGGACGAGCGCCCGAGGCGCAGACCACCTCGCTGCCCGACGTCCCCACGCAGATCCGGGCGGAGCTCGACTACATCACCACCTCGAGCTTCACGGTGGAGAACCCCAACTCCTTCGGCTGGAGCTGGTTCGCGCCGAGCGACGACATCCACGGCGCGCTCAATGACGTGCGCGTTCCCCCGAACGCGCGGGCCGACCGCGAGGGCTGGATCGAGCCCAGCATCGGCGCCACGGCGGCGATCGGCGCGCTTCAGGGGATGCGGTACCTGCACGACCAGGGCCTCGACATCTCCAGCTACGACGCGGTGCTCGATGCGTTCTTCCTGACCTGGGTGCTCGCGAAGCGCCAGGGGCAGAACCTCGACCCGGCGAGCGCCGACTTCGGTGCCTTCATGACACGGGTCGACTACGACTCCCGCGGACGCCACGTCAGGAGGAATCCGACCTGGAAGACGGACGTGACGGCGCAGATGATGACCGCCATCTGGAAGTACTGGGAGTACAAGCTCGCCACGGACCGGACCCAGGAGGCCGCGGACTGGCTCGCGCAGGGGTGGGAGATCCAGAGAAAGGGCGCCGACTACCTGGTGCGGATGCACGACACGACCCCCGCCGTCGCGATCCACATGTTGCCGGGCAACTCCACCGAGCCGCACTACGACGCGTGGATCCACTTCGCCGGCTACGCGGTGCCCGCCCTGCGGGCCGCGTCGGTGTGGGCGCAGAGGATGGACGCTCCGCACGCCGACTACGACCGGGTGGCCGCCCAGCTCGTCGCGGGCCTCCAGGCGATGAAGGACACCAGCCGGAACGTCTACTTCCGCTACGTGCCCTGGGAAGGCGGGGGCTACGGGGCGCCGACCCATGGCGCCAGCATCGACCAGCTCGCCTTCGTGCCGGTCGAGACGGGAGCGGTCCCGGTGGACGCGTACGCACCGGGAATCTCCGACTGGTTCACGAACGGCGATGGCCAGATCTCGATGACCCACCCCACCCGGGATCCGAACGACTGGCGCTACTTCGGCACCCACTGGAATTGGTTCTTCGCCGGCGCCCCCGAGAACGACCGCCTCTATCCGGGGCCCGGCTTCCAGCTCGCGAAGCTGGAGTGGAAGATCGGCGTGGCCACGGGCGCCCCCCTCTACGAGACCCGCTCCCGGAACCGGCTGAACTGGGGCCGGCGGCTCGAGTACTCCGCCCTCTGGTGGTTCTTGACCGGCGAGGAGGAGGCCATGACGCCCAACGGCTTCGTCGACTGGCGCGATTCGACGGACTACTCGAACACGGGCGAGAGCTGGTCGCGCTTCATCGACACCTCGGCCTACTTCATCGAGGTGCTGCTGATGCACGAGGCCGGGATCGACACCGACTACAACCCGCAGCTACCGGATCCGCTCCCTTGCGGCTCCGATGCGGACGACGACGGGATCTGCGATCCGGACGACAACTGCACGAACGCCCCGAATCCCGATCAGCACGACACCAACGCGGATGGGTTCGGGAACGCCTGCGACGCCGACTACAACGACGACGGGATCGTGGGCATTCTCGACTTCTCGACCTTCCGGAAGGCCTACGGCTCGACGGCGGGGAGCCCCGGCTGGGATCCGCAGCTGGACGCCAACGACGACGGCGCGATCGGCATCTCCGACTTCGTCCTGGTTCGCGCGACGTTCGGCACCCCGCCCGGTCCCTCGGGCCTGGCCTGCGCGGGCAGCGCGCCCTGCCCCTGATTCGGCTCTCGGGATCGCAGGGGGTCGCTTGGCTCTCGCGTTTGCGCGTCGGATGCGCCTGCGGACCCCGCCCCTCGAGGTACTTGTCGCCGATCGCGGACGTGTGGCAGGCTCGGGCATGCCCGATTCCCAAGCCGCCTGCGTGCGCCCGATGACGGCGGCGCGCTGGAAGGCGCTCGACCCGCGCACCCCGGTCGTCGTCGGCGTCGGGGTGGCTACGCAACATGTCGACGAGCCGGGCGGCGGCCTCGAGGCGGTCGAGCTGATGATCGCCGCGGCGCGGGCGGCCGGCGACGACAGCGGCGCACCCGGGATCCTGCGCGCGGTCCAGCGGGTCGCCGTGCCCCACGGCACGTGGTCATACTCCGATCCGGGCCGCATCGTCGCCGAGCGCATCGGCGCCCCGGACGCGCGCACGGTGCTCGTACAGACGGGCATCCCGCAGCAGACGCTGCTGAACGCCGCGCACGCCGCAATTCGCGATGGCGCGCTGGACGTGGCGCTGGTCGTCGGTGGTGAAGCGGCGCGGCGGGCGGCGCTCGCCCGGCGTGCCGGTGTCGCGGCGGTCGCCACGGTGCAGGAAGGCGTGACCCCCGACGACCTGCAGGTGCCGTCGGACGAGATCATCACACGGCTCGAGATCGAGGGAGGCATCTCGTCGGCGATGGCGCCCTTCGCGCTGATCGACGGCGCGCTTCGCCACGCCGAGGGCCGCACCCTCGACGAGCACCGCGACGAGATCGCCCGGCTCTATGCCGGATTCAGCCGGGTCGCGGCGGCGTTTCCCCACGCCGCCTTCCCCGAGCCGCGTGATGCGGCGTTCATCCGCGAGCCGAGCCAGGCGAACCGCCCCTTCGCCTTTCCGTACAACAAGTGGCACTGCGCGCAGCTCTTCGTCGACCAGGCCGCCGCGATCCTGGTGTGCAGCCTCGAGGTCGCGGTGCGGCTCGGCGTGGATCCCGACCGGATCGTGTTTCCGCTCGTCGCGCTCGAGTCGAGCTTCTCGCTCCCCGTCTCTCAGCGGCGCGACCTGCATCGCTGGCCCGCGATGGAGGTGCTCGGTCGGGCCGCCGAGTCGCACCTCGGGCAGGCACTGTCGGAGATCGAGCTCGTCGAGCTCTACAGCTGCTTCCCTGCCGCCGTGCGCGTCCAGCAGCGGGCCCTTCGCCTCCCGATCGAAGGCGTGCCGACCCTCACCGGTGGCGAGGCCTTCGCCGGAGGGCCGTGGAACAATTTCGTGCTCCAGACGACCGCGGCGATGATCGAAGGGCTGCGCGCGGCGCCCGACGCCAAGGGGCTGGTCACGACGCTGAGCGGCCTGCTGAACAAGCCCGGGCTGGCCGTGTACGCGATGCGGCCGGGGCCCGCACCGCTCCTGCTCGGCAACCTCGCCGAGCAAGCCTCCCGCGCGACGCCCCGAGTCGAGGTGATCGACGGCTACCGGGGCCCGGCGCAGATCGCGGCATACACCGTCACCTACGACGGCATGCTGCCGGCGCGGTGCACCGCGATCGCCGATGCGCCGGGCGGTGGGCGCTGCGTGGCCACCTCGGACGACGCGGCGTTCGCGAAGGCGGCGACGCAGGAGGAGTACATCGGGGCGACCGTCGCGGTCGACGGCACCCGCTTCACGGCCGGTTGACTCGGGAGCAGGCCGAGCAGCAAAGCAGCCCCCCCC